>Ga0206847_10140_pt1 | contig 24736 bp, 23 predicted proteins | sample Alteio_BWOrgCont_17_FD_152880 | JGI IMG/M metagenome (GOLD analysis project Ga0206847, IMG submission 152880) | Enriched cells from forest soil in Barre Woods Harvard Forest LTER site, Petersham, Massachusetts, United States -... | ecosystem: Environmental > Terrestrial > Soil > Temperate forest >... | reverse complement strand
CAGCGACGAAGATCGAGTCTTGGACTAGCTTGAACATCCTTCCGGAAGTAAGAACCCCAACGAAAAAATCTTGAACATCCTGACCATAGTCATCTCCAGCAGCCACACATTCAGCGACGCTTATGCTGGATGTAAGTAGAGATATGTAATCGTTGTTCGCAGCTTTCAGAAGTCTCTCCAGCATGCGCAAATCTGCTTCCCACGCCGGGTTGTGGGTCTTTTTCGCCAACCTTGCCAGTTGAATAACCGGGTTGGCGTCGGAATAAATGCGAGGGTTAGCGATCATCGGTTCCGTTGGCCCCGAGAAACTTCTCCACGTCCTCATATCGGTAGGACGGGGCTAGCATGATATCTCTGACTTTAACGTGATAAATGCAATGACCGCGAGTATCTGTCGTGATGACCCCGCGAACGTGAATAACCTGATCATTCACACTCAAAGCACGAATGATATCGGGGTACACATTGGGTTCATAAATGCACCGGATGAGATTATCAGTCGAAAGCTCTCGCAAGGTGAAATGCGGCGGCCTTGACTCTTTGTAAAGAGAATGGATTTTCCCTTGCACCGATCCAATCGTTTCGCGGGACGGCAGAACCCTTATCCTCCGCGCCACTTCATATGTCTCGTAGCTTATGCGCATCGGAATGGGAACTTGCCGTTGATCGAAGATCGAAATCTCTGCAGTCTCTCCTTGATCCAGATTGCGCGCAAGTTCGAAGAACTTGTTTGACGTGGAGCGCTGGAGGGATTGGGGGTATTCGCTGTTGACGAGGGTGACGATTGCCCCATTGAATCGATCCAGCTTGGGGATAGCCACGTCATGGAGGTATTCGGTAGCGAAACCCAAAGAACCGTTCGTGAAATCCACTCCGACCCAAGATTCAGGTTCAATAAGTTCGATATCCTCGGCCATCGACTCCAAGAACCTTCGCATTTCCTGAACAACTTTCTCCAGTTTGTCGAGGGAGATCCCCCGCTTGCCCTTGTTCAATTCGATCTTCAACCTAAGATTAGCCACGGTTCCGCCCTCCTGACACACTGAGAGTGGATCGTCTGTGAATGGCGTTGAGAGCGCCATACGCACCCGATGAATAGGTCGCAATCAAATCCGCCAGAGCAAGCGATTCTACCAAGTTCGCATCCGGTGACGCGGGTTAGCTATAGATTACAAGCAGTGCGCAATTGTATGCGACAATGTTCGTCTGCTGCAACGAAGACTGAACCTTCACTATCACCTAGGTGAATCTAGGAAGCGTTTTCAAATGCCTTGTAGAAGCTTGCCACATCCCTCGTGCTGACGTGCAGAAATGAATTGGGAGCTCAGTTTGGAGGGGTACTAATCGGCAGATTGGGGAGTGGAAGTTTCAAGCCATTGGGTTTGCGGGGCCAGGAGGCTCGCGCGAACCTGTTCCCGCATAGATTCTCCTTGCAAAATTCGCGGTTCGGGAAGATCATTCGTATGCCCCCCAAGCGTTTCTTCATTCGCAACGAAAGGCAAGGAGACCACCTTTGCGCAGAAACTTATTCGCATGCTTCTTTTGGACAATTTGCCCGATGTTGATTGCTCAACAGGCGCTCAACAATGACTCGATTATCAAACTGGCAAAGGCCGGTATCTCCGATGATCTGATTGTTTCCACAGTCAATGCGCAGCCAGCAACTTATGACACCTCCGTGGATGGAATCATTGCCCTAAAAGCCGCTGGTGTCAGTGACAGGGTCGTAGCAGCCATGGTGTCAAAGGCTGCTGCTCCTGTCCCCTCGGCGGGACCTGCTGCCGACCCAGGTGTTGCTACAGCCTTAGCCGCGCCTGCGGCAGTTGTACCGGTATCTGCTCCGGTCGCAGCCCAGCCGCCTCCGCAGCAGCCCATCGCACCTCCTTTTCATTCAACCGACGGTAAAGTCCGTGTCTACATCACAGACCACCCTATGTTTGAATCGAATGGAGTTGTCAGGGCGTCGGGAGATAGGAATGGGGCGTCTGCCGCTGGCGTATCCCACACTCAAGCGGGCGACGACCCAAGAACGGTCGAGGTCGAAGCCGACATAATGAAGGTCTGCCCCGCCTATATCGTTGCCTCCAACAATCCCGACAGATCAGATTTGGTGCTTGTCTTCCGTCGTCGTGGAGGGTCCCGGACTTCCATGTTTGCTTTTGGCGGACTAACCGGGCTCGCACTCGCTGGATCGATGAAGGTTGACGGCGCTTCACTTTTTCAAGCTGACGGCGACATGATCTACGCCACCAAGCAGAACACGGTTGAAAAAGCGATTAAAGACACGTGCGCGCATATTCCCGTGCCTATTCCAAAATGAGCCGGCATCGGGTGAGCGGCAAATGGATTCCTGGCCCTGGAAGTCGCGCAAAAAGCTCGATTCGGTCTCCTGAGTTTGCGTCAACGCGCTAGTTCAGTCGTGCCGGAAAATGACGAAAGGTTGTGGTGGTGCTCTACATAATAGTGCCGATTGGCAATTGGATTTCCGCGTCCATCTAGACTCCGCGCCGTTTTCAACGCGTATGCGAAGATGGAACTCAACAGTCCTCGGACCGGGATTTTTGAAGTTGCCTACGACGAATGTTGCATATACTATGGTTGGACTTGTGTCCAAGAATAAGAAAGACATCCTTTGCGAGCTGCGATGCTGGCAAGGACGAAAAGTTCTTCTTCACAAGAGCACGTTGTTGAGCCACGTACTGCGCCTACATTTGGAATCGGCTTTTGTCGTGGACGCGCTTAAGCGAAGCTTCCATTTGCCGATATGTGTGAAATGGAATCCACGAAACGGAACCTTCAACGCGTTTTACGACATCGAGACCAACGGGCAACCATTCCTGCTTGTAGCCGTCCAATTTCACAAGAAACTCTTGAACGTCGTGGGCAAACCCCATTTCATCAAGACATTCTACGGCGTCGATGCAGTTCCACCCGGGCCGTATGAATGGGAGAGAAAGTCATGAAACCGAACCTTGAAATAGATAAGAACACAGATGTAGCGTTTGTGGACGTTGAAGAAGCCGCGCCGAATGCCAAGATACGAATGATCGATGTGTCTGAGAAGCTCGGATTACAGAGTCAAGTGATGGCTCGGGTAGACATTGAAAATAAAGTGTTTCTCGGTTTGATGATCGAGGATTATAGTGCGTTTCGTCGTGAAATCAGAATCAAGTATGTGGCTTTGCGCATAGAAGGCATAATGGAATTAATAGTTTCGTCGGTTCGGGGCATCGTTTCGCAACAAGCAGAAGAGAAGCATTTGCTGGCCCACGTCTAAGGCCCATTTTGGGATCGGGATTCCCCCAACTGGAAGGCTTTCATCGGCTCCCGGATTTCCCAATTGATAACCAATTTTCAAGGGTCCATCTCGGAAAAAATATAGGCCCCCAGTTTGCAGATAATTACGCCCCTGAAGCGCACACTGTAAATAGCGGGCAACAGCGGAGAAGATTCCAGCCCCGTGGAACGCATGAATTCATGAAAGGCAGTTCCGAAAACAGTCTCGTCAGGCATGAAAAAGATCCAGACCCCACCCCCCCTGTTCTTTTTTGCGTATTTTCACCTCGAGTCTTCCTTCAAGCCTCTGATAACAAGCAAGATGAAAAAACAACCTATTGCCTTTGTAGTAACTAGAAGCCTCCTAAAAGAGCGGCTTTTGGGCGGAAAAACCTGCCGTTTTTGCCCTTTTCGGCTCAAAGCGGATCGTCTATCGCCTCCAATTGTCGAAGGCAGTCCGATCATGCGTAGCTCGCTGAAACGCCGAATCGACGGCTGATTCTCTCCGGAGTGATACGGTATTCCTGACGGGATAAATGCACCGACGCACACGTAGAACGCTCTGGATACTGGCCGCGGTCCTGGTTCTGCTGGCCGTGGCTGTGTTCCTCCGCTCGAAGGCTCCGCCAGAGGCTGCGCGGCTGCTGCCTGAGTCCGACGGCATAATCTACCTGAACCTGAAGCCGGTGCGGACATTGCTCGCGCGGGCCCAGCACAAGAACTTCAAGCCGCCTAGCCGCGTGCCTGAGTACCAGCAGTTCGTTGACGCTACAGGAGTTGACTGGGAGCAGGATCTCGATCAGGTAGCCATCGCGCTGCATCGGATGCCCGATCCTCGCGGCCCAAACGGCCCGGTTGCCTACTCCATGGTGCTGGTCGGCAATTTGACCGGCAAGCGGCTCAACACATGGCTGGATGCGAATGCCGCGAGTCGCGAATCCTACGCGGGGCACACGATATACTCGGTGCCGTCGGAAGGCCGGACGGTACGGGTGGCGCAGATCGGGTATGACATGGTGGCGGTGTCGAATTTCCCGAGCCCGGAGATGATCCACTCCATGCTCGACCGGCACCGGACCGCGGCGCTGCCCTTTGCCGGGTCGACGCTGCTTAGCCAGCATTTTCACGAGGTTCCGCTGCTTTCTCTGGCTTGGGGCGTGGGGCAGATTGGGCTGCCGTTGTCAGAGAGCGGCGCTATACACATTTTTGGCTTGTCGCTGCCGCTGGAAGACGATTCGACCATTGTGGCCAGCGTTACGCCGGCGCTGTCGCTGGGTGGATCGCTGAACGTGAAGGTGGAGGAGATTGCGGCCGATGACGATGTGGCGGCGAGCCAGGCGGCGGCGCTGGCTACGCTGGTGACGCTGGCACGCGGATTCAGCCAGCCGCTGAGCGCGAACGCTCCCAATAACGGCTTGAAACAGCTGCTCAAGACGGCGGAAGTGGCCCAGAAACGCAACCGTGTGGTGGTGACGGCTGCACTTTCTCCTGCGCTGCTGGGCACCCTGGCTTCGTCAGAAAATTCACAAGAGTCTGCTCCCGAAATGAGTCCTGCGACATCCAAGTGAGAAAGCGCGGACTGTGTGTAAACTGATTTTGTTTGAGCTTAGGCGATTATCTTAACCCTTAACCCTTTTAACCCATTGAGAGGTTTCATGAGCCGTTCCAGCATCTTCCATTTCCTCAGGATTTCTGCCGTCGTCTGCACCCTTGCATTGCTGCCTTGCGTTCTTGCGGAATCGGCGGGAAGCGCGCCGAAGCCTGCGCCTGCGTCAGGGCCAACTGTTTTGACCGGGCAGGCTGCGTTTACAGATGCGTTCCACGAGTCGCCGGGGATTCGCCGGCATCTTACTTGGGCCGATTTGCCGTCGCCGGCGCCTAATGAGTCCGTAGACAACGGGCCGACACTTGTGCCGAGGCCTGCGACATCGTGGCCGATTGCGCCTAAGGGGTTCAAGGTGGAGCTTTACGCTACTGGGCTGGATAATCCTCGATTGCTGAGGGTTGCGCCCAATGGCGATCTGTTCCTGGCGGAGAGCCAGACGGGCAAGATCAGGGTGTTTCGCGGCGTGGGCAGTGACGGAAAGCCGCAGCAGGCGGGAGTTTTTGCGACTGGGCTGAACCTGCCGTTTGGGATTGCTTTTTATCCGCTGGGACCTGATCCGAAGTGGCTGTTCGTGGGCAATACTGACGGGATCGTTCGGTTTCCATATCAGAATGGCGACCTGAAGGCGCGCGGGCCGGAGGAGAATATTGTTGAGTTGCCTGGCGGCGGGCGGCTGCGTGGTGGCGGGCATTGGACGCGCGATCTGATTTTTTCGCAGGATGGCAGCAAGCTTTTTGCGTCGGTAGGTTCGCACTCGAATGTGGATGATTCAGATACGCATCCGGAGGAATTTCATAGAGCGGATGTGCTTCAGTTCACTCCTACGGGGCAGTTCGTAAAGGTGTACGCGAGTGGGCTGCGCAATTGCGTGGGAGAGGCGATTAATCCGACTACGGGCGAGCTTTGGTGCTCGACAAATGAGCGGGATGGGCTGGGGAACAACCTGGTTCCCGATTACGTGACGCATGTGCAAGAAGATGGATTTTACGGCTGGCCGTGGTTTTACTTTCACGGGCCGTCGGGCGGCGTTCAGGACCCGCGGCAGATTGGGAAACATCCGGAGTTGCAGGCCAAGGTTATTACGCCGGACATTCTTGTTAACCCGCATTTTGCTTCGCTGGAAATGTTCTTTTATACGGGATTGCAGTTTCCGGCGGAGTTCAAGGGAGATGGATTTGCGGCGGAGCATGGCTCATGGAATCGCGCCCAACGTGCGGGATATGAGGTGGTTCGGCTGCCGATGAAGAACGGTCATGCGACTGGAGAGTATGAGGACTTTCTGACTGGGTTTGTGTTGCCGGACGGGACGGTTTGGGGACGACCTGTTGGAGTGGCTCAGGCTAGCGATGGGTCGCTGTTTGTGTCGGACGATGGGTCTAAGTCGATCTGGCATGTTAGTTATACGGGTAAGTAGTGGGCGGTTGCGGGATAACTTTGTAACTTGGGCATCCTGCTTTTATCGCGGGTGATGCGGTGTGGGTGGGATGCCTGTAAATATTAGCTTAGACATATAACTCCAACTAATGAGCGATCTGGCTAAACAGCTAAATATCTCTAACTGCAATTCGCGATTGACTTTAACTATGGTTGTTTGAGCGGGACACTTAAGATGGGCAACTCGGGTTTGTGCCGAGGGCATCGAATGATGCTTAACAAGCCCGAAGCCGGTCCGTGAAGAAGACAAGGTCACGGCGGCCAGGCACGATGTTGGGCTTCAACTCTCGTTTTTTCAACGAGAAAGGAGAATATTCGAATGATTGCAAAGCGAACATACAACAGGGTTTTGATTTTTACAGGGACGGCGCTGCTTGCGGGCGCGACAGCCTTTGCTCAGATGCCGGCAGGTGGCGCGGCGGGGCAGCCTTCCATGCCTGGGCAACAACCACAGGCGGGACAGCCAATTCCGGCCGGAGCGATGGGCGGGATTCCCACGACGAACGGCGCATCGCCATCCGACATGGCATTTGTATCGTCGATCCTGCAGAGTGACGTGGCCGAGATGCAGCTGGGACAGTTGGCACAGCAGAAGTCGCAAAGCGAGGATGTGAAGCAGCTGGCGACCAAGATGGTGGAGAATCGCGCCAAGCTGACGGAGCAGATGAAGCCTATTGCGAGCAAGCTTGAGGTGAGCGAGCCGAAAGGGCCCACGAAGAAAGACAAGCAGCTGATTGCGAAGCTTGAGGCGCTGTCAGGGCCTCAGTTCGACGAGGAGTATATCAAGGCGGTTGGGAAGGATAACAGCCGGGATGTGAAAGATCTGAAGTCGGAGGCCGAGTCGGCGCAGGACCCGACTTTGCAGCAGGCTGCGAAGCTGGATGCGAGCGTTCTGGCGGAGCATCAGCAGGTGATTGAGCAGATTGCGCAGGCGCACAATGTGACGCTGGATGCTAAGAAGTAGGCGCGCTGGTGGGTTGACTGCCTGGCAGGGCGGGTTGGGGTTTGTCGATTCCCGCCCTTGCGACGGAAAAAAGTCGCAAGAACGGGGCACGGCGGATTTTTGCGGTCTGACACGGGCCATTTCAGATCTAAACGAGTGGGGTTTCGATGGCTATTTCTTGCTGTGCTTGAGCAGGCCCAGGCGGATCAGGCTCTCGCCGGCGGCGATTATGCTCTCTTCGTTTGAGCGGGGAGTCCAGCCTAGGATTCGCCTGGCCTTTTCGTTGGTGGCGGTCTTGGTTTTGCCTAGCTCGGGGAGGATCTGCTTGACTCGCGAATCGAGCAATGAAAATGCGCGCAATAGGCCGTCGGGGAGTTGCCTGGTTGGAACTCTTTTGGCGGCTGGGCCGAGGTGTTGCTTGAGGACTTTGGCGATTTCGAGAATGAACATGAAATCGCCGGCACAGGCCAGGAAGCGCTCGCCCTTTGCTCCCGGATGAGTCATGACGCGGAGATGCAGGTCGGCTACGTCGCGCACATCGACGACACCGAATTGGACTCGCGGGCAGCCGGGCATGGAGCCGTCCATTAGCTTTTCGACGATGAGGATGGACGTGGAATAGTCCGGGCCGAGGGCTGGGCCGAAGACGCCGACCGGATTGACTACTGAAAGCTCAAGATTGCCGGACTGGCTGGCAATAAAGTCCCAGGCGGCGCGCTCGGCCAGGGTTTTCGACTTCGCATAGGGGGAGACGCCCTCGCCATTTACGTCGGTCCAACTGGTTTCGTCAAAAGGCGCGGCTTGGGGCTGGTGACCGTAGCCGATGGCGGCAAACGACGACGTGAGCACGACGCGCTTGACTCCGGCATCCCGCGAGGCGCGGAGTACACGAAGGGCCCCTTCGCGCGCTGGGACTATGAGGTCGTCCTCGTGTTTGGGGAGGTCGGCTGGAAACGGAGACGCTACATGCAGGACGTAATCGCAACCTGCTACGGCTTCAGGCCAGCCCGCGTCTTTTTCCAGGTCGGCGACGAAGAAGGATAGAGTGTTGCCAGAGTCGGCTCCTCCTTCCCTGAGCATGGCGCGCACGCTGGCCTCACGGTTCAGGTTGCGGACTGTGGTCCGGACCTGGTGACCGGCCGCGAGTAGTTGAAGAATGCAGTGGCTGCCGATGAAGCCGGAACCGCCGGTGACGAGGACCGTACTCAATGTTGTCTCCTTGGGAATGGGCCATTGTAGGTTCGTCGTTTCCCGCCGCTTCGGCAGGCTCAGGGCAGACTCTTGCGTCAGAAATAAGGCGCAAGAACGGGGCACGGTAGAATCTTGCGGTCCGACAAGGGCATTAGATTACTTCCATTCTTTTGTGTAGGGCCATCTTGTGGGGCGTAACGTGATGTATTGGGCTACGCGGGGACGGTTGCCTCGATTCGGGCTGCTGCCATGGGGCAGGGCCTGATGCCAGATGACCAGATCGCCGGCTTTGCCCGCAATAGGCGTGAAGCCGGGATGGCTTAGGATTGCCTTTCGAGGATCCTCGGACGGCGGCAAATCCTTCAGCCAGGATTCAAGCGTGCGGTGAAATCCGGGGATGCAACTGAAGGCTCCCTGATCTGCCGGCGTGTCGGTGAGATAGAGAATGCCCTGGACGCTGAAACAGTGGGGCGGAGTTAGGGTCATATCCCAATGAATGTGGGGGCCGGGAAAACTCCAGCCGGGACGCTCGGGAGGGTTGAAGCCTCCCTGGTCGATGGTTGGCCAGAGGTCTTCCCTGCCCCAGAGTTGCGCGAATGCTTTGACGAGGCGGGGCGCTTTGCGGTTTGCGACGAAGGCTGGATGACGGAGAAGAGGAACCCATATACTCTTGCCGTATTTGTTCTTGTACCAAGTGTCCGGATGGTCGGGATCGGCGTCGAGAAACTCGTGAATTCCGGCTGCGGCGGAGTTGCGATCTGCGAGTGAGACTGCGTCATGGACTACGACGTAGCCATGCTCATCCCAGAAGGCTAGTTCGGCCGCGGTCAAGCCTGGGATGTCGTCAAGCGGCCCGGCGGCCGAGTCAACCGGCAAGCCGGATAAGGCATTACGCAGGCGTGTGAGACGAGCTTCCTCAATTGCACCGCCGTTGGTTTCGACGATCCAATCTTCGAAGGACTCGAAGCCGGTGTGGCTGGCGCTGAAGAGAAACCTGCTGGTTTCAAGGAGGTTGAGGCCTAGGCCGGAGAGGAGTGTGTTGTCGAGGTCCCAATCGCCCTGGTCCTGGCTTGTGTTTTCGCTGGGTTTTGCGGCTGGTTCCATGAGCTTGAGCCAGTTGCGGCGCCAATAGCGATAAAGGTATGGAATGTCGAGGCGACCGGGAGTTACTGGTGTTTCGATTTCCATTGCTGGGGCGGCGTCCATTTGGAGTTGCTCCATTTTTATCATTTGGCGGGCCTCAGTTGAGAGGATACCTCAGGGCTAAAGGTCGCCATTTTTTGCGTTCCGAATGCCGGGGATGAATCCCCGGCCTACCGCCCGTGCAAGTTTTGGCCTGCCGGCGGCGCTAGTTTCGGCCTGTTAACCGTGCAAGTTTTTGTATGGCCTGCGAAGCCCTGACTTACGATTGCCCCCTAGTGGGGGAAGCCGAATCGAATCGAGGAACAACCGCAGATTCTTCGACTCACCACCCCCGAACTGAAGGACGTTCGGGCCCCTTTCGCTCAGAATGACAGCCGGTTTTGTCGTGTGTACTTCACAGCATTCTCGTTCCTGTTGTGTCACTTGGTCAGGCCTAGCGCTGCTACTACTTTCTCATCTACCTTGGCGGGTTGGCCGTCTTGCTTCCAGACTACCCCGAAGCCGCCGCGATAATCCCACATTACCCAGCCGACGCCGTCCGCTTCAAAGGCTGTGCGCACATCGCGAATCCAGTTCATGCGGGACTGCTCATCCGCATGCACGCGGTAAACGCCGAACTCGTTGCAGATTAGGGGAACGTTGTTGGCTCGAGCCCAGGCGGCGGCTTCGTCGATGGTGAGGCGAATGCGGTGGGCGTCCCAATGGTCGAGCCAATACCGCTCGAGGGCGAAGCGGCTGGCTGGATCGGGAACTTGTTTGAGGAGGTCGGGCATTGAGGCTTCGTCCGCCGGGTAGGGGATGCCGTGGGTGTAGCTCCACCAGGGTGCGCCCCAGCCTGCACCCTGATGGGTGAACTCGTGGGGATCGTAGAAATGGAAGTTGTAGATAACGTTGCCGTCGGCCAAAAGGGGCTGCGTCAAGAGGTCCTGAATGTCGGAGTAGTTTGGCCCGGTGGCGATGATTGTGTTGGCTGGCGCGGCCTCGCGGATGGCCGCGGCTGCTCGCGCCTGAATGCCGGCCCAGCGATAGGGGTCGCTGACTTCAGGCTCGTTCATGATCTCGAAGAATATGCGCTCTGGGTCACGGGAGGCGTAATGCACGGCGAGGCGACGCCATAGCATGGTGAAGCGTTCAACGCCTTCGCTGGTGGTGCGGATTTTTTCTTTATAGCTGCTCTCGGGGTGGAGGTCGATGGTGACTGCAAGGCCGTCGGCGAGCATGGTGTCGACGGCGCGATCGAGGCGGCTGGCGAACTCGGCGTTCAGGCCGTCAGCGCCGCGGGGGAGGGCTTCGAGAGGTGTGGGATCGACGCTGATGCGCACGTTGTCGAAACCGAGCTTGGCCATTAGGGCGATGTCTGCGGCGTCCGTGTATCGATTGGTGCGGGCGGCGGAATAATCGCTTGCGCTCTGGGCGAACCACTCGGAGGCGTTGATGCCTCGCTTGAGATGCTGGGCTCGGGTGAATGCGGTGTGGAGGGCGGTGCTGCGGTCTTGAGATGGTTGGGCGATGGCCGAGAGAGAAAAAGCTAGCAAGAATGAGAGACAACTGACACGTCTTAGCACGAGGTACCTTCCTGCACGGTTAGTGAGATCGATATTCGATGGGAGAACGCTGTCGGGGTTGGTATTGGCAGCGGACATAGAATCGTACCTTAAATGAAAACGAAGACGCAGGTCCTTCGACTCCGCTGAAGAACGCTTCGCTCAGGATGACAGTTCATTTCGCATTAAGAGAAAGTGCAAGCTAAAGAAAACAATGCAAAAGCAACGATACCACGCAACGCAGTGGGCGTTGCCGGTTGCGCCTTGCTCAATTTGGGTTGGAATGACGACAATGGCTTTGAAAGCAGGCCGATATTATGCAGGAATTCTGTTTGACCCGAGTTGCTCATGCGGTGCCCACCTTTTTGATGCTCTGCTGCCTGATGGTGCGCGCGCAGAGTTCAACCGCTGCTCCAGGCGCAACGGCTGCGGGTCTCAACGACGTGCTGCTGGCCAAGGCTACAGCGCTTTACGATTCGTCGGCGAAAGCGGGGCTGCGGAGCTTCGATTGCCAAGTGCATCCGGACTGGAATCGGATCATGACCAGCGCGAGGAAGGGGGCGGCCGTGGCGCCGGACGATCCCAAGCTGGCGCTGCTGAATAGTGTGAAGATTTCGCTTCATGCCGAATTGGGTGGCGGGGCGGATGGTTCGAGGCTGGAATGGCAGGTGCCCGAAGCTTCGGGGAAGCCGCTTGACCAGGCTTCGACGGCGATGCTGGACCAGACGCATCGAGGGATGGAGAGCACGCTGACGGGCTTGCTGAAGGTGTGGGCTCCGCTTGTGAACGGGTCGGTTGCGGGGTCTTTCGGGGAAACGGACGTCAGCGTCGCTGAAACCGCGGCGGGCTACACAGTGCGGACGAAGGATGGATCGCTTACTGAGGAGTTCGATCGGGGTCTTTTGCTGAAGCACTTCATCGCCAACGAGGCCGGGACTACGGTAGACATTTTGCCGGCATTTGAGCCTACGAGTGAAGGCCTGAGGCTGGGGAGCTTTGTGGCGCACATACATTTGGCTGGCGCACAGGCGGAAAGCGGACAGGAAATGAGGGTTGGGATTGAATACCAGGCGGTCTCGGGGGTTCAAATTCCAGCGGCGATCAGTATCGAGATGCCGAATGTGGTGCAGATGGATTTCAAGTTCGATGGATGCTCGGTGAATCGGAAGTAGATTCGACTGGAAAATGAGAGCGGCTCCCGGATGTCCTGGGAGCCGCTTCTGGTATGAATTTGAGAACTGCGTTTAGGAGCCGCTGGCGTTTCCGTCGAGGTTGGCTACCTGGGCAAACGTGGTGCGCAGATACTTGTGCGGATTCACGGGGACGTTGTGGACGCGGACTTCGTAATGGAGATGCGGGCCGGTGGCGCGACCTGTTTGTCCGACGTAACCGATCACCTGGCCGCGAATGACGTGCTGACCGGGGAGCACTGCAATGGAGGAAAGATGGCCGTAGACGGTCAAAACATCGTGGCCGTGGTTGAGGACGACTTGACGCCCATAGCCGGCGCCCATTGACTCTCCGGTGGCATCGCCGTCTGCAGTGGCGCGGACTGGGGTACCGTACGGAGCCTCAATGTCGATGCCGGAGTGGAATTTTCCTTCACCGTTGAATGGATCTTCGCGCTCGCCGAAGCTTGAACCGACCTTACCCTCGACGGGCCACATTGAAGGCGCGTCTGCTAGCTGCACCCAATCACCGGTGAAGGTGGGGGTGAGGCCGCTCTCAAGTGCGCGCGAGACCTGGCCGCTGAGAGCCTGGGTCCGGAGAGCATAAAACTGATCGATGGAGAGTTTGACCTGCTGCTGGTTCAGATCGTCCGACAGGGCCAGAGATTTGGGTGTGGGCGCGGCAGCTGCGTTGGCGGCGGAGGCAATTTTGGACGCAGAGAGCTTGTTTTGCTTCAGGCCGTAGAGGGACGCAACTTCATTGGCGAGAGCGCCGAGGGATGCCACCTGGACATCGCGATCGTGGGCGATCTGGGCCATTTGCTTGTAATCTTTGCGAAGATTTTCGCGATCCTGGCGGACCTGGTTAAAACTTTCGGTCTTGAGGAGCATCCGAGTATATGAACCGGCGAGGCCCACGATGGTGAAGGCACCAACGAGGGCGGCAGCCACAAAGCCATAGGCGTAGTGGAGGGGAATCGGAATCTTTCGAATGCGCCCGTCTTCATCGCGGGCGACAAAAAGAATGTAATAGCGCTTGCGTAGCATTTTCGCCTTTCATCCCTGCAATTCGCAGGGCCGCAATTCGCCGTGTACTTAAAAAAGCGCAGGGCATGAGGTCATTTGACCCCGGTAAAAAATAAACGCCCAAAGAGGGCACGGATTCGTAACGTTCGTCAAGGTTACCAAAGCGTGCCGACCTGGGTCAACGAAAACGCGGTGGAAAATCCTTCTAAATTCTGCGATTTGCACCCTATTTAGTGCTATTTCGGGGCGCCATTAGTGTTATCGGCAAAAGCGCCGGTGCTGTTCATCACGCGCTGGGATTTCTTTTCATTTCTGCTGCGATTTTGTCCTTTCTGGCCGGTCGCGGCTTGGTTGGCCTATGCTCAAGATATGCCGTCCCGTCGTACTGAGTCAGCCAAGAATATAGACGCCAAGCGGGGCGAACTCGCTCTTATCCGGCAGATTCGAGGACGGGTTGGCCGGACGATCTTGAACGCCAGCTCGAAAACGCTCAAGCTTGGCATTGGCGACGATTGCGCTTTGATTCGCCCTCGTGCAGGCCATGAGCTTGCTGTCACTACCGACTTTACGGTCTGCGGGAGGCACTTCAGGCTCGATTGGCATACGCCGGAGTCGGTTGGGCATCGGGCTTTGGCTCGGGGGTTGAGCGACCTGGCGGCTATGGGCGCTCAACCTATGGCGGCTTTTCTTTCGCTGGGATTGCCGCGCGATCTGGCGGTGCCGAAAGGCCGGCGAACTGTAACCACCTCCTGGGTTACAAGATTCTTCGATGGCCTGATGAAACTGGCGGATGCCTGCGAAGTTCCGCTGGCGGGGGGCGATCTGACGGAGACGGCTGTTCCGCTGGCGGACATCGTGCTGATCGGGTCGGTTCCGGCTGGAAAGGCGCTGCTGCGGTCGGGGGCGCGCGCCGGCGATTTGCTCTACGTTACCGGGACACTGGGGGGAGGGGCTGCTGCACTGCCTCATCTTGATCGGTTGGCGAAGGAGAACAAAGCTGCTGGGTTTGGATTGAAGCCGGGTTGGATCCCGGTGGATTTGAAGCCGCTGCTGACGCGCCATCTTTATCCGCAGCCGCGGATTGCGCAGGGGCTTTTGCTACGCAGGCGGGGGCTGGCGTCGGCGGCGATGGATATGAGCGATGGGCTCTCGTCCGATCTTGCTCACATTTGCGAGGAGTCGCGCGTGGCAGCTGAGGTGGATCCAGCCTTGCTGCCTGTACATCCGGGCGCGAGCGTTGAGTATGCGCTGCATGGCGGGGACGACTATGAGCTGCTGTTTACGGCGCGGCCTGGGATTCGAATGCCGAGGAAGATTGCGGGGGTGGCCATCACGCGGATTGGGCGGATTTTGCGGGCGCCGGCTGGGCGGCCTGCGGTGACGATGCTGACGCCGGAGGGGCCGCGACCGCTGGAGGCGCGGGGGTGGGAGCATTTTGCTTGATGAGATCGAGTGTGGTGTCCCAGAAGTTCATAGCATGAGCCCCCAAGTGCAACCGCGGATCCTTCGACTCACCACCCCCAAACTGAAAATCGTTTGGGGCCCCGTTCGCTCAGGATGACAAATCATTTTATGGGATGGACTTTAGGGACAGGACGCTAGGATTTGACTCGGGAAATGCTGGTGGCAACGAGCATGGACGCGCTGGCACCTGACAGCTCCCATTTGCACCAGCTATCATGTTTGCTGTCATGAAGAACACTATTCCCCGTGTCCGGTTTGCTCCGTCGCCTACAGGCTTGCTCCATGTTGGTAATGCGCGTACTGCTCTCTATAACTGGCTGTTCGCGCGCCGTACCGGAGGGCTGTTCCTGCTGCGGATTGAGGATACGGACCTGGAGCGGTCAGAGGCGCGGTACGAAACTCAGCTCATTGAAGACCTGCACTGGCTTGGCATCAGCTGGGATGGGGGACCAGGGGCACCGAACGAGCCGGATACTGGCGATCATGGGCCGTATCGGCAGTCGGAGCGGTTGGCGATCTATGCCGAGCACACGGAGCAGCTGCTGGCTGAGGGAAAGGCTTACCGTTGCTTTTGCACTGCTGAGGAGCTCGAGGCGGAACGCGCCAAGGCGGCAGCCGAGCAGGGGGCGCAGGTTTACTCTGGGCGGTGCCGCAATCTTTCAGCGGCTGAGATTGAAGAGAATCTGGCTGCCGGGAAGCATTTCGCGGTTCGGCTGAAGATCGAGGACCGTCCGCTGCGCTTCCACGATATTGTCAGGGGCGACGTTGAGTTTCCCGCTGAAAGCGTGAGCGACCCGGTGCTGGTTCGAAGCGCGAGCGGAGTGTCGGCCGGAGTGCCGGTTTATAACTATGTGGTTACGATCGACGACGCGCTGATGGGGATTACGCATGTGATTCGCGGCGACGATCATATTTCTAATACGCCGAAGCAGGTTGCGATCTACCAGGCTTTTGGCTGGCCGGTGCCGGAGTTCGCGCATCTTTCGACGATTTTGGGGACGGATCGCGAACGGCTGTCGAAGCGGCATGGGGCTACGTCGATCTCGGTATTTCGGCAGATGGGCTATTTGCCGGAGGCGCTGGCCAACTACCTGGCGCTGCTGGGTTGGGGCGCTGAGGACGGCAAGACGGAGACCTTTACGCTGGCTGAACTGGTTCCGCTCTTTTCGCTGGAGCGGGTGACGCCGTCGCCGGCTATTTTCGACTTCGACAAGCTGGGCTGGCTTAACCGACATTACATCAAGCAGGCTGATCCGGAGCGGATTGCGAAGCTGGCGGAGCGGCAGTTCTGCTTGCAGAAGCCGGGGGTGTTTCCGCTGTGGACTTCGTCAGAGCTTTATACTGCGGAGACCATTGCGCTGCTGGCGAGCCTGGATCCGCCGATTCATCTGGACATTCCGTCCGCCGAGCAGATTTTAGAGCGCAAGACCTGGTTTGCGAACCTTCTCAACGTGTTTTTGCCGAGTGTGGACTATCTGGCGCAGCTGCCTGTGAAATCGGCATTCATATTCGGGATCGATCCTGACGCGGCTCATGCCGATCCTGAAAACGCTGCCATCCTTACGGATAACTCCGCGCGCTGCGTGCTGAGTGAGTTCGCGAGCCGGGTGAGAACGCATAACGGGCTGGTGACTCCTGACGATTTCAAACGCTGGATGAACGACATCAAGGCGGCTACGGGCGTTAAAGGCAAGGAGCTTTTCCATCCCATCCGGATTGCGCTGACCGGCTCTCATTCCGGGCCTGATTTCGATAAGATCATCCCGCTGATCGAAGAAGGCGCGGCAATGGGGCTAGCGATTCCCACGATCCATGACCGCATCCATCAATTTGTGGGAGTCTGAGCAAGCGTGAACGGTGTCTACTGGATTTATGGCGATGCTACATTGCCGCTTGCTCCCGCGCCGCCGCGTTCGCCGCGGTTGGCACCGATGCCGCTGGCAATTGTTTTGTGTCCGCGCGGTGGGCGACACCTTGCCGGTGAACTGAGCCATTTCAAGAATGCTGGGGTCCAGACTCTGGTTTCGCTGCTGAGTAGAGAGCAGGTTGAGATGCTCGATCTTAGGCAGGAAGGCGAGCTGGCCAGGCGCCTGGGGATGGAGTTTCTGCACCATCCGATTCCGGACCACGAACTGCCGCCGGATTTGGGGAGCTTCCAAACATTTGTTGAAGGGCTTGCGGATCGGCTGCGCAAGGGCGAACGGATCGGCATTCATTGCTGGGGGAGTATTGGGCGGGCCACTGTGACCGCGGCTTGCACGCTGATTCATCTGGGCTGGCCGGCGGAGGCTGCACTGGTTGCGATTGAGACAGCTCGGGGGTGTCCTGTACCGGATACTGAAGAGCAGGAGCGGTGGATTTTGGACTATGAGGCTGGGGCTTGACGGAGATTTTTTGGATCAGCGCAGATCCAAGTGTCGCATTGGCGATTGTGCTGCGACCACGCGGGGGCGATTGGTTAGAGGATGAACTTCTTCGAATGCAAAGGAGCGGGATTCAAGTTTTGTGCTCAATGCTGGAGATGGAGGAAGCTGATTCTCTCGGCTTATCGGATGAACATGCACTCGCTGAGCAAATTGGCCTGAATTTTTTCTCCTACCCAATTCGCGACCGAACTACTCCTGGAGACGTAGCTTCATTTTGCAAATTCGTAGATGGATTGGCGAAGCGTATTCGAGCAGGAGAGCGGATTGGTATTCACTGTCGTGGAAGCATTGGACGAGCGAGCATCGCGGCCGCTTGCGCCTTGATTCACCTTGGCTGGAACCCTGAGACGGCCTTGGCTGCTATCGAAGCGGCGCGCGGTTGCCAGGTTCCCGACACGGAAGAACAACGGCAATGTGTACTCCAATACGAGGCTGTGCCATGACCCTGACACCGCCGGTTCGAAGTGTGGATCTCACTTTCCCTCACAGTTGGCGGGCTGAGATTCTTGGCGCGCGACCGCTGATTCTGCCTCCTCGGCACTTCGTCTATCCACTCGATGCGGAGGAAGTGGAGCGTGGGGCTCTTGAGGTTCTGATCCGGCCACGTGAAAATGAGCAGGCCTTTCTGGCTACTTGCGCGCTGGGATTTCGTGATCCCGCTGTGCCGACGGGACTTTGGGCTTGCCCGAACCCAGAGGAGATTTGTGCGGTGTCCGGAGGATACGCTTACATCATCGACACTGGTGATCCGGAGCGATTTTCGATGATTGCTTATCGGCCAGTGCTGGAGGTTCGAGCGGTTGCGGCGCAGGGTTTGCTGCTATTTGTTGGGCATCATTCGATTCTGGGCTGGGGCGAGAATGGGCTGGCCTGGGAGTCGGAGAAACTCTCCGATGAAGGTGTGGCGATAGCGGCGATTGAGGACGGAATTCTTCATGGTGAAGGCTGGGGCATGATCGCGGACAAGGAGACTGTGTTTGCGATTGACTTGAAGACTGGCTTGCGGTGTTGATGAAGAGGGTTGGTTGATGTAAGTGTTCCCCCAATCCGAAAAAAGGAAAACGCAGGTCCTTCGACTCCGCTGAAGAACGCTTCGCTCAGGATGACAGTTCATTTCACATAAAGAGAAAGTGCGAGGTCGCGAAGAGTCAAGGTGCTACCGATTTGACTGCTTTCGATTTTCTCGTTGATTCCACCGGGCGAACCGCCTAGAGTTCTCAGTATGAATTCGAGCGACCGTCGCACCTTCCTCCGGCAGGCAGCTACTCTGGCCGGCGCGTTCTCCACAAGCAGCCTTTTTACGCAGGCGCACGCTGCCGATTTCGGAGCGGCATCACGCGCGGTTGCGCATCTTGGGCCGGCGGAGGTGGCGCAGGATGAAGACTTCTGGGCTGTGATTCAGCGCTCCTACTCCGTGAACCCGGACATTATCAACTTGAACAACGGCGGGGTCTCGCCCTCGCCGATTGTGGTTCAGCAGGCGGTGGAGCGCTACAACGAGCTATCGAATGAAGGGCCGTCTTATTACATGTGGGGGATTCTGGACCAGGGGCGCGAACCGCTGCGCGCGAAGCTTGCACGGCTGGCCGGGGCAAAGCCGGGGGAAGTCGCGATCAACCGTAACTCTACGGAGGCGCTGAACACGATCATCTACGGCTTGCCATTGAAGGCGGGCGACGAAGTTATCGGCACCAAGCAGGATTACCCGAACATGATTCAGGCTTATCGGCAGCGGGCGGAGCGCGATGGCATTGTATACAAGCAGATAAGCTTCGATTTTCCGATTGAGGACGACGCGGCTATTGTGAAGGCTTATGAGGAAGCTATAACTCCGCGCACTCGTGTGATCCATGTAACTCACATGGTTAACTGGGTGGGCCAGACTATGCCTGTTGCGAAGATTGCCGATATGGCTCACGCGCATAACATCGAAGTTATAGCGGATGGCGCACACTCGTTTGGGCTGCTCGACTTTAAGGTGCCGGACCTGCACTGCGATTACTTCGGAACGAGCTTGCACAAATTTCTATCCGCGCCGATTGGAACCGGGATGATGTGGGTGAAGGAGGACAAGATTGAGAAGCTGTGGCCGCTTACTTGTAACTCGACGCCGCACTCGACGGACATTCGCAAATTTGAAACGCTGGGCACGCGAAGCTTCCCGCTGGAACAAGGGATTGGTGAGGCAATCAACTTTCATGAGGGGATTGGGAGCAAGCGCAAGGAACAGCGCATTGGCTACTTGAAAAACTACTGGGCCACGCGTGTTCAGTCCATCCCCAAGGTGAAGCTGCATACATCGCTCGATTTGAATTACTCATGCGCTATTTGCGGCGTGAGCATTGATGGGATGACTCCGGGGCAGTTGGCTTCCGCGCTTTTTGAGCGGTACAAGATTCACACGGTGGGTATTGTCTGGGAAAACATTAGTTGCGTGCGGGTGACTCCGCATGTTTATACGCCGCTGGCGGATCTGGATAAGTTGGTTGAGGCTATTGGGGCGATTGCGGGGTAGGGATTAGTGATTAGGGGTTAGGGGTTAGGGACTAGGGACTAGTCGTTGGATCATGGAGCCATTCGGAAAGAGGTAACATGGCGCGGTTTTTTCTGGCTGCAATTTTAGCTGTGCTGTTCGTTCCCGCTGCGATTTCTACTCCGGAATATTCGATTCAGGCTATTCGTTATGCTGTTTCGCCGGGGGTTGCTGTATCTGATCTTGTTGTGGGCGGGCCAGCCAGCCTCAAGAATGAAAAGGTCGATATTGCGATGGTGGTGTGGCTCATTAGGGGTGGAGGTCACACGATCCTTTTCGACAGCGGGTTTCATCGCGACACGTTTACCAAGGAATATCCGATGCGGGATTATCTGCGGCCCGATGAGGCGTTGAAGACCGCGGGGGTCGATCCTGGCGACGTTACTGACATCGTCATCAGTCATGCGCACTGGGATCATATGGGCGGGCTCGATCTCTTTCCCAAGGCGCAGGTTTGGATTCAGAAAGAGGAGTTTCGCTATTACACGATGGACGCGTGGCAGCCTGGCGGCGATCATGACGGCATCGATCCTGAGGATGTGAAGGAATTGGTGCGGTTGAATACTGTGGGACGAATGCACCTTGTGGATGGGGATAATGTTGAGATTTTTCCCGGTATTCGCGCCTATACGGGATCACGGCACACTTATGCTTCGGAGTATCTGCGCGTGGATGGGAATCCGCCGTATGTGCTGGCTTCGGATAATGCTTATTTCTATCTCAACTTATCGGCGCATCTGGCCAGCGCTACCTTCAGCGACGCGGATCATGCTGGTAACATCGCGCAGCAGTCGCGGATGATTCAGCTGGCTGGGTCTCCGGATCGGGTTGTGCCGGGGCATGACATTATTCAGTTTCAGAAGTTTCCTACGGTTGGGCGGGTGGCGAGGATTAAGTGAACGCTCAATCGACCGCTGAGCTGACGATCGATGATCTTGATGGCGAGCTGCAATTTACCCTCTCACGCGAAATCGGCTGGCTTGAAGTCGTGGTAGCGTCGGGCGTAGTTTCAGCTTTCGGGGTGTATGGGATCTTGCAGCAGAGTATCTTCATGCTCTGCGTCTGTTTCGTTGGAATCGGAGTGTTGCTCATTAATTGGGCTATGGGGCCTACTACCGTTTTCCGCATATCCGATCGCCGCGTAATTGCAACGGGAAATCTGCGAAGGTGGTCCGCTTCCGATATCAACATTCCGGCATCCGAGATTAATTCTGTCGGATGGTATTCCGGTGGCGAAAATGGCTCGCAAGGAATCTACGTCTGGCATGGTTGGAATGGATTGAAGAGTACATGCGTGCTCCCGGGCATTTCTCAGAAGAAAGCTCAAGCCATTACGGACGCGATCAAAACTCGGTTTCCGCAATTCACCATCGAAGCAGGGCCTGTCATCGGATTCTCTGTCGGGGTGGGGAGCTGAACCGAGAAATATCCGGCGTCCCACCTGCGAACTAGGCTGTGCGGCGAGCGGGCAGTACGGCCTCATATCCGGCGTAGACACCTTCAAATACGGCGTCCCAACTCATGGTGAGGGCGTAATTTCTTGCGGCCTGGCGCATCTCGGCATGCCGGACTGGATTTCCTAAAACGCTGGCCACTGCGGCTGCGAAGTCTGCGTCTTCGGCAATGCGGCCAGTTATGCCATCGCGAACTATGGTCTTTGGGCCGCCGTCGGGGGTGACGATGGCGGGGACGCCGCTGGCGAGCGCTTCAAGCACTACATTGCCGAACGTGTCTGTGTGCGATGGAAAGACGAACAAGTCCATATTGGCGTATGCGGTTGAGAGCGCCTCGCCACGGAGGACGCCGGCGAACTCCGCTTTGGGCAAGCGCTCGCGGAGCCAGGCTTCGTCGCCGCCGTGGCCGACGATCAGGAAACGGAAGCTTCGGTGGCCCATCGCTTCCAACTCCGCTTGCACCTGCGCAAGGAGAGCGACATTCTTTTCGACGCTCAGGCGGCCTACGAAGCCGAGCACATGGTCGCGATCGTTAGGATCTCTTTTGCGTTTGTGGGGCGCAAATAATTCGGCGTCTACGCCTCGGGGCATCAGATGGCACGGACGCCTGGTCATTCGCTTCAACAGGGCGCACAGCTCGGGATTGGGCGCGAAAAGTACCTGGGCCATGGAGTAAAACTTGGCTGCGGCCGCCATGGTGAGGTCTTCGATGGTCTGGCCGGTCACCACGGATTGCCTGGGGAGCAGCTTCACAAACCAGTCCGACCGCCGGGCAAGATATTCATGGACATTGGTGTGCCAGCTTGCGGCGAGGGGCAGCTCCATTTCGTAGGCAAGGCGGGCGCCGAGCATTCCGACTTCGCTGGGGCCGGTGATGTGGATCAGGTCCGGCTTGAAGCGGTCGAGGACTTCTCCTATTAGGGGAATGTGGCGAAGAAAGGCGGGATCGAAGCGGAGGTCTTTTTCGAGGGTGAAAGAAAGGAAGCCGCGCGGGAGCTCGAGGGTCCACACGTTTCCGTCTTCGATGATGGCTTTTGCTCGGTCACCGGCGCGGACGCACAAGAATGGCAGATTCCGGCGGCGCGCGAAGGCTTCAAAATGGCGGCTGGTGTGGGCTACTCCATTGACTTCATGGAAGGAGTCGGGGAAGTAGGCCACGCGGGGTATGCGTGAGCAGGTTGGCTCACTTAGCGTCGGATTGAAGGTTTCGGTCAGCACTTGAGCCTGGATGCAACCTTGTGGTTTAGCTGTCGTGCTCGCCAAGTGCTAGCCGCAACTGGTGCGCTTCGCTCCAGGCCATACGCAATCCGCCAGAAACGAGCCCGCGGCCCATGAGTTGCACGGCGCCGATGATGGCTCGCATCGCGCGCGGAGCCTTGCCGCCGGGCCAGACTTCGCTTAATGGGCGGACAACTCCGTTGCGATCTGGATGATAGACGCGCTCGTCCCAGTTCCGCGAACCCTGCGGGAATTCAGGATAGTTGCGGACGGCATCTATGGTGGACTGAAGAATGCGGTGCTTCCACGGCTCCGCATACTGGGGCATGAAGAGCATGGTGCTCTTTCTTTCGCGGCGGATCTCGTGGACGAACTCGGTAAAGCTGGTGGCGTTGGTCAGATTTATGGTGGCGTTGGGCTCGACGCCATGACGGTCGCCGCCGGAGATCATGAGCATGTGCCAGCTCTCGGCCAGATGGCGGGTGGCGCGGTTCTCTTCCCAATGGCGCAGTCCGTTCAACTCGAGCGCGTGAAGGAATGCGCCGTTTTTCTGCAGGAATTCATTGACCAGGAACTTGTGCTTCTCTTGCCCGACGAGGTAGAGGTCCCACATGGGGTGGTTGAAGACCACCAGCACATTTGGCTCGGCGTTCAATGCGGAGAGAATCTCAGTCAGGCGGGCGTCGTTTGGATTGCGCGTGTATTCGGCCAGGGTTGCCATCCACTCGGTCGCTCTTGCGCTCGGCAGGTTGTGAATGCCGAGATGAAACGATTGCGGACCGTAGGGGGCACTCCACTCGACGGAAACGGGAATCTGCCGGGCGCTGGGGATAGTGCGGAGAAGCATTGGGGCATTGATGGTGTCGTGGTCGGTGATAGAGACCATGGACGCGAGGTCAAGCTTCTCGATCTGACTGCTTTCGAGCTCGAAAGCCAACTTGGGCGTCATGGGCGGGGTCCAGTAGGCGGCCGCATAGTTGATGCGAATTCCGTGCATGGACTCAGAACGGCGCTCCATGCGCGACAGGAAGGGCCTGAGGACGGGGTACTGGTTGCCGAAGTTTGCCAGGAAGTCCAGCGTTTCAGTGGACTGGTTGGTATGGCTGTGGAGAGAAACACCGGTACGAAAGCCACGAGGCGCATGGGGGTCGCGCCAAAGATACGAGATGCTCGATCTGGCCATTTCCGCTCCTTCTCCGCGTTTGGTTCCGGATTCCTGCACCCAGTATCCTCTCCCTTTCATAAATGGGAAGTTAAGATGGCGCGAATTACCGTTCAATTCACGAAGGAACCAAAAAAGTTACCGGAATCCCGTAGAAAACCAGTTGAAATGCCGAAGAAACCTTGAATTTGGGAACTTCGTGCTGATTTCAACCGGCGGAGCAGGCTCGAAAGCCAAAACCGATGTTCTCCCCTCTGAGACAAGCCTAGCAGAATCTGGCGTGCTTGCTTGGGAATTCTTGGACAGGGCTTGAATTGGCCGCTCGCAGGTTTGAGGCGATTCTGTGGGTGCCTGGTCAATCGCTGGTTTTGGCGATCTCCGGCCCGAGGAAGTCTTCGAGCGTCCAGCCTGCCATTAGTTCCTTGCCGGGTGTGGCTGCGGCGGGGGTGGGGTGCTTTGCGGCTTCAGCTTCGACGGCGAGGTAATTCTCTGTGAGCCCTTTGCGTAACATTTCAAAGGCCTGTTCGGGGGAATCCGCAAATTGGAACAGGTCCATGTCTTTGGGGGAGATGGCTCCAGTGTCGACGAGGACATCGAGGTTGAAGACCCTTTTCCAATAATCCGATCCGTAGATTACCACTGTGATCTTCTTGGCCAGTTTTTGGGTTTGGGCGAGGGTGAGGATCTCAAACATCTCGTCGAGCGTGCCGAAACCGCCGGGGAAAACGACCAAGGCCTTGGACAGGTAGGCGAACCAGAGTTTACGCATGAAGAAGTAGTGGAATTCGAAATTGAGACTGGGAGTGATGTAGGGGTTTGGCGATTGTTCGAATGGGAGCCGGATGTTGAGTCCGATGGTTTTGCCACCTGCTTCATACGCTCCGCGGTTGGCGGCTTCCATGATTCCGGGGCCGCCGCCGGAGGTGACTACGAAACGGTGACGGCGGGAAGGGATCTTCTTTGCCCAGGCGGTGAGCATCTGCGCCAGACGACGGGCGTCTTCGTAGTAGCGGGCCATTTCGACGGCTGCGACGGCGCGCTTGCGCTGCAAATCTGTTGCGGTGCCGTCGACAATTTCAGGGACGCTGGCTGGCTGCTCATGGCTCGGCGCTGCCTGAGTGGAGCCGGTGTTGTCGGTCAGCTCGAG
>Ga0206847_10139_pt1 | contig 24805 bp, 18 predicted proteins | sample Alteio_BWOrgCont_17_FD_152880 | JGI IMG/M metagenome (GOLD analysis project Ga0206847, IMG submission 152880) | Enriched cells from forest soil in Barre Woods Harvard Forest LTER site, Petersham, Massachusetts, United States -... | ecosystem: Environmental > Terrestrial > Soil > Temperate forest >... | reverse complement strand
GCGCTGGCCGCTGGGGGCGTCTCGACCTCCAGCGTTCGCAGCAGCCAGGGGATAATCACCTGCTTGAAAACGACCGGATCGGGCCACACCTTGACTTGGCGCCCCAAGTGTCCGCCCTGCGGATTGATCCAGGCAGTTTTGGGCACGTCACCCTTGCTCAGCAGCAGGTAGATATCCGAGATCGGAACCTGGGTGTCGAGCACACCCGCCAGGATGAGCATGGGACTGGTCGGCCTGCCGAGCAGACCTTGTTTCACCAGAGACATTCGCGAGAGGTTTGCGGCCAAGTCATCCACCGTCGTGACGCCATCGAAGATGTTCATCAGCGCCGGCACCTGATCGAACAGATACTCGCGGTTCCCCAGGAGTGAGTTCATCAGGAAGTCCTTCTGAAAGAAAGTGTCCACCGGCGGGGACTGAGCGCTCGCACCCTTGATCCGGGCCCGCTCCACAATTGCCAGCTTGGTTGCCCAGTACGCTCCCCAACTCACGCCGTGCACGGCGATTCGGTTCTTGTCGACCTCCGGACGAGTTGCGAGGTAATCGAGGACGCGCGACAACATCCGCTCCGCATTTTCGCTGACCTTGATCGGCGCTTGACCTGTGCCCGGGCCATCCACTGCGAGGAAGCCCACACCGTAGGGCATGATGGCCGAGAAGCTTTCCGAGAGGTCTTCTTTTCGGCTGTCCAGGCCGTTGACGGCCATCACTAAAGGCGCCGGTTGCTGCCTGGCATTTTTGGGCAACCGCAAATAGGCGATGATCTCCGACCCTTCAAAAGGAATATGAACGACTTCGAGTGGTGGATCCCAGAAACGAGCGTGGGCGAGAAATGCTTCGATCGCTTTGGCATAGGCCCGCTGCTTTCCCGGAGATGCCGGAATCGGCCAGCGCCCGAATGAGTAGAGCCGCCAGGCACGAATGTAGTCGGCGTTGGCGGCGACCGGATCCTTGGACTCGATGGCCTTGGCCTCGATCATGTAGCGGTCAGCCACCGACATGAAGCCAGCCGCCCATTCATCTTTATCGCGCGTTTTGATGGAGGCCAGCGCCTCCCTGACGTCGGATGGATCAAGTCCGATCAGCGGGTACATGCCGTTCTCCGCCCGGTGAATGGCCTCGGTCTTAATCTCATCCAGGGTACGCTCTGAGCGCTGCTGAGCCAAGGCAGCGCCTGTCATCACAACGCTAAAGATCAGCCATAGTACTCGTGCTCTCATCTTCCGTCGCTCCTTGTTGTTTTTCACTGCAAAATCATCACCAGTTCCAGAAGCGAAAGGGCCGAACGCTTGCGTCCGGCCCTTCCCCTCAAAGCCTCCCGCCGTGATTGCTGACGGCGGCTAGAACGAGAGTTTCAATCCCAGCTGAACGGAACGAGGACCGCCTGAGCCCACTGCCGGGTTCGCAGCCGCGATGTCAGGCGTGGCACACCCGCAACCAAAGTTTGGTCCTGCAGGATCGTTCAATCCGTAGCCGTTCTGTCCTCCATACGGGTTAGCGAAGTTGGGATGGTTCAGAATGTTAAAGAACTCGGCGCGGAACTGGGCACGGAGGCGTTCTCCAAAATGCCAGTTCTTGGCCAGTGAGAAGTCCAGGTTCTTGAAACCTGAATCGGGGAATATATTGCGACCCATGGTTCCGAACTTCCCATAGGCCGGCGGAATCATCATGGACTTCCCCTTGGCATAGCAGCCGAATGTTCCCAGCGCTTGCTGATAGGGTCCGTTCACGACGCCTCCGTCTAGAGACAAGGCCTCGGCAGCACACGCAGAATTGGATCCGCCGGCAAAAAATGGGATCGGCTGGGGCCCCGACTTGAAGTCGGAGGGCCTGCCAAAAAAATCCCAACGCTGAGGTGTGCCCTGCGGCGGACTCACGGGCAGACCACCCAGGCCGGTCAGGTCGCTGGTCAAATCGATCGGTCCCCAAAATTGTGGACTCGCCAGAGTTGCGATGGAATTGATCTCCCAGCCTTCCAGCATTTGCGCATAGCCTTTCCTGCCGGGAATGGCGTAGGTCAGCGACAGCGTCAATCGGTGGCGGACGTCGAAGTCGCTGTTCCCGTATTCTGCGCCGGGGTTCAGAGAATTCTGGGGAAGACCGTATCCGGCGCCGAAATCCCAGTTTGCGCTCACATCGTCGAGTGAGTGGGAGTAGGTGTAACCGGCGACCATGCTCAAGCCGTGGTAGTTTCTGGCGGTCAGCGTTGCCTGCAACCCGTTGTAGTTTGACCGATAGAAATTTCCCATCTGGAAGATGTTGCTCAGGTAAGGAAATTTCCCGTTAAAGGGCCGGGTCGCCTGTGAGTCAGTACCAGGCTGCTCCTGGTTGATGTCGCGTATTCCGACCAGATTCGCTCCATGGTTTCCCACGTAGCCGAGCTCTAACGTGAGGTTGGGCGCAAAGGCGTGCTGAACGTTCAAGTCCCAGTTCCATACGTACGGTGTGGTCAGATTGCGATCGACTCCCATGATGGCGCAAGGACCCGCACCGTTGGGGCCAGGGTCACAATTGACGCCAGTGCTGCTGAGGTTGCCATAGAGAGGCACTTTGCTGTCCCACTGCGGCAGCGGAATCACGGTCAGGTTGCCCGCGGTGATGGTGCCTCCAGCAGTAACGGAATTGGCGGTGCCGGTGCCGGATATCACAGCTCCGGTGGGAACGCTGGGTAATCCGAAACTGTTATTGAAAGCCAGGAAGGTTTCCCAGTTCACGAACTCATAGATCAGGCCACCGCCACCGCGGACGACCGTACTTCCCTTGCCGGTGACATCCCAGGCAAAGCCAAAGCGTGGACCGAAGTTTTTGGGATCTGAGTTATAGGCGCTGCCAATCTGCTTGCCCACCTGCACGATGCCCAGGGTCGGATCGAAGTTTCCCAGCAGATTGTGAGCCTCCTTGAGCACCGTGTTGAACTCATAGCGCAGTCCCAGGTTCAAGGTCAGCGTCCGGCTTACCCGCCAGTCATCCTGAACGAACCCGGCATACGACCAACTGTGCGACTGCCGCGTAGGATCGCCGGTAAGCACGGATGCTTTGAAGGGATCGCCAGCGAAAAAATCTTCCAATTGGGAAGAGTTAGGCAGCGCGACTCCGCCCAGAAAAGTGATGCTGCCCCGGGCGTTGCCGAATGCTCCGCCACTCACATAATTGCGACGAATCTCGCCGCCAAACTTCAGGGCATGCTTCCCGGCAGTGTAGGAGATCTGGTCAATGAACTGGGTGAGCGCGTCGGGACCTTGAAACTTTGGCCATTTGAAGGCGCCCAGTCCGGGGACGAAGAATCCGGCAAAGCCGATACGCGGCAACCCGCCGGAGAAGGGACCACTTACACCCGTGTCAAGTCCATAACTTGACGCCGGAGTGTTGAGATCGCCAGGCAAGGTCGGTTGGTAAAGCCGGTTGTAGCCGAATCGGGCTTCATTGACCCAACGCGCGCTTGGGGTGAAGATCCAGTTCCCTCCGACCACCTGAGCGCGGGTGTGGATCTTCGACCGCCAGCGGTCTTGCAGTTCAGGGAAATCCTCCACCGTTCCTGAGTTGTTACCGAAAAAGTACATGCCACTCACGCTGTGCCGCGGGCTGAAGTTGTAATCGACTTTGGCTATTACGTTGTCAACCCCAACCTGATTAGGAAATCCGTTGACAATGTTGATGGTCGGATTGTTGTTCAGCGGGAAACCGGTGCCGTTGCACGTGATCGTGGAACCCGACATGCTGCAGCCCGCAATCGCCAGGCTGGCCGGGCTGATCGGGATGTTGTTTGCCAGCAGATCAGCAACCGCATTCGGAATACTGCTGGCACAATCACCCGAGACCGAGGGAGAAGTGCAGTTAGGAGTCGCAGGCGCAGGCATGGACACCATCGAAGGGCTGGTCACGCCGCCGAATGAGTTGCCCACGTCATATCGTTGTCCTTCATACGCTGCGAAAAAGAATGCCTTGTCCTTGATGATCGGACCGCCTAACGATCCTCCGAACTGCTCCAGGGTGCGGGGATTCTTAGGAGCAGGGGTCTGACTGAAGGCGCACGGGTTGCTTGCGCAGTTGAAGTAGTTGCGCGCGTCCATCGCTCCGTCACGGCCGAATGCGAACGCGGTACCATGAAGACCGTTGGTGCCGGACTTGAGGCCGACATTGACGATAGCGCCGGGCTTCCATCCGTATTCCGCCGGAGGATTCTCCAGCAGATTGAATTCCTGTATTGCGTCAATGGGCAAGATGGTCGCCGAGTCGCCCGCAATGCCGGCTCCGTTGATGATGCCTTGTCCCGAGAAGGGTTCGCTATTGTAAAGCCCGTTGATGACGTATGCGTTATCCTCGGCGCGAAGTCCGTTGGTACTGGTAGTCGAGAACCCGCCTCCCGGATACCGCACCACACCGGGGCGCAGTTGCAGCAGGTTTTCGTAGTTGCGTCCATTCAACGGGAGATCGTTAATGACCTCGTTGCTGAGCGTCCCGCCAAGGGCGGCGGAGGTTGTATCCACCAGGGGAACTTCTCCACTGACGAGCACGGTTTCGGAAATCTGACCGGGTTGGAGCGTCAGGTCAATTCGCGCATCCTTGGCGACCTCCAACTGGATGTCCATCCGTTCCACCGACTTGAACCCCACGGCCTCGGCGCGAACCTTGTACACGCCGGGAGTCAGATCGGGGGCTGCGTATTCTCCGGCCTGATCAGTCGTGAGATTGCGCGTGGTCCCTCTTTGCACATCCGTGATGGTCACCGTCGCCCCGGTCAAGGCGGCGCCCGTCTGGTCGATGATGGTACCCAGAATGCGGCCGGTCGGAGTCTGTGCGAGAAGAGATGGCATGAGCAGGAGATTACCGAGGATCAAACCCAGCAGCCGACTGGCTTTCAGAACACGCACACTGGCCTCCGAGAAGCGTCTGGTTTACGAAACTTCGTCCCAATTGATATAGCAAACTTGCGTCACGGGGCAGCCTCTCCGAACTCCGCAATGCGTCGAATCTGGTCCGCGGACCCCCGAGTTCTCCGCAGACCGCGCAAGAAAGTCCACAATCATTGGTTGGACAGCTGTACCACCTTACAGTATGTCGTGTCAAGAAAAATTGAAGATTCCATTGACTAAAATGAGCTGCGTGGTATAGTGGTCTGACCAATTTGTGCTGGTTCTTTAATCTCTTGAACCCTGCACCGAGTTCGATCCATTAGGCCGCTGAGTGACTTTGCAGAGGCACTACGCTGTCGAATAGGGGGTCTGTGTACAAGGCAATTCGATCATCCCGGCTGTACGAACAAATCGTTCAGCAGATTGAGGAGTCCATCCTCAAGGGCGCCCTCAAGCCCGGGGACCAACTGCCGGCCGAGCGGGAACTCGCCCAAACTTTCGGGGTGAGCCGCACTGCGGTGCGAGAAGCCGTGAAGGCGCTCCGCGAGAAGGGTTTGGTGGAGGCTTATTCCGGACGAGGAACTTTTATCACCGACGGGACGTCGCAGGTGATTCGACAGTCGCTAGGCCTGGTCGCTCGAATCGGCCAACAGGAAGGCTCGGTCCAACTGGCCGAAGTACGCGCCATCATCGAACCGGAGATTGCCGCCCTGGCGGCCTCGCGCATTCAGGAACCACAACTCATTTTGATGCGGGAAGCGGTCGCCGCCATGGACCGGCAGTACGCAGATCCCGATGCCTTCATCGAGGCTGATCTCGATTTCCACCTGGCCCTGGCTGAGGCGGCGGGGAATCCTTTGATCCTGTCGTTGCTGGATTCGATTGTGGGCTTGCTGCGGGAACAGCGGACACGCATTTTTCAGGTAGAGGGCGGACCAAACCGGGGACAGTTTCACCATAAACGGATTCTGGAAGCGGTGGAGCAACGCAGTCCGGAAAAGGCGCGGGATGCGATGCGAGCCCACTTGCAGCAGGTTCGTGAGGATTCTAAAGCGAGCGAAGCTCAGGCGGCACTCTCGAAGCCTACTTCGAAAACTGGAGTGAATTGACGCATGGCGAATCTTGGCTTTGTCGGTTTGGGCGTGATGGGCGGGCAGATGGTGAATCGCCTGCTCAGCAAAGGCCATCAGGTAACTGGGTACAACCGCACTCGCTCCAAGGCGCGTTGGCTGATTGACCAAGGGATGAAATGGGTGGATTCTCCGCGTGCGGTCTCCGCCGCCGCCGACGTCACCTTCGCCATGGTTACAAACTCGGCAGCGATCGCGTCAATCATGGAGGGTCCGGATGGAATATTGGCTGGCCTGAGCGCGGGCAAGATGTTCATCGACATGAGCACGGTCAGTCCCAGCGTGAGCCGCGCCCTCGCTGCCAAGGTACGAGAAAAAGGAGCGGACATGGTGGATTCGCCAGTGTCCGGCAGCGTGGTCACGCTTCAGGAAGGCAGGCTGTCGGTGATGGTGGGCGGACGCCGCGCGACCTTCGACCGCATCAAAGCCCTGCTCCTGGATATTGGACCGAAGGTGACCTATGTCGGCGATAACGGCTTGGCCCTGGCGATGAAGATCGCGGTCAATCTGAGCCTGGCGACCCAGATGATGGCCTTTTCTGAAGGTGTGTTACTCGCGGAGAAAAGTGGGATTGCCCGGGAGACCGCGGTGGACGTGCTCACTCATAGCGCGGTAGCTTCGCCAATGGTTCAATATCGTGGACCATTTGTTCTGCACCAACCGGAGGAAGCATGGTTCGATTGCAACATGATGCAGAAAGACATGCTGCTGGCGCTGGAGATGGGCCGTCAGCTGAATGTGCCGTTGCCGACCACGGCCGTAAGCAACGAGTTTCTGACTGCCGCGCGTGGCATGGGTTGGGACAAGCTGGACTTTGCCGTGATGTTTGATGTGTTGGCGGCAATGTCGGGAGTGGCTACGCCGGTGACCACGGGAGCCGCGAAATGACGATGGTGAAGGACGAGTCGGCGGCGAAATCGAGCATCGCGGTCGAACTATGGCTGCGGATGTACCGGCAGATGGTGGCGATTCGGCGTTTCGAAGAGCAAGTCAATGATCTCTACACTCGGGCGCTGATGCCTGGTCTCGCCCATCTTTATATCGGCGAAGAAGCGGTCGCGGTAGGAATCTGTGAAGCCTTGCGACCGGACGACTACATCACCAGCACTCATCGCGGGCACGGGCATTGCCTGGCAAAGGGCGCATCGCCCGACCGCATGTTTGCCGAACTGCTGGGCAAGGCGGCGGGATACTGCAAGGGCAAGGGCGGTTCGATGCATATTGCCGACCCAGCGACCGGAAATCTGGGAGCAAATGCTATCGTCGCTGGAAGTGTGGGAATCGCCACCGGCGCGGCATTGTCAGCCAAGCGCCTGACAAATGGGCGGGTTGCAGTTTGTTTCTTCGGCGAAGGGGCGCTCGGACAGGGCGTTCTTTATGAGGTGATGAACCTGGCCCAGTTGCAAAAGCTGCCGGTAATTTACGTTTGCGAGAACAATTTTTACACCGAGTACACCCACTACTCCGAGACGACCGCAGGCGATATTCCAATGCGCGCAGCAGCATTCGGTTTGCAATCCGAACGGGTGGACGGACAGGATGTGCGGGCCGTTCATGCCACGGCCAGTCGCGTGGTCGAGCGTGCCCGGCGCGGCGATGGTCCGTCATTTGTGGTGTGCGATACCTATCGTTACACCGGCCACCACGTCGGCGATATCAACCGGGAGTACTACCGCTCCAAGGAAGAAGAGAAGTACTGGAGGACCGAGCGCGATCCCATCAAGTTGCTGACGGATTGGTTGACCGGTCAAGGTCTGGCGGATTCGGCCAAGTTCAGTCTGATTCACTCAGAAGTCGAGGCGGAAATGAAGCAAGCAGTCGAGTTTGCGCTGGCCGCTCCGTATCCGCGAGTGGAGGAAGTGGGGCAAGACGTGTATGCCTGACGCGACCTTCCGCGAACTGACTTTCGGGCAAGCAGTGCGGGAAGCGCTGGCGGAAGAAATGCGCCGCGATCCCACGGTCTGCATCTTTGGCGAAGATGTAGCCGAGGCCGGCACGCCGTTTAAAGTGCTCTCCGGGTTGGTCGAGGAATTCGGGACCGAGCGGGTGCTGGACACGCCGATCTCAGAAGCCGGGTTCACCGGTGTTGCGGTCGGCGCTGCAATGACCGGGTTGCGACCGGTGGTGGACATCATGTTTGGAGACTTCATCACCCTCACCATGGATCAGATGGTGAACCAGGCAGCCAAGGTGCACTACATGTCAGGCGGAGCCTGGAAGGTTCCCATGGTGATGCGAACCACCCTGGGCGCCACGCGCCGGTCGGCGGCGCAGCATTCGCAATCGCTGCATGCCTGGTTCAGTCACGTTCCCGGATTGAAAGTTGTGCTGCCATCAACCCCTTATGACGCCAAAGGACTGCTGAAGACCGCGATTCGGGATGAGAATCCGGTTGTGTTTTTTGAAGACAAGATGATGTATGCGAAGTTGAAAGGCCCGGTGCCGCAGGAGGACTACACGGTCCCATTTGGAGTCGCTGATGTAAAGCGGGTGGGCAGCGATATAACGCTGGTGGGCACCAGCAGCATGGTGCAGGTGGCGTTGGGAGCCGCGCAATTGCTGGAAAAGATCGGGGTCAGCGCGGAAGTCGTAGATCCGCGAACCATGTGGCCGCTCGACGAAAAGACGCTGATCGAATCGGCGAAGAAGACATCGCGCGTCATCGTAATTGACGAGGGTTATGAACGATACGGGGTGACGGCGGAAATTGCCGCAGTGATTGCGGCAGGCGCGTTCTATGATCTGGATGCGCCGGTCAAACGGATGGGAGCCATGCATGTGCCGATACCGTTTGCCCCGACGCTCGAAGACGCCACCGTACCGACCGAGCAATCCGTGTTCGAAGTGGCCCGCACGCTGTGCGGACGGTCGTAAGAAGCGCCGGCATCCCGGCGACGCGACATAGAGAGGAAGTGCACTATGGGTCTGCCAACTCATGGAACGATGGCGGTTGATTGGGAACAGCGAGTGGACTTTGACCGCTTGCGCCGCGAACGCCCGGCGCGCGCCAAGGAGTTGCTCGCGAAATCCGAGATGGGAGCGCTCCTGTGCTTCGATATGAACAATGTGCGCTATCTGACTTCGACGCACATTGGAAGCTGGGCGCAGGACAAATGCAATCGTTTCACATTGCTGCCGCAGAATGACGAACCGATTCTTTGGGATTTCGGATCGGCGGCCAAGCATCACCAGCTTCACTGCCCATGGCTGGGTGAACGGTCGCGTCCGGGCATTTCGATGCTACGGGGCGCGATGTCGCCAGAGATGGGCCGGGCCGAGGATGTTGCCAAGAAGATTCGCGTCGAACTGGAGATGCGGGGCCTGCATAAAGAACCGCTGGGAATTGACATCATCGAGCCGCCGGTTCTTTTTGCCCTGCAGCGCGAAGGGATCACGGTGGTCGACGGGCAGCAGCTGATGTCTGATGCGCGCGTGATCAAGACGCAGGATGAAATCTCGCTGCTCAACATGTCAGCCATGATGGTCGACGCCGCCTACGACGAACTCTATCGCGCCATGAAACCGGGGATGCGCGAAAACCAGGCAGTCGGGCTGGTGAGCAAAGTTCTTTACGACCTGGGCTCGGAATACGTGGAAGCAGTCAACGCGATCTCCGGCGAGCGCTGCAATCCGCATCCGCATGTTTTTTCCGACCGCGTGCTGCGTCCCGGCGATCCGGTCTATTACGACATTCTGCATTCCTACATGGGTTACCGCACTTGCTATTACCGGTGCTTCACGGTGGGATGTGCATCGCATGCCATGGTGGACGCATACAAGCGCTGTCGTGAATATCTTGATGCGGCGATTGAGTTGGTGCGCCCTGGCCGGACGACTGCCGAAATTGCCGCCGTGTGGCCGAAGGCGCAGGATTTTGGCTTCCCCAACGAAGAGGCTTGCTTCGCGCTGCAATACGGCCACGGGATCGGCCTTGCCATCTGGGAAAAGCCGGTGATCAGCCGGCTGGTGTCATTCGATCATCCGCATGAGATCAAGCCGGGAATGGTTTTTGCGCTTGAGACATTCTGGCCTTCGACCGATGGCTGGAGTGCGGCGCGCATTGAAGAAGAAATCGTGGTGACGCCGACCGGGCATGAGGTAATTACTCGCTTCCCGGCGGAAGAACTGCTGGTGGCCGGGGCCCATTACTACACCGTGAATGGGCCGCTTCCCACGGTTCGGGAAACTGAGAATGTTCCCAGCCGGCGTGTGCTGGACCTGATTGAAGCCAGTTCCAAGAGTGAGCGGGTTGGAGTGTCGGACTGAGCGGATCGCAGATTAGACGGATATAAATTATGGCGCTTAGCGTGGTCATGCCCGCTCTGGAAATGGCGCAGGAAACCGGCAAGCTGGTGGCTTGGCGGAAGAAAGAGGGGGAAACCGTCTCCAAAGGCGAAGTTCTTCTCGAAATAGAAACCGATAAGGCGGTGATGGAAGTAGAAGCCCTGGGGGATGGCGTTCTGGCCGGCGTGAAAGTGCTGGCGGGCGCGGTGGTCCCGGTGGGCAAAACCATCGCCTGGATTGTTCGCCCGGGTGAAGACCCTCCCCTAGAGGCGGCGTCGCCTATAGCTCCCAAACAGGCGATTGCCGCACCCGCGCGACCCGTGCCGGCTGCCCCGGCTTCAACCGAGCAGCCGGCGCGCTCAAGTATCAAAATTTCGCCCAAGGCACGGCGTTTGGCCTTGGAGCGAGGGGTTGATCCAGCTCGCCTGCGAGGATCTGGCCCTGACGGAGAGATTCTCGCTTCCGATATTCTGGCGGCGGCCGAGGCGAACTCTCCCACCCACACAAAGCCCGACCCGCAGAGCTCCGATGTCGTCACGCCGGGTGCGATCGGACGGCTCATGGCCGAGCGAACCACAGCGAGTTGGACCACGGTTCCCCATTTTTTCGTGGTGAGGGAGATCGATGCCAGCGCATTGGTGGAAGCGCGGGATCAGCTCGGCTCAGCCATTGAGCAGGGACTTGGGATCAAACCCACTTACTCTGATTTCCTGGTTGCGCTTCTCGCCCGCGTCCTGCTGAAACACCCCCGGCTGAATGCGAGTTGGACGGGTGTGGGCATACGCTTGAATCCCGAGGTCAACATCGCCGTTGCCATGGCGGTCGACGACGGCGTGGTGGCTGCAGTGGTGCGGGGTGCCAGCCGCGCGAACCTCGCCGAGATCGCTCGCCAACGCCGCGAACTGACCGAGCGCGCCAGAGCGGGCCGTTTGCGTCCGGACGACATTACTGGAGCAACTTTCACCATCAGCAATCTCGGCATGCATCAGGTGGATTCGTTCAGCGCGATCATCACCCCGCCCCAGGCCGCGATTCTTGCGGTAGGCAGCATTACTGACCGGGTGGTGCCATTTGAAGGGAAGGCGGCAATCCGGCCGATGATGACTTTGACCCTCTCCTGCGACCATCGGGTGGTCGATGGAGCTCGAGCCGCAGCGTTCATGAACGAAGTTGCCCATGCCATCCGCGACCCGCGAAAATACCTGCAATGAAGAAAGCTCTGCTGAAGGCCTTACCTGCTCACCGCCTGAATCTCCGGTGCGGTTGGCTTCGCTCAGCATCGCGGTTACGTCGTCGAGAATGGTGAGATCACCCCGCAGAGATCTCCGAAAGGATTGCTCGGCAACAAGCAGATTCGGGCTGGGTATTTAGATTTTGTAGTTCGCGCCAGCTTGGGGACTGGGTTTCAGGGTGTCGTGCCCGGACGGGCATCCAGCAGAGATCGGGCTTTGTGGGCGAGGATCTTCATCGAAAAAGGTTTTCGCAGGATCTCTGCATCCACAAGTGCGTCGTGCAGACCCGTCGTTTCGGTATCTGGGTAGCCGGACATGAACAGCACTTTCGCATCGGCGTGAATCTCCGCCAACCGGACTGCCAACTCGCGCCCGCCCATGTTGGGCATCACCATGTCCGTGACCAGCAGATGGATACGTTTGTCGTGACTCCTTGCGAGTTCAATCGCGGCTTCGCCATCGGGAGCAACCAGCACTTCGTATCCGAGCCGCCTGAGATGTTCGCCGGCGATGTCTCGTATTGCGATCTGATCCTCAACCAGCAAAATGGTTTCGTTTCCTGAGGCCGGCTGCACGGGAGATCCCGTGTCTTCACTTCTACAGGGTTCCGATTCGCAGGCTGGAAGAAAGATTTTGAACGCGCTGCCCCGGCTCGGTTCGCTTTCAACCGAGATCGCCCCTCCGCTTTGCTTCACCACCCCATAGACGCTGGCAAGCCCGAGCCCGGTTCCCTTCCCCGGCTCCTTGGTGGTGAAGAATGGTTCAAAAATGCGCGACTGAGTCTCTACATTCATGCCAATTCCGGTATCGCAGACGGCAAGCATCACATAATTTCCAGGCTGCACTGAGACCTGATTCCACGTCTGTTCCTCATCAAAGCGCCGATTCTGGGCGGAAATCGTGATCTTCCCCCCGTCCAGCATCGCATCCCGCGCGTTCACGGTGAGGTTGAGAATCGCTTGTTCGAACTGGCTGCGGTCAATCTTCACGGGGAACAGGTCGGCGGCGGCGTCAATGTTTAGCTCGATGTTTTCAGGTAAGAGGCGACGAATCATGTTTCCGACGTCTTGTAGAACGGAACGCAGGTCTAACACTCGCGGCTGCAGCAACTGTTTGCGACTGAACGCCAATAGTTGTTGGGTCAGAGAGGCGGCACGGTCCACCGCATTTTGAATCTCAACCGCATCTGAATACGAGCTGTCCGCGGTCGACAGCTTTTCGCGGATACGCTCGGTGTGCGCCTCAATGACCATCAGGAGGTTGTTGAAATCGTGGGCTACGCCGCCTGCCAACTGGCCCACTGCCTCCATCTTCTGCGCCTGCCGCAGCTGTTCTTCAAGGCGCTTATAGTCAGTGATGTCGTAGAGCACGCCCTGCAGGACCGGCTTGGGTCCGGGAACTTCGGGCAGAATCTTGCCTTCATCTCGAAACCACAGCACTCGGCCATCCCGAGCGCACATGCGGTATTCCGCCTTGTATAGCGCGCCCGTTTCCTGGACTCGCTTCTCCGCCTCCAAGGCGATTCCCAAGTCATCTTTGTGAATACAGTTCATCCAGAGGCCTGGGTCTGCCACCCAGTCTTCGGCTGTATAGCCCAGCATGGTTTCGATTTGAGGACTTACGAAAAACCACCGCCCCTGCACTCCAACCTCGGCCATGTAAGTGATCGCGGGCAGCCGCTCCACCAAGGTGCGGTAGCGGGTTTCAGCAGCCTGAAGTTCCGCTTTGGTACGGCAATGCTCAATCGCGGTGCTGGCCAGATTAGCGGCGCGATCAATCAGCAGGAGGTGATGAGCATCGGGCGTGCGAGGTTCGCGATAGTAACAGGCGAACGTCCCAAGCACATTGCCCTGCTTGCTTGAAATCGGCATGGACCAGCAGGCGCGGAGACCGTGAGGCAATGCCAGATGTCGATAGTCTGCCCATAGAGCATCCTGGGCAATGTCTATCACCACCACAGGCTGCCGCCGGTACGCGGCAGTCCCGCAAGAGCCCACCCGAGGCCCAATCCTGGTGCCATTGATGGCATCTATGTAGCTCTTGGGAAGGCCCGGCGCCGCCCCGTGGCGGAGAGTCGCTCCGTCGGAATCAAGCAGAAGAACCGAGCAGATGAGCCCATGAAACCTTTCCTCGATTTTCAGACAGAGGGATTCCAGGACGCGCGACAGCGGCTGCTGGGCCATAATCATCTCAAGCACTGCTTTATCCAGCAGCGAAAGCGTCTGAGAGATGTCCTGCGGGTTGCCCTCTGTGATTTTCGTGGCCGTCGACATGATGTGGATTTCCGGTCCTACGATTCTCTGAGTGCTGGGGGGCACTCCACGGTCGGGACGGGACATGCCCGCGAGAAACAGATCACATTATCCACGTGAACCGAGACTTCTGTATGGTTACTAACGTAATCGCAGAGGACGACTCCATGGACCGCCATCCCGGTTCCGGCCCGGCCAATCGCAAATGGATTACACTCAGCACGAATGTCCCAGCCGTCGAAGCACAACTCCCTCAAGCCATCGACGATAGCCAGTATCCTGCGACAGCGTTGTCCACGATGCCGGGCAGGACAAATCTTTCGCTCCTCGCTCTTCCGGGGATTCTCCAAAATGCATGAGTGCTGCCCGGTTTGCGACCTGAGATTCGAGCGCGAGCCCGGCTACTTTCTGGGTGCGATGTACATCAGCTATGGCATCGCGCTGGCGACGATCACCCTGCTCGCGGTGCTCCTGTTGAGATTGACGGGATGGTCAATCATGAAAGCCACAGGCTGGGCCACGGTGCTGTTCTTGCCGTTTGCGCCAACCATCACGTTGCTTGCGAGGGTGGTATGGATTTACCTGGATCAGGCCATCGATCCGGATCGATCAACGTGAGCGGACCAGAAACCTCAGAGTGACGGCGCGAACACGCGCCGTATGAAAAGTTTTTCACATTGTCGGGACACGGTTAAGCGTGTATAAACTGGGAGCCGCGCTTTGAAGAAGGAAATCCCTCCTACTATCGTCCGCGGCCCAAGGAGCAAGTGAGATGAATCGTTTCTTTACAATTCTGATGATCGCCGGGCTTGCAGCATCGCTTGGCACGTACGCCATGACATGTTCCGCTCAGATCGGTCCTGGAGCGACCGTGAACGGACATAAGATTATTGTCCCGAAATCCAGCATTCCACGCGCAGGCCACATTAATACGAACTACTTTCTGGTCGGCCCGGACCAGGGAATGCCCGAACCGCCTCCCGATGCGGAAACGCCCGCCTCTCTGGGCTGTGTGTACGGATTAGTCTCGGGGCCGACGGGTTGCCCGATCGCCACCAGCAGCAACAACCCGACGGGCGGCGTGGGCGCCATTGCCATCGTCGATGCCGGCGACTACCCAACCGCAAAGGAGGATTTACATGCGTTTTCGAGCTACTTCGGCATACCAGACGCCGATTTCCAGATCGTCTACGCCGATGGTAAGAAGCCTCCGGCCTATGGGCAGTGGGAGGTTGAAGAAGCATTGGACATCGAGTGGGCCCATGCCATGGCCCCGAAGGCCAAGCTGTTTCTGGTCGTGTCCAAGCTGTGGCACACCGACCCGACCTGGCAGGCGGTGAAAGTGGCGAGCAACCTGGTCGCTCAAAACGGCGGTGGCGTGATCAGTATGAGCTGGGGGATTCCGGAGTGGTCAGGCGAGCGCAAGTATGACCACTATTTCACCACGCCGGGAGTGGTCTACTTCGCCGGCGCGGGCGATTGGGGATTGAACTATCCATTCCACCCGGCCGCGTCTCCCAACGTCGTTGCGGTGGGAGGCACCTACCTCAACCGGGATAGTAATGGGGATTTCACCTTTGAGCAGTACTACACCGGCGGCGGTGGCGGCGGCATCAGTCCGTATGAGCCCAGACCGAGCTACCAAAACATCGTCAAGGGGATCGTGGGCAATAAGCGCGGATTCCCGGACGTTGCTTCCGATTACTGCTGCGCTCCGATTTACCTGCAGGGCTGGGGCGAGGTTGGTGGCACCAGCTGGGCTTCCCCGACGTTTGCCGGGATCGTGGATGCGGCAGGCCTGCTGAAGAAGTCAACCAAGGACGAACTCACCATGATTTACCAGGAGTACGCGAACAAACAGCAGCACAAGAAGTATTTTTTCGATATCACCCAGGGTGATCCGAGCTGCGTAGTCGGCTGGGACCAATGCGCCGGAGTCGGCTCCCCGCGGACGTATGGCGGAAAGTAGTTTGCACACGACACTCGGTGAGCGCGACGCGTTGCTCACCGGATCTTTTTCTTCAATTTTTTTATTGGGTGACCCACATGGAGGGGAGGAGCATCAACAGCCGCTCTAGCCGTTTTCCTGCACTCGAATCGAGAAGTTGACGGTAATTCTGGCTACGGTCTCGACGGGCTGTCCGTTCTGCAGATAGGGTTTGAAGCGCCACTGGCGGATCGCTTCCTGGGCGGCCGAGATGAGGATGGCGGGGCCGCTGATGACTCGCAGATCCTGGATCGTGCCGTCGGCGCCAACCACCGCTTGCAGGACTACCGAACCCTGCACCCTGGTGTGCTGTCCCAGTGCGGGATAGGGCGACTCGACGTTCTGCCGGAGTTCTGAGGAACTCTCGGAAGAGAGACGCTCGTGCGCGGCCGCATTCATGGGCAGACTTACCAGTTCCGTCTTGGCCACCGGCAGGCGGCTTGAATTGTTCGGGATCTCCACTTTCGCAACGTTGCTTCCGGGATGTACCGTACTGTGCGTATCGCCAGCCACCACTTCTACGAACAGCGGAGGCAGGACGGAGCGATTGGTAACTACTGCCGGCTCGTCGGAGCTATCCGTGGTTTTGCGAACCGATTCGGTGACTGCTGACGCAACAAGAGGCTTCACAACAAGGTTGTTCTTTGCGGCCGAGGCCCGTGCCGCTGGCACATGGGCGTCCTGAGCGGGCACAGCCGTCGAGTCCGCTTGCACGACGTTTTCCGAGACGTCGCCGGCTTCCATCTCATCGTTTGAGCCGAACCAGAATCCCCGGTCCTTGACCAAAACAACGACCAGGACAACCAGCAGAAGGGAAAGCGCGATCAGCAGCTGGCTGCGCTGTTTATTCGCTAGACCCGCCTGCCGCCTCGCCAAATCCGCTATTGGAATTTGCTGCAACATTTTCGTGTCTTTCGTTCCCCTATCGATCGCTCGTCTGATTAGCTCTTAACTAAAGGTGCCGATCAGCAAACACTGGTAGCTTCAACCCTGGCGCGCGTCCTGACAATGGCACGATATGGGAATAGGTGGCCCAAGGGTGCTATATGGGTGATTCTTGAAACCGGCGGTCGAGGCTGGAGAGGAGCATCGGGGATGAGGCGCGGCCCGGCTGGCTACCCCTAGAAACAGGAAGGGAATGCCCGCTCAATCAGGCAAGTTTATGGGCTTGTAATCTGCCAAACGGCCCCATAGCCGCCCGCAGAACCGCCACCGGTGGTAGTACCATAGAGGCTTCCTGCCGAATCCAACCGGACGCCTCCATAGGGGTACAATCCGTCGTTACCCCCGCCTTCAAAGTCATGCAGGTCAGTGAAAGTGAAGGTGCCCCCGGCCAACGCAAAAACAGTGCCGTACCCGTATGCGCCGCCTAAACTTGCGGTCCCATAGACATTCCCTGACGGATCAACCGCTACGAACCCGGCGTTCTCATACGGCCAGTATCCCTGCCCCCCGTTGCACTGAAAGATCACGTTATTGGTGTAAGTCTTGCCGGAAGGCGCCAGTTGATAGACCGTGCCGTACCCGAATTGGCCGCAGCCTGACGTTGTACCGTAAAAATTTCCCGATGAATCGGGGACTACTCCGGAATACGGATGGCACCCATCGTTCGCTCCCGCAAAGGCGTGGAGGATTGTCTCCTTGTAACCGGTCTTCTTCTTGGCCGGCGGTGACAGTTTGAATATCGTGCCCACACCAGCGCTGCCGCCAAAATTGGTTGTCCCATAGATATTGCCCTTGCTATCCAGCGCAACCCCGGCGGCTGGATACCAGCCATCGACCTTGTTCTTCTTGAAAAGATGCAGCACCTTCTTTGTCCAGAGGCCGCTCTTGTTCGTGAGCTGGAAAACAGTCCCACAGCCGAAGGCACAGTTGCCCCCTGCCCCGTTGTATGTCGTGCCATAGAGGCGCCCTTTTGCGTCCATCGCCAGATCCCCATACGGAAAAGCGCCGTCGGAATGACCTTTGAAGGCGTAGATCACGCTCTCCGTATACGTGCCGCCTGAATTTGCCAGCTCGTAAATGACGCCAGCGGCATATTCACCGTCCAGAGGTGCAGATCCATACAGGTTTCCTGACGAGTCCATCACCAGACCGCCATAGGGGTTGCACCCGTCTTTTCCGCCGCCGGCAAAGTTGTAAAGGGTTGTGTTGGTGTAGCTGCCTCCGCCGTTATTCACCAGCTCATAGATCACGCCGCACCCGGCTGCGCCACCTGTCTGTGTTGTGCCGAAGACGTTACCCGAACTATCGATCAGCGGATCTCCCACGGGGTTGGAGCCGTCGATATTGTTGAAGCTGGCAAGCAGTGAGTAGCTTTGGGCCGAAACGCTCGGCGCCATAAGGAGCAGAAAAGCGCAGACTCCCGCCGCTAGAGTTTGCGCCAGACCGGTCGGCCTTTTCGTCGACCTGGCCACCCGGGGCGAAAGACTAGGGACATTGGCTCCGAAAAATGCCTGGCTTCGCATATTCCCTCCTGAGAGACCTGCGGGCGACGTTCAACCGGGGAAGTGAACCTACGCTGGCTAGGAATTATAGCCTCGATTGGCCCGATCGGATAGCTCGATTTAGCGCAGCACCAGGCACAAAATATCATAGCGAGGTCGGTGGGGCATACCCCCTGGCCCACGCTGACGCCGGATTGCGGCCTAGTCGTTATCCAGGTATTCGCCGGGGACGTCATCTTCCGGCACCTCACGGGTGCGGACTTCCCTCTCGCCACGTCCTCGGGAGTCTTCGACGCCAGACACTATTCCCGCCTCAAACGCGTTTCCCTCCTCCATCAACTCGTCTACACTTTCGGAATCCACGTTTTCATTGTCGGACAGACCCTGGAGATCTCCCGCTAGCTCGCCCGATCTCGGACTCTGCGTCTCGCGCGAGAACGCCGTAGCACGCCGGCCTCGACTTTTCTTCTGCGTCTCCCCGGTTCTCACCTTGGCGGTCTTCCGTCGGAGTGCTTTCACGCTCTTCTTTCCCGCCGCCACTTTGTGCGGGGCCGCCGTTTTCTTCGCAGATTTCTTGGGAGTGCGAGTACGCTTCGCCTGTTTTTTTGTCGGCTTCCCCTTCCTGCCGACAGTCTTTTTCGACTGGGTGGACTTCTTCTGGGTTTTCTTTTTGGTAGCCATTCGCGCAGTCTAGCACCGTCGCGCACGGGCGGGCAAAACCGATACGGGCGTTCTGTTAAGCATCGTGTATCCTTCGAGCGTGGATGGATCAGCCGATATCCCCCTGGTCCGGTGGCACCAGGCTGTTCATGCTTAAGTTTTTCGACCTTTTTCTTTAGGAGGCTTGTTTGGCCCGTTTTCCCACAATCTCCGCTGCACTCAGGAAACGCGCTGCGCGAATCGAGTTGCTCCTCATGGATGTGGACGGCACGATGACCGATGGCAGCGTCACCCTGCTCTCCCAAACCGACGGCACCGCCATCGAAATCAAGACCTTTGACGCGCACGACGGCCAAGGCTTGACTCTGGCGCAGACCGCCGGCCTGCGCACTGGCTGCATCACCGGTCGCGAGAGCGCTGCACTGCTCCGCCGCGCCCACGAAATGAAGATGGAATTTATATATATGAGGCAGCCGGTGAAAATGCCGGCCTATGAAGAAATCCTGCAAAGAGCAGGGGTCTCCGATTCGGCGGTCGCTTATATCGGCGATGACCTTCCGGATATTCCGTTGATGCGCCGTACCGGTTTAGCGATCGCGGTGGGAGATGCCGTGCCTGAGGTGAAAGAAGCTGCGCACTATACGACGAAAGCCCCCGCCGGACATGGCGCGGTTCGCGAAGCGGTTGAACTGGTTCTCAAATCCAAAGGCATCTGGAAAGCGATAATCGACAAAGCGCGCGCGTGAGTTGGTTTGAGCCGGAAACGAGCTTCAACTTGCCCCGTCAACCCGGACAACGGACATACCGGGTATGGCAACGCGCAGGCACAGGGTTCCTTAACGGCACAGCGGGCTTCTCCGGCGGGGGTTTAACTTAAATGTCTAGTCTGTATGTGCTGGGTGGGAGGCAGCGGAAGTCCGTACTGAAGCACGAGCGGGAATGGAACCTGTATGAGGCAGCCCTGATCCTAGAAATCGATATGGAGTCCGGCGCTGTACGTACATGCGTCGAATACAAGAGTCCCCCCGAAGTTCTGGCGGGCGAGAATTCTTCAGTCGTTTTCAAGGCTGGTACGGTGGTCGGCAACACCCTTTACGCATGCACTTCGACTGAAGTACTGATCTTCAAACTGCCTGAATTTCAGATCATCAAGTACGTTTCGCTTCCCTGCTTTAATGATCTTCATCATGTCACGCCTACGTCCGAGGGCGATTTGCTGGTAGCCAACACCGGACTCGATATGGTGGTCAAAGTCAGCTCTGGAGGCGAACGCGTTGGGGAATGGAATGTTTTGGCTGAGCACCCATGGTCCCGATTCTCACTCACAACCGATTATCGGAAGGTCGCAAGCACAAAACCTCACAAGTCCCACCCGAATTTTATTTTTGAATTGAACGATGAAATCTGGGTGACGCGCGCCCGTCAGCGCGATGCCGTTTGCTTGCATGATTCAGGGAAGCGTATTGACATTGCTTTGCAGTTTCCGCATGACGGCTTGGTGCATGGTAAAAGAATTTATTTCACGTTGGTGGATGGCAGGGTAGTGATTGTCAACTCTCGCAGCCTCCAGGTGGAGGAGGTTATCGATCTCAAGAAAATTGACGGCCAGGGAGCTCTGCTTGGCTGGTGTCGTGGCCTGCTTCCACTAGATGATCGGAACCTGTGGGTGGGGTTTAGTCATATTCGCAAGACGTGGTTCGAGGAGAACATTCTCTGGGTCAAGAACGTCCTTCAGGAGGGCATGCGCGAAAAACCGACACATGTTGCGCTTTATGATCTCGTGAAGAAACGCTGCATCCAAGAAATTGACGTGGAGGCGCACGGCATGAAAGTGATCTTTAGTATTTTATCCGCGGATCGTCAAGCGGCTCCATTTGTATAGTGTTCAGCGCACAGACACTGCCGTCGTATGACCCGGCGTAGACCACACCACTTGGCAGGGCGGGTGAGGAAAGCACCTGTTCGTAACCCGGCAGACCATATTGCTCACGAGAAGCACCGTGCGACAAACCACGCTGGTCATTTCCATCAGTCCTTCAGCAAACCACCATGCACCCCGGTGCATCCACGCGGTCGAGGGTCGGGAGCCGTTCTTAGTTAGCTAATGTTTTGCCGCCGGCCCGGTGGAGTTTGTGCCGGGCGGAGCCGTAGCGGCTTTCGCGTCTCCACTTCGCGTCATGTTGAGATTCGTGTGGTGCAAGAAATAGCCGTCGCCAAAGCCATCCAGGCGGTTGCCATCCGCCGAGAGAGTCAAAGCGTAGCTCTGCTCGTTCGAACCGAGGGATCGCTTGAGCGTAACCGCCGTTCCATCGACGCTACCGGTGACCACGCTGTCGGGTTCGGATTTCCCGGTGCTGGTATGCCACGTGCCTTCGAGCGTCGATCCTGACTGGCGTAGGGCAATCCAACCTTGGAAGCGACCATCAAAGTGGGTGAAGTTCCACGTGCCCGACAGCTCCCCAGACTCCCCTTGGGCAGGTGAAGGCGCGGGATTGGTCATGTCGTCCGTGGTATAGACTTTCTTGGTAGCCGTGCCGCTCGTTTCCTTTTGCTGGCGGCCCTTACGTGCAGCGTCGCCCAGGGACTGACCGGCGCACAGGCCACACATGAGCAGCAGCACCAACCCGAAGCCCGAAACTACCCGCACAGCGCTCATAATTCCCCTCAGACACAAGCTCGCAATTTGCTTTCTAACGGTAAGCCGGCGCACTGCGAGGCGCAAAATTACGCTGGTAATGCCGGGGGTACTGAGTTCCGGTGAGGAACTTCAGTCCGAATGGTTACATTGCGAGCAGGCGATTCAGGTGTACAATGGCTGTCGTTCTCATGTCCCGCTGAACCAAAATCATGGATTCATCACTAGGGCAAACGCGGGCCAATGGCTTCGGATGTGACGAGGATGTGCTAAAGGTTATTTACGAATCCATTTCTGATCTGAACGTTCAACTTTCCCGGCAGCAACGGATTGAAAAATCCCCGCATGCGGTTCTCTTTGGGGCTGGTGGTAAACTGGATTCGTTGGGTCTCGCCAACTTCATCGTGATAGCCGAGCAGAAGTTGTACGACTCTCTTGGCTTCCGGATTGACCTCACCGAAAACGATCCGTTTTCGCCGAACGCCGGTCATTTCCGGACTATTGAGTCTCTAGCGAACTATGTCTCGGACTTGGCGTCAAGAAGGACGAAGGCGCCGCAATAATTCGGAATGAGTTCCGCAAACCATTTGCAGGCCGGCCGCAGCACGGCTCTAAAGCTGTACCTCATCTCCGATTTCAACCTGGAAACCCTCGGACATTACCTATCGAACGGCAGCACATGGCCGCAGGTTGCGGCGACGTCGGCCCCCTTCGGGCAAGTGTTTCCGGCGTTGCTGCACCCTGGTCCCGATCCGTTGGATTTTGCTCTGGTCTGGACGTCGCCAGAAAAGGTAGTGCCCGCGTTCGGAGATGCACTCAAGAGCATAGAGATCGACGAAGATCGCGTGCTGGCTGAGCTCGGTGAGTTCGCAAATTGCCTGCACCAGGCGCAGACGCATTTCCGCGCCATCTTTGTAGTGTCCTGGACTCTTCCCGCCCACCAGCGCGGGAACAACATATTAGGGTTGAGGAGACACGGGCCGCGGAGACTTCTGCTCAAGATGAACCTGGCGCTGGCTGAGAAGCTGGAAAATTGCGCCAGCGTTTATCTGCTCGATGGGCAGCGCTGGATGGACGAGAACTCGTACAGCCCCAAGCTGTGGTACTTAACCAAGACTCCATTTCACCCGGCCGTCTTCTCCCGCGCCGCCGGCGATCTGAAGGCAGCCATTTCCGGGATCCTGGGAGCCTCCCGGAAACTGTTGGTGGTTGATTTGGACAACATACTCTGGGGCGGTGTGGTGGGCGATGTTGGATGGGAAGAACTCCGACTCGGGGGCCATGACTACGTGGGGGAAGCCTTTCTGGATTTCCAGCAGGCCTTGAAGAGCCTTCGCAACCGGGGCATCTTACTGGCGATTGTCAGCAAGAACGACGAAGCTATCGCCATGGAAGCTCTCAACAAGCATCCCCAGATGGTATTACGGCCAGGAGATTTTGCCGCTACCCGAATCAACTGGAACGACAAGGCCGCGAATGTCGCCGAGGTGGCGGAAGAATTGAACTTGGGTCTGCAGTCCATCGTCTTCATAGACGACAGCCCAATCGAGCGGGCTCGGGTGCGGGAAGCCTTGCCCGAAGTTTACGTGCCGGAATGGCCGGACGATAAAACTCTGTTTGCCAGCACTTTGTTGCAAATGGGTTGTTTCGATACAGCATACGCTGCAGATGAGGACGCCTCCCGGCAACAGATGTATGCCACGGAGGGACATCGGAAACTGTCCCGGCAGATGGTCAGTTCCGCTGAGGAGTGGCTGCTTTCATGCCACACCGTGGTGACGGTCGAGGAGCAATGCGACGCCAACCGGGAGCGCGTGGTGCAACTGCTCAATAAGACGAACCAGATGAACCTCGCCACCCGGCGCCTGTCCAGCCAGGAACTACAGATATGGCTGCAACAAGAAAACAGGAAACTATGGGCATTCAGAGTCAGCGACAAGTTTGGGGACTCGGGGCTTACCGGCATCTTGAGTCTGGAAATTAGATCAGAGATCGCCCGGATCACCGATTTTGTCCTGAGCTGCCGCGTCATGGGACGCAACATCGAGAGCGTGATGGTGGCATTTGCCGCTCAGCACTGTGCGGCATTGGGCCTGCAGGAACTTCGTGCCGATTACACCCCAACGGCGAAGAACAAGCCTTGCCTCAGGTTCTGGATGTCGTCCGGCTTCAGCTACGACGAGGGAAAGAACCGATTTCTGTGGCTGCTGCGCCAGCCCTACCCATTTCCCCGCGGTATCGAGGTTCGCTTGCCATCTTTACCGGTTAGTATTTGATGAATATCTGCCTCTTCACGCGACTATCCCCTTTCGCGTATAAGAGAGTTAATCAGCAAGAACGCGGCCTGGTCCTCCCCCCGGCATGAAGTGAGTTTGTTCCCATGCTGCTAAGAAAAGAAACCCAGAGCCCGCAATCAACCTTGCGATTTCGTGAGTTGGAGTTCGACGATTATGAGCGGATAGCGACGCTTAGTCCTCAGTGCGGATTCGTAACCAAAACCCGTGAAGAGTGGGCTCATTTGTGGACTGACAACCCAGCTTACCTGGCGGTTCCTGATTGGCCGATGGGATGGGTCTTTGAGGACCAGAACGGCGAGATTGTCGGCCACTTGGCGAACGTTCCGCTGTTGTACGAGCTCGGCGGGAAGAGGCTGATCGCGTCCGCCACTCGCGCCCTGATGGTAGTGAGTGAGTATCGCAACTATTCCCTTCAGTTGATCGATCAATTTTTCCGCCAGAAGGAAGTTGATCTATTTCTCGCGACCACAGTGAACGCACAAGCCATGAAGTTGTTCGAAGTCTTTCATGCTTTGCGAGTGCCGGTTGGAACCTGGGATAAGGCGGCGTTTTGGATCACGGACTATAACGGCTTCCGCGAGAGCCTTCTGACGATGCAAAACCTAAAGGCGGCAAAACTGTTAAAGCCGCTGCTTTCTGCCGGTCTGTTGGTTCAGGATACGCTGAGAGGTAGATGGTGGAAGACCCGAAGCGGAAGCGTAGAGCCGGAGTCATGTACTGGATTTGATGAACGGTTCGAGGATTTTTGGCAGGAATTGCGCAAGCGGCATCCCAATCGCTTGCTGGCAAATCGCTCGCGTGCAATGCTGGAGTGGCATTTCAAGCCTTTCCTGACGAAAAAGCGGGCATGGGTGTTGACGCTGAGCAAAGGCCCGTCATTGTCTGCCTATGCCATCTTTGTTCGTCAGGACAACCCAGCTCATTCTCTTACGCGCATCCGCCTGGTCGATTTTCAGTCATTGCGCGATGACGAGGAGTTGCTTCGCCCCCTGCTGTGTTGTGCGTTAGAACGCTGCCGCCAAGACGGC
>Ga0206847_10138_pt1 | contig 24896 bp, 20 predicted proteins | sample Alteio_BWOrgCont_17_FD_152880 | JGI IMG/M metagenome (GOLD analysis project Ga0206847, IMG submission 152880) | Enriched cells from forest soil in Barre Woods Harvard Forest LTER site, Petersham, Massachusetts, United States -... | ecosystem: Environmental > Terrestrial > Soil > Temperate forest >... | reverse complement strand
ACTATGCGCGGTTAGACTCGGAGCTAAGCAGCATCATGCGCATGTTGTCCTCATTGTTGCAAAAGCTAAGGAATGCTCTGGCGGCGTAGGATTCAAGCCAAAAGCTAAGAGCCAAGAGCCAAGAGCTGATCTCAGTAACTTGTTGCCGCCGCCACATTCGTGCTAGCTTCAAAATGAAAATTCCATACTGGGGATACATTGGATAAAGGTTTAGTCATTGTCGAATCGCCCGCCAAGGCGAAAACGATCCAGAAATATCTGGGCAAGGGATACACGGTCGAGGCATCTCTCGGTCACGTGAAGGATCTGCCCAAGAGCACTCTGGGCGTCGATGTCGAAAACGATTTCGACACCGAATACATCGTGATTCCCGGCAAAGAAAAAGTGCTGGCAAAACTGAAGAAGCTGGCTGCATCTGTCGATACCATCTACCTGGCCCCCGACCCCGACCGCGAAGGCGAGGCGATCGCCGCCCATCTTGCTTATGAACTGGGCAACGGTTCAAAAGAAAAAAAGAAAAAAAAGAAAAAAGCGGACGCACCGGAGCGCATCCGCCGGGTCACGTTCAATGAAATCACCCAGCGCGCCGTCCGGGCGGCGTTTGAGCACCCACGCGATATTGACCAGCACTTGGTCGATGCGCAGCAGGCTCGCCGCGTGCTTGACCGGCTCGTCGGCTATCAGGTGTCTCCGCTGCTTTGGGACAAGGTTCGTCGAGGCTTGTCCGCCGGCCGCGTACAGACCGTGGCACTCCGCCTGATTGTTGACCGCGAGCGTGAGATCAAGGCGTTCGAGAAGAAAGAATATTGGACGATCGACGCTCACCTGTCCGGCGCCAAGCCTCCGGCTTTTGACGCGCGCTTCCTCGGCAAAGGCGAAGAGAAAGTCGAAGTTACGAACGGCGAAGATGCCGAAAAGATTCGGGCTGCGCTGGAGCCTGCGGATTGGGCCGTGCGCAGCGTCGATCGCAAGGAACGCCGTCGCCACGCCACGCCACCGTTCACCACCAGCAAGCTCCAACAGGATTCCTCCCGCAAACTTCGTTTCAGCGTAAAGCGCACCATGATGATTGCCCAGCGCCTCTATGAGGGCGTTGAACTGGGCGAAGAAGGCAGCGTCGGACTCATTACTTATATGCGTACCGACTCGACGCGCGTGTCGAACGAAGCGCTGGCCGAGGTGCGCGAGTACGTCAAGACCGAATACGGCGAAAATTATTTGCCCCAGTCTCCTAACACGTTCAAAGAGAAGAAAGACGCGCAAGGCGCTCACGAAGCCATCCGGCCCACCTCAGTCATGCGCCATCCCGAGCAGGTCAAGCAATATCTGAAAGAGGATGAATACAAGGTCTACAAGCTGATCTGGCAACGTTTTGTGGCTTCTCAGATCATGCCGGCCGTGTTCGACCAGACCACGGTGGATATCGATGCGAAGTCCGGAAATGACGTTTTCTGGTTCCGCGTCACCGGTTCGGTGCTGAAGTTCGACGGCTTCCTCCGAGTTTACGAAGAGTCGAAAGAAGGCAAGGACGATGAAGATGAAGAACTGAAGCACAAGCTCCCGCCACTTGAGCCTGGACAGAAATTGACTCTAAAAGAGCTCAAGCCGGAACAGCATTTCACCGAGCCGCCTCCGCGTTACAACGAAGCCTCGCTGGTAAAAGAATTGGAAGAACGCGGCATCGGACGGCCATCCACCTATGCCACCATTCTGAGCACGATCCAGGAACGGCAGTACGCCCAGAAGACGGGCGGAAAATTCGTCCCGACCGAGATCGGCCTGGTCGTCACTGATTTGCTGGTGGAGAATTTTCCCGACATCTTCGACTTCCAGTACACCGCTCGTCTGGAAGAAGAGCTCGACGAAATCGAAGAAGGGAAAGAGAAATGGACCGACACGCTTGATGGGTTCTACAAGAAGTTTGAAAAGGACCTGAAGTATGCCCACAAGCACATGGAAAACATCAAGCGGATGGAGAAGCCCACTGACGAGAAATGCGAGCGCTGTGGCTCTCCGCTGGTGATCAAGTGGGGCAAACACGGGTCCTTCTACGCGTGCAGTTCCTACGACAAGGAAGATCCCAACACTTGCACCTTCACCAAAGAGAATCCAATCAACCTGCCCGATCTCGATTCCGCCGACCTGCAGGAAACCGCCCAGGAGGAGTACTGCGAAAATTGCGGGCGGGTGATGGTCCTGAAGCGCGGTCGCTTCGGACAATTCATGGCCTGCACCGGCTATCCGGATTGCAAAACTACCCGGCGTCTGGACCAGGGCAAGAAAGTACCTGACATTCCGCTGGATGAGCTCTGTCCAAAGTGCGGTCGCAACCTGATCATCCGTCACGGGCGGTTCGGCGAGTTCACTTCTTGCAGCGGATACCCCGAGTGCAAGTATGTGAAGCAGAATTTCATCGGAGTGAAGTGTCCGCTCTGCGAGGACGGAGAGCTGGTCGAAAAGAAGGCGCGCAAGGGAAACACTTTCTTCGGCTGCTCGAACTATCCGAAGTGCAAGTTCACCTCGGCTCACAAGCCGCTGCCGGAGAAGTGTCCGACGTGCGGCCACGCTTTCCTGGTGGAGAAATATCTGAAAGCCGGTCCGGTCATCGCCTGCCCTAACAAGGAGTGTGATTACGAGCGTCCGGCCCCGGTGGAAGCTGCGGCCGTCAGCGGATATAATTAGCATCCCGCCTGTGCGCCGGGCATCCATAGCTAACGGATGTCCAGTCGTCCTGGAATTGCAATTACAACCCCAATACCTGAACAGGAGAATCTTCTATGTCCGACAAAGCCACTATTACTGACGCTGAACTGATCCTCAAACTTTACGACCTGCGCCGCGAAGCCGAAATGCGAAAAGCCCGCAACTGGTGGCTGGGATTCTGGCCCGAGTCCGTCGACGATTTTATGAAGGTTGGCACGGCCCTCGGCACGCAGGAAAACGCCTGGCTACGCCAAGTCGGAGGCTATTGGGAAATGGCCGCTTCCCTGGTCAACCACGGAGCTCTGAATCGAGAACTGTTCCTGGAGCCGAGTTTTTCCGGCGAAATGTTTGTGATCTTCAGCAAGGTCCATCCATTCCTGAACGACCTCCGCGAGAAAATGAAGAGTCCAACCATGTTCGCTAACGTGGAGAAACTAATTGCGAGCTCCAAGGGCGGGATGGAGCGTGTAAAACAAACCCAGGAGCGGCTCGCCATGTTCCGAAAAGCGCAAACCGCGAAGGCCAGCTAGGCGTTTGTCATGGAGTCAGAGAATCATCGGGTAATTTGGCGCTCACTGGGCATTCTGCGAGCTGCAAATTACCCGTTTTTCATTGACCCAATTCCACAATCCCCCGAGACCCCGATCAAGAGATGTATTCCCGTATATAGGAATCCTTTGAGCGCGCGAGTTCTTGCAGGTCACCATCGAAAATAATCTTACCTTCGCGCAAAATAAGGAATGATAAGGGCACCTCGCCGCGTTGTCCGGGCGGCCACGCGCGCATGGCATTCGTCTTGGTATCAAAATAGTGCGTGGCCATCATGAACGCATCTTGCAGGCGGTGAGTGACCATCAGGGCGCTGGTTTTCGATACGTCGCGCTGTTTCATGATCAGTTCGATGATGGTGGTCGACGTAACTGGGTCGAGTCCGCCAGTCGGCGAATCATAAAGAAGCACTTCCGGATGGGTAATGATGGCGCGCGCAATGGCCACCCGGCGGCGCATTCCACCCGACAACTCCGAAGGGAACAGGTCAATGGTGTTTTCCAGTTCCACGAAGCTCAGCGCTTCGCGCACCTTCTTGTCCACTTCATTCTCCGACACATGCCCTTCCTCCAGTAAACGGAAAGCGACATTTTCCCGGACGGTCAGCGAGTCAAACAGTGCGCTCTCCTGAAACACCATGCCAATGCGGCGGCGCAGATCGAACAATTTTTCTTCCGGCATCGCGGTCACTTCGCTCCCCAGCACCTCGATGCGGCCCGCGTCCGGTTTGAGCAGTCCCAGCGCCAGCTTCAGGATTAAGCTTTTCCCCGATCCCGCCACGCCCAGGATTGCCTTGGTTTCACCTCGCGGCAAACAAAACGAGATTCCATCCAGGATGGTTCGGTCATCGAACGCGATGGCCACATCCTCGAACACGATCGCCTGTGCCGGGGAATTCTGGGTGGAGGGAACCGGTTCGACGGCTGCGATGGGAGGCGCGCTCATGGCTCAATGGTAGGAGAACAGCGTCATCAGCAGCCGGGTGGTTAGCAGATCGACGACAATGATCAACAGCGACGAAACCACCACCGACTGCGTGGTCGCCCGCCCCACTCCCTGGGTCCCGCCGTGAGCGGTCAGGCCAAAATGGCAACCGACCGAGGCGATGATGAAGCCGAACAGCACCGGCTTCAACAGGCCCATTAAAACATCCTGGAAAACCAGAATCTGCCAGGATGTGCTCCAGTACTGATGCCAGTCGATGCCAAATGCCAGAGTCGAAAAGACGGCACCGCCGGTCAATCCACAAATGTCCGCGAGGATAGTCAAAAAAAACAGCATGATCACCGTGGAGACGACCCGCGGGGTCACCAGTTTTTTCACCGGATCGGTGCCCAGAGCGCGCATGGCGTCGATCTGCTCGGTCACCGTCATCGACCCCAGTTCGCTGGCGATTCCCGAGGCATTCCGGCCGGAAACCATCAGGCCGGTCATCACCGGACCAAGTTCCCGCACCATTCCTAACGAAACCAATTGGCCGAGCAGCGAGAGAGAACCAAACCGTTGCAGGGTGTTCGCGCTGTTAAGCGCCAGTGCCGCTCCAATGGAGAAACCCGCCCCAGCCACAATGGGCAGCGATCCCACACCGATCAGGTCTGCCTGCTGGATGGTATCGGCCAGATAGCGGGGACGCCGAAAAAGGTTGGTGATCGACCGTCCCGCCAGTACCGAATAATCCTGGACGGCCTGGACTTTTTCCTTGGCGAATTCCGTGGGAGAGATGAGTTCCATTGCCGCTAAGCCCGACCCGCACCTCAAGGTCCGGCTTAACTCGAACTATAACAGAGATCAGAATCGGGTGATCGGGCGATCCGGGCTATTCGGACGGGCGCGTGAGGTGATCGGTTGTCCCGCTGGTCAGCATTAAGGTCAGGATCGGCTGAATGAGCGGATCATCCGATGGCTGGATGACCCGATTCTTTACTCCCGCCCTTTTTTCTTGATTTCGATATTCAACCGCTTGATCTTTTGATTCAGCGTGGAAAGCGGGATATGGAAACTCTCGGCAGCTTCGGTCTGGTTCCAGTTATATCGTTCCAGCATCTGCGTGATGATGTGCCTCTCGCAATCCTCCATGATGTCGAATAGCGATGCATCCGCCCGCTGTTCAAGCACCGGAAATGCGGCCGTCAGCCCCCGGACTTGTTCCGGCAGCAACTCCGGGCCAATGTCCGTGCCGGTCGAAAGCACCACCGCGCGCTCGATTACGTTCTCCAGTTCGCGCACATTTCCCGGCCACGGATAGGCCAGCAGTGGCCGCAAAGCTTCCGGAGTGATCCGTCCCGCAGCCCGTTCATTCTCCTGCGCGAACTTGGCCAGGAAGAAGTTCGCCAGTAGCGGGATATCTTCCTTGCGCTGGCGAAGCGGAGGCAGATCAATCGAGATCACATTCAACCGGTAATATAAGTCCTCGCGGAACTTACCTTCTTTTACATGTTCTTTGAGCTGGACATTCGTGGCTGCGATGATCCGCACGTCCACCTGGACTTCATGCACTCCGCCCAGATGCATGAACTTGCGGTCCTGCAACACGCGCAGAATCTTGCTCTGCGTGTCCAGGCTCATGTTCCCGATTTCGTCGAGGAACAGCGTGCCCTTGTCGGCAATCTCGAACAAGCCTTTCTTGGAGGCGATGGCACTGGTGAAAGCCCCTTTCACATGGCCGAACAATGTGGACTCAAGCAGGTCGGGAGGCATTGATCCGGTATTGACCGGCACGAACGGGCGGTCTTTGCGCGGAGAGTTCAAATGAATTGCCTTGGCGATTAACTCCTTGCCGGTCCCGCTTTCTCCTTGCAGCAATATGGTGGACCGGCTGGGCGCCACCTGGGCGACCAGATCGAAAATCTTCAGCATGGGCTCGCTTTTGCCCACGATCTGTTCGAAGTTGTAGCGCTGCTTGAGGGCGCGTTTGAGCTGGACGTTTTCTTCTTCGGCGCGGTGGCGGGCCACCGCCGCCCGCACGTCGGCCAGCAGCTTCTCATTGTCCCAGGGCTTCTGGATGAAGTTGGCCGCGCCCGACTGAATCGCCCGGACCGCGTTCTCCACCGTGCCGTAGGCGGTAATCATGATCACGGAAAGTTGCGGCGCCTGTACGCTAAGCTCGGACAGCAGATCCATCCCGCTGCGATCCGGCAACGCCAGGTCGAGCAGCACCAGGTCAAAGCTTTGCTCGCCGATCCGCGCCAGCCCCTCTTCTGCGCTTGCCGCGGATGCCACCGTGTAGCCCTCCAGTTCGAGCAAGGTCTCCAAAGATTCACGGATGGCAGCTTCGTCGTCAATAATCAGAACCGAGCCTTCCACGGAAGGGATCAGTTCGCTCGGCGCTTGCGTGATGACGGCTGCTTCAGGCATTCACGGCCTTCCTGGCGAGAGGGAAGTCGAGGTAGAAAGTCGTGCCTTCGCCGGTCCGGCTCTCCACCCGGATCTTGCCGGCGTGTTCCTGAATGATTCCATAAGTGACCGACAGACCCAGCCCCGTGCCGCGTCCCTGGCCCTCCCGCGGGGCCGACTTGGTGGTGAAAAACGGATCGTAGATGCGTTGAATGTGTTCCTGCGGAATACCAGCGCCCGTGTCCGATACCACCACGCTGATTCCTTCGCCGTTGGCGGTGGCAATGCGGAGCGTCCCGCCGTTGGTCATCGCATCTTTCGCATTCAGGAACAAGTTCAGGAATACCTGTTGCAACCGTCCGGGGTTTCCGTAGATCGGCGGCAGGTTCTCCTTCAACTCGTCCTTCAACTGAATTCTTGAGGTCTTGAACTGGTGTTGCAACAGGGCAAGCGTTTCCTGGATGACTTTATTGACATCCACATCGGTGAACTCAGTACTGCTGGTGCGCGAAAAATTCAGCAGATTGTTCACGATCTCCGAAGCGCGGAAGCTCTGCCGCGTAATCTTTTCGAGCAGGCCGCTTTTTTGCGCATCCCCTTGCAGTTGCTTCGCCAGCATCTGCGAATAGGAGGAAATGACCGCCAACGGAGTGTTGACCTCATGGGCCACTCCCGCCGCCAGCAGCCCAATCGAGGACAACTTATCGGCTTGGGAGAGTTGCGCTTCCAGTTCCACCCGGTCGGTAATGTCGTCCATGATGATCAGCCGTCCGATCACATTGAATTTTTTCGTGACCAGCGGTGCAATCGCTACATTGACGGTGCGGCTTTCGCCCGCGGGCGTTCCCAGCCGGAACTTGTAGAGATTGTGAATCCCCGGGTTCTGCCGGACACGGTAAAACTCTTCCACAAACGCCGCCGGGAAAACCTCGCTCAACGGCCGGGTCAGAGCCTGCCAGCGCGGCATCGCGTACATCACTTCCATCTGCGAATTCCACGACTCGATGCGGTCTGCCAGATCCACCGCCAGCACGCCAACGTTGATCGACTCGACGATGTTCTCGTTGAAATCCTTCAGTCGTTCATACTCCGCCACTTTTTGTTCGAGCGAAGCATACAGTCGCGCATTTTGAATGGCAATACCCAGGTATCCCGCCAGCGTTTCCAGCAACTCGACGTCCTCGCTGGAAAGGAAATCGCCTTCCACTGTCTTTCCCAGACCAAGCACGGCGATGGTCTGCTTCTGCGCCCGGCAGGGTATGTAGTAATTCAAATCCAGTGTGGCGATGGCCCGCTGCGCGGCTGGGTCCTCGCGCGGCACCTGGTGCGTGTTGTCGAAGAAAAGATGCCCGGCTTCCATTTCCGGACGTGGCGCGCTCAGGAAGCCCAGATCCAACCCGCTGGTCTGCGTCATTCCGAATGACTTGCCGATGACGAATGAGGCGGGAGCCTCACCCGCTGACAAGAAAATGGCCATGCGGTCCACCAGCAGCGTTCGTGACAGACGGTCAACCACCGCGCTGAGCATCGCGTCCAGATCGGTTTCCGAATTCAGTTCGCGGCCGAATTCGATCAAGGTCTTACGATAGTCATACCGGGTGCGATAGAAAACCCGGTCCAGCCGCTCCTGAATCCACTTACGGACCGGATCAAACAGCAGCGCCGTAACCACGATCGCCAGAGCCAAGCCGGCCGGTCCTGAGCTCGGCACGCGCGCGTGCACCACTTCCGCAACCATTGCCACCATCGCGAAGTACGCTCCCGCAATGGCCCCGGCGGCAAGCGTGTAGACCATGCCGCGCTTGAAGATCAGGTCCACATCCATCAGGCGATATCGGAAGATGGCGTAACCGAACGTCAACGGCAACAGTCCTAACGACAGCACCGAAACCTTCATCGCCGCGGTGGGGAGAGCCCCCGTCAGATAAGGGACAACATAGAACAGGGTGAACGGCGTAATGGCCAGGATCGTCCCCCGCGTCACCCACTTCAATTGCTGGCGTAGAATCGGCGTCTCCGCCCGGCGATAACTGTACAGCAGCACACCCGCCGCCGCCACGAACAGCACCGCCAGATACCCCATCTGCAGGCGGTCCAGGTTCCAGCGCAACAGCTCACTGGCTTTCAGGAACACGATGGCGACGATCTGAAACGCCAGCAGCATCGCCCCGGGCACATAGATCAGTGGAATCGCCCAGCGATGCTGGCGCACAAACCAGCGCCGCGCCGGGAAAATCAGGACGAAGTGTAGAAACAACGCCGGCTGCAACAATCCCGCAACCACATTTCCCCAATAAATATTCCAGTCAAACGGATTCAATTTCCCGGAGTAGTGGAAGGCGTAATAGGCGAACGAAACCAGGCAGAAGATGTAAAAGTGCAGTGAGCCCGGCGCCGTCCATCGCCGCAGCAGGACGTAAAGTCCGATCCCCAGATAAATCAGCCCGATCAGCCGCAGCCAGTTGTATTGCGAACGGTCCACCGGAACCAGAATGACTTGCAGATCGACCGGTACTCCCCGACGCACCACTGAGTACGTGCTCTTCGCCCATGGCCCAATTCGGTACTGCTCCCGGGCCAACTTGGCGCTGCTGTTGACCGGGTGAGTGTCTACCGCGACGAGTTGGTCGCCAACCTTAACGTCCGCCCGTGCCGCCGGTCCGTTCGGTTCAATTCGGTCCGCCACCAGGTTGTCGCCGCGCTCCACCCACCAGGCGCCATCGTACGGAACCTGGAATTCCTGTTCTTTTCGGAAGTTGATGACGGCGAGGACCACCGCAGCCGCCGTCAGCAGGGTAAGCAGGCTGGCAGTAAAACGAATTTGGAAGTCCCGGTTCATGGTCCGTGGGAGCAAGTCGGGCCGGGGTACACCAGTCTCCCCGCTTCGCACTTGCACTTTCGCTGCCACGTCCTTGGACACTTGCCAGCTCCTAAGTCTTCCAGTAGCAATAGCTTCCAAACATTATAGTGATTTCCATAGTAAAATGATATGGTTTTTGGGATCGTATATGTGATATTTGGTAAGTAACTGTCAACACAGCCGTTGTGCGCTCCCAATCGACATACCAGATCCCCAGAATACACAAGGCCGCATCCAGTACAATTACCTGGAAACATGACAGCCACCGAACAAATCATCGAACGCGAACGACAATTTCTACTGCAGACCTACAGCCGGTACCCCTTGGCAATCGCCCGGGGCAAGGGATGCTTTCTTTTCGACGTTGAGGGGAAACGATACCTGGATTTTGTAGCCGGCCTTGGCGTAAATGCTCTGGGCCATGCTCACCCGCGCATCGTGAAGACCATCCGCGAGCAGGCCGCCCGCGCCATTCACCTTTCCAATCTCTACTACAACGAGTATCAGGGCCTACTCGCGGAAAAGCTCTGCCGACTCTCCGGCATGCAGCGGGCTTTCTTCTCCAACAGCGGCACTGAAGCCATCGAAGGATCGCTGAAGCTGGCGCGTCTGGCAGGCCATCGCGCCGGAGGCGACAGCAAGAGCCAGATCGTCGCCCTGCAAGGCTCTTATCATGGACGAACTTTCGGGTCCCTGTCCTTGACGGGCCAGGATAAATATCGCAAGGGTTTCGAGCCGCTGCTGGAACAAGTCACATTCGTCGATAGAAATAATATCGCGACCCTTCGCGCCTCGGTCCACGACAACACCTGCGCCATCGTTCTGGAGCCGATCTTCGGAGAAGGCGGAATCCGCGAGTGTTCAGTCGAGTTCCTCATGGAGTGCCGCACGCTCGCCGAGCGACATCATGCCGCGCTGGTCTTCGACGAGATCCAATGTGGTCTGGGCCGCACCGGAACCATGTTCGCCTTTCAGGCCTTCGGAGTTCAGCCTGACATTGTCGCCATCGCCAAGCCAATCGCCGCCGGCTTGCCCTTGGGCGCATTTCTGGCGAAGGAGGAATTCGCTTCCGCCATTTCTCCCGGCCAGCACGGAACCACGTTTGGCGGAGGTCCGCTGGCATGCCGCGTTGCACTGGAGTATTTGGCCGTCATCGAAGAAGAGAATCTGCTGGAGAACGTTCGCCGGGTAGGCGACTACCTGCACCAGCAGTTGCAAGATCTGGTAGGCCGCTATGAAACCGCCCGCGAATGCCGGGGCCGCGGAATGATCCAGGGCTTGCAGCTCGAAATCCCAGCGCGTTCGATCGTGGAGCAGGCGCTTGCCGAAGGAGTGCTCTTCAACAGCACCCAGGATACGGTCGTCCGCTTTCTGCCTCCATTCCTATTGCAGGAAAAGCATGTGGACAAGGGAATTCGAGTGCTCAGGAAACTCCTGGGCCAGCGCAGGAAGAAATCTTCGCCGGCCGCCGAGCCTCAGCAAAAAGCAGCACAAGCCTTGACCTGATTCTGTTTCGTTTTTGGTCGACCTCTGAAGGGCGCGGGCTTTAGCCCCCGAGGGCACCGCGGGTCCGTGACAGGATGCCCGCTGGAAAAAAGGTGGAAGAGCTTTCGCCCTTCCACGTAGAAGCGAGAGGCCTTATCACGTACATAGAGTGTCGCCGCGCCTTAAGAGTTGTCCGGCGACTGCGGCATGGTACGAATCGATGTCCCAACCCCAAACCCCGCTGAGCGACAAATCATCCGTCGAAGAACGCTACTTCAAGTTCGACGGCGCCGCCATGCGGTACCTTCATGCCGGAACCGGCCCACCCCTGATTCTGATTCATGGCCTGATGGGCTACTCATTCTCCTGGCGGCACGCGATTCCGGCGTTCGCAGAAAAGTTTAAAGTCTTCGCCGTCGATTTGCTGGGCACCGGATATTCCGAAAAGCCGGCAGGCCTGGATTGCAGTCTCAGAGCATGCGCTCAACGATTGCTGCGATTCATGGACGCGATGTCTGCCCACGCGTTCGATGTGGTGGGCACCTCGCACGGAGGAGGCGTTGCCATGATGGCCGCCGTGCTGGCTCCGGAGCGAGTACGGCGGCTGATTCTCGTTTCTCCCGTGAACCCATGGTCCCCACGCGGTCGAACCCTGGCGCCGTTTCTCAGCAGTCCAGTCATCGCTCCATTGTTTGTCAAGGCAGCCCGCCAGGTTCGAAGCATGCAGGAATATTACTTTCGCCGACTGTACGGCGATCCCCGCCGCATTCAGCCGGGGACACTAAAAGGCTACATGGAACCGATGCAACTGCCCGGCTCTTTTGAATATGCCGTTTCGATTCTGCGAACCTGGAATCAGGACCTGCGCGAACTTGAGTCTGCTCTGCCCAGGATCGTCGACATACCGACGCTGCTAATCTGGGGCGACCGCGATGCCGCCGTGTCGCCCGCATCCGCCGAGAGGCTGAAGGCAAACATCCGCCAGTGCAAACTGGTGATGATGCAAGGCATCGGACATCTTCCCTACGAAGAATCGCCCGACGAGTTCAACCGCCTCCTGACCGACTTTCTGTCGCAGTAATGTGGAGCGGACACTCCTGTCCGCGACGGCAACCCGGACCCCAGTGCATGTTCTTCCAACCCAGCGTACACTTGTAAACCGACGCCTGCCCATGCTAAGGTGCGCGGGCGTAGGTGATTCATAGTGAATAACCCGGCCAACTCACGAGGATGCCATCCATGAGCAGTCAAACCACCGTCAATTCGCAAGGCCCAAAGAAGCACAAACCTTATGTTCCCGAGAATATGGAGATGCGCGAGTTCACCTTTCGCGCCGTGTTGCTCGGCTTGCTGATGACCGGAATTCTCGGCGCGGCTAATGCCTACCTTGGCCTGAAGGCCGGGATGACAATTGCCGCCACGTATCCCGCTGCTGTCATTGGCATGTCGCTGCTGCGGCTGATGAAGGGTTCGCTGCTGGAAGAAAACATCGCGCGAACCGTGGGCGCGATTGGCGAATCGGTGGCGGCGGGCGCGGTCTTCACCATCCCGGCATTTGTGCTCGCAGGGTTGTGGCCGAGCCTAGGCATGGAGAGATATTGGCAGTCGGTTGCGCTGATGGTGATTGGCGGACTGCTGGGCATTCTGTTCGTGACCTTGCTGCGGCGCGTGATGGTGGAAGATCCGGAGTTGCCCTTCCCTGAGTCAGTGGCGGCGGCCGAAATCCACAAAGCCGGACAGCAGGGATCCAAGGCGGCGAAAATTCTGTTTGCCAACATGGGCTTTGGCGGACTGATGTACTTTCTGTCGCAGCTCAATCTTTTCTGGTACACAAAAAACGTTCTGATCAACATTCCGAAAATGGCGACCGGCCTGCGCTTGGGCCGCGGCGCGAACGCTCCCATGCTGGCCACCGGCGGAATGACGCAATTCACTTCGCCCGCGGTCAGTCCGGCGTACTTGGGCGTCGGCTATATTATCGGACCCCGACTGGCCTCGCTGAACTTCGCGGGCGGCGTGGTGGCCTGGGGATTGCTGGTTCCACTCCTAATTTACTTCCTCGGCCCGACCCTGCCGGCGATGGCGCCGGGCGCGAACCCAGCCGCGTATTGGGGAGGCATCGCGTTCAGCGTGTGGTATTCCATCGTGCGCCCGATTGCGGTGGGAGGCATGTTAGTCGGCGCCGGCTTCACGCTTTTCCGCATGCGCAAGCAACTGGGTGCCGGCATGAAGCGCGCGGTTTCTGATCTGAAAAAGTCCGCGGAAGCTCATGCCGCGACCAGCCGCGTGGACCGCGACCTCAACGCGAAAGTCGTTTTTCTGGGCGTGGGATTGGTGTTCATCGCGATGATCTGGCTGTACTACCATTTCATCGCGGGCGCGCACAACTTGAGCGGAGGCAAGATTATCGCTGGCGCCGTGGTGGCTGCGGCCGTCATGATCGTTCTGGGCTTCTTCTTTGCCGCGGTTTCCGGAAACCTGGTCGGCATGATCGGTTCGTCTAACAACCCGGTTTCCGGCCTGACACTTTGCACCCTAGTGGTTGCCGCTTTGCTAATGGTAGCCATGGGAGTCTCGGGCGTGGGCGGCGTGGCTGCGGTGCTGGGAGTAGCAGCCGTGGTCTGCGTATCGTCGGCAGTCGCGGGTGAGATGTTGCAGGACTTGAAAGCCGGCCACATCCTGGGCGGCACGCCATCAAAGATGCAGATCGGCGACATCCTTGGGACCATCGTGGCTTCGCTGGTATTGTTCTTCCCTTTGATGATTCTCGACAAGGCTTACCACTTCGGTAGCGCGGCCCTGCCCGCGCCGCAGGCCGGCCTCATGGCAATGTTGGCCCAGGGCATCGTCGGCGGCAATATGGCCTGGCCGCTGGTGGTGGTCGGCATCCTCATGGGCTTCGCCATGATCCTGGTGGAAGTGAAAAGTCCCATGTTGTTTTCGGTCGGCATGTATCTTCCGCTGGAGACGACCTCCGCCATCTTCGTGGGTGGCGTGATTCGCTGGTTTACCGACAAACTCCGCGACCGGCGCGGCTACAACGACGCGCAAAAAGCCCGCGTCGACAACGCCGGCGTACTGACTGCATCGGGGCTGATCGCTGGCGAGGCGCTATGCGGCCTAGTGATCGCAGGTGTGGTCGGAAGCAATCATCAGCTTTGGCACATTGATGTCGGAGACATTTCCTTCTCCGGATTGATCGGTATGGCGGTGCTGGTTTTCGTCATGATGAAGATTCCGCTGTCGAACGCCGGCAGCCCAGATGAGCCCGCGCCGCCGACGGCAATCATGTGACGGCGCTTGCGCAGCGTGAGCGAAGCGGGAGAGCCGCGCGCCGGCAGCCCAGGGCACAGCGGGGGGATCTCCTTCTAACCACAGAGGACACAGCGGTTTCTGTGTACCTCTGTGTCCTCTATGTTAAACCTGTTTTTTCATGTCCATTGCCGACAATATCTCGACGATACGCGAGCGCATCAACGCGGCGGCTCGCCGGGCAGGACGTGATCCAGCCGAAATCGCGCTGATGGGAGTGACCAAAACCCTTCCCGCAGAAACGATCCGCGAAGCCTACGACGCCGGTTTACGGCTCTTTGGCGAAAATCGCGTGCAGGAGTTCGCCGGGAAAATTGACGCACTGCGGGATTTGCGTGACGCCGAATGGCATCTGATCGGCCACCTGCAGACTAATAAAGCAGTGAAAGGGACCGAGTTGTTCGTAGCGATCGATTCTGTCGATTCTCTTCGCCTGGCTCAGAAACTCAATACCTCCGCAATCCAACTTGGAAAAAAGCTCGCGGTTCTGATCGAAATCAATGTCGGCGGTGAAGAAGCCAAGAGCGGAGTCGCCCCCGAATCCGGCGAATTAGAGGGACTTCTCGTAGCCGCGCCGAAGCTGGATCATCTCAAGTTCCGGGGATTGATGACCGTCCCGCCATTCACTGACGATCCCCAACAAGCGCGGCCCTATTTTCGTAAACTTCGCGAATCGCGTGATCGGATTGTCGTGCGCAGATTGCCTGCGGTTGCCATGGACACACTCTCGATGGGCATGTCGCACGACTTCGAAGTGGCCATCGAGGAAGGCTCAACCTGCGTGCGGGTGGGAACCGCAATCTTCGGAGAAAGAAGCCGGGCGGGATAATGCCAATCTACCCTAAGATTGCAAAATTGGAATTTCAGGCTGATGCTCGCTAACCCCTATTCCGTTGATTCGTCGGTACTATTATGAAAACGAACTCTTGCCGTTTTGCATTCCTGGCGCTAACCCTGTGGGGGTTATCAACCGCTGTTGCCGCACAGGACATGGCCCCGCCCGCGCCGCAGAAAATCATCCTGCACTCCAGCATCCTCAACGAGGACCGCATAATCTGGGTCCGGACACCACGGAACTACGATCAGGGCAAGGACCCGCTTCCCGTGCTCTACCTCACCGACGGCCCCGCTCAAATCAACGAAATCGGCGGCACCATCGACTTTCTGGTCCAAAATAACCGGATGCCGCCACTGATCGTGGTCGGCATCGCTAACACGGATCGTACCCGCGACCTGACCCCCAGCCACTCGGACGCGAAAAACCCCGACGGCACGGCCGCCAACCCTACCAGCGGCGGGGGAGATCGTTTTCTCGATTTCATCCAGAACGAACTCATGCCGGAGATCGAGAAGCGTTACCGCACTGTTCCCTACAAGATCTTCACGGGACACTCGCTCGGCGGCCTCATGGCCATCCACATTCTGATCACCCGGCCCGACATGTTCCAGGCGTACATCGCAGTCAGCCCGAGCCTGTGGTGGAACGACCAGCGCACCCTGCGCCAGGCGCAGGATTTCTTTGCCACCCATGCGGAACTCAACAAAACGCTTTTCGTCTCTCTGGGCGATGAGGACAACTCGCAGGTCCCCATGCGGGCAAGCTTTGAGGAGTTTCAGAAGACGCTCACGGAGAAGACCCCGAAGGGGTTCCAGTGGGATTCGGCGCACTATCTCGACGAAGATCACGGCTCCACGGTGCTGCGCGCCCATTATGCCGGCCTGCGCGCCGTATTTGCCGGCTGGCAGATGCCGCGTGATCCCGGCAACGGAATGCCCGCGGGCGGGATCGAAGGATTGGAGAAGCATTACCGCGAACTATCCGCGCGTTACGGCTACCAGATCCCGTTGCCGGAAAACACTCTCAACAATCTCGGCTACCAACTCATGGGAGAGAAGAAGCTCGATCAGGCCATCGCGATTTTCCAGCGCAATGTTGAACTCTATCCCGGCTCCGCCAATGTTTACGACAGCCTTGGCGAAGGATACGAGAATGCCGGCAAATTCGACCTGGCGACACAGAGGGTTCAGAAGGCAATTGAGATAGGCACGAAGATCGGCGACCCGAACCTCGAGCTATACAAGCAGCACCTGATGCGGGTCACCGCCGAGGCGAGCGCCGCTGTTGAGAAGGCCGCCGCGCATAAGTGATCCGGCCCAGTTCATGATCCCGTTCCACGAGACTTCCGCCGGCATTAGTTTTGCCGTCAAAGTCCACCCCCGCGCGAAGAAGAACGCCATCACCGGCGAAGTTGGAGACGCGCTCAAACTCGCCCTGACCGCGCCTCCCGTCGAAGGCCGGGCCAACGACGCCTGCATCGAATTCTTCGCAAATCTTTTGAAGGTTCCCCGATCTTCCGTTACCATAGCGTCCGGCGCGAACAGCCGAAAAAAAGTGATCCGTGTGGCGGGGATTTCGGTGGAGGAAGTACGCAGACGGATTGAAACGTAGCGCCGGGGACGGCGGCGCCATATGAGGAGCCGAGCTTGACCTTTTCAGAACGCTTTCACGAAATACGCACCGGCTTCGAGCGGCCCTTCTGGGTCGCCAACATCACCGAGATCTTCGAGCGCCTTTCCTACTACGGGGCGTTTGCCTCTCTGGCCCTCTACCTTCAGGAAAAACTGAATTTCTCCACCGAGCAGACCGGGACTCTGACCGGCATTTTCGGCGGCATGGTGTGGTTTCTCGCGATCTTTGGGGGCGCCGTCGCCGACCGTCTGGGCTTCCGCCGCGCTCTTTCGATCGCCTATCTGATTCTGGCGGTGGCCTATTTCCTGATCGGCTCGATCGCGGCGCCTTGGCTTGCCCCGGTGCGCAATGTCGTGCCGCTGGGACTGTTTGTCGGCTTCATTCTCATGCTGCCTGCGCTTGGCATTGCGCTGGTTAAGCCTTGTGTGGTGGGAACCACGGCGCGCGCTTCGAAAGAGAACGTACGCTCGATTGGCTACTCGATTTACTACACCATGGTGAACATCGGCGGCGCTCTCGGCCCGTTGTTCGCGTCCTGGGCGCATCGCAGTCTGGGAGTCGAGAACGTTTACCGCGTGGCGGCGCTCAGCGTCTTTGCCGCGTTCATTCTGGTCATTATTTTCTTCCGCGAGCCGCGCAAGGCTGGTGACGCTCCACCTCCCTCGATTGCGGATGTCATACGGAATTTCTGCGTCGTCGTGGGGAACGCCCGGTTGGTGCTGCCGGTTCTTGCGGTTGCTTTGGTGCTGCGCATCGGCTTGCTGATTTATCCGGCTTTCGCCGCGCCCTGGTGGATCTGGGTTGGGCTCCTGCTGCTGGTGCTCGCCGGTATCAGCCGCTTCATGTGGTTCCTGGTCATCTTCACTGGATACTGGGTGGTTTTCTGGCAGCAGTACATCAGCCTGCCCGGCTACATTCACGCGTACATCAATCCCAATGCGAACGTTGAGAGGATTCTGATTACCGATGGCTTGACGGTGATCTGCCTGACTCTTGCCGTGAGCCTTCTGACTCGCAAGATACAGCCGTTGCACGCCGTTATTTTAGGGACGGTCATCACCTCACTTTCATGGGTGATCCTTGCCGTGCGCCCTACGGTATGGGGCGCCGTACTCTCTCTGTTCGTTCTGGCGCTGGGAGAAATCACCCAGCAACCGCCTTACTACGAATACATCTCTCGCCTGGCGCCTCGCGAGCAGCAGGGCACGTACATGGGCTTCGCGTTCCTGCCCATCGGAATCGGCTCGCTCATCGGCGGCTGGTTCGGCGGAACCCTGATGCACCATTTCGGCGAAGTCCAGCACCAACCGCAGCGCGTCTGGTGGACGGTGACCGCGGTCGGAATGGCGACGGCGATGCTGCTGTGGATTTATGACAGAGTAGTAGCTAGAACCTAGCCGGGATCAGGAGTCGGCCCACTTCACGCACTCCTGGCTCCCTGCCGAACCCTGACTAGTTGAAGCACATGCCTAAACGCAAACCGACTCCCGCCTACGTCGCCGCTCACATTCGCCGAGTACTTAAAGACGGCGGCTCTGCGTCACATTCCGCCGGAGTGCAATGGTTCTTCAAAGAAGAAATCAAATCCCGCGGATGGTACGCCGCTGAACTCCGCAAAGTTGCCGTGCGCTTCCGCCGCACCCTGCTCAAAGAGACCGGCCTGCCCTTTCTGCTCAAGGTCGCGGACAAGCTTTTCTCCGGCCGCATGCTCGAGGAGAAAGTCTTCGCTGTGTTCCTGCTGGAGAAGCTGACCGACGATTTCGGCGACGCGCAATTCCGCCTCTTCGAATCATGGCTCAGCCGGATCAGCAGTTGGGCTGACCACGACGGCCTGGTTCACTACCTGATCTCTCCGCTGGTCGCCGCCGATCCGGCTCGGGTTCGCCACGTGTTCCGATGGGCGAAGTCACGCAACCGCTGGCACCGGCGCGCGGCCTGCGTCGCACTCATTCGTGGCGCCCGCGCGAAAATGTTTTTCCCCGAAATCAAGCGGCTATCCAACCAACTCCTCGCTGACCAGGACGACATGGTCCAGAAGGGCTTGGGCTGGCTGCTGCGGGAAACCGCCAAATTCGACCCGCAACGCACGGTGCCTTATCTCATGACCATTCGCGTCCGCGCTCCGCGCCTGGTGCTGCGCACGGCTTGCGAGACTCTGCGCCCGCAAATCCGGAAAAAGGTCCTCGCCGCATGAGTCCACTGACCATCTTTGGACTGTTCGCAGTCACAGCCATGCTGGTTTCCTACGCTCTCGAAAAGCGAAGCCCGTGGTTCATCCTGGCGTTTGCCGGTGCCTGCGCGCTGGGGTCCGTCTACGGCTTTCTGCAGGGCGCCTGGCCGTTTGGGATCGTCGAGGCCATCTGGTCCGTTGTGGCCTTGCGGAGATGGTGGCTGACCCCACGCTGAGAAACTCCCGCCTTCACACGACGAAGTCCCAGCCCGATTCGGAACCATCCTGCAACGACATGTGATGAACAACCTTGCCCTTCGCCCGGCTCGCCCAGACACTTTGTTCAGGGCCCGTGGTGTAAGGGAAACACAGCTCTCTGTCAAAGTGCGGATGCGGGTTCGAGTCCCGTCGGGTCCATTCTCCCTCTGTGCGTAGGCGCGGGCGGAGATTCTAATTGGGGAGAGAACACAGAGATATCTCCCCGAGTAACTTGACAAGCTCTTCCGTAGCTTCAATACTGAGTACGACAGAGAGCTTACACTACGGTTTGGCATGGCTCCGGCGACGGGGCCATTTCCATTTTCCTGGACATTCCCCGCTCCCCGATTCGCCCAAATCGCCGCTCTTGTTTAGAATAGTTATTTGCCATGAACCTCAGCGCCATACAGTCCGCCCTTCGCGACCGCAACATCGATGCCTGGCTGTTCTACGACCATCACCATCGCGATTCCATCGCCTACCACGTCCTGGGCCTGCCTGAGGGCCTCATGGTGACAAGGCGATGGTTCTATGTCATCCCTGCCGAAGGCGAGCCCCTGAAGCTGGTCCACAAGATTGAACCCGGCCACCTGGATTCGCTTCCGGGAAAGAAGATGCAATATTCGGGATGGCAAGAGCTTTTCGACCAGATCAAGGTTCTGCTCGCCAATCACCGCGATATCGCGATGCAATATTCCCCTAACAACCTGGTCTTCACCATCTCGCTCGCCGATGCCGGCACGGTGGAACTCATCCGCGGCCTCGGCAAGAACGTGGTCAGTTCGGGTGACTTGGTCGCCCAGTTCGAAGCGTCCTGGACCGACCAGCAGATTCTGACTCACTTCGCCGCCCGCGACTCGGTGGACGCAATCACCGCCGCGGCTTTCCCCGAAATCGGCCGCCGGGTGCGCAACGGAGGCGCCACCGAGCATCAAATCCAGCAATGGTTTATGGAAGCCTTCGCGCGAGAGAACCTGGTCACCGACGATGCACCGGTGGTCGCCGTGAATGCCAATAGCGGCAACCCGCATTACGGCCCAAGCGCCGAAAGTTCTTCGCCCATCCGCGAAGGTGATTTCGTGCTGCTGGACGTTTGGGCAAAGAAAAATACTCCCGGCGCCGTCTATTACGACATTACCTGGACGGGCTTTGTGGGCAGGTCCCCCTCCGATCGTATGCGCGAGATATTCACCATCGTGCGCGATGCCCGGGATGCCGGCGTAAAGGCTGTAACCGATGCCGTCGCCGCCAAACGCCGCATCGCCGGATGGGAAGTCGATCGCGCCACTCGAGGCCACATCAAAAAGGCAGGATACGGGGATTATTTCATTCACCGCACCGGACATTCCATCGGCACCGACGTCCATGCGAATGGAGCCAACATGGATGACCTCGAAGTCCACGACGAGCGGCAGATACTTCCCAATTCCTGCTTCTCCATCGAGCCAGGAATCTATTTTCCTGAGTTCGGCGTGCGCAGCGAAGTCAACGTGCTGGTCCGGCCCAACCAGGCTGAAGTTACCGGTAAAATACAACGCGAGATCGTGATCATCTGAATGGCAAACTCTTCAACTGACAAGACTGCTGGCGCCGCCCTGGGAAACAGCGCGATGTCCGTGCTGGCTCCAGCTATCGGCTGGCTGATCCCCGGTGCCGGACACCTCATCCAGAAACATTGGATCCGCGGCATCCTGCTGATGGTTTCCATCGCCACCATGTTCCTGCTGGGCCTGGCCATGCAGGGTCACATTTATCATCCCAATGGCGGCGATATCCTGGACATTCTCGGCTTCGTGGGCGACGTTGGGGCCGGCGGCCTCTACGTGGTTTCGACCGCTTTAGGCTGGGGACAAGGCGCGATTGCCCATGCCACCGCTGACTACGGCACCAAGTACCTGATCGTCGCCGGACTGCTCAATTTCATCAGCGTGGCTGACGCCTACCACATCGCGATCGGGAAAAAGCCATGAACCTGTCGCTTTCCCACTTCACCGCCGCAGTTCTGTTCGCCGTGTTCGCCAGCGTAGTGTTCGGAATCACCCAGCGCAGCACTTCCCGCGAACAGGTCCGCTACGGTCTGTACTGCTTCGTAATGTTCGTCGGAGGCGTGTTCCTGGCCGGCTGGCTGATGTGGCTGCTGCGACGCTAGCCTAAACCCGCCGCATAACCCAACCACTGCTATCCTGAGCGAAGTAGTCGTGCGCAAAGCGCTCGGCAACGCAGTCGAAGAGCCTGCCCCGAGTGAAGCCGAGGAGACCCCATGTCAGACGGTATCACCTGCGACATCGAGAGGAGTTTCTACCAGCACCCTGAAGCCCCATCGCAGCACGCTACTGCTGGCAGGCCCCTTGCCCCAGGTTCCCGTTCTCCAGCAAGATCGGCCAAATTCCGATGTGCACGGTCTTACGCCGCACCGCAGTCACGTTGCCCTTCAGATCACAGTACTGTGTGAACTTCTTTATCACGCCGTAGGTGGAGCTTTTCCTGGTATCCCACACAATGATTGCCTGATAGTTGGCTGGAGTGGACCGCGCATACTTGCACACCCAGACGGTAGTTCGCTTCAGGGTCGTACAGGCGCTGGTCAGGGTCGCCCCCATGGTCCAGTTGACGATCGAGTTGTACGCATAACCGGCCAGCCGCATATTACCCGCCGCCGCCGCTGGGCCTTGCCACAACGTGCCGGCTCCGCCCGGCTGGTCCCATTGATACCAGTAGCTTCTGGCGATCCCCAGTGACTGAAGCAATAACGTGTAGCGGGCCAGAAACGCCGCCTGCAGCACGGCGTTGTCGAATCCGTCCAAAATGATGTTGCCCCAGCCGCCTTCGCTGACCCACAAAGGCTTCGCCTGTTGTCCGTTCCTGGCCACCACGCCCTTCATCTCATGGATAAACTTGTCTTCGTTTTCGGCGAACGGAAAGTTTCCCATGACCCATCGGTTGACGTATCCGTGAAAGGAAATCACGTCGGCGTACTGCCCGCCTCCTGCTTTCAGATAGTTGTCCATCCAGATGGTGGCTCCGTCAATGTAGCCCACCGGGGCCGGCGTGAGTATCAGGGCGTTCGGATTGGCTGCCTTGATGATTGCGCTCGCGTCCTTCGCCATGCGGATCAACTGGGCGTATCGCAACGGGAATTGGCAATTGTTCAAGACGACGCAAGTCGGAATCCACAGCTTCGCCTGGTCCGGCTCGTTCCACATTTCCCAGTACTGGATTGGGTTTCCCAGCGCGGCGTTGTGTCTCACCAGATCGGTTACGAAATTCTGAAATGACGCATCCGTCCCGCTGCCATCTTCATTCAGGTCCTTCGGCGGATGGCATGCCCCTGTATTGAACGCGCAAGTCGCGTCATCGGGAACACTGGAATAGAATTGCGGGACCCCGGCAAACGTGTAGGTCAACGTGACGTTGTGCTGCTGGGCGAGTGCGATCCACTGATCGAGATAGGTGTAGTCGTACTTTCCCGGCCCGACTTCGAGATTCCACCAATTGACGTCACTACCCTCCAGTCGCTGGTTGGCAAAGTAGGCGTTTGGCCAAGGCGTGCTAAGACTGTTGATGTGCATTCCGAAGAAGGTATTCGGAATGACATATTCGCCCGCCTCGATTTGATGACCGATCGTGGCCGAGCCCTCCCGCTTCAACAACCCGTTCTGCGCCCATGCCACCGTAGGCAGAACCATGCATAAGCCAAATAGCGCCCGCGTGACTCCGAATTGTAAGAGGCGGAAAGCTTTCATCGGATCAAGGGCCTCGTCCTGCAACCAGGGCCCAAAATACGTCGCGAACGGTGGGAAAGGGAGTGGTGTTAAACACTAGCAATCATTGTTCCCTGCGTCACGTACCTTGTCAACATGAAAAAGATTGCAGGGGAACAGAGCCGTTAGGTTTGGCCATTGGCGCATAGCCAGATCCAGTTTCCCGACGATCTGAGCTGAAGGCCAAAGGCTTGGGCGAAAAGAGAGCCCCCCTTCACCCTTCCCACATAAACGCGTCAAACACGCGCTTGATCTCAAATCCCATGCGCAGGTAGAGGGCGACGGCGCGAGCATTTGCTTCGGTAACAGTAAGCGAAAGCATGGAAAACTTACGCTGGCGCAGGTTGGCTGCCGTCGTGGCTACCAGTGCCTCGCCCAGCCGCAACGCGCGGAATTCCGGCAAGACGCATACCTGCGTCACATGACCAACATCGTTCCGCACCCGGGAGCAAAGGATCAAACCAACCAGGCTCCTCGCCCGCTTGTGCACGGCCACGAACGACGACTCGGGATCAAACACGCCGCATCCCGGAAAGCGCACAATGTTATTCAGAAAACGCAGCGAGCCGGTGAGCGTCCGGTATTGATCGTTGATCTCAGAGTCGACGTGATTGTGATAGGCCGTGGTGATCACCGCGGCCGCCGGCTGATAATCCTGCTCCGTCCATCGCCGGATTTCGATGTCTGGGTGCGGCGACCCTGACGGCATCAGGGAACGATCCAGCGGCAACACCATGAACAGCCGGGCATGACGCTGGAACCCCTGCTCTACAAAAGGACGCGACACCACTCCCGCCTCATGCACCAGCAGCTGCGCTTCCACCCGATGGATTCCCGGAGACTGCTGCAAGGTCTCGATCACGTGTGTGAGCAGGCGCGTTTCCACCTCATGGGCATCCGGCAAACGGCCGCCGTTGGCCACGAACAGGTCGCCGATCACGCCCTTATTTCCCTCGTAGACAAAAAACGAATAGCCGAACACCCGGCCCCGGTCGATGGCGGCGTAACCGGGAAGAATCTTGGCGTCAATGTAACGCAGCACCATCTCCGCCGAACCGCTGTAGTCCCATGACAAGAGCCGCGCCCAGACTGCGATCTCGTCGTTCAGCAAGGGACGAAGGTCCACCGAAGAAAAATGTCTGAGGTCGAGAATCTCCAACCGAGGCTCCTGCAGAGTTGCAGCCACGACAATACCCGCCGAGACTTGGAGTGTATTAGCTCAGGCCGAATCGAAGCAAACCGGGGGAACAAGGTCAATAACACAGTGTCTCCGCAGGTTCCCTGCCTCGAAGTCAAACCTTGGTAATGAGAACGCGCTCGCAAATCATGCTATACAAAGTGGTTAGCCCAGCAACTCCAGGTTCATCGCCCAGTCATTCGAGGAAACAATGGAATCAGGCCCGGTCGCCGAATTACTTCTTCTCAACGCAATCCTTCTCGTCTTTGCTCTAGGCCGGCAGGGCAAGCAGCAGAACCAGACCGAGTCCATTCTGATCGCTCTGCTCTTCTTCTTCTCTGGATTTCCCGCCCTCGTCTATCAGATCGTCTGGCAACGGGCGCTGTTCGTCATCTACGGCGTGAACGTGCAATCGGTGGCTGTCGTAGTCAGCGCCTTCATGTTGGGATTGGGTCTGGGCAGCCTGGCCGGAGGAAAACTGTCTTCCCGCTTCCCTGAAAGCGGCATCGTCATCTTCGGAATCTGCGAACTCGGGGTGGCGGTATTCGGCCTGGGCTCGTTGCGCATCTTCCAGTGGGCCGCCCGCTATACCGCCGGAGCCAGTCTTGGCCCCACCATCGTGTTCAGCCTGCTGCTTCTGATCATTCCCACCATGCTGATGGGAGCCACTCTTCCTCTGCTGGTGGAACAACTGGTTCGCTCTTCGCACAACGTCGGATATTCCGTCGCCACTCTCTACTTCGTCAATACCCTCGGATCAGCGGTGGCCTGCTATCTCTGCGCTCGTGTCATCCTGCATAACTTCGGTCAGTCCGGCT
>Ga0206847_10137_pt1 | contig 24937 bp, 17 predicted proteins | sample Alteio_BWOrgCont_17_FD_152880 | JGI IMG/M metagenome (GOLD analysis project Ga0206847, IMG submission 152880) | Enriched cells from forest soil in Barre Woods Harvard Forest LTER site, Petersham, Massachusetts, United States -... | ecosystem: Environmental > Terrestrial > Soil > Temperate forest >... | reverse complement strand
CCAAATCTAGCCTCAGCCCCGATTTTGGACGGTCCAATTTTTCCTTATGATCGAAGTTGTGGGTCTGACCAAATTGTACGGCGATTTTGTCGCCGTAAGCGAACTCTCGCTTGCCGTCCAACCCGGCCAGGTTCTCGGTTTGGTCGGTCCCAACGGCGCGGGTAAGACGACCTCGTTGCGCTGCCTGGCCGGCATTATTCCACCCACGCGCGGCTCGGTCAGAATCTGCGGCCACGATCTCCAAACCGATCCGATTCCCGCGAAACAACAACTTGCGTTTTTCACCGATGAACCCCGGCTGTTTGAATACCTCACCGTCGAACAGCACCTGGCTTTCACCGCCCGCATCTACCAGGTGGCGAATTACCGCGATCTCGCGCGACCGCTGCTCGAGGAACTGGAAATCGCCGACAAGGCGGACAAATTGCCCGGCGAGTTGTCGCGTGGCATGAAGCAGAAACTCGTTATCGCCTGCGGCCTTCTGCACTCGCCCCGGGTCATCTTCTTTGACGAACCCCTGACGGGTCTCGATCCCATTGGCATCCGGCGCATGAAGGATTCCATCCTGAAACGCGCCCGGGACGGCGCCGCCATCATCATCAGTTCGCATCTGCTGCACCTGCTCGAGGAGGTTTGCTCGCATGTGCTCATGGTGAAAAATGGCCGGAAAATTCTGGCGGGAACTCTCGATGAAATTCGGAACAAATACGCGGAACTCGGCGTGATGAACCTCGAGGAGGTGTTCGTTCACGCGACCGGCGGGGCCGATGTGCCGCCCCGTCTCAACTCATGATCGGCACGTTCTTTTTCCTCGTCTTCCATTCCTGGAAGAACCGGCTGCTCATGCGCGTGCGGCGTTTGAAACAGCCCAAGTATCTCGTCGGCGGCATTTTTGGCGGGCTGTACTTCTGCTGGGTCTATGGCGTTCAATTTTTCTCCGGCACGAGGCATTTCCGCGGCTCCGGCATTCCCGGCATCTCCTCGCCGGAAATGGCGGCTTGGGTGGAAACTATCGGCGCGGCGGTTTTGGCGCTCATGGCTTTGACCACCTGGATTTTTGGGAACGACCGCGCGGCCTTGGTATTTTCCGAGGCGGAGGTGGCATTTTTATTTCCCGCGCCCGTGAGCCGCCGGAACCTGATCCATTTCAAGTTGCTGAAGGCGCAGTTGGCGATCCTCCTCATGATTTTCTTTTTGACGATCTTTTTTGGCCGGATTCAGGGCGGCGCCTCGGCTTGGGCGCGGGCCCTGGGCTGGTGGGTGGTGCTTTGCGCCCTGACGTTGCACGGGCTCGGTGCTTCGTTCGCCCGTTCGGCGCTCCTGGACCGCGGCTTTTCGAGTTGGAAGCGACGGCTTCTGATTTTATTCCTGCTGGTCGCGGTTGTTGGCAGTACGGCTTGGTGGGAAATGCAATCGCTTCCGCCAATAAAAGCCGGCAGTCTCAGCCTGGAGGACGTGAAACTCTATACCGGCCGCATTCTGGACTCCGGACCGCTTCCCTATCTCCTGTTTCCGTTCCGCCTGCTGGTTCGCCCGCGGCTGGCGCCGGACATTCCGGGCTTTCTTTTGGCGCTTGGCCCGGCCTTGGGGATATTGTTTTTACTCTACCTATGGGTGATCAAGTCCAACGTCGCGTTCGAGGAGGCTTCCGTGGATGCCTCGCGGCAAATGGCGGATCGCGTCGCCGCATTCCGTGCCAACCGCGGCCGGATGCCCTCCGGTCCGGCCAAAAAGAAAAGGGCGCCCTTCGAGCTAAGGCCCGTGGGATTTCCGTTGGTGGGGGTGTTCTGGAAAAACCTGATCGGCGCCGGCCAGATTTTCACCCTGCGTTTCTGGGTGATCATCGCTGCCATGACCATTCCCGCCGGCATAGCGATGACGGCCACGGTAAAGACCGCGGGGGTGGCCGCCCTGCTCCAGCCATTTGTTCTGATGCTGGTGGGCCTGTCTTTTGTTGTGGGACCCCAACTCGTACGCCAGGACTTCCGCCGCGATTTACCGATGGCGGATGTGCTTAAAACCTATCCCTTGCGCGGCTGGCAGGTTGCCCTGGGCGAACTGTTGGCTCCAGTCGTCATTTTGACCGGCGTGCAGTGGTTGGGGCTTATTCTCTGCGCCTGCCTTCCCGCGCCGTTCGGGGAGCACGGCATTTCTTTTCTGACGCGGTGTGCGTTTGCCCTTGGTCTGGCGGTAATCGCGCCGGGATTGAATTTTGTGACCCTCATGATCCCCAACGCCGCCGTGCTGCTTTTCCCCGGTTGGTTTCAAACCGGCAAGGACGCCACCCAGGGCATCGAGGCCACGGGGCAGCGGATTATTTTCAGTATCGGTCAAATGCTGGCGCTGGCAATTGCCCTCGTGCCGGCGGTGGCCGTGTTCGCGGCGGCGTATTTTCTATTGCGACTGGTCTTGGGGCCAATCCTGCCGGTGCCAATCGCCGCGGCTTTGGTCGCGGTGGTGCTCGGAGTCGAGGCTTGGTTCGGATTGCAATGGCTTGGCCGCGTCTTCGAGCGTCTGGATTTGTCCCTGGAGTCGGGCGCTTGATGGCAACCGGCAGATTGTCCAGCCTGACGTTGTCTTGGTCGGCGGGGTGATTCTCTCCCGGCCTCCGCAAAAAGCGCGGGTGAGTCGTGCGTCCTCAGGCCGCGTAAACTGCGGTCGCCTTTTGAACTGTATTAAATTTACTTTTGATCCTGCGGTCTTTGCGCTTTTTATGGCGCGCCTTTTGCTATGCCTTTTGCTGTTGACATAATTGGGAATATTTCCCTACGCTGCTGACTAGCGTCACAAGAAATCTCGAATCTAAACGTCGCCTCTATGAATTTAAACATTTCTCGCGGTGTGAAAATGAAGTTCCGGGTAACCGGCCGGCCCGTCCGGGGCGTGGCCGTTTCGGCTCTCGCGCTGGCACTGCTGTCTTGGACCGCTGTCGCCGAGTCCCCGGCTGGTTCGATCCTCGCGACTACCGAGGGCACCAGCCATAAACTTCAGGTGAGCGACCCCGTTCTGGCGGCGAAAATCGCTAATTCGGGCGGAAAGTTGATCGCGGATTACGGCGGCTACCAGATCTACGAGACCACCCGCATTCCTGCGGAGATCGCCGCCGACGCGCAATTGGAAGTCCGCGACCAGTACAATTTTATTACGCTCAATGCCAAACAATTGGACACCCGCGCCCCCGAGGTAAAAGCTCTGCGGAAGTCGGTTGGAGACTTTACCGGCAAACAATTGCACTTGGTCCACTTCGCCGGCCCCGCCCAACAACAATGGCGCGACGAATTGCTCGCCGCCGGCGTTCAAATCGTGACCTATGTCCCATATAACGCCTACCTCGTTTACGGCGACGCTAAAAGCATCGCCAGAGTTCAGTCCCTCGCCGCCTCGTCGCCTCATATCCAGTGGGAGGCTCCTTACGCCGCTGAATATAAAGTCCATCCCCGTGCCCGCCCCTTGGACGAGAAAGGTAATCCGCGCGTAATCGCAACCAAGTATTTTGCCGTTCAAATGGTCTCTGATCCCGCGGAGAACACCGGGACGCTGGCTCTTCTGAACACGCTAAAAAAAGAGCCCTTTAAGCGGCACGAAACCGTTGCCCAATACGTAAACGTTGTCGCAAACCTCAACCCGTTCGCGCTAAACTTAATCGCCGCGCAACCGGATGTGGTCTCGATTCAGCCGTACGTCGTCCCGCAGGAATTCTGCGAGCGTCAGGACCAAATTATTGCTGGAAATCTTTCAAACGGTATCCCGACCGGGCCGGGGTATTTGAAATGGCTGGAAACCAACGGCTTTACCCAGGCGCAATTTACCGCCTCCGCCTTCACGGTGGATATATCGGATAGCGGTATCGACGAGGGCACCACCACTCCCTCGCACTTCGGATTGCACGTCGGTGGCGTTTACACCGCCGCCAGTCGCGTGACTTACTCCCGCTTGGAAGGCAGCACCTCGACAAATTTCTATACTCTGGCCGGTTGCGACGGCCACGGAACCGTCAACGCCCATATCGTGAGCGGTTATGACGATTATACCGCTTCGCCATTTATAGATAATGTTGGCTACCATTTCGGTTTGGGTGTCTGTCCGTTTGTTACTGTGGGGGCATCGGTGATTTTCAATCCTTTTGGGTCCAGCGAGGGTGACGTCTTTACCTCACCGAATTACACCACGCTCCAGTCGCAAGCGTACCATAATGGAGCCCGCATCAGTAATAACAGTTGGGGCGCGTCGGGTGAGGCGGCCGGCCTCTACACGTTTGAATCCCAAACCTACGATATGCTGGTTCGGGATGCCCAGCCAACCAACGTCGGAAACCAGGAAATGGTGATTGTCTTTGCCGCCGGAAATTCCGGGGTTACGAACAGTGTTTACGGGGATATCGGCGCGCCGGGAACCGCGAAGAATGTCATTACCGTCGGCGCGGCGGACAATGTTCAGGCTTTTGGCGGCGCGGATAGCAGCGGGGTCGGCGACGACCAAGCCAGCAATGCCAATGAAATAGCGGATTTTTCGAGCCGCGGACCTTGCGTCGACGGCCGGATCAAGCCGGATCTCGTTGCGCCGGGAACCCACGTCAGTGGTGGCGTGGCCCAGTGGGCGCGCGCCCCGGTCTCCACCCTCCTTCCCGCCAGCGGTACTGGTACGGCTGATCCGTGCTTCGATGGCTCGGGAGTCTCGGGCGGTGTGGGTAGCATATTTTTCCCCGAGTCCGGCCAGCAATTCTATACGGCCTGCTCGGGCACGAGCCAGGCGGCTCCCTGCGTCTCGGGCGGTTGCGCCTTGCTGCGCCAATACTTTATCAACAATAACCTGGCCGCGCCGAGTCCGGCCATGACGAAGGCGTATCTCATGAATTCCGCCCGGTATCTCACCGGAACCAATGCCAACGACAACCTTTGGTCCACGAATCAGGGCATGGGCGAAATGAATTTGGGCACCGCCTTCGACAAGGTGCCCCGGATAATGGTTGATGAGACCCCGACGAACATCTTCAACAGCGCCGGTGGATCCTACACCTATTATGGCACCATCGCGACTACCAACGCGTTCCGGGTAACGCTCGCTTGGACGGATCCCGCCGGCAACACAACCGGCGCCGCGCTTGTCAATGACTTGGACCTCACGGTCACCATCGGCGGAGTTAAATACAAAGGCAACGTCTTCAAAGGCCAATACTCGGTCACTGGTGGCGCGGCGGATACGGTTGATAATGTCGAGAATGTGGTTTTGCCGCCGGGTGTCTCCGGAAATTTTGTTGTGACCGTGAACGCGGCTAACATCCAATCGCCGCAAGACTTTGCCTTGGTAATATATAATGGCACTGCGGCCCCCGGGGTTTCCATCCCGACGGTTCCCGCAACCGGGGCTTATACCGTTACCGCCAATTCCTGCACCCCGGCCAATGGCGCGGTAAATCCTGACGAAATCGTGACCGTAAACTTTGTCATCGCGAATACGGGCAGCGCGAGCACGACTAACCTGACGGCCGTCCTGCTTGGCACCGGCGGTGTGACGGCCAGCAGCGGCGCGCCGGTCAGCTATGGCGCGATCCCCGCGGGTGGTTCCGCCGGCGGTTCCTTTACTTTCACCGCCAATGGTACATGCGGGGCGACCATTACCCCCACCTTACAGTTGTTCGACGGCGCGCGGAATCTCGGCACGCTCACTTACAGCGTCCCGCTGGGCGCTTTTATTTCCCGCGCCATATATACCAATAGTTTCGACACCGCCACGCCGCCCGCGCTTCCTGTGGGCTGGACCACCTCCGGCACGAACGCCCTCACCGGCGTCCAGACGAATTGGCAGACTACTTTGGCCTCCTGGGATACGCCGCCTCTCTCCGCGTTCATTCCCGATGTCGCATCGGCTGGGGTAAGCGAACTCATTTCCCCGGCAATTCCGATCGTCACGGCCTCCGCCCAACTGACCTTCCGTCAGAAGTTCAGCCTTGAGAACAGCCCGTCCACACCATCCGTCGCCCATGATGGCGGCGTGCTCCTGATTCAAATTGGAAACAGCGCGTTTACCAATATTCTCGACGCGGGCGGAAGTTTCGTCGGGAGTGGCGGGTACAACAGCACTATCACCGGCCAATACGGCAATCCGCTGGCCGGTCAGCCCGCATGGAGCGGTAATTCCGCCGGCTGGATCACCACCACCATCAATCTTCCCGCCGCCGCCGCTGGCGAGAATATTAAATTGATGTGGGTTTTGGGCACGGACACGAACAATACCTATAGTGTAACCGGCTGGTATGTCGATACCATCGCTGTCCTTGATGGAATTTACTCCTGCTGCGGCAGTTCCGATCTCGCGGTTTCCATCTTAAGCGCGCCCGCCAATGCGGCGGTGGGTGAGCAGTTGCAATATGTCATCACCGTCACGAACGCGGGACCATCCGATGCGTCCAGTGTGACCATTTTTGACACGCTGCCAGCCAACGTCACGTTTGTCTCCGGATCGACCGGTTGCATCAACGTGGGCGCTAACGTCTATTGTGTACTCAATTCGCTGGCCGCCGGATCTTCCACCAGTATTAATTTCCTGGTCATGCCCACCGTATCTGGTTCGATAACTAACACCGTCAGCGTTTCCTCCAGCAATCCGGATCCGAATTCGGCCAATAACTCGGCCACGAATGTTACCAGCGTGGTTCCTGATACGCCGGTGACATTTATTCTACAACCGGTGGCCCAAACCGTGGGCGTCGGCGGAACGGCGACATTCGAGGCCGCCGCCACGGGCGAGCCAGTACCGGTGTTGCAATGGTATTACAACCTCACCAATATCATTGTGGGTGCCACAAATTCGAGCCTCACCCTGAGCAATTTACAACTCTCCGCGGCGGGCTTTTATAGCGTCGTTGCCAGCAATTATGCCGGCACGGTTTCCAGTGACGCGGCGCTTCTCACGGTGTTGGCGCCCCCCGCCATCATCACCCAACCGGCCAGCCAGACCGTCGATGCGGGCTCGACTGCAAATTTCCAGGTTACCGTCGCCGGAACTCCTCCCCTGGTATATCAATGGTACTATAATGGCGCCGCCATCCCTGGCGCGTCCGCGGCGACTCTCAGCCTGCCCGGGGTTCAGTTCAGCCAGGCGGGATCATACTCTGTTATTGTAACTAATTCGCAGGGTTCCGTGATCAGCTCGGTTGCGACCCTGACGGTTGTGCTCGCGCCCGGTGCTGATTTGGCGGTTGGACAGTCTCCGTCATTGTCCCCGGCGATCTTGGGAATCAACTTCGCTTATACTATCGGTGTAACCAACTTCGGTCCCGCCGCAGCCGTCAATGTCATCGTAACCGACTTCTTGCCGCCTTCGTTGACGTTGGTTTCCGCGCCTGGATTCACCCAAACCGGCAACACGTTGTCCGGGAATTTTGGAACCCTGCCCGTCGGCGGGACCACGAATCTGACGATAACGGTCACACCCGAGTCGGTTGGCTTGGTCACCAACGCCGTTACCGTCGCGTCCTCGACTCCCGACGGGTATCCCGCCACCAGTATCTCCACCAACGTTCTGAGCATCACGCTGGCCGCGCCACCGGTTATCACCGTGCAGCCGGCCAATCAGACCGTCGTGCCGGGTCAGGTTACTTTCCTGACGCCCACGAACACCGTGCTCTCCGAGTCCACCAACGTCAGCTTCCAAGTCGTCGCCACCGGCGTCCCCGCCCCGACTTATCAGTGGATTTACAATCTGACTAATATCATCGTCGGCGCGACCAATAGCACCTTGCTCTTGACGAACGTTCAGTTAAACGAGGTTGGCTCCTATGAGGTGGTTGCCAGCAATATCTCCGGCTCGGTCACCAGCGCCATCGCCAATTTGACCGTTGTCCTCCCCATCGATGTTCTGACGCCGCCCGCGAACCAAACGGTCAACCAAGGTGATCCGCTGGTGTCGTTTTCCATACAGTTGGGCGGAGCCGGTAATCCGCTGCTCCAGTGGTATTTCGACGGCACGCCCTTGGTGAACAATAATCATTACGCGGGTGTGGATACGGCGACCCTTTATATAACCAACATCACCACGCTGGATGCCGGAACTTATATGGTGACCGTCAGCAGCCAGGTCCAGAACGCCGGTTCCGGCAGCGCGGTCGCCAGTCTCACAGTCATTCCCACCACGCTGTTGGCCGATGTGTCGGTGACTCAGTCCAACAACGCCACAGCTGGTTCGCTTGGCTTGGGCCAGAGCCTGACTTACACGATTAACGTTGCCAACCACGGTCCCCAAACCGCCGCGGGCGTTGTTCTCGTCGATACGCTTCCCGCCAATACCACCCTCGGTTCCGTGACTGCGGGATATCAGGTCACGACCAATGGGAACCTTGTATTCGACATCGGCCAGCTTGCCATCGGCGCGTCCAGCAACGTTACCTTCACGGTCACGCCGTCGGTCATCGGCCCGATTACCAACGTCGCCAATGTGACCACCACGGACTCTGATCCGGATTTTTCCAACAATAGTTCAACCAATATCACCACGGTCGCCTTCCTGCAGCCGGTCATTCTCACCCAGCCGGTTAACCAGATCGTCACCGCCATCCAGACGATTACGGTCACCGGCACCAACCAGGTGATCACCCCCACGACCAATGTCGTCTTCCAAGTCACGGACTCGAGCACGCCGCCCGCCACGTATCAATGGTATTTCAACGTCACCAACGCCGTTACCAACGTTGTCAGTACCAATGGTTCGCTGGTGTTTACGAATGTTACGCTCGCCATGGTCGGTGACTATTCGGTTGTGGTGAGCAACCCCGCCGGATCGGTAACCAGCGCCGTGGCCACGTTGAGTGTGATTCTTCCGCTCACCATTGAGTCGGGTCCGACCAATGAAACGATCGTTGATGGGACGAGTTCCACCACATTCAGCATCGTTGTGGGTGGGGCAACCGGTGCAACCTATCAGTGGTTTTTCGACGGGGTGCAACTCTTGACCTCCGGCAACAAATACTGGCTGGTTCCCGTCCTCCCCCCGGGTGGCGTTGCGGTGTCCACCGTCACCAACTCAACGCTTCAGATCAATGCCGTTACGTTCCAGGACGCCGGCACCTACATGGTTCAAGTCAATAGCGTCATCCCCGGCGCCGGTTCGGCGACGGCGGTCGCCAGCCTGACCGTCCTGCCCCAGGCAAATTTCCGGGGCCCCAGGACTTTCGCCGTGAACCTGAAGAGCGTGAACGGCGTCCACTATACGCTGCAGTACAATACCGTCGCCACCGGCGGCACTTGGGTGACACTGCCGGCGTCCGCCTTGGTGGGCAATGGTGGTATCATCACGCTCCAGGACACGGACGCCGGAGCGGCCAGCCGCTTCTACCGGATCATTACGAATTAGCCCACACCCGCTTCGAGCGGGTTCACGGGGCGGGAGTTTTTGCCCGTTCTCTTTTGATACGGCGCAAGTTTTAAACGAACTTGCGCCGTATCGTTTTGTTGAGCTTGGAAGGTCGCAAACTGCGGTTTGCCGACGGGATGCGCTGTGTGCAGATCTGCGGCAGGGATGGCGCGCCGCGCCGTCCGCGCCGGGTTGCGGCGCAATCGGAGACGCCGTTTACGTGCGACATGTGAATGGTTGCGCGATGGAACCATCCCAAGACCGTGGGATGGACATTAGATCTGGCTCGGGCGTAGCGCAGGTTTCCCAACCTGTATCGCCGATTTCCTAGTCGTCATGCCGTGGGGCGTTTGACGGCACGCCGGATTGGCTAACCGCACGCAGGTTGGGAAACCTGCGACACAGCAGACTGGGAAGTCTGCGCTACGGTCCAAGGCGGCACCGCGCGTTCGCGTCGTCTATCCCACGCACCAATCAGTAAAGTTCACGAAAAGGGAAGAGCGCCCCGATTCCGAAAGGCACCCGTCTTATTTTTCTGACGCCATTTTTCTGACAATCTCCGGTTTGGTGGGATACCCCCCGCCGGGATTAATGGCTGGGGGAAATCCCCGAAAATTTACGTGCTTTTTCCCTCAAAAAAACTCCCGAAAAATATTTTTTAAGAAATATTTTTCCCCCCGCGTTTTTTTCAAAATTCAATATCTCATAATTTCCCTATAAACATTGGTCCAAACTGTCCTCTTTCTCCAAAAAAGTGATTTTCAGAAAAATCGTGTCAATCCTACCGTAGAATACAGAAACCGACTCCCGTTGTGAGAAAACAGGAGCATGACAAAAGGTCATAACGTGAGTGTCGGTCGCCGGTCGCCGGAAAATGGCGAAGCCGGATTTCCCTTCCGGCACTCGATTCGTTCAGCGGTGGCGCCGGCCGGCGTCTATCCCACCTGGGACCCCTCCGTGTCCTCCCTCCCGACCATCCCCAACTCATCCACCCGGCCGGTGCCATTAGCTATTAACCGTAACCAATTTTCCGTCACGCTATGAAACCCGCCCTGAGACAATCCGATTTAATCACCGCTGAACGCGTTCAGTTCAGCATCCGGGCGCGCTTCAATCCGATCCCGTCGCTCACCCCGCAGCTCTTGGGCTCCTACCTCGACGCGTTCCGTCTCGGCTTCTTCCGCAATATCGCGCTCACCTGGGATGCCATGGAACGGCGTGATTACAAACTCCAGGCCGTCGCCTCCAAGCGCAAAAAATCCGTCGCCCGCCTTGGTTGGGAGATTCTCACGCTGAATAACTCCCCCGCCGCGCTCCAGCAAAAAGTCGCGCTGGAATATTTTTACAACCACCTCACCGCCACCACCGCGCTGGAGGAAAACGAAACCGGCGGCATCTCCCTGCTCATCCGCCAAATGATGGACGCCGTCGGCAAACGCTACGCCGTCCATGAAATTGTCTGGAACCCCTCCGCCGCTCCGGCCGCCGCCGCAACGGGTTCATCAGGCTTCAATCCCACTCTCACCGCCACGTTCCGTTTTTGCCCGCTCTGGTGGTTTGAGGGAACCACGGGTCGCCTGCGTTTTCTGGATTCTGAATTCGCCATCTACGGTTCCGATATGCCGCCCGCCGGATGGCTCGTCACGGTCGGTGATGGCGTTATGGAAGCCTGCTCCATCGCCTACATGTTCAAGCACCTGCCCTTGCGCGACTGGCTTGCCTACTCCGAAAAATTCGGCACGCCGGGAATTCTTGGCCGCACCGACGCCTCCCTCGATTCCGCCGAGTGGAACGAATTCGTCGAAACGATCCGCAACTTTTCCCAGGACTGGTCCGCCGTGTGCAACCGCACCAATTCCATTGATTTGATTGAGCCAAACAGCCATGGCGAGGGTCCGTTCGCGCCGCTCGTGGAAAAAATGGACCGCGCCATAGCCATTCTCTGGCGTGGAGGCGATCTCAGCACCATGAGCGCCAGCAACGCCACCGGCGCCAGCCTTCAATCCGACGAAAGCGACATTCTGGAAACGGACGACGCCCAAATGATCAGTGAGACGCTCACCGCCCAGGTTAGCCGTTATGTCCTGCAATATTATTTCGGCGACGCGCCCCAGCTCGCGTATCTGAAAGTTCGCGCCTCCGATCAACGCGACACCGCCATGGACCTGCGAGTGGATCAATTCCTCGTCCAATCCGGCGCGCCGCTCGCCGTAAAGGACGCCCTGCAACGCTACGACCGTCCCGCCGCCCAACCCGGTGAGGCCATGTTGAAACCGGCGGTCCCGGCAATCGAATCACCCGCCAATTAATCGCGTTATGAACTCCACCATTCCTTTGAACCACACCTCTCCGCGAGTTTCGTTTTGCAATTCCGACACGGAAACCGAAGCCGTCGTCTTCACCAATGAGATCACAATCGATCATGATGGCTGGGCCCAACTCGCCCCGTTCGGCGATTATCCCGGCCACGCCATTCTGCGCCAATCCGATGGCTCGTTCACGAAATTCCCCGCGCTCCAACGGTTTGACCGCGCTGCCGCCGAGACGCTGGTGACCCGGTTCAAATCGCCATGGCAGCGCATGAAACGCTACTTCACCGGCTGCCCCATTTACGCCGGTCATCCCGACGTGCCCGCGTTTGCGAACGAGTATCCCGATAAAACGCCCAAGGGCATGATCGTCGATCTCCAAGTCCGCGCCGATGGACTCTTCTGCAAACCCGTCTTTACCGACGAGGGCAGTGACTTGGTCGAGTCCCGCAAACTCCGCGCGTTCAGCGCCTATTGGTCCGCCCATGAAATCGGCGACCAGCCCGGCGCTGACGGCCGGACTTTGAAAATCTTTCACCCCGACACTTTGAAATCCGCCGGACTCACCAATCACCCAAACCTGCCCGTTCATTTGCTGAACGAGGCGCAAACCAAACCATCCCCTATTGTGAAAAAACAAATCCTCGTGGAATTCCTCGCGTCGCAGGGAATCACCATCGCCAACGAAGCGACTGACGAACAATTCGCCGCCGCCTTGCAACAGATTGCCGAGCGCGCCGCCGCCGCCGAAACCGCGGTCGCCGCCAAGGTTGTGGAATTGGAAGCCACCCGCGTGGACCTCGCCAATGAACGCCAATCCCACCTCAATTCCGTTCTGGACCACGCGGTAGGTTCCGGACGCATCACCTCCGCGCAGCGTCCTGATTGGGCCACCCGCCTGCAAACAGATTTCGCCAACGAGTCGGCGGCGCTTGGCCGCCTTGTCCCCGCTTTAAAAACCGTGGCCGTCACGCTCCAGGCCGGCGCGCGCAAGGCAGAAATTGCCAATGCCACCGAGCGCCGCGACGCGGTGGACACCCTCGTGAAGGCCGAGATGGCCGCCAATGGCGGGGACTATGATCGCGCGTTCGCCGCCGTCCAGAAAGCCAATCCAGCCCTCTTTTCCGCAATGAAACAACCCGCCCGGGTCTGACTGTCCCGCGCACAACCAAACTCACATCCCGTAAAAATATGAAATTCCGTATCTCCATTCCCGTCGCGTTGGCCGCCGCGTTCTCCGCCTGGCGTCGGCGTCCGGCTAACCGCGCCTCCCTCCGCGTCACGTTTGCGAACATCGCCGAGGGTCAGGCCATCAATGGCCAAAAATCGTACCTGCCGGATACCGCGATCACCTCGCGCTTCAGTCTCGTCATCATCGGCAGTTCGCAAAACAACATCACGTCCAGCGCGAGCAACACCGATATTCCCCTCGGCGTTTGCACGGACGCCCCCGACTCTGCCAACTTGGATGTCCCCGTCAACGTGGCCGTTTTAGGCGCGGCGCGCGGCACGCAAAAAGTCCTGCTCAGCGGCACGGTCAACGCCGGTGACATGCTGCAATCGAACGGCGATGGTGGCGCGATCAAACTCCTTACCACCACCGGGACTTTTTACAACATTGGCCGCGCACTGATGAGCGGCGTCGCGGGCGATACCATCGAGTTCACGCCGTCGTTTCCACTCAAGGTTGTTAATTCTTAATCAATCCAATCACCCGCACTAATCAAAAAGTTCATGAATAACCCATCCGTAATTACTCCGTCCGAACCGCGTCCCATCCTGCTGGACCGCGGCTCCGGCTACCAGGCTGGTCAGGTCCTCTTCGCGAACGATTCGCGCTTCATGGAGACCTATTTCTCCGAGCCGCTGACGAACTACGCCGTCGGCTGGCGTGATCCCAACAATATTGAGGCGTCGCTCCAGTTTATTGCCCCGGTCGTTCCCGTTGGCCGGCGCTTTGAATGGAAAATGGCAACCAACGCCGAGGAGTTTCTGTCCGAAGTGATCGACGACCAGCGCGCGATCGGTTCCGATTTCAAGCGCGTCGAGTTCACCGCCAGCGACGTCACGGACAAGACGCTCAACAAAGGTCTCACCTACATCGCCGACCTCGACAACGTTAGCAATCCCAACTGGCAGAACGATAAAGTGGCCAAGCTCCTGCGCCGTCTGTATCGCAATGAGTACCGCCGCGGCATCACCGCCATTGCGGCGGCCGCGACTAACACCGCCCTTACGTGGGACACGACCGCCGGCAAAAATCCGGATCAGGATCTCAAGAACGACTTGCTCACCGCCACGTCCACCACGGGCATCCGGCCCAACCGCATTCTCTATGGCGATACCGCGTTCAACAAACGCAGTCTCTCGTACGAGAGCCAGAGCGGCACGTCCACGGCCTTCGGCATGATCGCCGCCTTGAACCTCGACCAACTCGCCTCGCGTTTGCTGGTGGACAAAGTCATGGTCAGCCGCGAGCGCTACCAGAGCAGCGCGTCCGCCATGTCCGAAATCGTTTCCAATCTCGTTTTCGGCTTTTTCGCCGAGGACGGGGTGGATACCGAGGACCCCTCGAACATCAAGCGCTTCGTGTCGAGTTTCGCGCCCGAGCAGGGCGGGGGACTGGTGCGGGTCTTCGTCCAGCAGATCAGCGCCAAGCTCGTCGCCATCACCGTCGAGCATTACTCCAAAATTGTCGTCACCTACAGCGGCGGCATTCGCAAGTGGACCATTAGCTGATCAATCCCGCCTGGCGGGTCGGGTCGCGCTGCGACCCGACCCGCCCTTGGGCGGAACACCAACCACTAACTACTCTCCCATGCCCGCCTGGCTTACCATCGCCATCACCGACCTGAACGACTACCTCGTCGGCGCGCAAGTCACCGCGCTCAACACCACCGCGCTCGCCAGCGGCCAGTCCGATCGATTCACGCGCACCATGACGGACATGGTGAATCGCATCCGCACGAAAATCGAGGGCTGCCCGCGCAATCACATCAGCGCCACGCCGCTCACCGTTCCGCCGGAACTCAAATGGGTCGCCTGCTATTTGATCATCGAAGCCATGCAAGCGGGCGTACCGGGACTTCGTTTAACCGAGGACCAGCGCGCCCAAATTCAGCGCGCGAATGATCAACTCACCCGCATCGCGGATTGCAAAGAGGTGGTTAGTCTTCCACCTGATCCCTTGAACCCCGTCGATGTCCAACGCGGCGGCCAGAGCCAACTCGTCACCCGCTCGCGCCGGATCGCATCGCGCGACCAAACCCGCGGATTCTAAAAGCCATGTTTGAGGTCTTCACATCCCGCATCAACCTGATTTCCGCCATCGTATTTGACCCGGACGTCAAACGGGTTAAAGAGGGCGTCGGCCGCGCCGTCGTTAAGGAGGTTCGGGAAAACTTCCAGTCCCTTCCGCCCAACCGGGACTTTCCCAGCACCGGATTTTGGCAACGCGCGGCGGATGCCACCGCCTATGAGATAACAACCGATGGAGTACGCGTCGTTGTCGATCAAATCGGCGTGCGCCAGCGGCTTTTGGGCGGACCAATCACTCCGGTGCATGGAAAATTTCTCACCATCCCCGCGATTGCCGCGGCCTACGGGCATCGTGCGGCCGACTTCGATAATCTGAAGATCGCACATGTAGATTTCCATCCATTTGGTCCCTGGTATCGTGGGTATAGCGGGCTTGCCCTGGTAAGAGCCGACGCTGACGATAGAAAGCCGAGTCGAATTGTCCCCGTGTCCATTTACTTTTGGCTGGTTACCTCCGTCAACCAGGAGCCGAATCCCGATGTGCTGCCGTGGATTGGAGACATGGCCTGGGCAGCGTTGAATGCCACCGTGGAGGCCTTGAAATGAGTTCCGTCCTTTCCCAAATCCAACAGCAATGCGCCGATCGCATTCAATCCGATCCGCTCTTCGCCACGATTCCGGTTCTGACCGAGCGGATCAAGGACATCGAAAGTGAAATCGACCGCGCGCTCGGACCGCTCAACCAAGCCGATGGCAAAACCGGCATTGTCGCCATCGTTTTGACGCCCACGGCGAACGCGAATTTTGACAATGTATTCGGACCGTTCTTCGACGACATCCGGATTGTCGTGCGCGTCATCGAGAATGTTCCCATCAATCAAGATCCCAATACCGGCACAAACGTCGCGGCGGCCGAGGCGGCGGAAAAAATTTGCGCGCTGCTGCATCATTTTTACCCGGACGCCGCCAATGGCCCCGTTGTCGCGCAAAAGCCGAGCATCGCCTTAGGCAACGATCCAAACAATCTGAGCTACGATTGCCGTTTCAAAACCGCCGGCGGGCTCGCCATCGTGCTTCCCCAGGCCGCCATGCCCGTCATCGCCAACAATTCCGGCGCGATCACCATCACCTGCGCGACCGCCGGGGCCGCGATCTTTTATACCTTGGATGGAAGCAACGCCTCCCCGCGCAACGGCACACTTTACACCGGCACGTTCACACCTTCGACCGGCCTCACGCTGAAGGCCCGCGCCTGGCTCGCGGGCTACCTCGCCTCCGAAACCGCAACCCAAAACACCTGACAAAATGAACTCACGCAGAGACGCGAAGACGCAGAGAGGACTTGGACAGGATGAACAGGATTTACAGGATGGAAAGTCGGAATCCATTTCCCATCCTGTCATCCTGTCAAAGAATCCCCTTCGTCTCCGCGCCTCCGCGCCTCCGCGTGACACCATCCCCTCCCTTGATTTATGAGCACACCCATCCTCCCGGTCATCATCACCAGTCCCGCCATCGTTACTTGGAATGGTTATTCCTACTACTTCAAGGCGGGCGTCAAATCCGAGTACAAACGCGATACGTTCAAAGTCACCACGGACGCGGACGGCACAATTGACGAGCGGATGAAATCGCAGTGGACCGAGATCTCCGGCCAGCCCGCGGGCATGCTTTCCTCCGCCGGTCTGTCGGCGATGTATCCCTACGCTGTCAGCGCGATTGGTAAATCCATTTTCGGCACAAGCGATTTGCCGCTGGTGATCGTCACCAAGTTTGGCGGGACCAGCAATGCGGGCACGACGATCACCTACCCGCGCGGAGCGGTGAGCAAACTGCCCCAACTCCGCCTCAAGCCAACCGACACGCTCTTTGGCGATCTCACCTTCACCGCTTTGGGCGACCCGACCGTTCAACCCAACGGTGCCAACGCTTGGAACACCATCGTCTCCGCGGCGTTTGCCGATACCAGTTTCGATGAGACGCAAATCCTCACAGACATCTACACTGCCGCGTACGGTTCCTCGCCTTACAACTCCATCGGCTCGATGGCCGGCTTCGAACTCGACCTCGGCATGGAGACCGCCGACGTCCTGGCGGACGACTACGGCAAAGTGGACATCATTCTGAAGGGACTGACCGCCACGGCCAAATTTGCGCCCAGCAACCTGACCGAGGCCCAAGTCGCGACATTGTTGAACGCGCAGGGCACCGGCTACATCTATCCCGGCCAAAGTATAAGCAAAGCCGGCACGGACCTGGTCATCGCCGGCACCGGCAACCTCACGCACACGCTCACCGCCACGATCAAGAACGCCGGGCCGAAACAAGCGTCATTCATGTATGCCGTGGACAAGCACCGCTTCGACGCCGTGGAGTTCACCAGCAAACGCACCTGGACCAGTGGCGCGGCGAACCCGCTGTGGACCCTCGCCGTCGCTTAACGCCAATGAAATTAACGCAAAGGCGCAAAGACGCGGAGGCGCAAAGAAAATTATGAAAAGTGAAAGACTAGACAGGATGAACAGGATTTACAGGATCGGTAATCTGAATCCATTTCCCATCCTGTCATCCGGTCAAAAATCCCTTCCCTTTTGCGTCTCCGCGCCTTTGCGCCTTCGCGTTAAATGAAAGTTGTTTTGACATACACCGCGTCCGGAATGGCGCTTCCGTCGAGTTTCGTGCTTGCGGACTCGCCCGCGAACATCCCCTGCGCGAACTTTAGGGTGAACGGCACGCGCAATATACAAGAGGCGCAATTTTTCCGCGCCACCGCGCGCTCGTTCTACGATCGCGGTAATCGCCAGACCGAGGTGACCTTCGAAACCACGCGCCTGTTTGCCGATCAACAGACCGCCGAGGCGTTTCTGCTCATGCACGAAACGATGTTCCCCGGCCAGGGCTTGGTGACCTTTACGGCCGGCGCCCCGGGCGGCGGCACCACCTCGCGCTACCTGGTAAACGCCGTCGTCAACAGCGTGGAAAGCCGGATGCTCGGCGCCTGTGCCACCAAACACACCTATCGCATCACGGGCGGAGCAATGGCCACATCCCCAACATGAACACCATTGAGAATTGGCAATTGAAAATTTGTAATTGGCAATTGCCGACGGGCCACCGCGGGCGCACCGCCTCAATAACCAATAACCAATTTGCAATGACCAACTCACAATAACCCCTTTCCATGCAAGTAAACTCCCAACGTATAAGACTAGCAATCGACGCCTCCTCGATGGGCTCGATCAATGACGTCATCACCGGCCAGACGCCGCAGTTCTGGAACGGTGTTGATCTCCAGTTCGAGCTCGCGTTCTTCTGGGGCGCGCAACTCCTCGACATCTCGGATTACGATTCTGTGACGGTGGACTTGAAAATGTCCAGCCCCACGACGGGCTTGCCGGTGATGTCCGGCACGCTCGCCAGCGGATCGCTTAATCCCGGTCTCACGCTGTCCGCTTGGAACGGCGGCAACCCGACGGACTGCCACGCGCTCGTTGCGTTTGCGCAGACGGCGACCGAATTGGTCCTATCCGCCCCGTCCGTCCAATTCTGGCTGGCGGTTTCCGCCCTCACGTCCGACAGCCCCGCCCACCGCGTCGTGCTTGGCGCAACGCCTTTGAACGTGGTGGAAAGCGGCGCGTTCATCGCGCCGCCCGCCAGCGTGGTTAACCCCGCTTACTACACCGCCGCGCAAAGTGACGCGCGGTACGCCATGGCCGTTAATCTGACGACGATCAACAGCGATATATCCACGCTGCAATCGCAGATGACCAGCGTGACGACGAGCGCGGATGCCGCCATGCCCAAAGCCGGCGGCACATTCTCCGGCGGAATCACCATCACCGGATTGAGCGGGGTGCTGAAAGCCCCGTCCGGCGTGCTTACTGGCGGGGCAAATACGGACGATCTGCCCGAGGGCGGCACCAATCAGTACTGCAGCACCGCGAATTGGAATAATAAATTGTCGCTGGTCTGGGGCGCGTCCCACGGCGTTTGTCCGCTGGATACGAGCTCACTGGTGCCCACCGCGTACCTGCCGCCACTGGCGGTCTGTCACGTCTTCAGTGTGGCCAGCCAAGCCGCCATGCTCGCGCTGTCCGCGGTCCAGGGCGATATCGCGATCCGCACGGACATCGGCCAAACGTTCGTGCTTACCAACAGCACGCCCACCGTTCTCGGTAACTGGGCACAAATCTTGTGCGCCGCCGGCGGCGTGACCAGTGTCAACAGCCTCACCGGCGCGGTCACGCTCACCAGCACAAATATTGCCGAGGGCGCGAACCTTTATTATACCAGCGCCCGCGCGATGGCCGATGCGTTGACCGCGACGCTCACCGGTTTCAGCAGTGCCGGCGGTGGCACCGTGAGCAGCGCCGATACCATCCTTTCCGCGCTCGGCAAGTTCGAGAACCGCATGGCTTTGAACGACGCGAAGGTGACGGGCGCTGGCGCTTTGATCGGCGCCAGTGGTGGCGCGATCGGTGGCGCATTGACCTTCTATGGCGGCACCAACCCCGGCATTGTTCTCAGCAATCTCACCGACACCCAGCGCGCCGCGCTCACGCCGGGCAATGGAATGCTGATCTACGACACCACTCTTTCGCAGCTTATGTTCTACAACGGCGCGTGGAGCACCGTCACTCTCGCGGGCGGACAGGGCCAGTGGGTAAGCGGCCCGGGCGCGCCTTCGGGCACGTTGGGCGCGAATGGTAGTTATTACCTCGACACAACGAGTGGTGCCGTTCACCTGAAGACCGCCGGCACTTGGTCCACCATCTGGAGCGCGCTTGGATTGTTCGGCAGCGTCTGGACTTCGAGCATCACAAACAGCGGCCAAAATTTTAATATCGGTTCCAGCGGCGCGTCCGCGGGCCTGTTTACCTTGACCAACGACCCCGCCGTAACGGGCACCGCGAACAATATTGATCTCGTCCTCGCCGGCGGTTACGTCCAGGCGCTCGGCCTGAAAGTCGGCGGCAACCTGGTCGTGAACACGCAAACCGGCGGTTTCAGCACGATCTACGCGAGTCCCGCCAGCTTCGTGCAATCCCAGGGCGTCACCTCCACGACGACCGGTCTGGACAACGAGGCGCGCCGCGGCGTGGATGCCGTCATCTCCGTTCTCCACCACCACGGCCTAATGGCCAATCCATAACATGCCAATGAACGCAAAGACGCAAAGGCGCGGAGGCGCAAAGAAAAAGGGATTTTTTGACAGGATGGGGAGTGGATGGGGACTGGATTCGAATTCCCGATCCTGTAAATCCTGTTCATTCTGTCCACTCTTTCGCTTTTCCCCTTTGCGTCTCCGCGTCTTTGCGCCTTTGCGTTAAAATATGATCACCATCACTGGAAAAATTGAGGACACCACCGGCGCGGCCGTCCACGCGCAGATCGACTTCAAAGCGCTCTCCACGCCACAGGTGCTTGCGACCGGCATCGTGCTGACGAACTCCGATCCCAGCGTGAAGAGCAATCCATCCGACGGCACCTTCACCGTCCAGCTCGCAGCCGGCAACTATGCAGTTACCATCACCGCGAATGGATTCTCCTCCCAGTTCAACATCGCCGTGCCGACGGGCACCGCAACGATGACGCTGGACGAGGTCGTAACTTCCAACCTGGTGTACACCTATGCGGCGCCCACCACGGTGTGGAATGGCACGCGGTCCGGCCAGATCACCTTCCAGCCCATCGCGAATCCGGCCGCGCCCACCGCGGCCGCGAGCATCTACATCGGCGGTCATCAAACCAGCGCGTCATCGTTCGCCTACCAAATCGCCTGGATGGATCAGTTTGGAAATCTCACGTTTCATTCCTCCGACGTAAACAATGTCGCGCCCACGGGCTCCAACAATGCGACCACTTTAACGCTGCCCACCGCTCCCAGCGGTGTGGCCGCAACGTGGATTTACCGTTCGAACAACGACAGCACGACCAACCGCTATTTCCTCGCGCAGGTCGCGGCGAATGTGACGACGTACACCGATTGGCAGTCCGCAACCGATTTCGCCGGAACCATGAATCCGGCGAACAAGGCCCCGCTCTATAACGCCACCGCCGGGCAACTGCTCACGACGGGAGGCACCATCGTCGGTGTTTTCACTGACGAGGGCCTGTACATTCCGAATACAAACGTGCGCCTGGTCCCCGGATTCGGCGCGCAACTTTACAACTACGACACCAATCTCTGGCACACACTTCTGTGCTCGGGTAGCCCCGCACGCCTGTCTCTTGACGCCGGCCAACTCTAAAAAAATGAAAACCATTGAAAATTTGAAATTGAAAATTTGTAATTTGCAATTACCGATCCGTGTCCTTTTCGCGTGTTTCGCCTTGTTCGCGGTTAATCTCCGCGCACAGCCCACGAACAAAATCGTCCCGAACGATCTCACGGTCATGACGGATACCAACGGCGTTCTGCTCGCGCCGGCGAACCTATTCATCGCCAACGGAACCGCGCTTCGGGGCGCGCTCGCCAGCACCTATATTCCAGTTAGCGGCGGATCCGGCACGAACCTCAACGTCGTGAGTAATCTTACTGTGAGCGGGGCGGGGGGAAACATTACGATCGACAGCGTGGGACATGTGATCGTCGCCTCGGTGGCGGCCTCAGCGCTCACGAACAACGGTACCTACCTGCAGATATTCGCGAACACACTGGTCCAGCAACTTCAAGCCATTTGGACCAATACCGCGACCGGCTCCTATTTCGGCATCTCCACGAACGCGGTCGCGCATAGCTATCGCGCCGCGGTTGGCGCTAATATTTCGGCGGGGCTGATATTATCGAACCTGACCGCGTCCGCCACGAACGCGCCGCAAAATTCCCCGGCCGTGGTCCAATACGCGAACATTTGGGAAGGCGCGTCGGGCAATGTTCCGGTTGGCTTCGCCTCGCAGGTCGCCGGCATCCAGAACAGTGGTTCCGCGGCGCAACCCGCCGGTGTGTGGAACCTCTACGGCACGACCAACGGCTTCGTAACCTCGAACCGCGTGTTCAGCGTGGACCACGCCGGCAACGCCACCAACCTGAACAACCTGACCGTGGGTGCCGGCCTGACCGTCGCCGGGGTCACCAACTCCGGCCTGTCCACGAACAGCGGCGCGGCCGGATTTGGTTCCACGGTCGTCATTGCCGGAACCATAAACCGGTATAATGGGAGCGCCCTGCTCGGCAACGGGGTTCCGTCGCTGGTTGCGAGTGTTGACCTGATCAACCAGAGCGCCGCGATCTCGTCGACGCCCATGTGGACCAACGGCGCGGCCAAGGGACGGTATCTAATGATGGTCTACGCGGAGACCACGACCGCGGGCAGTGGAGGCACCATCACAATCGAGAATCCGTTCATGAACGGGAACGGGTCATCGCACAGCGCGGGCAACAATGTGCTGGGCATCACCTCCGGGTCCACCGTTTCCTCCCCGGTTTATTTTTGGGTCGCCGCGACTTCCGTGATCAACTACGCGACCGTCTTCAATTCCGTGACCGGCTCCCCGATTTACACCGTCCACTGGGATCTTTTTCAATTGTGACCCTTAACAACTCCAACCCGCACCAATATGACTGACATAGAAATTCCCTTTTCCGCCGATCTGGCCCAAGCGGCCGATCACGAACTCGTCAAAAACGCGCGCCCCGACCTGGTCAAGGTTCCGTTCCGCCAAAACCATTATTTGCTTGCGGCCACCGGCTCGGCCGCCGCGTCCTTCCAGTACAACACCGCGCCCGAGAATGGCGATGCCAGCAATAGCGGCATCCAAATCACCGTTCCCGCAGGCATCAATCAGGGCATGATCCTCAAGTTCTGGTTTTACGGCACGACCGTTGGTCTGCGCTGGTACCCGCAATACAATAATCAGGACGTGGATTTCGGCGTGCTCATTGATGGCATGTCTTTTGACGTTCTCGAATCCGATCGCGAGGCGTACGCGCCCATGATTGCGGAGAACCAGTATTGGGCGTTTAACAATTCCGAGCGGCTGGAGATCCTGGCGCAGGATCTGCCGGACGGCAAACACCAGTGCGAGCTGCATTTCCCGTCCAACCTCGCCGCCGGCGCGGGCAACACCGTTTGGTTTCTCTGGGGTTTTCTGGCGGAACGGCGCGCGGGCTATGTCGATTTCCCGCGCATTCTGGATTCGCCAAGCACCGCCCATGTGCTCACCACCGGCGCGGCGCAGGTCCCGAACATTTACAGCAACAACGCGAATATTTTCCGCTGGTTCCGTAAAATTATATACACGAATACCAGCGGCAGCGCCGTCACCGTAACCGTCGCGAACGGCACCGGCACGATTTGGCAGACCGTGCTCGCCGCGTCCGGCAGCGCCGGCTGTTCGGATGCGTTCGATCCCGGAGATCGCTTCGCCGCCGATACCGCCCTGACGCACAAAGCCAGCGCGGGCAGTGCCGTGAACGCCACGATTTACGGCGGATTTTAACCCAACCAACCACAACCCATCGCCATAAATTATGTTACGCAAACTTCAAGTCACCTGGGGCCGGCTCAATAACCGCCGCGTCGCGGCCATCGGCGACAGTTTAACGCAGGCTTATTACTTTGGTTTTATGTGCCGGCAATATTTCCCGACGATTGTCCAGGGATTGTTGAACAACGCCGGGTGCCACGCGATGACGCGCAATTTCGGCGTTGGCGGCAACACCAGCGGGCAGATCGCCGCGCGGGCCGCCGCGCTGAATTATTTCGAGACACCCGATCTGGCCATCATTTGGGGCGGCACGAATGATTTCGGCAGCGCCGGCGCGGTGAATGCCAATAGTCTGGCCAATGCTTCCGGAACGACCGCTGTATTCACTGCGAACGGTCCGCATGGAATGCAGACGGGCGATTCCACGGTAATCGCCGGGGCCAGCCCGTCCGGTTACAACGGCACGTTCACGGTTACGGTCATCGATCCGGTCACTTTTTCTTACACGCTGGGGAGTAGTGGCAACGCCAATGCCACCGGCACGGTTACCAGTACGCCGGCGGCGGTGGGCAGCGCCGGTAACGTGGCCCGCACGCAGGCGAATCTCCAGGCCGCGATTAAATGCGCGAAGTTCGGCGCGCTGGGGTTCGTCACCGGCCAGGGGGATTTGCCCATCGGCCGAATCGGCCAGCGGTACGTCGTGATGAATGACACCGACGCCATTGGTGGCGTGGCCGCCATCACGCCCGGCCAGATGCCAAATATCACTGGCACGGGCGGCGGCGGCCAGTATGTCTGGGAATACCGCCTTCCGCTCGCCGGTAACACCGGCTGGGGGCGCGTGGCGGGCGCGACCACTCCGCCGACGCACTGCGGCAATATCATCGTCGTGGGCCAGCATTATATGAACTGGTCCAGTGGCGGCGACAACCATTCCACCTCGACGGTTTATTCATTGTACAATGCGACGAACGGTCTCCGCGCCGCGCAAGCCGCCGCCGCGACCGTTGAAAATGGCGCGGCGTGGCCGGTGGTGTATTGCGATCTGTACGCTTATATGCTCGCACGGATCGTCACCGGTTTGGACACCCAGGGCAGCCACGGTTGGCACGTCGCCGACGGCAATGTCCACCTCAACGCCTACGGCCAAAGCCTCGTCGCCACCGCGCTCTACAACACCATCGCCGCCCAATCCAACTGGCTGAACACGCTCTCCTGATTATGACCCTTAATAACCAACAAGTCCTCTCCCTCTCGGAAGCCATTACCGCGCTCGATGGTAGCCGCGTCACACTTCTCGTGGACGGCAAAGCGGTTGAAGTCTGGCGTGGCTACAAACTCTCCCCCAAGTCGCGATTGGCGCTCGCCCGCGCCCAGGGAGTGTTGTCGGGCCTGACCGCTGATTTCCACCGGGCGAAGGATGCCTTGATCAAGCAGCACGCCGGCGGCGAATCCGCGATCGGCCCGGCGAGCCCGCACTTCAATTCGTTCAGCAATGACTTCCGCGCGCTAACCCAACAACCGGTGGAGACCGCCTTACCGGTGATTACTGAAAAAGACCTGCACTTGGACGAAAATGAGATTCCCATTAG
>Ga0206847_10136_pt1 | contig 24967 bp, 22 predicted proteins | sample Alteio_BWOrgCont_17_FD_152880 | JGI IMG/M metagenome (GOLD analysis project Ga0206847, IMG submission 152880) | Enriched cells from forest soil in Barre Woods Harvard Forest LTER site, Petersham, Massachusetts, United States -... | ecosystem: Environmental > Terrestrial > Soil > Temperate forest >... | reverse complement strand
CAGCTACGGCCGTGCAGCCCATTACCGCATTCTGTTCAACGATGTGGTGCTGCTTTACGATCCAGCCGACATTCGGGAGGTGCTGATCGACAAGGCGGCGTCGTTCGGCAAAGATCGCACTCAGAAGCGAATGAAGATTCTGCTCGGCGAGGGGTTAATCACCTCAGACGGCGAGGCGCACAAGCGGGGACGCCGCATTGCCGCTCCTGCATTTCATCGCCAGCGCATTCAAGGCTACGCGGGCCAGATTGTTGAATTGTCAGCCGGACTGTGCGCGGAATGGAAGCCGGGCAAGCCTCTGGACATTGCAGCGGAAATGATGCGCCTCGCGCTCAGGATCACTGCGCGAACGCTCTTCGACACGGAGGTGACGCCGGAGATTCAGGTAATCAACGAGCAGGTAAACATCGTCATGGATCTCTACAACTACCTCGTAGCCATGCCGCGCGCGGAACTCCTGCTCGACTCGCCTTTGCCGAAAATGAGAAGGTTCAGGCAAGCCAAGGCCAAGCTCGATGAAGTTGTAGACACCATGATCCAGCGAAGGCGCACAGAGGTAAGCGCAGGCGGTCTGGAGCAACGTGGCGACCTGCTCTCAATGCTGCTCGCAGCGCGCGACGACCAGGCCGAGGGCAACGGTCTGAAGCTGACCGCCAACGAACTCCGCGACCAGGTGCTGACGCTGTTTTTGGCCGGCTATGAGACGGTGGCCAACGCGCTGGCATGGACGTGGCTGCTGTTGGGCCAGAATCCCGTAGCTGAGGCAAAGCTGCACGATGAGCTGGATGCCGTCCTCGCCGACCGCCTGCCCACACTTGAAGACATGCCGCGCCTGGAATACACCGCCATGGTGCTGGCTGAGTCAATGCGTCTTTACCCGCCCGCATGGGCCATGGGCCGCGAAGCTCTGGAAGACGTTGCGGTCGGCCCATATCGCATGCGCAAAGGTACCATGGTCGTGTTCAGCCAATACATTATTCAACGCGACCCACGCTGGTTCCCTCACCCAGAGCGATTCTGGCCGGAGCGCTTCACCGCTGAAGCCAAAGCCGCGCGTCCAAAATTCGCCTACTTCCCTTTCGGCGGCGGCGGCCGGCAGTGCATCGGCGAGTCGTTTGCGCTGATGGAGGCAACCCTGGCGCTCGCGACGATTGCCCAGCGCTGGCGTCTGGCCCTGGTGCCCGGCCAGATCATCCAGCCCCAACCGAAGATCACGTTGCGGCCGAAGGGCGGGATAAGAGCCGTACCGGTGCCCAGAACGTGATGCGCTTTCGATTGCAACAACGATTGACCACTGAAAGATATTCAGATTCCGCACTCGAATCGCCAGCTATCCAGCACCCTACCGAAATCCGGCATACACTACTGACAGGGCGTGAGGTCAATATGGCATCGAACCGAGCAGTTCTTCAGGATAGAGGACCTCAAGTGTCAGTTCCCAGCCACTTCGGCAACCTTGAAGTGGTGCGCGTCGACGTGACCAATTGGGAGGCCGAGTTTCAGGTTCGAGCCGCGGATGGGAGCCTGGTTGGTCCGAAATTCCCGACTCGTCTCAGTATGATCCGTCCTAACAGTGAAGAGGATACGAAAGAACTCTGGAAGTTGCTCGTGGATGACCTGTTTCGTGTCCTGAAGCAGGACGGGGAATTGCCGGAATTCGTGAAGGATTATGAAGTCTCTATCGACGAAGATTCCACAGGCGAGCCAGCCCTATATGTAAAAATCCTGATCAAGCCCGGGCGCGTCGAAGCCGACAATGCGACTGTGGACCGCTGGAACGACTTCGTTCATCTCGTCCAGGATAGGTTGATGCGCTTCCGGCTGGCGCGTTTGCCCTATGTTCAGCTTGGGGAATGGCGGAGGAAGCGGTAATGTCGCTTCCGAAAGATTTGTTGGAGCAGGCCCGCCTTCTTGCTCAACCGGGCACAGGACGTGGCAGACCACGACAGGCCAGCCTTCGTCGCGCCGTTTCTACTGCCTACTACGCGGTATTTCATCTGCTTTCCGCAGACGCGACCGCACAAGCATCTCCTGCGGGCCCCACGGGACTCCGCAAGCGCGTACAGCGGTCCTTGCAGCATACGACAATGAAGACGGCAGCATACGCGCTTCAATCCAACCCGCCACACCCGCGCATCCTCGCTCTCATTTCCGGTGCAATTCCAACGCCTCTGCTTTCCGTCGCTCGGGGATTCGTTCGTTTGCAGGATGAGCGACACAACGCCGACTACGATCTCGCGGATCATTTCGATAGATCGCGTGTTCAGGGGCTGATTCGTGAAGCAGAACGTGTCTTCAGAGATTGGAACACCGTGCGAAACACGGATGAAGCACGTATCTTCCTTGCGGCGCTGATGTTTTGGAATCTCTGGTCCAAGTAAGAACAGCGACCTCTCGATTCGCGACGATCGATCAGCGAATGCTCTAAACTCATTTCGTGGGCTTCCAGGATTTTCTCGGTAACACTCAGACCGTCACGCACCTCCGCGAAAGCATTCGCGTTGATCGCTTTCCCCATTCGCTGATTCTTGCCGGGCCGCGCGGGGCTGGCAAATACACCCTCGCGCTGATGCTGGCTCGCGCCGTTAACTGCCTTCATCCGACAGAGTCCGACGGGTTGCCGGACTTCTGCGGCGTCTGCTCCAACTGCGCCCGCATCGCCGATGCAGCCAATCTCGAAGAGCGCGTCGCCGAGGCAGTCGAGGCCCGCGAATCTCTGCGCGAAACCGACAAACGCGAGACGCGCATCCTGATCCAAACCCATCCAGACGTCCTGATTGTTCCGCCCGATCCCCCGCAGTTGCAGATCAAAATCGGCCAGGTGCGGCAGGTCATTCATGTGGCGTATTATCGCCCCCCGGTCGAGTCGAAACGCACATTCACGATCTTCACTTCCTCAGCATTCATGCGCGAAGCAGCCAACAGCCTGCTGAAAGTCCTGGAAGAGCCCCCTGAGCACACCTCGCTGATTTTGCTCACCGAAAACCCCCAGGAGTTGTTGCCCACAATCCGTTCCCGCGCCGTGGTTCATCGACTGGGCGCGTTGCCCGCCTCGGAGTTGGAAGAGCTGTTGTCTCGAAGGCGTCCACAACTGAAGGCCGCCGACCGCGCGCTGGCCGCCAGATTGGCCGAAGGCGCCGTTGGCCGCGCGCTTACCATCGATCTCGACATCTACCTGGCCAGCCGCCAGGATGCGCTTGTGCTGCTGCGCACAGCTTTGCGCGAACCGGATTACACCCAGCTTTTCCACGCGACGGAGAGCTACCGAGCCGGTGCAGACGGCCAGGAAAAGAGCATCAACCTGCTTCGCGCCCTGGGCAGCCTGATTGAAGATCTCCTGCTGATAGTCGCTGGAACGCCGAGCCTCATCCGCAACATCGATCTGGGCGCTGAGCTTGAACGCCTGGCGCAGGGTGTTACGGTCGACTGGATCGACGGCGCCGCGCGAGCCATGGTTCAAGTGGAGTCAGGCATGAGGCGAAATCTGCTGCGTTCGCTCTCGCTGGACGCTATGGCTGTCGGTTTGGAGCGAAATTAGTCCAGAAAATCGGCTCGCGAGCGCTTTTTTACGAAGAAAAAATAACGAGCAACCTCCATTTAGGCTCCAGCATCTCTACAATCATAAGCAATCTCACACTGCACGAAGGCGGGCTTTCGATGGCCTTTCCCCACCATCCTGAGCCTTGCAAATGTTTTCCCAACAACGGGACGGGGTTTTGTTTTCTTCAAAAGGCTTGAAGCCGCGACATACGGTAAGAGGAGTGAGGCGATTGTATAGGTCATCTCTCCCTGCCCACGCAAGCACGCGGCAGCTTTGGTCATTTTTTGGATAGAGGATTGTTTCTCATGAGCATGCACGCTATTTTGCCGCCATTTCATAGCCACGAGGGCCAGGAAGTCAGCCAACCGCTGGATCGCAATCCGAAACTGCGCGCAGCACAAGCTGGTTCAAGGAAAGGCTCGCCTGCGCCAATTCCCTTTCGCTTTCCCGCTCAATCCGCCATCGAAGAAGGCGCCTACCATCAGGCGGAACTCTTTTACCTGCAGAAGCAGATCCAGTCGCAGACCCCCATGGTAATTGTGCTCGAGGACGGTGAGCTCGTCGAGGGTTGCATCGAGTGGTATGACCGCAACTGTCTCAAAGTCCGCGGGCGCGCCAAGACGCTGGTGTACAAGTCTGCCATCAAGTACATGTACAAGCTGGGAGAAAACGGGTAACAACGGGTCAGCTCAGGGGCAAGGTCTGCCGGCTGGCTGCTTTGCCGAGCCGGTCACGGATTGCTGTGCCGATTCCGTCCGAGGGTGGTACTGGGCATAGGATGACTGTGCAATCCTGAGCATCCAGGCTGCGCAGACCTGCATAAAGATTCCTCCCCAAATCCTCCGGCGCTGCCCAACTGCCCCACGCAAAGACAACAGCATTCGGAATTGGCGGATCAACCTCCGCTGGGAGCATCACCCCAATGCGTTCCCCTGAAAAACCCTGCGCTGCCTGATTCAGCCGGCTTCCCAAATCAAACAACGGAGCTTCGATCAGAACCAGCCGCGCCTTGGGCGCGTAATGTCGCAGTCCAACACCAGGCGACGGCAGCGCCGATTGCGGTGTCTCGACCAGCGGCCTGACGCTGCGAAAAACCTCAACAGGTCCAGCAATATCCAGAATCTGTTGAGCCGTCACCGCCCCCGGCCGATAAATGACCATGGGCCTTTGACAGGAGTCGAGCACTGTCGATTCAAGCCCATAGCCGGTCGGTCCAGCGTCAATGACGGCGTCGATGCGGCCGTCCAGATCCTCGAGCACATGGTCGGCCGTAGTCGGGCTTGTATGTCCGAATGTATTAGCGCTCGGCGCGGCTATCGGCACGCCTGCCCGGCGAATCAGCTCAAGCGCCACGCGATGCGCCGGCATGCGAACTCCCACCAGCTGCCGTCCCGCTGTCACGGAATCAGGCACAGCAGCGGAGCGCGGAAGCAACAAAGTCAGCGGTCCCGGCCAGAATGCGTCCATGAGTTTCCGAGCTGCATCCGGCACCTCCGTCACCAATTCATCAAGCATCGACTGAACGCTATCATCCTCAGCAATGTGGACAATGATCGGGTCCCATGCGGGCCGCTGTTTGGCCTGAAAGATCTTCTCCACCGCCCCCTGGTCCAGCGCATTCGCTCCCAGTCCATAAACCGTCTCAGTCGGAAACGCGACCAATCCCCCTGCGCGAATAATCGCGGCGGCCTGCGTAAGCGCCTCCTGCGCGCTCGGCGTCTCTAAATTGTTGGGGTCTACGACCAGCCGCAGAGTCTTCACGCCTCTATTGTCGCCTTTTGCGCCAAGGGATTGCCACCTGCCGTATACTCACTGCTTACCATGCCTGTCGAGACTGAGATCAAATTCCGCGTAGCCGAGCTGGCGGACCTGCATCGCCGGCTTCAGGAAACAGGATTCCGCCTGGAGACCCCGCGCAGCTTTGAAAGCAATGTACTTTACGACACGCCGGACCGGCGGATGCGCGCCCGCACTGAGATTTTGCGCATCCGCAATTACGCCGGTCGCTGCCTTCTCACCCACAAGCGTCTTCCCGACTTCGGCCCCGGCGAAGACACCCACAAGCACCGTATCGAGACAGAAACCCTGGTTTCAGACGGGGAGGCGCTGGCTGCTGTGTTTCGTTCCCTGGGCCTGGTTGCGGCCTTTCGCTATGAAAAGTGGCGCGCCGAATGGGAAGACGAAGACGGCCATTGTGTGGTGGACGAGACGCCGATCGGAGACTTCGCCGAGCTTGAGGGCTCTCCAGAATGGATCGACGAAACAGCGCTGAAGCTCGGCATCCGGCGGGAAGACTACATCACCCTTAGCTACGGGAGGCTGTTTGAACAGTGGCGCGAGCGACACGGGTCTCAGGCCCAGGATTTGACGTTTGCAGCGGTTACCGAAAGCGGCGTCCGAAAATAGACTCGCCTGTCGATTCAATGCGTTCTGGCTTATTTTGTGCATCTGATTCTAAAGAGTGCAAGCCGGGAAAACCGGCTGTGGAAACCGCATCGTCATTCCTTTTTTGGTACTATCAATCACTGCGATTCGCACGATTTAGCATTCTGCAATTAGACTTGAACAGGGTATTGAATGCCACCATTTTCCCAGTCTTCCGACTCATCGGGTTCTGGCCTGCTGTCCGTGCTGCTCATCGGCCCGGACGACCAGCGCCGCAGAGCAGTGTCTGAAGCCCTGGCAAGCTGCCCTGTCGGGATGATTCGGGAGTACAAAGCCTACCCAGCCGATCTCGACGACCTTCCCCGCATCGTGGAACACAATTGCGATGTCGTGATTGTCGACCTGGATGGCGACCCGGAATATGCCCTTCAGGTCGTCGAAAGCATCTACGCCTACGGCTCCGTAACCGTAATCGTCTGTTCGGCCAAGGCGAATCTGGAGCTGGCGGTTCGCTGCATGCGCGCCGGCGCGCGCGAGTTCCTCACTCTTCCGCTGAATCCGGCTACCCTTGGCGACGCCCTCGCTCGCATTTCCATCCGCGGCGCATCCTCTCAGTCGTCAAGGAAGACCGCCAAGAAGCTGTTCGTTTTCCTCGGCGCAAAGGGTGGTTGCGGAGTCACCACAATTGCCGCGAATTTTGCCGTTGCACTGGCGCAGGAGTCCCAGCAAAGCACTTTGCTCGTCGACCTCGGCCTGCCTCTGGGAGATGCGGCGCTCAATCTCGGCATGGTCACCGAGTACTCCACCTTCAATGCCCTTGAGAATACCAACAGGCTCGATGCCAGCTTTCTTTCCACGCTTCTCGCCAGGCATACGTCCGGGCTCTCCGTGCTGGCCGCTCCGCATGAATTCTCCCCGGTGCAGCCATCCCTTGAAGCTGTCGACAAGCTACTGGCAGTCGCACGGCAAGCGTTCGATTACGTGGTAATCGATGCCGGTGTGAGAGTGGAACTGAAGGATGCGCGTTTCTTTGACGATTCAGCCATTCTTTATCTTGTAGGACAGGTCGGCGTAACGGAATTGCGGAATTCAAACCGCATGATTGGCCAGTATTTTGCCTCCCGCGGATCCAAACTTCAGGTGGTCATCAACCGCTATACGCCCCAGGCCCTGCTGTTCGACGACAAGCAGGTCGAGAAGGCGCTCACGCGGTCAATCGACTGGAAGGTTCCCGACGATTACGCTTCAGCCCGGCGCACGCAACACGCAGCCACGCCGCTGGCCATGGAGGATTCACCAATCTCCAGAGCGATCCGCCGTATGGCCCGCAAAGCCTGTGGCCTGCCAGAAGAAGACGACAAGAAAGCGCGTTCCGGCCTTTTCGGATGGGCGCGTCGTGCCATGTCCAAGCCGCGCACAGATGACGGCTCGGAAGACACAGAAGGTGACGCCCCTCCAAGGCTAAACCCCGACCACGTCAAATTCTGATCGCAAGAGGACCTATGAAGAGACTGGGCGTTTACGTGTTTGGCGTAGCGTCTGTCGCTGCCGGCATCATGGACCTCGTTTGGGGGGAATTTGACCCCGACCATCAGCCCCTCCAGGCATGGGGCAACAACATTCCCGGTGTCACAATTTTCGCCTTCATCGCCGCCGTATGGTTGATCGCGGCAGGCGTGGCGATCGTTATGGCTAAGACAGCCCAGATCGGCGCGCCGGCGCTCACCGTCCTCTACGGCATCTTTATTCTGTTCCCGTTGCCGCGTTTCTACACGGCGCCGCACTTCCTCGGATACGGGATCAGCGTCTATATCGGAGTGCTCGGCAGCGTCTGTCAGCAGATAATCCTGGCGGTCGCGGCCTTGGTCATCTGGAAGTCGCCACTCGCACTAGGCTCTCTGTCGCCGAGTTCCCTGTCTCCGAGAGCGGCCCTCATCGCTCGCTGGACTTTTGGGCTCAGCTCGGTGGATTTCGGTCTATCGCACCTGACAGCTGTTCAGACGGTCGTTCCCATGGTCCCAAAGTGGTTGCCGATGGGAGCACCCTTCTGGGCCGTGATCACCGGGATCGCATTCGTGCTGGCAGGCCTGGGAATTGTCTTCGGCGTGCTCGACGTCTTGGCGGCACGGCTCCTTGGATGGATGCTACTCGTCTTCAGCCTTCTGGTCCTAACTCCGTTGATCTTCGCGTCCCCACACGACCATGCAGCATCGGGTGCAAACGCGTACAACCTGACTGCGGTGGGCGCGGCATGGATCGTCGCGGACTGGCTGACAGCTCTTCGGCCGGCGGGTTCAGAATCTGCAAAGAGAAGGGCAGTAGAAGCCTAAGTCGCTCGACTCCGCGGCAGCTTTACTTCTCCACCCCATGGCACTTCTTATACTTCTTCCCGCTTCCGCAGGGACAAGGATCGTTTCGCCCCACTTTTTCTCCCGTACGACGCTGCGCAGGCTGGCTTGCATCTCCCGCACCCGCAAACTGTGCAGCCGCCAGCTCACGCTGTTTCTTGCGCTGGAACTCCTTCTCCAGCGCGTCAATAGTCGTAGACGCCTGCCGAGTCGGGATCGAAATCTCGCGCGGCGGCGCATCCAACGTTGCCGGCTTGGCAGCACTCGCAACCGGCGGGGCAGGCGGAACCGGCCGTCGCGGCTCAGGCGCCGCATTCACTGGCTGACCGTCAGGGCCAAGAATCTGCATGCGGAACAGGAACCGAACCGTATCTTCATGGAACTTGGCCATCATGGCTTCAAAAATGTCAAAAGACTCGCGCTTGTATTCCACAAGCGGATCTCTCTGCGCGTACCCACGCAGATTGATGCCTTCCTTCAGGTGATCCATGGCCAGCAAGTGATCTTTCCAAAGCCCGTCAATCACGCTCAGCATCACCATCCGCTCGTGGTAGCGCATCGTCGGGCTGCTTAGAATCTTCTCCTTGGCCTCGTAATCTTCCTTCAGTTTTTCAAAAATTGCCTCACCCAGCTCGTGACGGCTGAGCTCCTGAACGTTAATTCCCGCAGCAGCCAGATTCAAGCCAAATTGGCCAATCAGCTTGTCCTGAAGCCCCTTCACATCCCATTGGTCCGGATGCAGCTTCTCCCCCGCGAACTCGTCCAGCATGTCGCTCAGAATTCCGCCGACATACTCCTCCAGAATCAGTTCCTTCTGGTCCATTTCCTCGAGCAACTGCCGGCGCACTCCATACACCGCCTCGCGCTGCTTGTTCATCACGTCGTCGTATTCAAGCAGATGTTTGCGGGACTCGAAGTTTTGCGCTTCCACAGCCTTTTGCGCGCCTTCAATGCGATTCGAAATCATCTTCGACTCGATCGGCACGCCCTCTTCCATGCCCAGCCGCTCCAGCAGTGTCGAAATCCACTGCTTGGCGAAGATGCGCATCAGATCGTCTTCAAGCGACAAATAGAACCGCGACTCGCCAGGATCGCCCTGCCGTCCAGCGCGGCCCCTCAGCTGGTTATCTATGCGCCGCGACTCGTGCCGCTCGGTGCCAAGAATAAACAGGCCGCCAGCCTCAATCACCTGCGCATGATCCAGGCGCGCAGTCTCTGCATGGCCCTTGATCGCCTCAGCCCAATCCGGCTCGCTGACCTCGAACTCCTGGCCCTGATAGTAGAAACGTAGAAATCCCGCCGGCGCCATGGGATTGATAGCCCCCTCATTGGCGCTGATCGCCCGCGCCTGCCCCTTCTTCACCAGGTCCTGCCGCGCCATGAAATCCGGATTGCCGCCCAGCAGAATATCGGTTCCACGGCCTGCCATGTTGGTGGAAATGGTCACCATCCCCAGACGACCTGCCTGGGCAACAATCTCCGCCTCGCGCTCATGGAATTTCGCGTTCAGCACAACGTGGCGCACGCCTTTGCGCTGCAAAATTCCAGACAGCCGCTCAGACTTTTCAATGGACGTAGTGCCCACCAGCACCGGCTGCTTCTTCTCATGCAAAATCGCAATATCGTCCGCAACAGCCTTGTATTTTTCCTTCTCTGTACGGTAAACAACGTCCGCATTTTCCAGGCGGCGCATCGGTTTGTTGGTCGGAATCACCACGATCTCAAGCTTGTAAATCTTCTCGAATTCCGCCGCTTCCGTTTCAGCCGTGCCGGTCATGCCGCTCAGCTTTTTGTACAGGCGGAAGTAATTCTGGAACGTAATGGTAGCCAGCGTCTGGTCTTCCTTGCGGATGTTGACGCCCTCCTTGGCTTCAATGGATTGGTGCAGACCATCGGACCAGCGGCGTCCAGGCATAAGGCGGCCAGTAAAGGTGTCGACGATGATCACTTCGCCATCCTTCACCACATATTCAACGTCGCGATGATAAAGCGCCTCGGCCTTGATAGCTGTCTCGACGTAGTGCTTGAGCTCCCAGTTCTCCGCGTCCGCAATGTTCCCAATGCCCAGCAGCTTTTCGATCGTCTCCCATCCCTTATCCGTCACCCCGATCGTGCGCTGCTTCTCGTCCACAATGTAGTCGCCGGTGAGGTATTTGTTTTCGCCCTCTTCAACCTCTTCGCCCAGTTCGAGATCGGGAACGATCTTGCGAGCGCGCGCATATTTGTCGGTGGTTTGATCCGTCGGTCCAGAAATAATCAGCGGAGTCCGCGCTTCGTCGATAAGAATCGAGTCCACTTCGTCCACGATGGCGTAATAATGCCCGCGCTGCACGCAGTCCTTGATTTCGAACTTCATGTTGTCGCGCAGGTAGTCGAATCCAAATTCATTATTCGTGCCATAAGTAATATCTGCAGCGTATGCGGCACGGCGCTCGCTATCGTCCAGATCGTGGACAATAACGCCCACCGTGAGTCCAAGAAACTCGTAAATTTTGCCCATCCACTCGGCATCGCGCTTGGCCAGGTAATCATTCACCGTGACAACGTGAACGCCGCGCCCCGCGAGAGCGTTGAGGTAGCAGGACAGGGTGGCGACCAGCGTTTTTCCTTCACCCGTCCGCATCTCGGCGATCTTGCCCTGGTGCAGCACCATGCCGCCAATCAGCTGCACATCGAAATGCCGCATTTGCACAGCGCGCCATCCGGCTTCGCGAACCACCGCAAATGCCTCAGGCAAAATCTCGTCGAGTGCCGCGCGTTCAGCCGTCTTCAGCTCGTCCGCGTCCGTTATCCCCTTGACCTGCTCAGCAATCCGAGCCTTGAATTCAACTGTCTTGGCGCGCAATTGCTCATCCGAGAGCAGCTTGATGCCCTCTTCGAGCGAATTGATCTGCGCTACCACCGGCCACAATTTCTTGATCAGGCGTTCATTTGCCGTGCCAAAAATCTTCGTTAGAATCTTATCGAAAAACACATGAATCTCCGTTTACCAGTGTAAATGGTGAGAGTGCGAGAGGCTGTGACAGCGACCGTTCTCGCGCCACAAAAGCCCCGTGCCCCGTTCTTGCGATTTCCTTTTATCGCAAGAGCCTGCCCTGAGCCTGCCGAAGGGGCGGGAAACGACAAACCTAAATCAGCCCGCCTTTGACCGCCCCACCTCAAATCCGCAACACCAGCCTGTCGATCGGGTCTCCCCTCCGAATCCGCCTCAGCTGCCGATGGAAATGCTTCTTCCGCGCCTCAGCCGTCCTCGGCTCCCCATTGTCATCCTCATCCGCCTCTTCATCCGCGTCCTGTCTGGCCTCAAGAACATAAGCCATGCTGGGCCGATGAAAGACCTGCATGAACTGCAGGGCCATCCCCAGCGCATAAGCGGATGGATAGAACCCAAGACGCCCTTTTCCCGAGCGTTTGCGCCGCCGCCACAAAACCCGCCGCAGCCCATAGTGGACCAGAATCAGCCCAATCATCAGGAACGGAACGAACAGCGCATAGATAGACCACGCGTAGAAGGAATCGATGCTCATAAACACCCTTTATTGGATCGCTGAAAAGACTTCGCAATGGAACGGGTCGAGGACTCAAAGCAGGCAAAACTGCGCCGCAAGTCCCAACCATTTCAGTTTTCTCGAAGAATTAACCGCGACGCAAGGGTGGAGGCCGCTGGAAGGAAGGAACCAGCGCCGGAGCCTGAGGCACGCGCCCAGCGTATTCAAACGCCAGCTGAGCAAACAGGCTGAGAGGGGAGATAATCCCGACCAGAAGAAGGGGCAGAATCGCAACAAAATCCGCGCCGTTGCCGGAATGGTGCAGCGGAGCCAGCATCAATACCAGCGCAATGCCGATCGCGATAGCCGCAATCACAACCCATCCGCGCTGCTGGTTCTCCTTCATCTCCCAACCCCTCTTCTCCGACAGAATAGCATTTCTAATTCGCCCCGCGCTTATCTTTTACACACCTGAACAGTACATTTGCTGTTCCCGTTCTTGTCCGGCGCGGTGCAGGAGCCGGTGCCAAATTCGGTTGCTGAAAAGCCCGCGAAGCTGACTTTGCCGTCGCAAATCTGTTTGGCGTTGAGGTTGAACGTAGCCTCCCCGTTTTGCGCGGATACAGCGCTGAACTGAGTCTGATTTGCCGAGCAGCAAACCTTGATATCGATCCGCGCCCCCTGAACCGCCGCTCCGCTACAATCCGTGATCAGCACCACGGTCGATCCCGGCGAGCAATCGGACTGCAAGCCAAGTACGCCGATAGTCGTCAGCAACGAAAGCGCAAGTGTCACGGGCAAACGCATGGGGCAACCTCCAATTAAGGTGTGTAATTTTACGGCGCAGTGTTGTAATCCATGCGGATCACCTGGTCCTGCGTTATCCGCATTACATCGTCGTCGATGATCGTGCCGCCCGTCGGCAGACGATCCAGAAGATAAACATCAGTATCCGTCTGGTACAGCAGCCAAAGCGCGTAGGAGTCCATCGTGCTGTTAATCTGCGGCTTGTTTTTCGTGTCGTTAAAGCGGCTGTCAGGCAGCCCCGCGGTCTGAGTAAAAACCTGCACCTGCACCGGCATTCCTCCCGCGAAATTCCCCGGAATGCGCGGAAACCAGAACAGCGAAAACTGTATGCAGACCACCATCCCAAGCGCCACAATCGTTTCGCGCGCAGGCTGGTGCAGCAGCAGAATCTGCAGCCTCCGCCCCTGCATCGAGACCCAGAGCGTCTTCCAATCCACAAACAGAGCCAGTTGCAGTCCCAGCGTAACTGCAGCCACCAGCATCACCCTGTTCGAAGCGTACCCAAGCAGCCTGCCAAGTCCCACACTCAATCCAGCAATCAGTACAAGAGCAACCACCAGATGCACCAGCCAATGCGCCCTGAACCGCCCCGCGCACCACACAGCCCCAGCCGGCGCAGCCAGATACAGCACGATCAAATACACGCCCACCACGACCGATTGGATGCGAGTAAAGTCCAGCGCCAGAATATGGAACCGCGCGTAATAAATCCCGGAAGTAAGCATCCCCACGATATAAAGCCCCAGCCCAGCCTTAGCCGCATCCAGCCCGCGCAAGCTAAGCCAGCGGTGTTTCGCAGGGTGCGTGACTGGCTCCATAAGGGGTACCTTTCATTCCGCTGCAACGTACTCGCAACGAACCCGCGTTTCTTACAGTCCGCTGAATACCGTAGCGCCGGTCTCCAGATCGGCTGTCCTGAGGGCCTCCAGGCCCTCAGAGATTCTGCCGGAACTTGAATTCTCCCCCTGTCGCGCGCGCGGTAAGAAATGCGAGCCAAGTGCTTCGAAAAATCGTACCAACAGTCATACCGCCGTTTGCTTGTGGAAGCAAGGAGTTTCGGCGGTCCCGAGGAAATCCCTCACCGACCGAATTCAAATTGTAGACTTTTGCTATGCGAATTACGTATCAGCTAACCTCGGCTGAATTCATTGCTGCTCAAAGTCTTCACTCTCGTAGAAATCCACTTGGGTACATCAACCTGGCGATTTGCTACATTGTCGGGCCGCTGCTGGGCGTTTTCTTTATGCTGAGCGTGGTCTCGTTTCCCAAGGCAGGGTTCAATCTTTCGTCACTGGCTCTAGAGTTCCTCCCGCTCCTAATCACCCTTTCGCCGCTATGGCTGCGCCTCTATTGGCGCCATCGCTTTAAGTCGAGTCGCGTTTCGAACAGCCCGTGCGTCATCGACTTCGGAGAAGATCGCATAGTCACAGAAATGCCGGGGCTCTCAAGAGGCACAATGGAATGGATCGCAATCAAGAAGTACCGCGAGAGCAAGAAGATGCTCTTGGTCTACGTATCAGGTGTATCTTTCTTCGCCATTCCCCGTCGCGCTTTTGAAAACAGTGACTATCTCGAGCTCATCAGTCTCATCAAGCGAAAGCTTTCGGCAGGAAAGTAAGGGTGTTTGAGGTTCCATGCTGTTGGATTCCGATTGACCGAACCGCCTGGCATTTGTAGTGCGTCTCGGTCGGTTCATCGCCACTGTAGCCCGACCCCCATCATGTCGGCCGCCCCTCCCCCTCACCGTACAATGAAAATGGAGTCTAAACCCCAACCCAGCATGGCGGACGAAGACAAAAACAAGCTCGCTAAAGCCGAAGCCGCAAAAAAGGACGAAGACCCGGTCGGCAAGGTTTACGACTCGCGGCTGATGCGCCGTCTGGGTCATTACGTGCGCCCCTACTGGATTCAAGCCACCACCTCTTCGCTGGCCGTCAGCCTCAAATCGCTCAGCGATGTGACCGGCCCCTACCTCGTCAAAGTTGCCATCGACCGCTATCTAACCGGCACTCCCGGCCCCGCCACCAACTGGCTCACCAAGCGCCTGCCGGCTGATCCCTATCACGGAATCACCGTCCTCGCCACCATCTTCATAGGCGCGCTGCTGTCCGCTTATCTGTTTGAATTTATTCAGACGTACATGATGCAGTGGGTCGGCCAGAAGATCATGTTTGACCTGCGCCGCGACATCTTCCGCCACATGCAGCGCATGCACATCGGCTTCTTCGACAACCACGCCGTGGGCCGCCTGGTCACCCGCCTGACCTCCGACGTGGACGCCATCAACGAAATGTTTACCGCCGGCGTCTTGGCCATCGTAGACGACTTTTTCAACCTCACCATCATGGCCGGCGTCATGATCGCCATCAACTGGTGGCTCGCGCTGATAGCCTTCGCCGTGCTGCCGCTCATCCTGCTTGTAACGCGGCTATTCCAGAGTCACGTGCGCGAAAGCTACCGCCGTGTGCGCGCCGCCATCGCCCGCATCAACAGTTTTACGCAGGAACACGTTTCCGGCATGTCTGTCGTGCAGCTATTCAACCGCGAGCAAAAGGCCTACCAGGATTTCGAAGACGTAAACCGCCTGCACATGATCGCCTTCAAAGACACCATCTTCGCCTACGCACTCTACTATCCGGCGGTCGAAATATTGTCCGCCGTAGCCATCGCGCTGGTCATTTGGTGGGGCGGCTTCGGAGTGCTTCACAGCGTCGTGACCATCGGTGTGCTGGCCATGTTTATCCAGTATTCGCAGCGATTCTGGCGACCAATTCAGGATTTAAGCGACAAGATGAACATCCTGCAGTCGGCCATGGCAGCCTGCGAGCGCATCTTCAAGCTTCTGGATACGCCACCGGAGATCGTAAGCCCCGCGCATCCAATTTCAGGAGACGGCAGCAATCGCATCGAATTCCGCCATGTATGGTTCACCTATCAGAAGCTGACAGAGGCCCAGCAGTCGGCCGTAGCTGCGGCAAGCGTCGCAACACCAGCCGCTGGGCAATTGGCCGCCATCCCCGGCATCGAATGGATCCTGAAGGACGTCTCCTTCACCGTCGAACCCGGCCAAACCGTAGCCATCGTAGGCCACACCGGCGCGGGCAAAACCACCCTCACCAGCCTCATGATGCGCTTCTACGACGTGACCGCCGGCCAAATTCTGGTAGATGGCGTAGACCTCCGCCAGCAAGATCTAAATGCTCTCCGCAAACATTTTGCCGTCGTCTTGCAGGATCCCTTCCTCTTCACCGGCACGCTAGCTGAAAACATTCGCCTAGGCAACGAAGAGATCCTCGACTCCACATTGCGCCAGGCCGCGCTCGACGTAAACGTCCTGGACTTCATCGAGACCCTGCCCAATGGCTTTGACGAGCCAGTGCAAGAGCGCGGCAATTCGCTCTCGACGGGCCAGAAGCAGTTAGTCAATTTTGCCCGCGCCCTGGCCTACAACCCGCGCATCCTGATTTTGGACGAGGCCACCTCAAGCGTCGATACCGACACAGAACTCCGCATTCGCAGCGCGTTGGAGCGCATGGTCGAAGGACGCACCAGCGTCCTGATCGCCCACCGGCTATCGACCGTGCAGCGAGCCGACACCATCCTCGTCATGCACAAAGGCCAGTTGCGCGAAATGGGCACCCACCAGCAATTGCTCACCCAGCGTGGCCTCTATTGGAAGCTCTATCAATTGCAGTACAAGGACCAGGAAAGCGGACTCGGCGCGAGCCACATCAGCCATTCCACCGTAGTTCCCGCGGGATAAACAACGCCCGCAAAACCATCGAAACGCCCCAGTTTCACCCATTTCTAAATCTCCCCTAACCGCGCCAAGCCAATAGGTGTCTAATATTCCGCATGGACAAGAACGACCACGCGGCGATTCAGGCGGTCCTGGCAGGAGATAAGGAGGCCTATGGAGCATTGGTTGTGCGCCATAGCCATATCATCTTCCGCGTGGCCTTTCGCATCACAGGCAATGAGGCCGATGCGGAGGATGTAGTGCAGGAAGCGTTCCTGCGCGGATATCGAAAGCTGGAAGGGTTTGAGTCGCGGTCGAATTTCGGTACCTGGATCTATCGGATCGCTGTACACTGCGCGCTGGACAAGGTGAAGCAACGGCGCGGAGATGAAACCAGCCGCGTAGGCGAAACAAACGATCCGGAGCAGGACCAGTTGCAGGTAGCGGACGACGCCGCGGGACCTGACCGGCTGTTGTTGAGCGGGGAGATCGGATCGATGCAGCAGACTGCGTTGCAGAGTCTTACCGCTACGGAGCGAACGGCTTTTGTGTTGCGGCACATGGAAGACCGCACCACGGTTGAGATTGGCGCCGCGCTCGGCATTGAGCCGAATGCGGCCAAGCAGGCGGTGTTCCGGGCCGTGCAAAAAATGCGGCGTCGGCTGGCGCCCCTCAGGGTGGCGACATGATGCATTTGACGGAAGAAGAAATGATTGGACAAGTTTACGGCGAGGGCGAAAACGCGGCTGCTGTCGAGCGGCACCTTGACGCCTGCCGCCAGTGTACAGAGGCCTTCGCCGAATTGCAGCGCGATTTGTCAGAGGTCGATCGGGTGGCAGCGCCCGCCCGTGACGCTCATTATGGCGAGCGCGTATGGGCGGCAATCGCGGATTCCCTGCCGGTGTATGCAGTCCAGAAGCGGCGCTTGTGGTCGAGTGGACTTGTTAAGGGTCTTAGCTATGCGGCTGCCTGTGCGCTGCTGGTGGGATGCGCTTTCTACGCCGGTCGTTTATGGGAATTGAAGAAGCAGCCGACCACAGCCAAAGTCGAGCAGAAAGCTCCCCAGGTCAAGCAGCCTATTCCTATCGTGGTAGTGGTTCTTGACGATCATCTGGACCGCTCGGAGCGCTTCCTCGTAGAGCTCAAGCACGCCGACATGGACAGCACCGCAATGGCATCCCCGATGCGCGACGAGGCTCGAACCCTGCTTGCCGCCAATCGGGTTTGCCGCAAGAATGTCGGCCAGACAGACGATCCTGAGTTGACGACAGCTCTCGACCATCTGGATTCCCTGCTCGCGGATGCGGCCAACGAGCCAGGCGGCCTGAACGCAAAATCCATTGCCCGCCTGCAAGACAAAATGAACTCCGATGGACTGCTCTTTGAAGTGCGCGTTTTGCGCTCCAGAATTTCGAATCATAAATTGGCCGGGAACAACCCCGCAAAGGGAGGAACAATATGAGAATGAGGCCTGGATTTCTTTCTGTATTGCTGACGGGAATCGCATTGATGCCGGTGAACTCTGCTGCGCTCGTATTTGCCGGACAGCCACTGGGTCAATCCTTCGCCGGCTCGGGTGCGCTGGCCGGCATCGAGGGCACAGGTGTTGCCAGCCCCGCCGCAACCGATGCCCCCGACAGCAGCCTCTTCGCCAATGGAACCAAAGCCATCAACGAAGCCCGCTGGGCGGATGCCGTGAAAATATTCACGACGGTAGCCGGCCAGCATGGCGATCACGCCGATGGGGCGCTCTACTGGAAAGCTTATGCCGAAGACAAGCTTGGCCAAACCAAGCCTTCCTCGGACACGTGCTCCGAGCTGCACAGCAGCTATCCCAAAAGCCCCTGGGTCGACGATTGCAGCGCTCTTGAGATTGAGCTTCGCGCCAAAACCGGAAAGCCGATAGAGATTGACGCCGGGCAAAGCGACGACGTAAAGCTGCTGGCGCTGAACGCCATGATGCGCCAGGACGAGCCTCGCGCACTGGCACAGATTCAAGCCATCCTTAACGGCGATTCAAGTGAAAAGCTCAAGAAGGAAGCGCAATTCATTCTCGGTCAGCATTACTCCAATGAAACCTATGCGCAGATCGTTCGAGTCAGTTATGTCGAGGGCGATGTCCGCGTCCAACGTGGCGAGCCAAACGGAAAAGCAAGCCTCGGAGAATGGGAAACCGCTGTCGCGAATCTGCCACTGGAAACGGGTTTCAGCCTGGTCACCGGAGCAGGTCGCGCGGAGATCGAATTTGAGAATGCCTCCACGATCTACCTTGGCGAAAACTCGGTTCTGACGTTCAATGATCTGCACGAAACAGCCGGCATTCCGTACACCGAACTGGCGCTCCTTTCAGGCGTGGTTTCGCTGCATATCCATCCCTATGTCAACGGCGAAAGGTTCATCCTGCATACCCCCACGAACGACCTGGTAGCGAAGTATCCGGACAAGAGCTACGCGCGGGTCGAGAGCTTTACTGATGCAGTCGCGATTACTCCGCTCGAAGGCCGCGAGATGCGCCTGCCCGGAGTAGCAAAGGACGATATCAAGCCGGGCCGGACCTGGACCTACCAGCAGGGCCAGCTTTGGGCTGATCTGGGCGCGGAAGATACGGTGACATTCGCCGCATGGGATAAATGGGTGAGCGACCGTGTCACGCAACGCACCGCCGCAACAAACTCCATGATGGAAGCTGCCGGTCTGACGGAGCCGATTCCCGGATTGGCGGAGATGGCGGGCCAGGGAAGATTCTTCGACTGCGCGCCGTACGGAACCTGCTGGGAACCAAAGGACGACGCGGACGAAGACGCGAACGCCAACCGGCAGCCGAGCCGCAAGCAGCAGAGTCAGCAGCCGAAATTCGAACTGGCCGCCTACCATCCTTACGCACAGTCCGCCCAATCTTCGGCTCAGGCAGGCACCGCCCGGCAGCCTGAAGAAGCGGATTTCGCATACCGGTTTCCCTGCACTCCCGGAGCTATTCGCTTCCGAGTTGTGAAGGATCCAGCAACAGGAAACTCGACAGTGGTCGACAGCAGAATCATTCAGTCGGAACCCTATGACTGGGCCGTGTGTCACGCAGGAAGCTGGATTCGCCACAAAAGACATTATGTGTGGGTGTCCGGCGGCAAGCGCCACCACATCGATCCTGTTCGCTGGGTCAAGAGCGAGCATAAGGTGGGCTTTGTCCCGCTGCATCCGTACGACGTGAAGGGGCAGCCCGCGGTCAACGCCAGGCATGAGGTCTTTACTGTCAATGGCAAGAACGGCAAAAACGAAATCATAATCCAGCCAGTGAAGTTTGAAGCCAGCCTCCCCATCGAGTATCTCAAGGAGGCTCCAAAAGAATTTCGCAATCCGCCCATGCGTCCCTTGACCCCCGTTGAGACGCCGCACATGGAAGCGCACTCGTTCACCCATGCGCCAACTCATGGGCCCGGAATCAAAGGCACGGAGATCGCCAGGGCAAGCGTGCCCATCCGCTTCGAGCCCAAGTCTTTGAGCTTCACCATGCCGAAGCAGGAAACGCATGGCGGCCACAGCACCACGGTCTTTGCGCCGATCACCAACCACAGCGGCAGCCTGCAAGCGCGTGGCGGAAGCTACAGTGGCGGCAGCGGTTTCCATGGATCAAGCAGCGCGTCGGTGAGCAGCTCTCATGGAGGCGGGGGCGGCAGCACCTCTGGTGGAGGCGGTGGCGGCGGTTCGCATGGTGGCGGAGGTAGTGTATCGAGCTCCAGCTCTTCCAGTTCAGGCAGCAGTTCCAGCGGCGGCGGAGCCAGCTCCGGCGGCGGCTCGCATCACTAGCCAGCTTTTCTCACAATGAGCCGCAAATCATCGTAGCGCCGGTCTCCAGACCGGCTGTCCGGAGGGTCTCCCGACCCTCAGATGCCTTGCCGAATATTGAAGCCTCGTCTTCCGCTCCGTCTGTGAGAAATGCGGCTTTTGTCCGCACGATTTATCAGGACTCCAAACGGTAAAAGGGCCACTCCGAACCACGGAGTGGCCCTTTCCAAGTTGAAGCTGGTGTACTTTCCCAGAAGTTCACAACAAAACAGATGCTGTCATCCTGAGCGAACGTGGCCCCAAACGTTTTTCAGTTTGGGGGTGGTGAGTCGAAGGATCTGCCCTGAAAATAGGGGCTTAAGTCCTTTGAATTCAGACCCGGCTAGGCCGCCCCTATTTTCATCCTCTTGGGTGGCGCATCGCGCCATGTATGACTGCGGTTGTTCCTTGTAAGAAATTCGCAGAAACCACACATCAGTCCCGACTTACTTCGCAGCCACCAAAGGCCGCGTAGTCAGCGTGCCATTGGCATACCCCTTCGCGATCTCCTTGATGTCGATGGGAGAATAATCGCCCGCATGTCCAGCCTGTCCAAACTGGGTCATGCGCAAGGCAACTACCTTCTGCATCGCCTCACGCGCAGGCTTCATGTAGTCGCGCGGATCGAACTTCTCCGGCTGCGTCCAAAGTACCTTGCGAATCGCACCCGTGATTGCCAGCCGATTGTCCGTGTCCACATTGATCTTGCGTACGCCATTGCGAATGCCGAGTTGAATCTCCTCAACCGGCACGCCCCAGGTTTCCTTCAGCTTGCCGCCGTACTCGTTCACAATATCCTGTAGATCCTTGGGAACCGAAGAGCTGCCATGCATGACAAGATGCGTGTTTGGCAACCGCTTGTGAATGGCCAGCAGCACGTCCATCTTGAGAACCGAGCCGTCGGGCTTCTTGGTGAACTTGTAAGCGCCGTGGCTGGTGCCGATGGCGATAGCCAGAGCGTCAACGCCGGTCAGCTCAGCAAATTCGACAGCCTGGTCCGGATCGGTAATGTGATCGAGGCCGCTGCCGCCCGCGCCATGGCCGTCTTCAACGCCGCCCAATACGCCAATTTCGCCCTCGACAGTAACGCCGCGCTCGTGAGCATAATCGACAACCTTGCGGGTGACTTCAACATTCTCTTCAAAGCTGGCCGGAGTCTTGCCATCGGCCTTCAATGAACCATCCATCATCACGCTGGTAAAGCCCAGCTCAATGGCGCTTTTACAGGTCTCAAAGCTGTTGCCGTGATCCTGGTGCATGGCAATCGGAATATCGGGATAAAGCTCGCTGGCCGCCAGAATCAGGTGAAAAAGATAGCGATCCTGCGCAAACTGGCGCGCGCCGCGGCTAGCCTGAATGATGACCGGCGAATGGGTTTCCTTGGCCGCTTCCATGATGGCCTGAATTTGTTCCATATCGTTGACGTTGAATGCGCCGACGCCGTAACCGCCCTTGGCGGCCTCGTCGAGGAGTTGCCGCATGGAGACTAATGGCATAAGGAATTCTCCTTCTTGGATAAATCTCGATTGGATCGGGCCGCCGTGTGCGCTCGGGCCCGAAGGGGCGGGAAAACAGCCTCGCGGGCGGCAGGAAGTGCAATCGTCTTTATGGTAGCAGAGACGCGCAACAGAATAATGTGTCATGGATCACACCAATAGGGCAATCGCGTGAACCACTCCTCTGCCGTAGTTCGCCCCCCCGTTTCCCCCAACGAAGACCAACCGACCTTCTTCCCACCGGGAAGACGTGATAGTAGCCCCGGATGAAATCCGCCTTCTTCCCAGCAGGAAGACGTGATAGTAGCCCCGGATGAAATCGGCCTTCTTCCCAGCAGGAAGACGTAATAGTAGCCCCAGATGAAATCCGGCCTTCTTCCCAGCGGGAAGACGTGATAATAGCCCCGGATGAAATCCGGGGAAAGCGTCCCAACCCGGTCGTCGCGTCCCGTAGGGCACGCGGTGAACCTCTCTCCGCCCACCCGACCGTCTTCACGCGATTGCCCTGATCCCACCAATCAATCCGCAGTGAATCGATATTTTCCGTTGACAAACTACTACGTCACACGTACTATTCCGTTATACGTACTACGCGCCGTGTAATACAAGGAGCCAATAATGCCGCGAAAGACCGAAGAAGATGCGGACCTGCTTGATTTTGGCCGATTCTCCGAGCCAGCCCTGCTGATCCTGGTGAGCCTTGCCGAGGAGCCTAGACACGGCTACTCCATGACAGAGGACATTGAGGCAGTTGCCGGCGTGCGACTGGGGCCGGGAACCCTGTATGGAGCCCTGGCCCGCCTCGAAGCGCGCGGATTCATTGAGCCATTGAAGAGCGAAGACCGGCGCAATCCCTACCGGCTCACCGCTCTGGGAGAACGCGCTTTGCGTGCCCGCCTCGAATCCATCATGGCAGTCGCGCAAGCTGGACAACGCAGGCTGGCCCACGCATGAAATGGCTTCTAAGACTCTATCCCGCGCCGTGGCGTGAGCGCTACGGTGAGGAGTTTGCCGCCGTTCTCGCGCATCAGCGCCCGTCAATAGGCCTGGTGCTCGATGTGATCGCCGGGGCTATTGACGCCCACATCGACCCACAGATTCAACAATCCAATTTGCAACAAGACAATCTGCAACACTCCCATGGAGGGGACCGTATGACAATCGCAATGCTGCAAAGATGCTCAGTTGGTGGACCAAAGCTTTCCCCGAGTGAACGGCGAATCGCGTCGCGACTAGCGATCTTCAGCGCGCTCGCGATGGCGACTCTCTACCTCGTTCTCACAAAAATCTATCGCGGTGTACCGGCCGTTCAGTCCGTTCTCTACACGTCGATATGCTCAAGTTTCATCTACCAGCAGGTTGCCTATATGAGGAACCGGCCATGGCGCGTCCGCGCCGTGATTCTCGTTGCCGAACTGGCAACGCTGTACTTGTTCTTTCTCGCCGTGTGCCTAGTTGCCAACAAGATTTAGTTCCGTCTGACGAGAAATCGCAATCTAAGCCGATGGCAATTTCCAGGCTCAGCCATCGGCTTTTCCTCCTTCCTCGGGTCCGGTATGGAATAATCTGCCAGTGTTAACCGCTGGCGCCACACCCGATCACAGTTGGTTTCTGGTAGCCTGTGCGGCCGGAACAGTTCTGCTGCTTCTCGTCCTCATCGCCCGCGTCCGGCTGCATCCAGCACTTGCCCTAGCCGTAGCTGCCCTGGGTCTTGGCGTTGTCTCGGGAATGCCGCTCAAGCAGGTTCCGCTGTCCTTCACAACAGGCGTCGGAAACCTGATGGGACACATCGCGATTGTCCTTGGCCTGGGCGCGGTTCTGGGAAGATTGCTGGCTGGCTCAGGCGGGGCCGCCGCGTTGGGTCGGCTCCTCGTCGATCGCTGCGGAACTTTCGGCTTACCATGGGCACTGCTGGCCTTGGGAATTATCGTCGGCATGCCTGTGTTCTTTGAAGTAGGCCTGGTGCTGCTGATGCCGATTGTCGCCGAAGCCGCCCGCCGCACCGGCCGCCCCCCCGTTCTAGCCGGAATGCCGCTCCTGGCCGGCCTCTCCGTTGTCCATGGCACGCTCCCGCCGCACCCTGCCGCGATGCTGGCCGCCGCCCAATACCACGCCGACATGGGCCGCACGATCCTGTGGGGACTAGCCGCCGGATTGCCCGCCGCCGCCTTGGCCGGCCCAGGCCTCGGATGGTTCTTGACGCGCCGCTGGGAAAGGCGCGAGAGCAAGGCCGCTCCCCCATCCGTCGAAGAATCCCCAACCCTGTTCACCGCGACTGTCGAAGAAGAGTCGCAGATCGAACAGCAGGAAGACCAGGTGCCTCAGGCCGCGCCCCTGAAACCTGGCACCAACGTCCAAAACACGCAGATTCCATCACCAGCCGGCCCTTTCCGCGCCGCGACAGCCGTTCTCCTACCCATCGCACTGATTTTCCTCGGCAGTTGGGCCGATTCCCTCGCCGCCCCAGCCAGCATCGTCAACCAGATCCTGCACTTCATCGGCAGCCCGGATATCGCGCTGCTGATCGCTGTCCTCGCAGCCCTCATCACACTCGGCCCCCGCATCCAGACCGGCCGCCATCACGGCCGCGAGTTGCTCAGAAAGCTGACCACAGAGTCCTTCGAGCCCATCGCCAACGTACTCGTAATCCTCGCCGCAGCCGGCGGTCTGAGCGGCGTGCTCAAGGAATCGGGCGCCGCCCAGGCCACTGTCGGTCTCGCATTAGGCGCCCACATGCCTCCACTCGTCCTGGCTTGGGTGCTGGCCGCCGTGGTTCGCGTTTCCATGGGATCGGCCACCGTGGCCATGGCCGTTGCCTCGTCCGTCCTCGCTCCATTGGCAGGCCACGCCGGTGTCCGGCCTGAATTGCTCGTCCTCGCCACCGGCACCGGCTCCCTCATCCTGTCCCACGTCAACGACCCCGGCTTCTGGATGATCCAGGCCTCCTTCAAGCTCGAAGTCAAGGACACGCTGGCCACCTGGTCCGTCATGGAAACAGTCCTGTCGATAGCGGGTCTCGGAACCACGCTGCTGCTCGCCGCCGCGCTGCATTAATCGCGCCGCTCACGCAGGCTTTCCAGCCGCTTTTTCCAGCGGACGCAGGTAGGCCTCCATCTCCGTTCTGCCAATATGGTTGGCCCAGCCAGCCGGAGTGCCCCTCCAAAGAACATCCTTTATATCCGGGCGTGCGCCTCGTTCCAGCAGCAGTTGGACGAGTTCCATGGTCCCATAGGCCGCCGCCTGGTGCAGCGGTGTGCAATGCGAATGGCCGCCCACCGGGTTGAAGCGATTCGGATCCTCACCTGCATCGAGAAGAATGCGGACGATCTCCACTCGGCAATATT
>Ga0206847_10135_pt1 | contig 24990 bp, 26 predicted proteins | sample Alteio_BWOrgCont_17_FD_152880 | JGI IMG/M metagenome (GOLD analysis project Ga0206847, IMG submission 152880) | Enriched cells from forest soil in Barre Woods Harvard Forest LTER site, Petersham, Massachusetts, United States -... | ecosystem: Environmental > Terrestrial > Soil > Temperate forest >... | reverse complement strand
TTCGCTGGCGAAAAACTCGGATGGTTTGGCCGCGCCATGCGTGGTTTTTTCCCAGAAATGCGGCCGGAAGATAAGCTGCCACAGCGCCTTGTAGCTGGCGATGGAATGCAGGATTAAATAAAACGGATAAAGCAGCGCCGCCACCATCAGCGGTCCGCGATCTTTGCGGTAATGCTGCGCGCAATGCATTCCAAAACTCCAATGGGTAAAGAGATTCAGCAATAAATTAGCGGTCGCGAGCCAGGCCAGCCAGTTGGGAAACTCGATATTGTTCACCTGCGCCACGCCGGTAATCCACAGCAGCGAAATCACCCACACCAGCGGCGCGGTGAGAAACGTAAAGCTCGCGAGCCCTACAAAAAACTGGAATCCGGTAAAACTTTTCCAGCCCAGCGTGCGATACAGCGCCAGCGGCGCGCGCATATGCACGAGCCATGTCTGCATATACCCCTTAATCCAGCGCGAACGCTGGCGAATCCACGGCCGCATATGCTCCGGCGCTTCTTCCATCGTATAGGAATCGAGCATCGCGGTTTTAAGGCCCAGCGCCGCCAGCCGCGTGCCGAGATCGGCGTCTTCGGTGACGTTATACGGGTCCCATTCGCCAAGTTCTTTTAAGCGCGCGACAGGCATATGGTTGCTCGTGCCGCCCAGCGGAATGGGGATGCCGATGCGCTCCAGCCCATGCAGCATGAAGTGAAAAAGAATTGTATATTCCAGCGAGAAAAAGCGCGTGAGCAACGTGTCGTTGGCGTTATAATAATTCAGCCGCGCCTGCAAACACACCACATCGTCGGGCAAATTACGGAACATATAGACCGCTTTTTTAAGCTGTGTGCGCTCGGGCTTATCGTCGGCGTCGAAAATGGTGAGCAGCTCGCCGCGTGCGAAACGCAGCGCATAATTGCAGGCTTTGGGCTTGGTGCGTAAGCTGTCCGGCGGAATGCGGATAATGTCGAACTGGTAGCGCGGTTTCAGCGCATAAGCGGCATTTAGCGTATCGTGATCGTCGGCTTCCATTACCAGCTTGATATCCAGCCGTGCCGCCGGATAATCAAGCCCCCGCATATAATCGAGCATATTGGGCAGGCTCTCCGCCTCGCGATACATGGGGATGAGAATGGTATAGACGGGTAGGGTGCGTTCATCGAGCGTGGCCAAGCGGCGCTCCCATTCCTGTGCGGTAGTGGGTTTATGAATGCCCGCCGTGAAAATCAGCGCTTTGAACAGCATGGTCGCCGCGAATGCGATCTGGCATATGCCCAGAATCATCAGCGCCGTATGGATGGGATAAAGCGCAATAAACGCGATGGTCATGGTCAGCAGCGCCACCAGCACTTTTTTCTGCACGGGCGGCACGGTGACGCGCGCCGAAGCTTGGGGGTTATTTTCCCACAGGGAAAGACGGCTGGATTTTTCAAAAATCACGCCGAATTGTTTTTCAATGCTGCGGCGAATATCGAACGGCGAGGTAATGGCCAGTAGCGTATCGCTGCCATAATGTTTTTTGATCCAGCCAATGGCTTCTTCCGATAAATCGCAGGCGGCGACGGTCATCTGGCCATTTTGCTGCCGCCAGGGAATGATGTTCAGCCGCAGATAATCGTCCGCATGCTTAAGCTGCAAAAGCTCAGGCGCGGGCGGTTCTTTCAGCAGATCGATGAACGGCAGGCCATGGTGATGCGCCACGCCGCAATATAAATCATAATAATTAATCATGCCGTTGGCGATGAGTATATCGCCCAGGCGGCTGCCGCTGTGTTTTTGCAGCATCAGCGCATGCAGCAATTGAACGTCTGTGATCAGGCCATGCTCGAGTAATATTTCCCCGAGTGGCGCGCGCATCTAAAAATGTTCCCAGAATGCGATGAAAATGCCGGTGCCGCCGCCCGCATTGCGGCCCGCGGCATTATCGAATACGCCCAGCTGCACGGATGTTTTCTCACCCAATTTATACACGCCGGAAAGCTGGAGCTTCACGAGGTTATAATCATCGGCGGAAGAATCAGTAAAAGCAGCGTTCCTGGGCGATGTCAGGCGATAGGTGGTGAAAAGTTGCGGCATGATGGTGAGGCGCTGCGTCACCCCAACCCCCAGCGTGGCGTTAAAGCGCGCCTGATCTTTCGGGGTGCCGAACCGGTAGCGGTATTGCGTATCCAGATCGATAAAATGGTCAAGCCCGCAGGCTTTAAAGCCGTATCCACCGGAAAGCCCCATCCCCGCATCGGCTGAGGAACCGCCAAGCTGCGGCTGCGCATGTGAATTTTCCGGCGCCGGAAGCTTCACCATCGGCTCGGCGGACACCACGAAGCCGTTATTCTGCCATAGTCTCTGTCGCAGGAAAAATTCGCTGTCGCCTAAGCCGTAATGCGGGCTGTAGCTGTTCGTTGCGCTATTCTGGTGCGCACGTTCAAGCAGCAGATTGGTGCCCGCGGTGAGGCTATCCGTCAGCCCATATTCAAAATAGGGATTCAGCGCATATTGCGTGTAATTGGGCTGATGCTGCTTGCTGCCCAGATTATTCCAATAGCTGTCGCTGCTATAATAAGAGCCGGTGATAATGAGCTGGGCTTCGCTCTGCGGCTGGGTCCACGCGCCAGCCAAAGCGGGCGAAACCGATAAGGCAAGCATGCAAGCCGCAAGAGATAAAAAACGCATCGCATTCCCTTATCGTTGGAAACCGCAATGTAACGATATGGGACAATAAGTTCAAGAAAAAAATGTTGTAAAAATCACAACTTTTTAAAATATGTTATTTATTAACAGTGTATTAATAATGAAGGCTAATGGACTTTACGTTCAATATCCGACAGCGCCAGCTTGATGAGCTGATCCTGCGGCATATTGGCCAGCTGATCGGCGATCAGCGTGCGCGCGGCGGCCAGCGAAATATCCACCACATGGTTGCGCACGTCCGTCACCGCTTGCGCTTCTTCGCGGCTGATGCGTTCCAATGCCTGATTAGTGCGCGCTTCAAGCGTGGCTTTCAGCTCAGTTTCGGCATGGCGGCGCAGCGCGTCAGCATCCAGGCGGGCGTCGGCCATGATGGATTCGGCTTCCTTCAGATACTCCGCCTGTTTTTGCTGATATTGCGCGAGCAAGGCTTCCGCTTCGGCGCGCAGGCGGGCGGCTTCATCGAGCTCCGCCTTGATTTTATCCGAACGCGCATCCAGCGTGCGGCCCAGCGCGGCAGGCAGCTTTTTGTAATAAACAAATGCGACGAACAGCACAAACGCGACTGCCACCCATAATCTCGGATCTTCCAGCATAGCATGTTCCATAGAGGGCCTATTTCGTTAAGTTGCCGATGGCTTTGCCGAGCTGATCCTTACCCGGCGCCTGCGCGGTGAGCTTTTCGACGATCATGGCGGCAAGCTCCGAAGCCGTGGGCGTCAGCGCGTCCATCAGCTCCTGCTTGCGCGCGGTGATTTGCTGCGTCGCCGCGGAAAGCTGCTGCTCGATCTTCTTATCCAGCTCTTTGCCCGCGCGTTCGGCGTCCGCCTTTTGCGCCTGCAAGCTATCCGCGATCAGCGTTTGCGCGTTCTGCCGCGCTTCCGCCAGCGTGCGCTCATAATCCTGCCGCGCTTTTTCCGCATGGGTTTTCAGGCGCTGCGCACGCTCAAGGTCGGCCTCCACGGTTTGCTTGCGGCGCGCGATGGTTCCCTGCAGCGGCGGCAGAACCAGCCGCGACAGGATCACATGCAGCGCCACGAACAGTATCGCCAGCCAGAAAAGCTGCGAGGCAAACCAGGTAGGATCGAGTTGCGGCATGGCGGGCTGCTATACGAACACGAGGTAAGCGGCGATACCGATACAGGCCAGGCCCATAAGCTCCGCCAGCGCCGCGCCGATAATGGCGTTGGTGAACAGCGTCTTCTGCATGGCCGGGTTGCGCGCGATGCCTTGCAGCAGCGCCGCGAAAATCAGGCCGATGCCGATAGCGGCGCCCATCATGCCGAGCGCCAGGAGACCAGCACCGATCATTTTTGCAGCAGTTAATTCCATAGTAGTAAGTCCTTTCTTAGAGTGGTTTTTGGTTAGGGATTAATGCAGATGAAGCGCGTCGTTCAGATACACGCACGTCAATATCGTAAAAATATACGCCTGCAGCAGCGCGATGCCGATTTCAAAGCCGGTCAGCACCACCAGGAACGCCACGGGAAACGCGCCCCAGAGGCCCAGCATGAACACGAAGCCGGCGATGACTTTCATCAGCGTATGCCCCACCATCATGTTGATGGCAAGGCGCAAGCTGAGGCTGATCGGCCGCGCCAGATACGACAATATTTCAATCGGGAACATCAGCGGCGCCATGATGAGCGGCAGGCCGTGCGGCACGAAAAATTTGAGGAATTTCACCGGGCCATGCTTGAAAATGGCGAGCAGCGTGCAGCCGCAGAATACGCAGGCGGCAAGCGCGAACGTCACGATGATATGGCTGGTGACAGTGAAGGAATAAGGCAGCATGCCCACCATGTTGCAGGCGAGAATAAACATGAACAGCGAGAAAATCAGCGGGAAATACGGCATGGCTTCCGTGCCCGCCGTGTCTTCCACGATGCCGCCCACGAACCCGGCGGTGGCTTCCGCGAAAGACTGCCAGCGGCCCGGAACCAGTTTTTGCTGGCGCGCGCCGGCGAGCATAATCACGATAATCGATGCAAACGCAATCACCAGCCACAGCGAGGCGTTGGTGAAGCTGACGTCAAAATGGCCGATCCTGAGCGGTATAAACGGGTGCACCTCGAACTGGGCGAGGGGGCTATGATGAGAACCGGCAGCTTCCGACACGTTCGCTCCTTTAATTTAAATCATCGCGGTTTCCGGCGCGGATGAGGTTCCTGAAACCCGCCGCCGCACCGAGAAAGATAAACACCAGCATGCACCACGGCGCGATGCCCAGCCAGCGATCCAGATAAAAACCGATCACGCCGCCCACCACAATGCCTGCAAACAGCTCCACGCTAAGCCGCAATGCCGGGCCCGAATCCACCGGGCTCGGCTGAGCCGCTTTCGGCTGCTCCGCGCGCTCTTTCGATTGCGCCGCATCGATGCGGTTTTGCAGGGTTTCGAGTTCTGGATCAGGCATGGTTTTTTAGATGTTTTCCTTGGTTTTCGCGTGCGCAATGTATGGAGCGAACCATGCGCTGTCAACAAAGAATTTTACTGCTTTTTCTCAGCGCTTTTGAGGGTCAGCCGTTCATCGATAAATTTGCCCACGTCCTCGATGGTATGCGGACCGTTATACACCTCGCCATCGATAAAAATATAAGGCGTATGCGGGATTTTGAGTTCGGTGTCGGCCAGCTTTTTCTCTTTGAGCACCTGCGTTTCGCGGTCGGTGCTGGTTACGCATTGCTGAAACTGCTCTTTGTTCATTCCGCCGACATTGGCGATGGTTTCCAAACCCGACAAATAATTGCCGTCGAACGCCCATTTATTCTGCGCGTCGAACAGCACCTTCGAGAAGAGGAAATATTTGCTCTGGTCTTTTTCGCCCACGCATTCCACGAGCATAGCGCCTTTAAGCGCGGGCTCGTTGAGCGGGAACTGGCGCAGCACGTATTTCACCTTGCCGGTTTCGATATATTGTTTCTGCAGATCCGGCAGCACGGCATTGCTGAAATGTGCGCAATGCGGGCAGGAAAGCGACGCATATTCGATAATCACAATCGGCGCGGTTTTCTTGCCCATCACGAAATCGTTTGGCAGCGGCGCGTCTTTGATCACATAGGAATTTTTACCGGGATTTTTAAGATCCGGTTCGCTGCTGTTGCCGGGCACAGGCGTAACATCCGCCGCCCTGGCGGCCGGGCCGGCGGCGGGCGCATCTTCCGCAATCGCCGGGAAGGCATATAATGCAAGGGTCAGGACGGTAGCGGAAACAATTTTGCGCATGGAATTCTCCTTGTGATTTTAAGACTAGTATAATTAGGTGGGTTTTGAAGCTTGTGCAACGATTAAGTCACGATTCAAGATAAAAGGCCAAGTGCTTTTTTTAGCAGCTCCGCGTCGCCCGCGAGGATGGCCGCCTGCAGTTTCCCCAGCGCATAAGTATATTCGTTGAGTAGGCTCGCCATGGCCTGATACTGGCCCGAAATGCGCTCGATATCCGCGTCCGGCGGCAGGGTGGCGGGGTAGGTGAAATCGGCGAATCCGTTGCCCGTAAAACGCGCGAAGGAAAAGCCGGATTTTTTTTCCGCTTCCATGACGGTGGTGATTAAACACGAGGCGGCAATGCGCGGGAAAAGGGCGGTGTAAACGGCCGCCGGGTCGGTGATTTCGGCAGGCGGTTCGGGTGCGGTTTTCAGCTCGCTTTGAATATGAGAAATAACATCAAGATATCGATCCAACGCGCTGATAATATTATTTTTATTTAGAATAAATATATCCGTCCATAAGCGCGGGCTGGAGCCGCCGAGCCGGGTGAATTTCTGGAAAGATTCGCTCGGCGAATCCCGGAATGGCGCAAGGATCGCCGCTAGGCTGAATGCCAATAGCTGCGGCAGGTGCGACACATAGGCATAAACCACATCATGCGCCTCCGCCGGCATCGCTTCCACTTGCGCGCCGAGCGCCTGCCAGAAACGCATGGCTTGCCGCAATGCATCCGTCATTTCGGGCGCCTCGGGCGTGACGATGACGCGCTTATGCTCGAATAAATCGGCCCGGCCTGCCTGAGTGCCACTCTGCTCGCTGCCCGCAATCGGGTGTGCCGGAATAAAATACACGCCCTGTGGAATATGCGGCGCAATGGCGTCGATCGCCGGTTGCTTGACGGAGGCCACATCCATCACGATGGCGTTTTTTTGCAGATGCGGCGCGATGGCAGCGGCGATTTCGCCTAATGTGGAAGGCGGCGTGGCGAGGATAATCAGCTCGCTGTTTTTCACCGCTTCTTGCAGGCTGGAGGTGGCAATATCTATAAATCCCTCGCGCTTCGCATAAGCCAGCGAAGTTGCATCGCTATCATACCCGATAATGGTTTCCGCCAGCTTGCGCTCATCCGCGGCGCGCGCAATGGAGCTGCCGATCAGCCCGAGCCCGATGATGGTCATGCGCAAAAAACCCTGCCTCATGGCAACACGCCGACCGTGCCGAACTGGCCGAAATGCTCATCGAACGCGAATGCCTGCGTGATGCCCAGGCGCTCCATGACCACCCGGCTGGTGCAGTCGGTGAAACTCCAGCCTTTATCCTGGTATTTCTCAAAAACCGACCATGCGGCACGCACATCGGCTTCAGAAATCCATTCGAGTTTTGCTAATGCTTCATTGAACAGAAGCGTACCCAATTGCAATGCCATGGAATATTCCCGCCGTGCCTGCAACAGAGTCAATAATTCATCCACGATATAATCGGTGGTAACAAGAGGAATGGTATTCTGGCTAAACCACGAAGTGGCCGCTGCATTATGGCGATCGGCAACCACAAACGTCGCAAACCATGCGCTTGTGTCAACAAAAATCACTTAATAATTACTATACAGGATTTTATCATGGTCTTCGCCGCTGAAAGGATCGTCCGGTGAAGAAACGGAAAGCGCCTGGCATTCTTTAAGCGTTTTCATCAAAACCCGGTGTTGCTCTTCCGTCATCCGGTCGGGCATTTTCTTGGCGGCTGGTTTTGCGGCGTTTTGCTTCTCCCCCACCAGCGCATCGATAACCGCGGACGCGGAAGAGTACGTCCCCGCTTTAATCTGGGTTTCGATGAAATGCTGCGCCTGGGGTGATATCTCTATATTCATAATGCCATAATCATAACGCAGATTATCAGAAGCGTCAATCGGGTACTTACGCCAGAAAATCGGCTAACACCTTGATTATCGCCTTATTATCCTCCTCGCGGCCCACGGTGATGCGCAGGTGATTGGGCAGGCCATACGCCACCACGTCGCGCACAATAAGCCCGCGTTCCATGAGAAACGCCGCCGCGCTGGCCGCGCTATGCTTGCCCGCCGCGAATTCCACCAGCACGAAATTCGCCGCGCTCGGCGCGACTTTCAGCCCCAGCTTGCTGATTTCCTGCGATAGCCAGCCCAGCCAGTGCGTATTGAAATGTTTGACGCTTTCCGTATAGGCCGTGTCATTCATCGCGGCGATACCCGCCTCAATCGCGGGCGTAGACACGTTAAACGGGCCGCGCAGGCGGTTCAGCACATCAATGATGGCAGGTGGGCCATACGCCCAGCCCAGGCGCAATGCGGAGAGCCCGTAAATCTTGGAAAACGTGCGCAGGCAAATGACATTTTCATTCCCCGCCACCAGCTCGCGCCCGCAGGAATAATCACTTATTCCCTCTCTCTCTGGGAGAGGGTTAGGGTGAGGGCTGGCATTGGCGTGAGGGCCATTGATAATGCTGAAAGAGCCCTCACCCCGCCCTCTCCCGGAGGGAGAGGGGGAAGCAGGAACATATTCCGCATACGCCCCGTCAATCGCCAAAATCACCTGCGGCGGCAGGCCTTTATGCAGCCGCGCCAGCTCATCTTTGGTGATATAGCTTCCCGTGGGATTATTCGGGTTGGCGATAAACACGATTTTGGTGCGCGGCGTCACGGCGGCGAGCATGGCGTCCACATCCATGCGCAGGTTTTTTTCCGGCGCCACCACCACGCTCGCGCCATTACCCTGCGCATAGATTTTATACATGAGAAACCCATGCTCGCTATACAGCACCTCATCGCCCGCGCCCGCATAAGCATGCACCAGCAGGCCGATCAATTCATCCGAGCCCGCGCCGCACACAATCTGCTCCGGCGGCAGTTTTTTGACCTTGCCGATGGCCTCGCGCAATTTGGTGGCATTACCATCCGGATAGCGGTGCAGGCTGGCAGCCGACGCAACGAACGCCGCGCGCGCCTCCGGGCTGGGCCCGAGCGGGGTTTCGTTGGAGGATAGCTTCACCACCTCAATGCCCGGCCCGGCCTTCGATTTGCCGCCGACATAAGGCGCGATATCCAGTATGCCTTTTTTAGGCTGTGGCTTGTTCATGCTGTTTTTCTTTCGCGAGCACCAGCGGCGTGCCGTAACTGCCCAGATACGCGCTATTCATGATGGACGGCCCAAGCCCCGCCAGCAACGCCCGCATGCCCGTATGCTCCGGCGTGACAAAGCCTTTAACCGTAATCACATGCTGGCGCGAGGCCGGGTTGCTGGTGCCGATATGAATCCATGCGGCTTCCATCTTCGCGCCTGCGAAAGCGGCTTGCAGGCGGCTCTGGCTGGTATTATGCTCGGCTTCCAGCACCCATACCGATATATCGTCGCCGGAATCTTCCGGTATCACCTGGCCGATGGCCAGCGCCGACTGCGCTTCACGGCCCTGCGCGATAAACGGCACATGCGCGAAAATCTTGGGCGTATCCTTGCCCGGCTGCAACAGGTTGGTCCACCAGCCGGTGGTGTCGCTGCGCCGCCACATGGGCAGAACGCCCACGCTGGCCTTGCCGTCCATGATATTGCCGATGACGCGGTTGAAATGCGGCTCGCGGATAATCTGCGCGGAAGGCCCGAAATATTCCCGCGCCAGCCAGAACATGTCGTTTTCCTTGTCGGTCGCATAAACGGCGACTTTAAGCTCGGCTTCAACGCTGGTCGATGCCCCGATGATGATGCGCCAGATGGCCGCCGCCGCGCTGGGCGGAAACGCCGTGTCCGCGAATTGCCCGGCGATGCGGCGCACCATACTAGTCTCACGGCCCGGGCGAATGGGGCAGATGCCCGGCGCGGTTTTATCCTTCAGCGCGCCGACTTCCGCCACCAGCTCCGTGCGCTCCATCAGCAGGTTGATGAGCTTATCGTCGATGGCATCGATCTTGCGGCGGAATTCTTCAAGTTTCTGGGTCATAATGGCGCTATGATTTTTCTGTGGAGGTGCCTTTATAAAGGAAGGTTTACTCATATTCAAGCAGCATACAGGGGTTGGTCTTGACCATTATCGGCCATTCCCATACAAATAAGGGCTTATGCAAAATTTTCCCTCTCCCCTCGTGGGAGAGGGTGGCGAGCGTAGCGAGTCGGGAGAGGGGGAACTCTCCACAAATTCTACAGAGCGAGTGGATAAAGCCCCCTCTCCCTAGCCCTCTCCCACAAGGGGAGAGGGGATATAAGGAATGTTATGGCTAAATCCAGCTTCGGCGCGAATTATAGGGAAGTGGAGGTCGGCGAGATTGTGCATCTGGCGAAGGCCGAGCCGTTCGTGCTGGAATGCGGCGTGAGCGTGTCCAACTTTCCGCTGGCATACCAGACTTACGGCACGCTGAATGCCAAACGCAACAACGCCATCCTCGTCTGCCACGCGCTCTCCGGCGATCAATATGTCCGCGGCGAGCACCCCGTCACCGGCAAGCCCGGCTGGTGGGACCGCATGCTTGGCCCCGGCAAACCCATCGACACGGACCGGTTTTTTGTCATCAGCAGCAACGTCATCGGCAGCTGCATGGGCAGCTTCGGCCCCAAGGAAATCAACCCCGCCACCGGCACGCCATACGGCCTCGCATTCCCCTTCATCACCATCGGCGACATGGTGCGCGCGCAGGCGCTGCTGCTCGACCATTTAGGCATCGAAAAACTCTTCTGCGCCATCGGCGGCTCCATGGGCGGCATGCAGGTGCTCGACTGGGCCACCCGCTATCCCGAGCGCGTATTTGCCGCCGCGCCGATCGCCACCGCCACGCGCCAATCCGCGCAAAACATCGCTTTCCATGAAATCGGCCGCCAGGCCATCATGGCCGATCCCGACTGGTGCGACGGCGATTATTTATCGCAGCGCAAATACCCCGCCAAGGGCCTGTCGGTGGCGCGCATGGCGGCGCATGTGACGTATCTCTCCCAGGACATGCTGCAGGAAAAATTCGGGCGAAACCTGCAAAACCGCGAACATTACACCTACGGCTTCGACGCCGATTTCAGCGTGGAAAGCTACCTGCGCTATCAGGGCCAGAGCTTCGTCGAGCGCTTCGACGCCAATTCCTATTTATACCTCACCCGCGCCGCCAGCTATTTCGATCTGACCGAAGGGGGCCGCAAAAAACTCACCGACGTTTTCGCCGGCACGCATGTGCGCTTCTGCGTCGTCTCCTTCACCAGCGACTGGCTTTATTCCTCCGTCGAAAGCCGCAACCTCGTGCGCGCGCTGAACGCGGTGGCGGCCAATGTCAGCTTCACCGAAATCGAATCCGATAAAGGGCATGATTCATTCTTGCTGGAACTGCCGGAATTTGATGCGGCCATCCGCGGATTTATTGATGGGTCTGCTAAGTTGTATGGGGTGGGGTGATGCTAATTTTTATTGATGAAAGTGGAGATCCTGGATTTAAGGTAAGTTCATCGCCGTGTTTGGTAATGACTATGGTAATGTTCGATAACTATGAAGAAGCGGATAAAACGCGTTCCTTGATAGAAGAATTGGGGAAAAGATTCAGAGTTAAACCGGAATTCAGATTTACCAATTGTAGTGCGCAAAACAGGACGGTTTTTTTTGATGGCATTCGTGGGTGTAAGTTTCGCGTAAGAAGCATCGTCATGCAAAAAGATAAGCTGCATTCACATTTTTTACGAAATAAGCCCGCATATTTTTATAACTTCACCTTAAGGCAGTTGTTAACGCATAACGGTTTGACTGGTGCAAAAATACGTATTGATGGCAATGCCAAGAAAGAATTTTTGAAAGCGGCTAAATCTTATTTGCGCCAACAGACGCCGGTTGGAATGATAGATAACGTAAAATTTCTAGATTCTAAAGCAGAGCCACTGATTCAACTTGCCGATATGATTACCGGCGCAATTGCCAGATTATATAACCGCCCAGATGCATCCGATGCAGATACATGGTATCGAAAAATATTATTGAAGGTAGAAAATATATGGATTTTTAATTGAGGCGCTTCCGCTTTCTAGGCCTAGTGCAAGGCCAGGAACTCCATCCGGAGCCGGTTCGAAAGCAGAAGCATTATTCTTGAGAACTATAACATCGGTGGATCATGGAAGTCAAGTAAGCCAAGTAAATCAAGCAACCTAAGAGAAATAACCTTTTAATTTTTATGGATAAAATAAAATCATCCCTCCGCCCCGATCTCCAGGCCATTGCCGACATGGTGGAACCCAATTCCTCGCTGCTCGATATTGGTTGCGGGGAGGGGGATTTGCTGGCGTGGTTGCAGAATAATAAAAAAGTCTCGGGGCGTGGGATTGAGCTTTCGCAAAGCGGCGTGAACCGTTCCATCGCGCGCGGTCTGTCGGTCATTCAGGGCGACGCCGAAGCAGATTTGCCGTATTATCCCGACCAGGCTTATGATTACGCCGTGCTCGGCCAGACCCTGCAAACCCTCAAAAACCCCAAGGACGTGCTCGAGCAACTCGTGCGCATCGCCCGCCACGCCATCGTCTCGGTGCCCAATTTCGGCCATTGGAAAAACCGCGTATCGCTATTCCTCAACGGCCGCATGCCGGTCACCAAAACCCTCAGCTATGAGTGGTACGACACGCCCAACATCCATTTCTGCACCATCACCGATTTTATCACGCTCTGCGAAACGCTCGGCCTTACGGTGGAAACCCGGCTTTACGTAACGCATCAGGGCACGCCCACGCGCTTTCATAACAAGGGCCTATCCGCTAACCTATTTGGCGAGCAGGGCATTTTCATGATTCGCAAATAAGAGTACCGTCATCCCGGCGAAGGCCGGGATCCATGCTTACCCATTTGCGTAATCTATCGATGTTACCCCTGTTTCCCGGCATGGATTCCCGCCTGCGCGGGAATGACGATATTTAAATAAGCTTGAAACCCGCCCCAAAAAGCCTATTTTTCCTTTATGCCGTCATTATTTGAAAAAGTTACCCCACAACACGCCCCGCTGGCCGATTCGCTGCGCCCGAAAACCATAGAAGAAGTCATCGGCCAGGCGCATGTGCTCTCCGATGGGCATATGCTGAAAAATATTCTCGAGGGCGGCGCGCCGGTTTCGATGGTGTTCTGGGGTCCGCCGGGCTGCGGCAAAACCACGCTGGCGAGAATCATCGCGCATAATTCCGGTTATGAATTCGAGCAGGTGTCTGCCGTGGCCTCAGGCGTCGCCGAGCTCAAAGCCATTTTCGAACGCGCCCGCGCGCGCCGGCAAGACGGCAAGCAGACGCTGGTATTCGTCGATGAAATCCACCGCTTCAACCGCTCGCAGCAGGATGCGTTTTTGCCTGTTGTTGAAGACGGAACCATAACTTTAATCGGCGCCACCACGGAAAATCCCTCCTTCGAAATGAACGGCGCTCTTCTTTCGCGCATGCAGGTGATCGTGCTGCAACGCCTCGGCCCCGATGCGCTTGAGCAATTGCTGCTCCGCGCGGAAAACCACACCGGAAAAAAACTTCCGCTGGAGCCGCAAGCCCGCGAAATTCTGATCGGCATGGCCGATGGCGACGGCCGCGCACTGCTGAACTTTTGCGAGATTTTATTTTCCTATAAGGGCAAAAAAAATCTCGACGCGCAATCCCTCACGCAATATCTGCAAAAGCGTGCGCCGCTCTATGACAAGCGCCAGGAAGCGCATTACAACCTCATCAGCGCATTGCATAAATCCCTCCGCGGCTCGGATGTGCAGGCGGCGCTCTATTGGCTCTGCCGCATGCTGGATGGCGGCGAAGACCCGCTTTATATCGCTCGCCGCCTGGTGCGTTTTGCGGTGGAAGATATCGGCCTTGCCGATCCGAATGCGCTCCTGCAAGCCAACGCCGCCAAGGAAGCCTATGATTTCCTGGGCTCTCCCGAAGGCGAATTGGCGCTCGTGCAACTCACCATTTACCTCGCCACCGCCCCCAAATCCAACGCCGCCTATATGGCCTACGGCGCGGCCAAACGCGCGGCCAAAGAACACGGCTCCCTCATGCCGCCCATGCATATTTTAAACGCGCCGACCAAACTCATGCAGGAACTCGGCTACAGCAAAGGCTATGCCTACGACCACCAGGCCGAAGACGCCTTCTCCGGCCAGAATTATTTCCCCGACGACATGAAACGTGAAGCATTTTACACGCCGGTGGAACGCGGGTTTGAACGGGAAATCATCAAACGCCTGGAGTATTGGGAAAAGTTGAGGGAAAAACGCAATGGGTAAGGACGCTGGCGCAGACCATTCCGAAAGTACCGCCCGCCGTCAGCAGGCGGCGGAAATGGCGCAGGATTTGATCGATGGCCCGCAAGACGCCCATTATGTGCATTATCCGCAGTTTCATCTCCATCATTATGATGCGAAAACATCACGCTTCTCAACGGAACCTTGAAAGCTGGAAACATTCTGCGCCCATTTTGAGAAACACTATTTAAGCTCCGGCAACGACCATTTTATCGAGCAGTTAACCGGCGTGGATGAGGCGCGTTATCGATTTTTATCCTGCATCAGGCTTCTGCGTAAAATTGCCGATCCGGAGGAAATAGTGGGATACCGGCAGGCAGAAACACTTCAGACGGGATTACAGGCGTGTCAGGCGATAAGGGAATTTTTGTCTGATAATCTGGAACGTCTGAATAACGCTGACGCACACTGGCCTAACATAAAAAAATTCGTATCCGGCTATCCAAAACAAAAATCGGCGCTGGAAATTACCCTGAAAAACCTGGGGACATTGGAGTATGGAATTAGCGCAGTCATGCAAAAACTGGTCATCGAGCCGCTGGAAAATGAAGAACGCGATAGGGGTGGAAGAAGTTGAGGCAGAAGCGCGCTGGCGGTTAGCGGGTTATTTTTTCTGCCGGGCCGCCGGGCTTTGGCTTCTCCTCCCGTTTGCGTTTAACCCATGAAGTATCGGCCGGCGCATCCGGTAATGCGGCGGGTGGTGGCGTGGCTGTAACAGATGTATCATGTAAAGATGAAGGTTCCGCACGCAAAACCGCCTCGAATTCTTCTATGGTAGAAGCTTGCATTACGGCATCGAATTTCGCTATGCCTTTGCGCGTGAGTCCATATCTGACATAACTGGCATCGGCGAAATTATTGGGTTTACTTAACATATTTACGATAAGACCAGCGTCTTTTTTTAAATAACCTAATGCGTAGTTAATATGCGGATGCTTGTAATGGAATGCTTCCTTCATTTTTACTTTCTGTAAAATATGCATCAAATCGGAACCCGTAATTCCTCCCTCATCTTCTGCTTCTTTTATCTTACTGAGTATGGCTTTTACCGCACCCATATTGAGCGCCGATTCAGAGACCATCGGTGGTTCGGGCCCTAATTTAATTCTATGTCCCAGGGAGGGTTTGTGAAGTTCTTTCGTTTTTAAAAGATGTTCCAGGGCGGCGATCAACTCTATGTAGTTAAAGCCTTGTGGTAGTTTGTATTTAAAGGTATTGTTGGTTAGCTCACTATACCTAAGCCCTTTATCTCCTGCTTCTTTTACTCTTTGCAGCAACCAGGCCACGGCATGATTATTTATTTTCTGCGGTTTATGCTCTTTCGTCATAACGGTCTTAGCCTGTTAATATGAAATAATGTTCCGCCCCATTCACCACCCCTTCGGCACCACGCTCGATGCCATTTTCACCCTGTTGCGGCCGTCGTTTTTGGCGATGTAGAGCGCTTCGTCGGCGCGCTTGAGTAAATTCTCGGCGCTGTCGCCGTCGGGATGCAGGCAGGCCACGCCGATGGAAATGGTGCGTTTGATCGCCTCGTCGCCGCGGCCGGTTTGAAACGGCGTCGATTCCACCAGCGCGCGCATGCGCTCAGCGGTTGCCATGGCGGCCTGCGCATCGGTTTCGGGCATGAGCGTGACGAATTCTTCTACGCCGAACCGCGCCGCCAGATCCGTCGAGCGCGAGGCGCGGATAATCACCTCGGCAAGCTGCTTCAGCACCTTATCGCCCGTATCGTGCCCATAGGTGTCATTGACCGATTTGAAGTGATCCATATCCATGATCATCAGCGCCAGGTTTTTGTTATTTTTAACCGCCTGCGCCACCATGTTGCCCAGATGGGTATTTAAATAATGGCGGTTGTAAAGGCCGGTCAGCGCATCGGTCAGCGCCATGGAAATACTCTTATGGTATTGCGATTTGAGCATGTCCTGATAGCGCTTGCGGCGAATCTGCGTGCGCACGCGCACCAGCATTTCGTTTTTATCGACCGGCACGGTGAGATAATCGTTGATGCCCATTTCCAGCGCCTTGAGCATGGTGCGCGTATCGTCTTCATCGACGAACACCAACAGCGGCACGTTGCGCATTTCTTCGTGATTTTTGATCTGCGCCGCCAGCCGCAGGCCGTCCGCGTCATTGAGCAGGGTGCTGATGAGCACCGCGTCGTATGCTGTTTGCTGAACCTTGGTCAGCACCTGTTCGGGGGTTTCGATCCAGTCGACATTGCAGGATTCGCTGAGTTTCGACACCACCTGCTTGCCCTGCACATTATCGTCGTCAACCAGCAGAATTTTCGCGCCGGATATGTCGAAGCTGTTATGGACCACCGGCGAAATGCCCATCTCGATGCTGGTTTTATCGCGCAGCCGCACCTCGTCGAGCAGCGTTTTGATGCGCACCAGCGATTTCACGCGCGCAAACAGCGCCATGTCGTTGATCGGCTTGGTGAGGAAATCGTCCGCGCCCGCCTCTAAGCCTTTAAGCCGGTCGGCTTTTTCCGAAAGCGCCGTCACCATCACCACCGGGATATGCGCAATTTCCGGATCTTCCTTGAGTTTTTTACAGGTTTCAAACCCGTCCATGCCGGGCATCATCACGTCGAGCAGGATGAGATCGGGCTTGTGGCGCTTGGCATGCTCGATGGCTTCGAAACCGTCCTTGGCCGAAATAACCCCGTAATATTCGCTGGCCAGCTTGGCCTCCAGCAATTTAACGTTGGCCGCTACGTCATCGACGACTAAAATTTGCGCGGTCATAAGACGGTTGGCAGTTGGCAGTTGGCAGATAGCAGATAGCAGGAAGATAAATGAATGGCTGGCGCATTCTTGCCCGCCAACTGCCAACTGCCAACTGCCAACCGCTTCATGCTAATTCCTCTTCGCCCAAAAACCGGCGGACGGTATTGAGGAACGGGATAATCGATATGGGTTTTGAAATATAGGCTTCGCACCCGGCGGATAATATTTTTTCCTCGTCGTCTTTCATGGCGAATGCCGTCACCGCGATGATCGGAATATCGCAGATGGAGCTGTCCGCCTTGAGGCGGCGCGTGACATCGAGCCCGGAAATTTCGGGCAGCTGGATATCCATGAGGATAAGATCCGGATGATGCTCGCGCGTCATGGTGATGGCTTCCAGGCCTTCTTTGGTTTCAATGGTTTCATAACCGTGCGCGGTGAGCAGATCGCGGAACAGCTTGAGGTTGAGGTCGTTATCTTCGACGATGAGGATGCGTTTTTTCATAAAGCCGGATTTGGGTTGATTAGGCATGTATAAGCGATAAGACTTAAGAATCCCTAAACAGGTTCATTCTATTCCGCTAATCCTTAAAATAATGTTTATTACGTAAAAAATATGCCCATCGCCATCGACATTGCGGGCGCGCATCCCACCACGGAATCCTGCCTTATGGCCATGCAATGGCTGCAGGAGCGGGGCGATTTTTCGCATATTCTCGAAATGGGCTGCGGAAACGGCATATTGTCGGTAACCGCCGCCACGATATGGGACGCGGAGGTGCTGGCGGCCGATATTTCCGATAAGGCGCTGGCCGATGCGGCCGCACATATCGCCGCCAACGGCATGGAAAACCGCATTACGCTGCTTAAGAGCGATATGTTTTTCGCCCCGCAGATAAAGCGGCGCGCGCCATATGATCTGATTATCTGCAATATGCTGGCCCACCAGCTCACGCAAATGGCGCCGGACATACGCGCAAATCTGGCCCAAAACGGGATTTGTATTCTGTCGGGCATGCTGGCCTGGCTGGCCGGGGACACCAAAACCGCCTATAAAAGCTTAGGCTTTGAAATCATTAAAGAAATCCCGAACGCCAACTGGCTGACATGCGTGATTTGTGACAGGTTGATGACAGAGAAATGGTTACTGTAACAAAAGCTTAACTTGTAAAGGGCATAATGGCTGCGGTACTCTGAACAATGAGTAGAACTACATGCGTATTTTCATATGACGATTAAAGATGCCATTGGTACAGTTGTCGATAAGCACATGGAGGCTTTTAAGTCTGAGCGTCCTAATGTTAGCGCACAGGAGCTTGCTGATGAAAATACGAGGTATAATAAAATAGTTACTCTGGTTGCCAACCGCGCCGATCATTACGAAAAAGAGTATGAAAGTTCCAAGAGACGCCTTAAGTTTAAAGCGAATAAGGAACGTTTCGAATCGCGGTTACCTCTCTGGCTAAGACCTTATAGGTTCAATTCGCATGTTGCGGGCGGGCCGGATCTGGCAGGCAATTTTTATGAGTATAGCCAAAATGTTAAATTTAATCCGCTGCCGCTGGCAAACCGGGACATTCTGGAGGGGGAATTTGGGGTTCTGGCCACAAATTATATGGATAACCAATCCAAGCTAAGAGATGACATTGTAAACCCAAGTAGAAATAATTTAGGTCAGGAAGGCCTGCAGGCATTAAAAGAACTGCGGGAAGTCAATAACAGCGGTTCAGGCGGCCCCGGCCAGAGTATTACCAGCAACATCGTAGGCATGTTCGTCAATGAAGACGGCCCGAAGATGGGCGGCATACTGGGCTTCGGCCTCGCGCTTGCCGCGGTGGCGAAAATATGGACCGGCGGATTGCTGCAAAACACCGGTTTTATGGGCATGGTGCTCGGCGCGGTGACGTCGGTTGGGCTGTTGCTGCTGGGCGCATGGGCGGGCAACGGCATCGCCGATTCCGTGTCGGCAGCCATGGCAGCCAAAGAAAAACCACCGGCGAAAGATAAAGATAAGGCCCCGGGAAAAGAGACGGCCGCTCCTGAACCCGAATCCGAGAAATCCACGAGCACCGAAAAAGCACAGGCCGCGGCGGCGCAGGTGAACGCCAGAAATGTTTCCGGCGGCACGGAAGCGGTTGCATTTACCGTGCCCGCAGGCATTCCGCTGGCGCAGCAAGATAAAAAGAAAACCAATGATGCGGCTCAGATTACAGGCTAAAATTAAGCAACACGGCAAATCAGGGATGACGTTATGGCTGATCTGGAACCAATAAAAACGCAAGCGGTTGAGGCTTTTCATAAATGGACATCGGGTAATAAACTCGATGAAGAATTTGCTGAGGAATATGATGACTACCTCAAAAAGCTTAAAGCCGTAGATAAAATCACCAGCGTTCAGGCTTTCTTTGCAAACCTTTTGAAAGCGGCTAAAGCCAAGCAAACGAACCCGGATCTGTCACCTGAAGAAATGGATCTAAAACTGGATGATAAAATCGGGTTTTATAAAAAGATTATAGAGGCTTCTAAAAACGATGCATCCATTGATAAGGATATAGCCAAAATTTTAGCAGCCGCGCAAAAAACCGAGAAAGACGGCGGAAAAGACGATAAAGACGATAAGGACGGCTGGAATATGGGCGGTTGGTTCAAGCCCACCAACCTGATTGCCATGGCCGGCATTGCCTTAGGCGGCGTGCTGCTATCGGCTATGGGCGTTTCGCTGCTTGCGGTGGTGGTGCTGGCTGTGCTTGCAGTCGGCGCGCTGATTTTATCGCAGATGCTTTCCGCTGGCGAAGAAGAAAACGTCACCGCGCCCGCTGCCGGCGCCAAGCCGAAACCAGACCCTAAGCCTGCCCTTGGCAAAGCTAAGAAAAAAGCGGTTTCCACGCCGGATGCGGATAAACCCGATGACGGAAAAACCGCCGCCGCTGCTGCGCAGCCTATTGATTTGGTTAGTGAGAGGGAAGAACCAGAAGAAGGAAAACCCTATTCAGCGCGCGTTACGCTGGGTACGATAAAGCTCAATATAAAAGGTGAAGAATTTGATTATGAGGTAAGAACGAGTGGTAATGTCAGTGGGGATCGAAAGAAGATCACATTTGGTGATAGGGTTGGGTTAAGCTCTACAACTTTTGTGAGAGATGCAGAGTATTTCCCCCACGCATATCCATCTAAACTCGGCAAAGAATTTGATATCACTGGCGGTAAAATTTTCATCGATCCAGCCGACCGTGATGCAGCATTAAAAGAAATACAAATTCAGGCGCAAAAGCTTATTGATGACAGAGCCAAGGCTCCAAAATCTGCGGCAGAACCAAAATCAACGGGTAAAGAATTTAAAATCAACGTTAAATCTACGATAGAGGCGCTTGATGGTAAGAGTGGCGATGAGATTATCAAACAAACATATGATGCGGAGTATAAGCCGGTCGGTTTGGAGAGCGGCAAGCTTATCGACTGGCTGAAAAACACGGATTACACAGCTACGATGAGCGATCCTGATAATATGACAGACGCCAATAAAAAAAGCGATATTACCCGTTATTTGAAGAGAGATAATTTTGATCAGAAGATGCCGGCTGTAATGTTGATGCTGCTGAAAGACGCGCAATTTTCACCGGATGGAAAGACTGCAACCGTAAATACTAAGTTGAATGCAACCGGCCGTCGTGAGGATGAATACGCTATATCAGGCAAATTTGAAGGTTTGGATACGGAAACCATTAGCTTCAAAGGTGGTTTAAAGACTGCAAATAATAGTGTGGGGGTTCAATTTGAAGGAAAAGCGGAAAATGTACCCGCCGGACTAGTGGATGAGCTTAAAAATCTGAAAGCTAATCCAGCCTCACTATTAGATAGGCCATCTGGACCTGAACCGAAAAATCCTGCGGAAGGAAAAAAACCGGCTGCGGCTGCGCCAACATCCGTTCCGGCGGATAATGAGAAAACGCCTATGCCGCTGAAATTATCGCTGGCGCAGACTGCAGCGGCGCTGGCCGTTGCTAAATCCGCGTATGATGCGGTAATTACGCCTCTGGCATATGCGCGGGATAATGCGCTGGCGGCAATAGATATTAAAAATCTTATTCCGGCCAAGGGAACTGATACATCAAATAAAACGGAAGACGTTACTCTGTTTTACGGAGGACAGGCTAACGGAGAACCTCAGAAAGCGTTTGCGGTATTCGAATTAAAACCCATTAGAAATGGCCAACCGGTTCGGCATTCGGTAGCTGTACATGGCAAGATGAGCCCGGATGGAAACACAATTACGTTTGGCGAGAACGCCATCATTTCCCCTGAAGATAGAGGTGAGGGCGCTTCGTGGGAGTACCCAAATACACTCGGAAAGACATTCGCTGTCAAAGACGGTAAGATTTCCATCGATAAAACCAAGCTTGCTGCAACGTTAAAAAAGATGCAAGACAAGGCGCAAAAGCTCGTTGATGAGAAAGACAAGGCTGAACCTGATGCAGAAAAAAAACCGGCGGCAGAAGAAAAACCAGCTCCGGCCGATCCGTCAAAGCAAGACATTACTATAGAGTACGTAAATGGACCAAGAGTGCTGGGAACTGAACAGCAGGTGATTGCGCAGCTGGGTACGACAAACCTCGCTATAAATGGCCAAAATATTCCTCATGCGCTGAAGGTATATGGCAACATCAGCGCGGATGGAATAGTTACGTTTGATGACGCTGCCGTAGACTCTAAAAACGCTTTTGCAGGTATCAATAGCACGCTTGCCTACCCGTCTAAACTCGGAAACGGATTCGCTGTTACAGACGGTAAGATTTCCATCGATAAAGCTGTGTTTGAGCAAGCGTACCAACAGATGAGAACGGAAGTGGACGGTATTGTTAAGAAAGAAACCCAAGCTAAACCTGCACCTAAAGAAGAACCACAAGCCAAACTTCCCGAGGGCGTGATCGACGGTTCCAAACTTTCAGAAGAAAACCGAAATATGGAAATAGCGAAGTCGCGAATTGCTCTCTCAAAACAATTCGACGAACAAAGTAAAAAGGGCGACAAGGAACTGATACTTAAAGAAGTCATGCGCAGAGGCGATGAGGTGACATTGATTTATGTCGGACCGGATGCTAGTGGAAAAACCGCTACTCGCACACTGCAAGGAAAAATTGAAGGAAATAATTTTCACCTATTGAGTAAATTTGAAGAAAAAAATGGTATTGTTAAACCGGTTGAATTTGAAACTCAAACTGAATTCGGTGGTGTATTTAAAGGGGGCGCTCTTGATACTGAAACATTAAAAGGATTCAACGGTTTTCTATTTCATATGAAAGCAATAAATGAGAGAGAAGTACAACATGGTGAAAAATACGTCTCCGCTCCGCTGCAAACACCCAAGAATTTGCCGGATAAAAAGACCGGCCCGCAGCCATTCGCCTGACACAAAACCGCCCGCTTATCTCTCTCCCGCGCGCGGGAGGGGAGTGATAGGCCTGTATTTCATCGATTCCTGAAAATACGTATCATTTATTAAATTTACAATTAAGGCGCGAAGATAAGGTACAAAAATGTACCTTAAACCGCCTCTAAAGGTACAAAAATGTACCATAAAAGCCCCAATATGCCCTTCATCCACCCCTTAATTCAGCCTTAATCCGGCCTATTCACGGGTGGAAAGCTTATGCCGCAGCTCATCCTCGACGCGTTTTTTTTCGGCGATATATTCAGCCATTTTCTCGACTTGCGCCGCCAGCCCGGCAATTTCCACCGGCCCGCCCTTAGGCATCGGCCTGTAAGGCTCGCCTTTGGCCACCGCCGCGGTTACGTCCGTCATATCAAGCACGGGCTTGATTACCCGCACGCGTACGATCCATAAAAAAAGCAGGAAAAAGTTAGCCATTACAAAGAGTAACAGAAGCCGTCCCAATAGCAGATTACGCACCGTTTCGTCGCTGATGCGCGGATCATATCCCAGCAAAATGATATAAGGATAATCGTTCGATACGCGGTAATAAGCATAATTTCCTTCGCCCCAGAACAGGCTGCCATGACTCACTAAGCCCATGGGACGGCTGGAGAAATTGATATCCACCAGTTTCTGCGGCGGGAAATTATGGGTCACGAAATCCTTATCGCTCGATACCTGCGCCAGCGGCGTAAGCGTTTTGCTGACAATGGCAAAACTGATGCCTTCGCGCCGCACCAGATCGCTCACCTGATCCGTCAACACTTTGATATCCAAGCTGATATTGACGATACCGATAAATTTTCCGGTGGAGTCCGTAATCGCCATGCCCAGCGGAATCACCCAGCGATTTGACACGCGCCCTTCAATCGGCCGCCCGATCGACATTTTCCAGGCATTATCGGCCATGGCTTTCTGGATATATTCGCGGTCCGAAACATCCACCGGCTCTTCCAGCACGCCGCGGTTGCTGCTGACGATCAGCTTGCCGTCCGGGCTTACCCAGGAAAAAATGGCGTATAAATTTCCTTTACTATCGAAGGACTTAAGGATCTGCGCCAGCCGCACGCGATCATGCGTGGGCTCCACGACGATCTGCCGCCCGAGCGAGGTGAGCATATATTCGGCCTGCTGCATTTGCCAGGCGAGCGTCTGTTCCACGCGCACCGATTCCTTTTCCAGCTCGCTATTGACATATTGCGTGTGATCCTCATAGGCGGAATAGGTAACCCACGCAGATACAAGGAAAAGCAGGAAAAAAATCGCCGCCGACAAAAGCGCAAAATCACGCGAGAGCGAAGGCTGTGCCCAAGAATTTTTCATTGTGCGCCAAACTGGTTCAAAGATGGATAGTATAACGGATTTTAGCCCTTAGGCAAACAATGTCTATTGCCCCATAGCAAGCGCTGGCGAGGCCTGTGCCTCCTGTTTCCGGCTGGCGATGGTTTCAGCGAAAGAACGCGATGGAACAGGCGTTTGCGGCGGATCGGCATCGATGACATAGGCATCTTTCACCTCATCGGCAAGCGTATCAGGATCTTTATCCTTGCGTGCGAACATGCGGCTGCAGACATAGAGCATTGCCGATGCAGCGGTGGTAACGAATACGTCAATGGCGGCGATGCGGCCAACTTTAAAACGTGTGGTTTCCAGGCCGTTTATATGCGTGGGTTTGCCAAACGGCTTGCAGACGATATGCTCGGAGAATTTACGTTCGAAAGCGTCGAACCTACTGGCTCCGAACATTTTTACGAATCCTTTGATGCTTAGGAAAGCGGCCGCCGATACTAATAAACGGCTTTTGAGGACGCCTAAAAAGTTTAATTTAGGAAATTCCTGAGGCGGCTGTTCATCGCCCAGTTTTTTGTTCAGCGCAGTGACTATGGGATCTTTGTAATTTTCAGCGATAGCCACCGGTATAGTCATGGCATGGCCGACATTCCCGACGATATGGGTGTTCATAATATCTTCGGCGGTTTGCTTGCTAAAGTAACGTTCGAGCCATTTAACTGAGGATTTGAAGCTATTCGCCCATTTGCCGTATTTGGCCTGATAGGCGACTGGAACAGTCAGTACGAATGTAGTCACGCCCGCAATGCCGCCATAGACCAGCCAGTTGAAAAGCTTCTCGCCTTTCGACATTTTCTTTTGCGGTTCCGGTGGTTGGGTTGCTGGCGTATCAGGCATATATAAACCCCTACGGCGCCAGCGAAAAATTGGGCTGATCTTTTTTGACCCTATCGCTGTAAGACGACGCTGACGCGCGTTCTTTATTTACAGGCGTGATTTTATCCGTGTGTTTGGGTTCCGCAGCCGCTTCGGGCTTGGCTTCGGGGGCGATTTTTGGGACTTCGGCTTGTTCAAGCGCAACGTAAGGTTCCTCAATTTCTTTTGGCATATGCTTCTTTCTGGCGCCGCTCGTGGCCCACATGACATGGGATGTCATCCATGTATAGATGGAATCCAGCGCTGCAAAACCCAGATAACGCTGGATAAATTCGCTTTTGGCGAATTGCTCGTGGCCGGGGACTTTACTTAATTTTACTGCCCCGTTGCTCATATCCTTGACTAGTTCTGTAATGCGGTCCTGACCATAAATGGTTTCACCGGTCAGCGGATTTTTGGTAGTGGCGATTTTATCGAGCACAATACCCGTGACAATGGTCGAGCCGGAAGCCAACGTGCGGCGGCCT
>Ga0206847_10134_pt1 | contig 25109 bp, 19 predicted proteins | sample Alteio_BWOrgCont_17_FD_152880 | JGI IMG/M metagenome (GOLD analysis project Ga0206847, IMG submission 152880) | Enriched cells from forest soil in Barre Woods Harvard Forest LTER site, Petersham, Massachusetts, United States -... | ecosystem: Environmental > Terrestrial > Soil > Temperate forest >... | reverse complement strand
GCTTGCCTTATGTCTGTGACTGTTCGGACTCTCTTTCAAAATTTGCCAATACTACCCGCACGCCCGCGCCGGCGGCTGCCCCGTTGGGCCGCAACCGGCTCAACTCAACCCAATTACGCCGCATCGGAGGCCATCGAATCCTTTGAAGATCGCTCTGGAGATCACGCCCAATCTTGAGCCCCTGTTTGGGACTCGCGATGAAAACCTCAGGCTGATGGAAGATTCACTCGGTGTCAGGATCGATCTTCGCTCCGACGCCGTGCATGTGGAGGGACCGGGAGAAGCTGTGACACGCGTCCAGCGCATCTTCCAGGACTTCGAGGCATTGCGAAAACAGGGCATCAATCCCCACAACGGCGAGCTGAACGGGATGCTGCGGCTGGTGGTGGCGGATGCGGCTACGACGCTGCGTTCGCTGGCGGACAGCGGCAAGCAGCGGTCAGCCGGCGTGAAAAGGACGGTGCAGCCGCGCTCCATCAATCAGCGGAAATACGTTGAGGCCATCGAGCAGAACGATATGACCTTCGGTGTCGGCCCGGCTGGTACCGGCAAGACTTACCTTGCCGTGGCCATGGCCGTGGCGGCCATCAACGCCAAGAAGGTGAGCCGCATTATTCTGGTGCGTCCAGCTGTCGAAGCAGGCGAAAAGCTTGGATTCCTGCCCGGCAGCTTGCAGGAAAAAGTCGACCCCTATCTGCGCCCACTGTACGACGCCCTCTACGACCTGCTTGAGCCGGAGAAAGTGGACAAGATGCTGGAGAAGAACGTCATCGAGGTTGCGCCGCTGGCCTTCATGCGCGGCCGCACTCTCAACGACGCCTTCATCATCATGGACGAAGCGCAGAACACCACCATCGAGCAGATGAAGATGTTCTTGACCCGCATGGGCGCCAACTCCAAAGCGGTTATCACGGGCGACATAACCCAGATCGATTTGCCCAACCCGCGCAAGTCCGGCCTCATTGATGCAATCAACGTTCTCGATGGTGTAGAGGGGATTCACTTCTGCCACTTCGAGGATTCGGACGTGGTGCGCCATGCGCTGGTGCAGCGAATTGTGCGGGCTTACGAGTCAGCCAAACCGCAGCAGCAGGAGTTGCCGCTAGCGATGGGTGAAGCCATCGAAGTTGGTGGCCAGCCCCGCGACAACCGCACGCAGGCGCAACCGTTGCACGCGCCCAAACCGCAATAAATGCTGACTTCGCGTAGAATTGAAGATGAATCGGGGCCGTGCGCGCCACGGCCCTGAGCCCGATGATCCTCCTCGACCCAGATTTGCCCCGAGCCGCGCAGCACATGAAGATTGCCATGTTATCCCACTGGACGTACAATGGAGTTGTTGGAGAACTCCGGAGCATTCCATGCCGCAATCGTCAACCGTCGAACGAGCCGCCGAACGCCGCTCACGAGCACACCGCCTGGGCTTTCGCGTGGATGCGGAAACCAAGCGTCAGGTCGAGCGCGCTGCCGCCCTCGAACGGCGCAGCCTGACCGACTTCTGTCTCGCGGCACTCACCGAAGCGACCCACGCCACCATCGCTCGCCACGAGACCCTCGTCCTTTCCGAACGGGATCGCGCGGCTTTCTTTGACGCCCTGGTTCATCCCCCTAAACCCAACGCGAGACTGCGGCGGGCCTTTCGTTCGGCTGAGGAACGGGTCGTCGCCTGATGGCCCAGCCGGGAGCTCTTTACCAGCTTGAGCCACTGGCCAAACAGCATGACCGGGCGAGATTCGATTGCGGGGTTGAGAGCCTCGATCTCTACCTGAAAACCCAGGCATCGCAAGACATGCGGCGCAAGGCCAACGCGGTCTTTGTGCTGGCCCCCCGGGATATGCCGAGCCGGATAGCCGGTTACTTTACCCTCTGCGCCTATGGATTGTCTCCGGGAGCCATCCCCGAGACAGTCCGAAAGCTAATCCCACGCTATCCAATGGTGAGTGCTACTTTACTGGGCCGGCTTGCGGTCGACCTTCAGTTTCAGGGCCAGGGGCTGGGAGCTATTCTGCTAGCGAAAGCTCTCAGCAACGCCTATGAGAGCTCAGCGCAGGTTGGCTCTTCAATGGTTGTGGTGGACGCATTGAACGAGCAGGCGGCAAGATTTTATGCCAGGCACGGATTCATCCAACTGCCGGAATCCATGCGTCTCATCCTGCCAATGCAGACAATTGCCGCTCTGTTTTTGCCGTAGCGTAGAATTGAAGATGAATCGGGGCTGTGCATGCCACGCCCCGAGCACGATGATCCTCCTCGACCCAGATTTGGACCCCGACCCCGCGCCCAAGACCACTTCGGCGAAGCGGAAGAGTGCGTCATCACCGGTTCGAGCCACAAAGAAAACCGCACCGGATATTCGCCTTCCCTCAGCGCGGACGCTGGCTCGATTTTTGGAGGCCGCGCAAAAGGCTGTCCGGCTCAAGGGGCAGGTTACGGTTCTGCTCACCACCGATGCGGCCATTCGCAAACTCAATCGCAAGTTTCGCCATAAAAACAAGGCTACGGATGTGTTGTCGTTCCCGGCCGAGGGTTTTGGGACGTTGGGGATTGCGGGCGACCTGGCCATCAGCGTGACCACTGCATTGAGGCAGGCAGCGGAGCAGGGGCATTCGCTTTCGACCGAAATCAAAGTGCTGGTCTTGCATGGCCTGCTGCATCTTGGCGGCTACGACCACGAGGATGATGATGGTGCGATGGATCGGCGAGAACGGTTGCTCCGGTCGAGGCTGAAATTGCCGCAGGGCCTCATCGAACGGGCCGAGGCTCCGCCAGCCGCCAAAGCACGCTCGCCCCGGAGGGGCGCGTCGATAATAGCCCAGGGCAAGCGCAGCGCCGCCCTGGGAAAGAACGTCGACAAAGGCCAGGCGCCCCGGAGGGGAGCCGCGAATCGCGCCTCAGCCCCAGCACCACCCGCCGCCAAGGCCAAACGCCCATGAGCACCCTGGCGATTTCCATGGTTCTGCTGCTCGCCGCGGTCGAGACGCTGGCCTCTTACATCAGCCGCGTTTACGCCGAGTTCGGCAAAATCCTCACCCACGAAATCGAAGAAAATCTCGACGCCTGGGAAGAGTTGATTGAGCCACAACTTGGCCTCACTCGAGAGCACGCTTCCATCTGCGCGGCGGTACTGCAGCAACTGGCGCTGGGAATTATCGCGCTCGAATTCGGCGCTGTGCTGTTCGATCGCGGCCCGAATTTCGCCCGGCCCTCCTACGCGGAAATAGCCCAGGCAGTCCTCGGCGTAGTATTGGCCGTCGTCTTTTGCAATCAGCTTATTCCGTCGCTGCTTTTCAATCGAACGAAAGGCCGCTGGGTCAAGCGCCTGGTCTGGCCAATCCGCCTGCTGCTATGGCTGATGACGCCGATCACCGTTTTTGTCCGCTTCTTCTTTTCAGTCGCATCCCTCGCCGAGACGCAGGCCAGCGAAGAAGAAGAGGCGGCCGTCGATGTGGAGGCGCTGCTCGAAGCCGGTGAGGAAGAAGGCATTCTCGAAGAGAACGACATCGACCTGGTCCGCTCGGCCGTCGAGTTCGGAGACAAGCTGGTGCGGGAAGTAATGACTCCGCGGCCGGAGGTTTTTGCTGTCCCGGCATCCATCACGCTGGAGAAGTTTCTTGAGCAGTTGCGCGAACACAATTTCTCGCGCGTCCCCGTCTACTTAGGCTCGCTCGACAACGTGACCGGCATAGCCTTCGCGCATGACCTGTTGCAAATCACCGACGAAGAAGCAAGCACCCGCACCGTGGCCACCATCGAGCGTGAAGCGGCCTTTGTTCCGGAAACCAAACGCGGCTATGAACTGCTGCGCGAAATGCAGCGCGAAAAGCAGCACATGCGCATCGTGATCGATGAGTACGGAGGTGTCTCCGGCCTGGTAACGATTGAAGATCTGCTCGAAGAAATTGTCGGCAACATTCGCGACGAGCACGAAGAAGAGACAGCAATCGAAGAACCCCAGCGCGAACCCAACGGAGTGTGGCTCGTCCCTGGCAGCTTTCCCGTCGATCAGCTTGCCGACCTTTTCGGCGAACCCATCGAACTCGGTGACACCTACGAAGCCTCGACCCTCGGCGGCCTGGTCAGCGAGATTGAAGGCCGCATCCCTCTAGCCGGCGAAGTTGTGCTTCTAGAGCCCATCGGCCTCCGCATGGAAATAGTAGCCTCCACCGACCGCCGCGTAGAGCGCCTGCGAATCTTCCCGCCATCCATCGTAGAAAATGCGCCGTCCTAGCCTAATCCCCAACAGCACCGTCCCCCCAAGCGAAGCGGAGCCGAACCGAATCCGCGGTTGCTCCCGACAATGGCGGCGTGCATCCGTCAAAAACTGCTACTCTAGCTTCAATTAAATCGACTTGGAGGGGCTTCATGCGACGCCTGTTGCTCGCCTTTGCCTTGCTTTTCAGCATCGCCCATCTTTCCTTGGAGTCGCAAGAGCAGGAAAAGAAGTCAACAGGCCATTACATGTTTGCCTGGACTGGCGATTTTGGTCACGAAGGCAATGACTTTCTCGCCGTAATCGACGCGGATCCCGCTTCTGCATCCTATGGAAAGCTCATCACCACTGTTGTAACCGATCAGCCAACTATGCAAGTTCATCACACCGAATACGTGATGCCGGCAAGCGGCATGCTCTTCGCCAACGATCATCTTGCCGGGCGAACATTCATCTTCGACGTGCGTGAACCCCTCGCTCCAAAGATCGTGACATCCTTTACCGACATGGCCGGCTATATGCACCCGCATTCCTATTTGCGCCTGCCCAATGGTCATGTGCTGGCCAGCTTCCAGCACTCCCATCACGACATGGTCGAAGGGCAATTGGGAGGCAGTGGCGGATTGGTGGAGATTGACGATCAGGGCAAAGTTATTCGTTCAGCCAGCTCGGCTGACCCCGCGTTTCCGGGAGCGCTCCTCACGCCATACAGCCTTGCCGTTCTTCCCGAAATCGACCGCGTCGTGTCCACAGATTCCTCCATGCACATGGACAATGTCTTCAGTGGTGTGTCGTACCAGGTGTGGCGCCTCTCAGACCTGAAACTTCTCAAGACTGCCAATTTGGATATCGGCAACAATCACTATGGGCATGTCAGCCCGCAAGAGCCGCGCATTGGCCCCGATGGCGCAGTCTACGTTCAAACTCTGGGTTGCGGCATCGAGCGCATCAGCGATATAGACAAGGACCAGCCAACATCCAAACTTGTCTATAACTTTCCCGGCTCCATGTGCGGAGTGCCCACCATTGTCGGGCACTATTTTATCCAGAGCGTGCCTATAACCCACGGCCTGATTGTGGTAGACATTGCAAACGGGGACAAACCTGTAGAAGTGTCGCGCGTGAAGCTCAGCGATGGGTTTTCTCCGCATTGGACGGGATGGGATGCAAAGACTCAGCGGGTTGTCGTGACCGGGTCTGAGCCGCGTCTTTACATGCTCAAGCTGGACCAGGCAACCGGGAAGCTCACCATGGACGATGCATTCCATGACGCGGACGGGAAGCCAGGATTCGACTTCGCAAATCGCGATTGGCCGCACGGTTGGAAGGGATCAGGACTTCCGCATGGAGTGGTCTTCTCGCGCTAAGGGCAGGGGGCATGCATATTGCCTCGGCCATCTCGGTCCGCATCCGCGATAATAGAGGGTCAGGAGTATTGTCCCTTTGAAATCTGGATTTGTCGCAATTCTAGGCCGCCCTAACGCCGGCAAAAGCACGCTTCTCAACGCACTCACCGGCGAAAAAGTGGCCATCGTCTCCGCCAAGCCGCAAACCACGCGCAACCGCATTGCCGGGGTTGTCGAAGTGGAAGCGGTCAAAGGCGTGCATCCCGCGGCGCAAATCGTCTTTGTCGATACTCCCGGCGTCCACAAGCCCGGTTCACATCTCGACCGCCGAATGTTGCAGGAAGTCTACGAAGCCCTCGAAACCCGCGACGTAGTCTTGGTGCTCATGGACGCAACCCGCCGCGTACAACTCGAAGCCGCCGCGATTCCGACCGCCGATGCGCCGGAACACAAGAGCGCCCACGGCGCCACCAACTGGGCCAGCGAGGACGAATTCCTCTTCGGCCTCATCCGCAAGCTCGACTGCCCCGTCTTCCTCGTCCTCACCAAAATCGATCTCGTCCCCAAAGATCACCTACTCCCGCTCATCGACACGCTCACAAAGCATTTCAACTTTGCTGAGATCATTCCCGTCAGCGCCCGCAAGCGCGACAACCTTGACCTGCTGGTGCGTAAGATCGTCGACGCGCTTCCCAAGGGCGAGCGCTACTACCCCAAAGATCAATATACTGACCAGCCGCAGCGCTTCATGGTGGCCGAGCTAATTCGCGAAAGCATTCTCGTCGAGACCGGCGAAGAGGTCCCATACGCCGCCGCAGTTGTGATCGAGCGTTTCGACGAGCCGAAGCCATTTGTCCCGCGCAAAAAAGGAGCAGTTCCAGCCCGTCCGCCGCTCACCAGCATTGCCGCCGCCATCTATTGCGAACGCGACGGCCAGAAGGCAATTCTCATCGGCAAAGGCGGCGCCAAGCTGAAGGAAATCGGGACGGGAGCGCGCCGCAAAATCGAGTCGCTCCTCGGCACGCGCGTCTATCTCGAACTCCATGTGATCGTCGAACCCAACTGGCGCGAGTCAAAGAGCTTCGTCGAATCGCTCGACTGGCGGAACCAATTGGAGCGCCTGGGCGTAGATCAAATCACGGAGAGAGAGTCAAACGAAGAGAAGTAGTTTCCTGTTCTGACCCTCTATTCTCAAATGGACCCGGTTGCAGCTTAGGAATTTCATATCTCCGGAAGGATTCTCAACAGCCTTTCGCTTTCTGCTCTAGACTTGGAATGGCGCATGAAGATCGTTCGAAGAGCGGCAAACTTTCTCTCGCGATCGACCCTCGGATGGGTTGCGCTTCTCTGCGTATTAACCATTCCGATAGCCGCGCAAAATCCGCCAGCTCCCGCAACGCAGGCGGCAACCGCCCCAACCAATGCGCCTCCAGACAGAATTCACGGCGCAATCATTCTCGATGGCCCCTGGCGTTTTCAGATTGGGGACGACTCCCGCTGGGCCGATCCCAGCTTTGACGACTCCTCCTGGTCCCCCGTAGTTCTGAGCAAATCGCTCGCCGATCAGGGCTTTGAGCCCTACACCGGTTATGGCTGGTACAGGCTGCGCGTGCAGCCACAGCAGCTTGCTCAATTCAACAATATTGTGGGCAATCCGCAGCTCGATCTTCTCGTCACCGGCGACTCGGTAGGGCAGTATTCGGTGTACTTTGGCGGCGTTGAATTCGGCCACACCAAGGGCATGTCGGACAGCCCGGACATGTATCAATCTCCACCATTGATTGTGCCCCTCGCAAAGCCCGCTGCGGACGGGACAATTGTCATCGCCATTCGAACCTGGGCAGGCCCTCGCGTTAGCATCGGCCGCGGTCTCATCGACAAGGTTGAACTCGGCGCACAGGCCGACATTGCGGAAAGGCTCACCTCGGCCACCGAGCGCCGCTGGGACCAGCAAGTGATCTCCGGCATGGTCGTCAGCTTTCTTTTCTTTTGCGTTGCCATGCTCGGTGCCACGCTCTATCTGGCTCAACGCAAGCATTCGGAATATCTCTGGCTGTCCCTGCTTTGCCTCTCGGTCACCGCTGTCGGGTGCGCGGACCTTGCCTTCGAACTGTCGCTGCTCCCGTGGTCAATCTATATCGTGCTTGGCCTTTGGACCGGCCGCATCTTCATGGCCGTGACGATCGAATTTGTCCTTCGATTCACCGAGAGCGATTATCGAAGACTCGTGCGCATTGTGCAGATTTGCATGCTCGTGCTGCCCTTTGTGTACTTCGTCCATCTTCAGCAGGTCTACGAATATCTATCGATTTGCGCCGAGGTGGTCTTCTGCGCCCTCATTACAGTTTTGCTTTTTCGCGCATGGCGTCGTGGACGTCCTGAGGCAGGCGTCATGCTGCTGCCGTTCTTTCTTGCGGCCAGTGCGGATTCAATTGACACTGTCCTCGGATACGCCGCAAGAATGCACTGGCTTCCCGATAAGTTCGCAAGCCATCGCTTTCATTTCGGCCCCATTGAATTCACCACCAGCATCGTTACCTATACCGTGTTCCTCGGAAGCCTGCTTGCCGTAATCCTCTATCGCTTCATCCATGTCAGCCAGGACGAGCAGCGTTCCGTCGCTGAAATTGAGGCCGCGCGCAGCGTGCAGGCCATGCTCATTCCAACCAAGCTGCCGTCGAACCACAACTTCATGCTTGAGAGCGCGTATTTGCCAGCCAACGGCGTAGGCGGAGATTTCTTTCAGGTCCTTCCGCTGAAAGACGATTCAATGCTAATCGTAGTCGGAGACGTAAGCGGCAAGGGCCTGCAGGCCGCGATGAATGCAAGCACGCTGGTGGGCGCGCTGCGCAACGAGCTCTCGCACGATCCCGCAACGGTCCTCAACAATCTGAATCATGTGCTGGTAGGCGCGGGAACATTGCCGGGCGCAGCCGAGAAGTCCGTAATCAGTTTTGCCACCTGCGTGTGCGCGCGTGTGTATCCCGACGGCACCATGACCATCGCCAATGCCGGTCACCTCAACCCGTACCGCGATGGCCGCGAAATGGAACTCGCAGCCGACCTGCCGCTGGGCGTAATCCCCGACATGCACTATGAGCAAGCAACTTTCCATCTCAACGCCGGCGACAGGCTGATTTTCCTATCGGATGGAGTGGTTGAAGCAGCCAACGCGCAGGGCGAACTGTTCGGCTTCGAGCGGACCCAGCAGGTAAGCAACGAGTCGGCGCGCTATATTGCGCAAACCGCCAAGCGCTTCGGCCAAACCGACGACATCACGGTAGTCTCAATGTACTTTGCCGCGCGCGCCGCTCATCCAGTTGCGAGAAAAGAGCCGGCGCAAGTTTGAGAATCTGTCTAAAACTTTGCCTTAAGTGAAGGGTACGGGCTTCAGCCCGTACATCATGATCCACCAGGAGCTTGGCTTTAGCCACTGAGGGAATTGCCAGCGCGAGTTTGCATTCCCCCAGTGGTTAAAGCCAAAACCAATCGGCTCATCTCCGCAAGAGGACAAATAAATTCATGCTCCAGCGCAGACCGCCGCATTGCGACCGCGTCTTATAGGTGAAGGAGCGCAAGGCGCTCACTTGTTCAACGAAGATAGAGTCAATCCGGAGTAGAGCCGGTTGCAAAATAGGTTTTGAAAGGGCACGACTCCACAGGCTGCGGAAAAACTCATTCGGTCGGTAGGCCGGGGATTTATCCCCGGCACAATCCGAATAGAATCAACGTCGGCTTCAGCCGCTGAGGTATGCTTTTCGCCATTTCCACCAGAAATACGGAGTATTCCCGCAGACTGTTTAGTCGTGCCGCAAAAGACCAGCAAAACCGCGGGCTTTAGCCCCTGAGGCATGAATCATGTTGAAGCATCGCCCTCTTCTGATCGCAATCGTCGCCTTAGCTTCATTCGCTGCCAGCCATGCGCAAGGAACCGACATTTCGGCTGACACGAAGGCGACGCCCCAGGACATTCAGACATGGCTGTCCAGCGGCGATCCGCGTCTGGTTGCATGGGGAGCTTACTTTGCGCGGGTGAACGCGGATGATCACGCGACTGCCACCATGGTGCAACTGATGGAGATCTGGACCGCGCCCGGAAAAGATGAGGAGCAAGCAAGCAAGGAGGACATCAATGCCATGTCCGACGTCCTCGATGCTCTGATTGTGCGCAAGCGAAAGGTCTCCCTCGAAGCCATCTCCGCGATTGCGCCTTCGTTCCAAAATCAGGCTGCGATTCTTGCATCGCGTCTTCCCATCGCTGAAGCGACCCCTCTGCTGCTCACATGGTACGAGAAGCGCAACAGCGATGATCATTCCGTGCTGCCGCGCATTGCCGCCATGCTGCTGAGCAACGCTCCTCCGCCCGGTTTCGCAGCCAGCGTATTGGCGGAATCGGAAGAAGATTTGCGCATTATTGTCTTGAGTGCCAACTACGGAGTTGGCTATGGCGGCAGCATCGGCAGCAGTTGCGGGGATGGATGGGGAGTGGCGCCACCAGCAGGCTGGCCGGCCGTTTTCAGATATGGCGTTGAGGAGAATTCGCCCCACAGCCACGACCCCATTCTGATTCGAGCGGCCGGAGACACAATCACCTATCACCGTATCGACATGCATACAGGCTGGGGCTCCTGCTTTGATCCGCGGCCCTTGACGATGCAAACGCGCATGGGTCTCGTGGTTCAAATGCTCGGAGGGGACACAAAGAAGATTCCCTGGGCAATAGAGCGGCACTCTTCAATCGCCTTCGAAAATAACGCGCAGTTTCTTCGCGAGTTACAGGAACAAATCACTAAGGAAGAAGCGGACATGCAAGCTACGGCGGAAGATCTTTTTGCCCGCGGGTTTTTGACCAGAGCTGAAGCTGATTTGGTGCGACCGAAGCTGGCTGTTACAGTTTCCGACAATCGAATAGCGGGTAGCTCACCGCTGCCAAAGCTGGAAGCCCGCGATCCACGCACCACTTTGAATTTCCAGACGAGATAGGCTGCTTCAAAGAGAAATGCCAGTGTCCCACATCGGTGGAACAGGCTGCGAAAAAACTCATTCATTTCTCAATCTCAAAGGCTTTGTAACAGGGCATGACTTCAGTCGTGCCGAAAATGCCTGTCAAATCAACGTCGGGCTTTAGCCCCTGCAAAACTCCGGGTCGGATTTCGTTCTCAAGCACCCTTTTTCCGCAGCCGCTGAATCCGTTCCTCTCCAAGCTCGATTCATGCAACAGTCTCTACGCCCCCAGCACATTCCCCCGCCCATTAGTCTTCACCGCATACATGCGCGCATCCGCAGTCCCAATAATTGCATGAACCGTCAGCCCATCCCTGGGAGCGGCAGCCAAACCAACACTCGCGCTCACTCTCAGCTTCAGCCCTGGGCGAACAGGGAAGCGTGTCTCCATCAGCGCATAAAGCATTTCCGTGCAGTTTGCAATTGCCGCCTCAGCCCCAGTCTCCGGCATCAGCACCGCGAATTCATCCCCTCCATAGCGGAAGCAGAGGTCGCGCTTGCCGCTCAGCTCCTGGATGCGTTTGCCAGTGCGCGCAAGCAACTCGCTCCCCACCAGATGTCCGTGCGCATCGTTAACCAGCTTGAAGCGATCGAGATCGAGAAACGCCAAACTCACCGGCATGTTTTGCCGAGCGCAGCGTTCCAGCTCCCGCCCCAGCACATCGTAGAGATGCCGTGCGTTGAAAAGCCCAGTGCAATCGTCCGTAATGCTCAGCTGTTGAATATGCGTCACGTCGCGCGAATTTTCGATTGCGATGGCCGCGTGATCGGCCAGTATATGCAGGAAGGCGATCGTGTAGTCGGTCATGCGGTCGGCGCGCGGATTAAATATTTCGATCACGCCGTAAGTGCCTTTGCGTCCGCGAAGCGGCATCGCGATCACTGAGCGTATCTTATGGCGCGGCACGGCAGACTCGCTCGTGATGCGCGGATCCTCGCCGGCTACGGGAACAATAAGCGTTTCACCGTGCTCGGCTACCCAGCCCGCAACGCCTTCGCCCACCTTCACGCGCAGCCCGCTCAGCGTCTCCTGCCCTCCGCCGGCAGCAAGCGCGTAGTAGAGCTCTTGCTTCGTTTCGTCCAGCATCAGCAGAGTCCAAAGCTCCGCCTCAATGGTGCGTTCCATTTGTTCAAGGATCGTCCGCAGAATCGTATCCAGGTCGAAGCTCGACGTAAGCGAGCGCGTCAACTGGTGGAAAACAAGTAAATCTGCGAGCGGAATCCGACTTTCCGTCTCGTTCGTCATGAAGGGGCCTATTGTCGGGGGGAGACTTGAGAGCATTCTGTCACATTCAGGCGGAGTCGCGATAGGCCGCATTGCTCACAGCCTTGCATTCGGGACGGCGGCAACTGCAAGAAGGCCGCAGCTTTGCACCTATCCGCCGATATGCACCATCGATCGAGAGGGCTTCATAAATCCCGGCTCGCCGATATGATGGCGCGCTTCCTTTCCCTGAATCGTACGGTGAATGTAGGCGCGCAGTTCCGCATCAGATTCGCCTGCCCGCAGTCGCCCATAGAGATCATGCTCCACCTGCGAAAACAGGCAGGTGCGAATCTTCCCGTCGGAAGTAAGACGCACCCTGCTGCATGCCCCGCAGAATGCCTGGCTCACCGGAGCAATGATGCCGATCTCGCCCGCGCCATCCTCGAATCCGTAGCGCCGCGCCGTCTCGCTCGCTTCTCGCGCAGCCATAGGCACAAGCGGCAACACGCGCCCAATGCGTTCCACAATCTCCGCCAGCGGAACCACGATCTCCGGCGTCCACAGCCGTCCCTCTTCGAGCGGCATGAACTCGATGAAGCGCACCACAACGTTCTCTTCGCGAGCAAATCGGGCAAAGCCCTCAATCTGGTCGTCGTTGAAGCCGCGCATCAGCACGCAGTTGACCTTGAGCGGAGTCAGCCCGGCTTCGCGTGCGGCACGAATCCCGGCAAGAACTTTCTTGAAGCTCCCAGGAATCCGCGTAATGCGCTCGAATGTCGGCGCGTCCACCGCGTCCATGCTCACGGTAACGCGATTCAGGCCAGCAGCCTTCAGCGGCGCGGCAAGCGAGTCGAGCAAGTGGCCGTTGGTGGTGAGCGCCAGGTCAAGCCGCTGCCCATCAAAGGTCCGCATGTGCGCAAGTTCCCGCACCAGCTCCACCAGCCCGCGCCTCAGCAGAGGTTCGCCGCCAGTCAGCCGCACCTTGGTGATTCCAAGATCGACAAACAGCCGGATCAGCCGCAGGTATTCTTCAATGCGCAGCTCAGGATATTGAGCGCCCACTTCGCCGGTGCGGCAATAAACGCATTTGTAGTTGCAGCTGTCCGTGACCGAAACGCGCAGATCGTGGATCACGCGCCCGTGGCTATCCGTCAGCCTGTCGGTTGTGTTTATCGGGGAAGGATGTAAAGTAGCAGCTGCCATCGGCACTTTCAAGCGTATACCGTTTCGAGCCGTTCCGCACCCCGAAGCCCGGTTACTCGAACTGACGCAGCCAGCTCAATCAATCCGCGGCGTTCCCTTGCGGAGCGCGAGGCCCGTGATGCCAAAGAACGAAATAATCCCCAGCGCAATCACGAAATAGTAAACCATCGGGTGCGCCCAGCCCGGCGAATAGGACAAATCCTGCCCAATCCACAACAGCAAAATGGTCGCAATCACCGAGAACTGCCCAGCGATCACCAGAAACGTATGCCCCAGATCGCGCCGTTTGTCCAAAGCTTCCACCTGGTCGGGGGTGAGGTTGCGTTCTTCGGGGGGAAGCAGGGAATTTGCCATCTGGTTTCTCCGTTCACTCGGCGGCCCGCGCCAATTCCTGGATGACCCACGATCCCAGCCACCCGCTTCTTAGATTCAATCACAGGTTGCCGGATGCGTGCCACTACCGGCAAAATAATTGGTTCTCATCCCCTGTTTTCGGTACACGCAGAGCGGGATGCAAATCATACGATTGGCGGTTTTCGTTTTCGGTTCCACACTCATTGCCCCGTGCCGCTCAATGCTATGGATTGTGGTGACCCGGCGGCGTTGTCGCTGATTTCTATCGTGGCCGTCAATGCTCCCTCAGTCTCAGGTTTGAAGTGGCCATGAATCGTGCAACCCGCCCCCGGCGCCAGGCTTGCGCCGCAACTATTCGCGAACACGTACGATCCAGCATCCGCGCCGTTCACAGCGATGTTGGTGATGGATAGAATCCCTGTCCCGGTATTTATCAGGGTTACGGACTGTGATGCGCTCGCCGTCCCTACATCGACGAGCCCGAACGCAAGACTTGTGGCTGAGAGAGCGACCGTCGCACCGCTCGTGCCCGTACCGCTTAAAGCGATTCTTTGCGGCGAGTTGCTCTCGTTGTCCGTGATTGTGATGGTTGCCGTCAGGGCGCCCGAGACCGTAGGAGCGAAGTGCCCATGAATCGAACAGTTTGACCCCGTTGCCAGGCTGGTACCGCAGTCGTTTGCAAATACGAATGAAGAAGAGTCGGCCCCCGTCACACTGATGCTGGTGATGGACAAGGTCGCGGAGCCGCTGTTGGTCAACGTCACCGATTCCGATCCACTCTGCGTTCCAACCTTGACAGATCCAAACGCCACGCGGGATGACGACAGAGATACCGCAGGCCCAACCCCTGTGCCGCTCAACGCGATTGTCTGCGGCGATCCAGTCGCGTTGTCGGCGATCGTGATTACCGCTGTCAATGCTCCCGTGATAGCAGGCTCAAAGTGCCCATGAATCGAGCAGCTTGCGTTGGCCGCCAGGCTGGTCCCGCAGTTGTTTGCAAATACGAATGAGGAAGCATCCGCGCCAGTCACACTGATGCTGGCAATCGAAAGCGTCGCGGTGCCCGTGTTCGTCAAGGTCACCGACTGCGATCCACCCGCGGTTCCGATCGGTTCGCTGCCGAACGACAAGTTGTGGGCCGAAAGAGTGACTGCTGCGCCGCTCGTCCCCGTGCCGCTCAGCGCAATTGTTTGTGGCGATCCGGGCACGTTGTCGGTGATGGCGATAGCCGCTGTCAGTGCGCCAGTGGCTACAGGCTCAAAGTGTCCATGGATAGTGCAATTTGCTCCGGCCGCCAGGCTCGTCCCGCATGTGTTTGCGAATACGAATGAGGATGCATTCGCTCCGGTCACAGCGATGCTTGTGATTGAAACGGATACTGAGCCTGTATTGGTCAGTGTCACCGATTTCGACCCACTCGCCGTACCAACATTCTCGGAGCCGAACGACAAACTGGTGGCCGACAGGGACACCGCAGGCGTAACTGCGCCGGTGCCCGTACCGCTGAGGGTGATGGCTTGAGGTGAACTGACGTCGCTGTCGACGATTGTAATTTTTGCTGTGAGCGCTCCGTCAGTCTGGGGCGCAAAGTACACATTGATGTTGCAGCTTGACGTGCCAGCCAGGCTCCCTCCGCAATTGTTGGCCAACACGAATGAGGAAGCATTCGCTCCACCCACGGTGACGCTGGAGATCGACACGAGCGCGGTTCCTGTGTTGGTCAGAGTCACAGGCGTCGCCGGACTCGCCGTCCCAACACTATAAGTTCCGAATGACAAGCTGTGAGTTGACAGAGTGAGCGTTGAAAGGCTGGTTCCCGTCCCGCTCAAAGTGATTGTCTGTGGGGAGTTGATCCCCGCATCCGTAATCGTGACGGTTGCTGCCGCTGGTCCGTCCACCGTGGGCCTGAAATAAACGTCAATGCCGCAGGAAAGAAAACTGCCTCCGGCACAACCGTTGTTCACAAAGAATTCGGAAGCATTTGGGCCGGTCGTTGTTACGCTGACGGGACTCAGGCTTCCGCTGCCTGTATTCGTGAGAATAATCTCCTGATAGCCCTGCGATCCCAATTGAACAGGCCCGAAAGCTACGCTAGTGGCCGAGAGCGTTCCCACCGGTCCGGCACCACCAGTGCCGCTCAACGCAATTGTCTGTGGTGAATTAATGGCGTTGCTGTTGATCGTGACGGCCGCGGTCAATGCGCCTACAGCCTGCGGGTCAAAGTGACCATGAATAGTGCAAGACGCTCCGGGGACAAGACTTGTGCCGCAGTTATTTGAGAAAACGAATGAGGAAGCATCCGCGCCGGTCACAGCTATGCTCGAAATTAACATCAGCCCAGTGCCCGTGTTCGTTAGCGTAAAAGGCTGCGACAGGCTCGATGTCCCAACCGTCTCTAAAGGAAATTCCCATCCGGTAGTCGACAGTTGTATCACCGGCCCTGACGCCACCCCTGTGCCGCTGAGGTTAAGGGGGAGGGTTAAATCGCCGGGGTCGGCTTGGAGTGTAACCGACGCCGTCAGTGCCCCTGCAGCCTTGGGTGCGAAGGACACAGTGAGGGTACAGGTTCCGCCGTCTCCCAGGTACCCGCCGCAATCGTTGGTTACTACAAATGAAGACGTATCCGCTCCCGTCACGTACATGGCGGCGATATCCACGGCTTCGTCAATATTGTTGGTCACAGTCACGGTTTGCGAAGCACTCTCCGTCCCAATACTCTGTGGGGCGAAGCTCAGGTTATAAGATGACAGGGATAAAGTTGTCGGTGAATCCTCATAGCGCCATAGGTCATTGATTGGGCCAGCCTCCGTAACACCGCCCAAGAGCCAGAAATTGCCAGTGCTATCTGTCCAACTACTGCTCGAATATCGTCCTCCCGGGATGTTGCCGGTGGCAGGGACGCCTAAAGTTCCATACACTCCGCCATCGTTTTTGGGCGAGCTGCTCCCGCCCCTCCAGGTCCATTCGTTCGTGGAAGGATTGAACTCCCAAAAGTCGTTGAGAAATCCCGATGCGCCCTTGGCATCGTAGCCTTCCCCGCCAAAAAGCCAGAAATGGCCCTTGCCGTCTGTCCAACTGCCGGCTCCAAATCTCGCTCCGGGGATATTGGCGGCGTCATGAACGCCTAATGTGCCGTACACTCCGGGCTGGCCACAATCGCCCATCTCGGGGCAGGAAGGAACCGTCTTGCTGCCACCCATCCAGGCCCATTGCCGCGTGGAGAGGTTGAACTTCCAAAGGTCGTTGAGAATGCCAATCTTGCCGTTGGCATCATAACCCTTGCCCCCAAAAAGCCAGAGATTTCCACTACTGTCTACGCTGCCTGAAGCAAAATAGTGTCCGCCGGGAGCGTTGCCTGGAGCCGGCGCTCGCAACGTACCGTACACTCCAAGCTGGCCACAATTGCCCGTGTCGGCGCAGGAAGGGGTAGAGTTACTGCCCGAAATCCATGTCCATTCCTTGGTCGCGGGATTGAACGTCCAAAGGTCGTTGAGCGTGCCAGTTGCGCCGTTGGCATCTACGCCGTTGCCCCCAAAAAGCCAGAAGTTGCCGCTATTGTCCGTCCAGTGGCTCGCGCCAAACCGGCTTCCTGGGAAGTTTTTCGCGGCAGGCGTTCCCATTTTCCCGTAAGAACCGGGTTGGTTTGCAGAACTGCTTCCACCCATCCAAGCCCATTTGTTCGTGGAAGGATTGAACTCCCAAAGGTCGTTGAGGGTGCGATCAACTTCCGGTCCTGAGGCATCGACGCCCTTTCCCCCGAAGAGCCAGAAATTGCCGCTGCTGTCCTTCCAACTGCCGGCAGCGATCCTTGCTCCGGGAATGTTGCCGGCAGCAGGCATGTGCAACGTCCCGTATACTCCATTTTGGCCGCATCGAGTTTCGCAGGAGGGAACAGTTTTGCTCCCGCCCATCCACGTCCACCTCTGGGTGGAGGGATCAAATTTCCAAAAGTCGTTGAGAACGCCGTCCGTGCCTGTGGAATCGGTACCGCTGCCCCCAAAAAGCCAGACATGACCGCTGTTATCGGTCCAGATAGCCTGAAAATTGTGCGTTCCTGGGCTATTTCCTACATCAGGAGTTCCCAGCGTTCCGTACACTCCCGGCTGGGCTCCACCCGCAGGAAGCGTGCTGCTTCCACCCATCCACGTCCACTCGCCGGTTTGCGCCCCGACAGGCAGGCAAAAGCTCGCCACCAGAACCAGCGCTCCCGCGACCACAAGGCAACTGGGGCACAAACCTACTACTCGGCGGCTCAAAGCAACGGCACCGCCCATCAGCGAATAGAACGAATCTGCAATTTTCATTTAATTTAGGCCCACCAAGCCTCGAAAGAACTAGATCGGGCCACTTAACACGCCGACGATTAAGGATAGTTGAGAATCGCGGTAATTGGAGAATCTTTAGTAAGCCCCGCAGGTAATCGCACGATTTTCAGTCTTCGAGAGCCATCAGCTGACCAAGCCCCGCCAAGGCCAAAAACTTTCGCAAATTTCTTCTCCCCAATTTGCAGATAATTACGACCCGCGAGCGCACACTATAAATACAGAGAGGGCGAGAGGAGAAGATCCCTTCCCGCCGAACGGTCAAATTCACTAAAATCATCTCCGACCCCCACCCCCCTGGCCGTTTTTACACATTTTTGAGCGCCAGAATCCACTCAAGTCATTGATAACAAGCACGATGTGAAAATCGCACGTTACCTTAGTGGTAAACAGAAGCCCTCTAAAAATGCGGTTTTTGAGTCAAAATCAGTCCCTTTTGGCCGTCTTCGATGAAAAAGGAGTCGTTTCATTCGCGAGTCCTGTTGTAACGCCCAGACTCTAACGTCGATTAACTCCTTCGCTCTACAATCGTTTCTTGCCCCCAGATTTCCAACTCGACACCAAACGCGTCGACATGGTTCTAGTCTCCCCGCGCAACCCGCTCAATATAGGAGCGGTAGCACGCGCCATGGCTAACTTCGGCTTCGAGAATCTAACCGTAGTCGCGCCTTACACTCCGCATTGGCGCGAAGCCCGCTCAGCCATTGGCGCGCCACAGCTGCTCCAAAATGCAAAGGAGTCCGCAACACTGGCCGAAGCCGTCGCCAGCTGCACGCTCGTAGTCGGCACCGGAACGCTGGTCCATCGCAAGCCCGAGCAGCAAGTAGTTCCGCTCCCCAACCTTGCGCCGATCGTCCAGCAAGAGCTCGCCAAAGCCGGCCGCGTCGCCATAGTCTTTGGCCCTGAAAAACATGGACTAACCCGCGAAGACCTGTCGTGGTGCAACCTGCTCGTCGAGATCCCCACCGATCCCCGCCAACCCTCGATGAACCTCGGCCAAGCCGTAGCCGTCTGCCTCTACGAGTTAGCCACAAGAGCCATTTCGACTCAGCTCGCAAACGAAAAGATAGAGCAAGCCTCAGCCGCACCTTCCGCCCAGCTCGAACTTCTAGCTGGAGTCATCGAAGAAACCATGGCCGCTGCCTCCTACTCACCTGCCTCAATGCAGTCAGCCAACCGGCACGACCTCCGCCTGCTGCTGAGAAGGCTCGCCCCCACCACGCGAGACACCCGCCGCATCCTGGGCCTCTTCCGGCGAATCCTATGGCGGCTGCAACGTCCCAATAAGGGAAACTAACTCCGAGCATGGACCTGCAACTTCAGTGTTATTCCACACAAATCAGCGAGCCAGCGGTACGCTTTTCCTGATAAAGTTGGCCACAAGGTTCCCATGTTCAAGGCTCTCGGTTTCTCCCGATTTGCCACAGTCGCCTCGCACCGTCGCGCCACTGTGGTCCTATGCTCCATCGTAGCGCTTTCTTTCTCTTCGTACGCGCAACAACCGCAGCCTGACGTGCCTCAACAGCCAGCTCCGACTGTCGCAACTCCCGCTCCCGATGCGACGCAGTCGCCAGCACCGGCAACTGCTCCCACACCTGATGCGACGCAAACGCCCGCTCCAGCACCAGCACAGCCACCAGTTCCAATCGCGACGTCCGCCAATCAGCCTGGCCCGCAGACGCAGCCTGCTCAACCCGGCGGCATCACCGAAGAAGAGCTGAAACAGATGCTCGTGGGCAAGCAGCTCTACCTGCGCGGCGGCTACCAGGGAGACTCGCTCACCTTCGACGAGCATGGCCACATCATCGGCCACTCTCCGCAAGGCTCATACACGCTCAGCGTTGTCCAGATCGACCATGTGCGCCTCACCAAGCACAAAGTAGAACTCGAAGGCATCCGCTATGGCCTCCACTTCAACGAGCAGCTGGCCTACGAAGATTCTTCGAATACCTACGACAAAGTTCGCATCACGCCCAAGAAGAAAGTCGTCAAGATTACAATCGACCGCGAAATGGTTGTGAACCCGAAGAAGAAGAAAGATCCCCCGAAGGAAAAGGGGAGAGCCGTAAAGCCAGCTGGAGCGCCGCTCGTGTCCGGCCCTGCGCCTGGAACCGCGTCCACTCAGGCCGCCACGCCTGCACCGGAATCATCCACAACATCTCAAGCGGCGAGTCAGCCCCCAACGCCTGCATCGCCAGCCACTCAGCCAGCTCCCACCGCAACTCCGGAGCAGGCAGCCAACGCTGCGTCACCAGCTTCCACGCCCTCCGCACCCTCCGATTCGGTAACGACCACCGTCGCCGCGACCACGCCGCCAGCCGCAGCCCCCCCAAGCGCCGAGCCAGCCGAGATGAGCGAGGCGGACCAGCTCAAGGCTTCCATCGCTGCTACTCCTGAAGCCGAACGCCCCGCCGACCCCGGCAGCGTCACCACCACGACCTCGCAGTCGCACGCGAATCACATGCTGCGCGATGCGCTCGATGCCGCCTTTGCCCCAGGTCTCGACGACCGCATGATGACCGCCATGCCCGACTTCTGGAAACTCTACTATCAGGCCGTCGCCGCCAAAGCAGACTATCGGCCCTCCGACCCATCTATCTTGCGCCAGAACACTGTGGACCAGAAGGCCCACCTGCTCACAAGCTTCGAACCTGACTCGAATGATTTTGCGCAAGCCGCTGGCGTCGCCGGAATGGCCCTCTATCACACCGTCATCGGCCCAGACGGCAAGCCTGGCGAGATAGCCGTCGCGCGGCCCATCGGCTTCGGCCTCGACGAGAACGCTGTGGCGTCGATCCGCAAAGCCAAGTTTTCGCCGGCAATCAAAGACGGAAAGCCAGTCCCAGTGATGCTCGACCTGGTCGTACAATTCCGCATCTTCTCCAAACGCACCGCTGCCCAGTCCGCCCCTGAAACGGCAGACAAGACAACGCCGCCCGACCCCGTCCTTCCAGGACCCTATAGTGCGGCGCATCATTAAGACACCTTGTATGTCGTGGTCCTGAATTCCGATTTATCCTCAACCTATGGCCGCGCCTTTTCTCAAATTGATCCAGCAAGGCGCCACTGCGGAAGTGGCCGACGCCGTCCAGGCTGACCCCGGTCTCGCTAGTTGGCGCGATCCCCAGGGTGTTTCAGCGCTGCTCTGGGCCGTGTATTGCGGTCAGCCTTTGGTGCGCGATTTCTTGCTCGCCCGTCTTCATGCCGAGAGTATCTCTCCCGATATCTTTGAAGCAGCGGCGATCGGTGACGTGGACCGATTGAAGGCCCTTCTCAAATCGGAGCCGGGACTGGCTCGGTCCTTCGCCGGTGACGGCTGGACACCGCTCCATCTGGCCGCGGCCTTCGGAACGCCCGCGGCAGTTGCTGCTCTCCTGGCTGCAGGAGCACGCGTTGACGCGGTCAGTCACAACCCGCAGCAGAATCAGGCACTGCATGCAGCTTTGGCTCTCGGAAAGAATGCGGAAACAATTCGATTGCTGCTCGATGGCGGTGCCTCGGTCAACGCCACACAGGCCGGAGGATTCACAGCGATCTTCTCCGCCGCGATCGCCAACCGTAGGGATCTGGCAGAGATACTTCTTGCTCACGGCGCCGATCCTCATATAAAGAGCGATGGCGGCAAAACTGCGGCAGACTTTGCGCGTGAAAGAGGCCATGCCGAACTTGCCGCGTGGCTTGAATCGCAACCCGCAAATTAAGACGCTGCCAGAATTAATTCCTCGCAATCGGAAGCAACAAGCGATAAAGGGCAGGGACGACTTTCGGTGCCAAACCGTCCAATCTGGATTGGGCGGGTGGAAGTGACGCGTTTATGTCTGTGTCACTTTCGCAAGAGTCATCGAATTCCGCAAGACTTTCGGACTACATTCGCGGGGCCGACGTCTGACAGCTGTTAAACGCTGTCAAACACATGTAGGACGACTGGTCGTTTCCGTCTTGCGGGTGTCCGACATCTGTAAGACGCCCGTAAGACATCGCAAATCAGCCGACAGAACCTTCGTCTTAGCTCGGCTCTCTGTCTTACAAAGAGGCTGATCCGTTTGAATTCCTTGTCTTACAGCCTCGGCAGGTCACAAAACGCGCGTGTATGCCTGCCCGGACAGAGTGGGTAAGATGGAAGTACTTTTCGATGGATGATTGGGTCGGCCGGAAGATCGAATGAAGAGTGGATGGCCGGCGAAAATGTAAGACGTTCTGTAAGACAGTGGCAGACAATCGTCTTACAGTCTTACAGGCCGTCCCGCAATGTCTTGCAGGCCGTTCCTCAATGTCTTGCAGGCCGTCCGACACCCTCAGAAAACCACCACCAATATAGACAGTCTTGGCAATCGCTACTCCTCCTGACGAATGACTTCCTCTAGTTTCGGTTTATGTTTGACCTCGCGGCCCGTGCGCGGTTCCGTGTCGACAACGCGTGCGGGCTTTGGCTGCCCAACACGATCGCGCGCATTGGCCTTCACCGCCTTAGTCGCCGAGAACTTCCCTGGCTTTCGTTTCTTCATGAATGCTGCCTCGCAGGCGCTTTGTCTGTTCCCTGAGCAAGCTAACTCTAGGTCAACCCGCCCTAATCCCGCTCCTACATTGTTCTAACGTCGAGTATGGAATAGACTCACCCTTGAGGGGAAGTACTGGAGACCATGGAAGAGCGGGAATTCTTCAACGAGACAACGGAATTGCGAAGCCACACGCTGACCTGCCCCAAGTGCGGCCAGGCGGGAGAGTACAAGGTTTCATGGGTGGTGAGGAGGAAACGGGCTCAACTGCCTCGCGGCGCCGACGAACGCGATCGAGCTCGCTTCGCCAAAGCGCAGTCCTATATGGTTCGCCGCGACGACAAGCTGGCCTGCTCCAACATGCGCTGCCGCAAACCATTTGAGATCACCCAGCTGCAATCACTCGCGTTCCTTTCCGAATAAGAAGGTCAGCTGCATCACGTACCGGCGAGACCAGCTCCATCCGGTTGAGGATTACCCTCCGCACCCGCAAAAATTCATTCATCGCTAACCATCGCCTCGATGTGTTAGCGTGTTCCCACACGCGCGAAATCCGATCACCAGTCCAAGGAGCGGGAAAGATGGCTCGTTTTCTTAAGTCATGCGCAATTCTCCTTCTCTGGATTGCAGGCGCAGCATTTGCGCAATCGGCCGCAACCACATCCCCTCCAGTCCAGCGAGGCTTTCAGGCTCCTTCCGAACGCGACCACACCCGCCACGGCCACCACTATATAGTTGCCATCGGGATCGACCACTACCAAAACTGGCCTGTGCTTGGAACCGCCGTCAGCGATGCCTCAGGATTCGCCAAACTGCTCACCAGCCAATTCGGCTTCGAATACGCAGTCGAGCCACTCACCGAACAAAGCGCCACCCGCGACAATATCAACGCGCTCATTGACGACGATCTGCGCAACAAGCTCACGCCTGACGACGACCTCGTCATCTTCTTTGCCGGCCACGGCACCACGCGCAATGACAAAGTTGGCGATGCCACCCAGTCGGTCGGCTTTCTGGTTCCATTTGAAGCCAGGGCTCCCGGCACTAACGAGCACTGGAGCGACTACCTCAACATCGAAGAGTTTTTGCGCAAGGTCAGCTCTCTGCCTTCGGAACACATTCTAGTGGTTCTCGACAGTTGCCACAGCGGTATGGCTCTGGGCAGCAAATTCACCACCAGCCGCGCCGACACCCGCTTTCAGCAGGACATGCTCCGCAAGGTGAGCCGCAAGGTAATTACCAGCGCCCAGGGCGACCAGCTTGCCGCCGACAACGGCCCGCTCGCCGCCCACTCCCTCTTCACCGGCCTCATGATGCAGGGCCTGATGACCGGCAAGGCCGACAGCTTCGGCCAGGGATTCATCACGTCCACTCAACTCGGCGCCTATACCCAGCATGAAGTTGGCGTGCAGGAAGGCTCAAAGCAAACTCCACTGTTCGGAGGCTTCGACCTCGACGGCGGCGGCGAGCTGATCATCCCACTAGGCGCTGGAGCTGCGCCGACTGGCTCGTCAAGCAAACAGGGCGTCGCGCTCACGCCATTCGAAACCAGCGAGGTAGCCAAGATACGCAAGGACGATCGCCGCTACTGGCAGGATGACGACCCGCTCAAGAATTTTCCTGCTGCTCGAAGCGCTACCGTCAAGCTTTGCGACAGCGGTGACGGGTGGGGGTGCGCGCAGGCGGCCGACAGTTTCCGGAAAGGTCTGGGCGGCGGCATGGACTTTACTCAGGCCGTCGAGCTGGCAAGGAAGGGTTGCGAGGCAAAGGTTGTCGCGTCTTGCGTGATTCTCGGCATCCTCTATGAAAAGGGCCAGACCATTCAACCGGACAAGCAGACTGCTGCGCGCCTCTATCGGGACGCCTGCACGGAGGGAAATCTCCGCGGCTGCGCTGACCTTGGCAACCTTTATGAGACCGGCCAGGGAGTCGTCCAGGACTACACCCAGGCGCGCAGCCTCTTCCTCAAAGCCTGCGAAGGCGGCGAGATGGTGGGCTGCAGCAACCTCGGCATGATGAACGCCAACGGCCTTGGGGTCGCCATGGATTATTCCCAGGCTTTGACCTTCTACCGCAAGGCCTGCGACGGCGGAGAGACGGTTGGCTGTTACAACCTCGGCGTGATGTACGAGGACGGCGACAGCGTTGTGAAAGACGCCGCTCAGGCAATCAGCCTGTATCGCAAGGCATGTGACGGCGGAGAGATGCGCGCGTGCAGCAAGCTCGGCCTGATGTTTGAGAACGGCAGAGGCGTCGGCAAGGATGCGGCGCAGGCAGTTGCCATGTATCGCAAAGCATGCAACGGCGAAGAGATGATGGGCTGCTTCAGCCTTGGCGTCGATTACGAGAGCGGCGATGGCGTTGCGCGCGACGTCGTCCAGGCCGTTCGGCTGTTTCGCACCTCATGCGATGGCGGCTATATGAAGGGATGCAACAACCTTGGCGTGATGTACGAGGAAGGCGAAGGTGTAGACAAGGATGCGTCCCAGGCTGTGTTCTTCTACCGCAAGGCGTGCGATGGCGGAAACATGGTGGGTTGCAAATATGTTGCCATGATGTACGCCAGCGGACAGGGCGTAAAGTTGGATACAAAACAGGTTGAGCTCTTCTATCGGAGAGCCTGCGACGGCGGAGACACGGAAGCCTGTGAAAAGCTGAAGCTTCCAAAGTGATTCCGAGCATGTCTTCAGCGAAAAGCTACCAAAAGCCACCGATTTCGCCCCAAAACCGCTCCTTTTGCGGGGCTTCTGTTTACCACTAAGGTAACGTGTGATTTTTGTATCATGCTTGTTATCAATGACTCGATAGGTTCTAGCCCCTCAAAAAGTGTGTAAAAAGGGTAGGGGGGCGGGGTCCGGTTCGTTTTCCCTGCCTGCCTCGACGTTTTCGTAGATGTTTTTGATGAGTTCAGCCACCCGGCGGGGCGGGATCTGTCTCCGCTCGTCCTCTCTGTTAATAGTGTGCGCC
>Ga0206847_10130_pt2 | contig 25279 bp, 26 predicted proteins | sample Alteio_BWOrgCont_17_FD_152880 | JGI IMG/M metagenome (GOLD analysis project Ga0206847, IMG submission 152880) | Enriched cells from forest soil in Barre Woods Harvard Forest LTER site, Petersham, Massachusetts, United States -... | ecosystem: Environmental > Terrestrial > Soil > Temperate forest >... | reverse complement strand
GGCCGATCGAACCACGGACGGTCATGCCTGCCCACAATGGCCCACGCAATGCCCGCATACCCATTTGGATCGCGCCCATCCAGCTCATAACGGTCATTCAGAATCACGGCCCACTCGAATGCTCGCGCCGGATCGGGCGCCCACTCCAGAATCTTCTTCGCCCAGTACATCCGCATATAGTTGTGCATCCAGCCGGTCTCGACCATCTCCAGCTGCGCCGCATTCCAAAGATCGTCGCCGGTCTCGCCACGTTCCAATTGATCAAATGTATAGCGATTCGCCCTCGCATCACCCGCGTGCTCGATCAGCGTTTTCTTGGCCCAAGGCGCCGCACATTCCCAGCTGTCGTAGTTGGGCTCATGCCGCACAAACAACACCGCCAGCTCCCGCCACCCAATAAGCTCCTCAAGAAACTTGTCCCCAGCCGCCGCCGAAGCCTTGCCCTCCGCCACAGCCTTCTTCACCGCCAACGCAATCGTCAGCGGCCCAATATTCCCAAAATGCAGATAAGGCGATAGCCGGCTCGTCCCCTTCAACTCCGGATGGTTCCGCGTCTCTTCATAATCCTTCAACTCCAGATTCACGAATTCCCGAAGCCGCATCAGCGCCCGGTGCGTACCTCCGGTAAAGCTGTCGACCGGACCAATCCTCCGATCGAGCTTCACAAATCCCTCTGTAATATCCCGATTCAGCGCATAGCTCTCCAATTTCTTTTTCGGTTTCCACGGATAAATCGGCACCGCCTTTTCCGGCCCAACCAGATAGTTGGCCAGCTCCGCCTTCAGATGCGGACGGAAGTGATGCAGCAAGTGAAAGCTTCGATCGAACACCCGCGAAGGAACCACCACATCGGCATCAACAGTCCAGTAAGGCAGCTTCAGACGCTTGGCCAGCACTTTGCGCCAGCGCTCCGGCTCGCGGCATGGATTCTCATCGCCCACAAGCAGCGCCGCCTCCACCTCTTCAAGAAAAGCCTCCAGCGAACTCTCCGGCGAACGCCGCAGCACAAAGCCCACCCCACGCTCTGCCGCGTCTTCCTCAACATCCCTCAGCCCTTGCTGCAGAAAGTGGTAATGCCGCAAATTTGCATTCGGATAATTGGGAATCACCTGAAAATAAACCACCACCGGAAGCCCCAGCAGGTTTGCAGCCTCAATCGCCACATCCAGCGCAGGATTGTCCACGATCCGTACCGCTCGCTGCATCCAGTAAACGACGCATCGCCCGCCCTTGCGCGGACCCCCACCGCAACGCACCAGAACGCGCAGCTGGTCAGCCAATAGCGCAATTGCATCGGGCAATCGAGATTCATCAAGCAAAATCTTCACCTAAAAATTCGCGCTCTTCGCATCAAAATCTCAACCGCTCTTGCGCATAGAGAACCGGAGCGCCGTAAGCCTGCTCGATACGGAAGCCACCTTCGTATCCATCAGCCCGTTTGATCGCAACAGCGAACGAATCGCGGTTTCATTCAACGCATGTCCCAGCCCCTTCGAATACACCATCCAAATCGGCACGCCCCGATCAAGCTGCTCCTTCGCCTGATCCAGCGTAGCGTGCAACGCCTCAGGCGTTTCCACGCAAGCCACAATCAAATCCGAGCTTTCCTCTGAAATCTCTCCGGCCTCCGTAAGCGCAGACTTGAGATCCTCATCGTCAATACTGCCGATCGTGCGCACCACTGTCTCACGTTTAATTCCAAGCTTTCGAGCGAGTGAAGCGGGCGGACTCGTAATTACGTCAGCCCATTTTGCAGCAGAGGCTCCGAGCCAAAGCTCCACCTTCTCCTGGCCAACTCTGAAGCGTAAGATCTCAGGTCGCACACTCACGTCCTTGATCTCGCTGAACGGCACCCGCTTCCGAATGTCGCCGCGCAGAATCAACTCAGTGGTCTCAAGCAGAGCCTTGACCTCCGCCACGGTTCCCGCCCAGTCGCAAGTACAAACAGCCTCACGTCCCATCGCCTGGCCCTCAATTGAATCGCCCAGCCCGAACAAAAAGGGCCACCCAACCGGGCAGCCCCATTTCTCTGAATCCACTATCTCGCCTATAACTAATCACTAATCACTGATAACCGACAACTGATCACTGATAACTGCTCCTCTACCACCGCCCCCATGCACGGCTAATGTAATCCGACAGCGTCATACTGATCAGCGCAAGGAAAGTAAAGATCCCTGCGAACACTGTAAGCTTCGTCAGCTTCGAACTGTACTTCACATGCATGAAGAACAGCACCACGATCACTGCTTTTACGCAGGCAATGGCCAGCGCGGCGACCGCATTAAAGTTGCCCCACTCCTGAAAAGACGCCCACACCGTGACCCCGGTCAGGACCAGGAGTATGGAGCCAACAATGATGTAAATCATGGGACTGACAACGTGATGCTGCGCTTCTTCCATCTCTTTTTGATCGGTCATGGCTCGAGTCCCCTATTGGTGTCTGCTGATCAGGTAGAGCAGCGGGAAAAGAAAAATCCAGACAATATCGACAAAGTGCCAATACAAGCCAAAGTTCTCAACAAATGTGACATGCCCCGCCGTGTAAGCCCCGGCCTGCGCTCGATAGATCATGAATCCCAGAATCGCAATCCCGATGATCATGTGCAGCGCATGCATGCCCGTCATGGCGAAGTAAAGCGAAAAGTAGACTTCCGTGTGCCGCGCCATATCCGTTGCCAGCGGCTGGTCGTTCGGGTATTCCTCGTGAATCTTCGCGTCCGATTGCGGATTGATAAACGACTGCAGGCTGTAATGAAAACCGGGAACGTGATGCTTCTCAATCTTCTCTTTGTACTCCACCGTCTTGATGCCGAGGAACCCCAGGCCCAGGATGAAGGTGAGCACGAGGGAAAGCACCAGGCCCTTCTGCTTGCGCGTCTCTGCGCACCACACGCCCATCGCCATGGTGAAGCTCGACGTAATCAGCACTGCGGTATTCAGCGTGCCCCAGAAAATATCCAGCTGATGCGATGCCGCCACAAACGCCGGATAATACCAGTTCCGATAGATCAGGTACGCCGTGAACAGCCCGCCGAAGAACATGATTTCCGTAAGCAGGAAAAGCCACATCGCAAATCCCGCGGCGTCGGCCTGCTGCTCCACGTTCTCGAAATGATGACGCAGGTACGCCGGGTGCGCTTCATGTCCGCCTGAGTGCGTGTCGCCAGGCGCATCGTGGGCGCCATGCGCTATGGCTGTGTTATCCGACACTGGTCACCTCTTTTTCCTTTTGCTTTTCCAGCCACTCATAATCGTAGGCTTCGTGGTCCATGATCGGCGTCACAAGAAAATTCTCCGTCAGCGGCGGAGACTGCGTCTGCCACTCAAGGCCCGTTGCCTGCCACGGATTATCACCCGCTATCTCGCCATACTTCAGCGACCAGGTCAGGTACAGAATCGGCAGCAGATATCCAACTCCCAGAATCGTAGCGCCCGCTGTCGAAAACACATTCAGCACCTGAAACTCCGGTGGGTAAGATGCATAGCGCCGAGGCATGCCCAGCGTGCCCAGAATAAATTGTGGGAAGAACGTAAAGTTGAAGCCGATAAACGTCACCACAGCGGCCAGTTGGGAAATCTTTTCCGGATACATTCGCCCCGTCATCTTCGGCCACCAGAAATGTATCCCCGCCAGGAACGCCATCAGCATTCCGCCCACCATCACAAAGTGAAAGTGCGCAACAATAAAGTACGTTTCTGTCAGGTGGATGTCCGTGCCGGATGCGCCCAGAAATACGCCCGTCAATCCGCCAATAGTGAACAGACCCATGAAGCCGAATGTGTAAAGCATTGGCGTCTCAAACGTGATCGAGCCCTTGTAAAGCGTAAACGTCCAGTTGAATATCTTGATCGCCGAAGGCACTGCAACCAGCATCGTCAGCAATGAAAACACCAGCACCGCGTAGTTCGAAACGCCCATAATAAACATGTGATGGGCCCATACAAAGAACCCGAACACCGCGATCGCCACCGATGAAAACGCTACCGCCGTATAGCCGAAAACCCGCTTCCTGCTAAACGTGGAAATAGTCTCAGAAATCACTCCGAACCCCGGCAAAATCATGATGTATACAGCGGGGTGCGAGTAGAACCAGAACAAGTGCTGGAACAAAATCGGATCGCCGCCCTTCGTTGGGTCGAATACCCCAATCCCGATCGTCCGTTCCAGTGCCACCAGTACAATCGCAATCGCCAGCACCGGCGTCCCCAGTACCATCAGAATGCTCGCTGCATAATGCGCCCACACAAACAGCGGCAACCGGAACCACGTCATCCCCGGCGCGCGCATCTTGTGGATCGTCACAATGAAATTCAGCCCCGTGAAAATCGAACTGAATCCCGCAATGAACACCCCCAGCCCCGTTGTCAGCACATTCGTATTCACATAGTGAGTGGAGAGTGGTGTAGTGAAGGTCCAGCCTGTATCGACGCCGCCCGTGGCCATGGTGTAAATGATCATGATGCCCGCGGCTATGTAGAGATACCAGCTCAGCAGGTTGATCTTGGGCAGCGCAAGATCTTTGGCCCCAATCATCATCGGAATGAAAAAATTGCCCAGCGTAGCCGGAACAGATGGCACCAGGAAGAGAAAAATCATGACGACGCCATGCATCGTGAACACCTTGTTATAGGTGTCCGTCGCCATTAAATCCGTCGACGGCGTCAGCAGTTCCAGGCGGATCAGCCCCGCCATCGCACCGCCGATAAAAAAGAAGAACGTGATCGATACCAGATAAAGAATCGCAATCCGCTTGTGATCGCCGGTCAAAAGCCAGCTGAGAAGTCCGTTCTCCTTGGTGAGATAATTCACCTTCGGAATTCTGGCCGTGGATTGGTCGGGGAGATTGATAATCGTGGCGCTCATTGCTTCACCATTCCTTGCGGTGCCGTCTTGGGCGCCGCAGTTTTGCCTTCGCCCTCCGGCAGCAGGTCCGTCGTGTTCAATGTCTGCTCAATGCGATAGTTGGAGTTGAGATTCTTGATGTACTCAACCAGCGCAATCACGCCCTCTTCGCTTACCTGCCCCTGGTAAGTAGGCATGATGGGCGCATAACCCTGCGTGATGTGTTGTGACGGATTCAAAATCGACTCGCGCAGATACGCGTCGTCCGCCAGAACCGTTCCGCCGCTCGCCAGCGCCAGCTTCGCTCCGTATACATTCGCCAGGCTCGGGCCGCGCGCATCCGGCTTCGCGTTATGGCACGCATTGCAGCTCAGGCTCGCAAAAAGCCGCTCTCCATTCTGTGCCAGTGACATCCCGCTCGTCGACCCCGCCAGCCACTTCTTGTAGTCTTCCGGCGTCAGCACAACGATATCGCCAATCATCTGCGAATGGTTAGTCCCGCAATATTGCGTGCAGAAAAGATGGTACGTCCCAGGCATCGTCGCTTCGAACCACACGGATGTATAGCGCCCCGGAATCGCCTCGCGCTTCACTCTGAATGCCGGTATCGAAAAGCTGTGAAACACATCCTGCGAAATCAGCGTAAGCTGGATCGGCTTCCCTGTCGGAATATGCAATGAATTGATCTCGTGCTGGCCGCCTGGATGCTCCGCCTTCCACATCCACTGCTTGCCCACCACATAAATATTCATCGCATTTGCCGGCGGCGTATACACGCGGAAGTAAAGCAGCGCACCCCACACAAACATCACCAGAAAAAGGCCCAGCGGAATGATCGTCCAGGTCGCCTCAAGCAGCGTCGATCCCTCAATCTGCACCGCGACAGGATGCCGCCCCTTGCTGTAAAGAATAGAAAATGTCGTCACCAGCAGGATCACGATGGTCAGCCCCACCAGGCTCACCAACACCATGAAGAAATAAAGCGCGTCCATTTGAGGCGCAATCTTGCTGGCCTCCGGCGGAAACAGCGCGAAGTTCGTCATCCACTTGACGAGAAATTCCCAAAGTACTGGACTGATGTGGCTCATTCAGTTATCCGTTCACCTTTGTTCCTGTCCCATTGATTCCTGTCCGATTTATCCCGTTTCCAGGCATCCCCGCACCTGGCATTCCATCCCCGGCCCGGCGCTCCCGGCGGAACATCACCAGCATGAATCCTCCCAGAGTGAATACCGTCACCAATCCCCCCAACTGCACCACCCGCGCCACGATCAGCGAATGTTTGTTGGTCTTCGGATCGTAGTGGTAGCAGTAGGTGAGAATGTTGTCGACCGGCGACCCGATCCGATTCGCCGAAGCCTCAACCAGCCCCAGCCGCAAATCCTTCGGCGAATACTCCACGCCCATGTAGTACTGCGCCAGCTTCCCCTCCGGCGTCACAATCTGTATCGAGCTCGCATGAGCAAACTGCGTCAGCGTCCCATCCGGCGCTGGAATCTTCACATACCCAAAACCAACAGCCTTCGTCAATGCATCGATGTTGGCCTGTGTCCCAGTTAGAAAATGCCAGCCCGCCATCGTTTCCGGATGCCCATAGCGCTTCAGATAACTCCGCTTCTTGGCCGCCGCCAGAGCCGTTCCCTCGCTCGGATCGATGCTGACCACAATCACGTCGAAGTCCTTGCCCGGCACAAAATTCACCATCTGCAGCGCGCCCGTCAGCCCGTTCAATTCCTCTGAACACAGCATCGGGCATTGGTAGTAAACCAGCGCCAGAATCGCCGGCCGCTTCCCAAAGTAGCTGGCCAGTTCAACAGGCTTGCCCATGTCATCGATGAAGGTGAGCGAAAGCGGCAATTGCGCGTTGAGATTCTGGGAAATGCCCACACCATTCAGAATCGCCGGCGGCTTGTCGTTTACTGGCCCGGTCTCCTTGTCCCCATAAGCGGAAACCTGCGCCAGCAGCGCGGGAACAGGCAACGCAGCGAGCAAGACCACGCAGAGCCCCGCCGCAAAAGCTCCAGCCTTCGCCGAGCTCAGCCAACCGTTCCGCATTGTGTCCTTACTCCGCATCAAACCCCGCTCTCAACCCGCAACCAATCGACAAATCCCACTCACGCCATCTCAACCCACAACAAACTTCCGTGCCCCATTCTTGCGATTTTTTACTATCGCAAGGGTGGGAAACCACAAACCCACTCGTCCTACTTCTTCGGCTCCGCTCTCTTGGCCTCAACTGCCTCAGCCAGCGCCTGGTCATGCTCATACCCAGTCCGCGCAAATCCATTCGTCAACGGAGCCGCCACCATCGGCTTCACATCTCCCACCAACAGCGGCGCCTGCTGAACCTCCGGTGCAACCGGCAATCCCCTCTGCGCAATCAACTCCATCGCTTTATCGATCGGAATCCGAACCTTCCCCTGCGATTGATCCACCCAGCTGTAGTTGTTCAGCAGCAGGTCCTCCTTCGCGTGAAGATCGGCGATCTCCTGGTTCCCATCGTCGAGCTGCAGCCGCGGCGAAGGAAACTGCTGCGCCAGTTCCGAAACCTTATTCTGCATCGCCGGATTGTTGGGCAAATTCCCCAATTGGCGAATATCCACCGACTTATCCGCCGTCTGATGCCACTTATCGTTCGGCCCGTCTTCCTTGTCCATGCCCGCGTTGATGATCTTGCCGATCCCGTAGCAAAGCACCGCCGTCACCACGACGAAAACGCCCAGCGACGCCAGAAACACCACGATCCCCGTCACCCGAACATCGGTCTGCTCGTAACCTGCCGATGCATCGACCTCATCCGGTCCATGCGACCCAAGCTGCATCTCGTCGCCGGGCTGATCCTCGTCTTCGCGTCTATGCGTGGACATGTTCAGGCTCCAGAATCTCCGCCAAATGCGGGTCGTTCGTCTGCACCAGTGGCCGCATCTTCAGCCGCGTGCAGAAAATAGCAATCCAGAAAGCCACCATCGCTGTCGGGACAGCAATATATTCGAGAATCCCAAAGCTGAAATGGAGGTTCCGCGCCGCGTCCTTGAAGTTCGGCTCAATCAGCCAGAACAAATCGAATGCCTTCGCGAAAACCATCCATTGGCAAATCCTGATCAGCCGCTTCTTGTTGCGCTTGATGTCGCGCGACAGCAGCAGCGTGAACGGAATCAGCCAGTGGAAAATAAAATCGAGCGTGATAATGATGCCCCAGTGCCCGCGAATCCGGTCCAGATACCACGGAATCTCTTCCGGCAAATTTCCCGACCAGACGATCAGGAACTGGCAGAAGCCAAGGTAGATATTCAGCATCACAAACGCGAATGTGAACTTGCCCAGATCGTGCTGCTCCGTCTGGCGAAGAATCGTCTTGAACGGCTCGGCCTTCGACAGCGACAGCGATACAATAATCCCCAGCGCCAGCACCGAGTAGCCCTGCCCAACCAGAAACAGAAGCCCATACACCGACGAGTACCAGGTCGGGTCGAGCGACATCACCCAATAAATCACCGCCGCCGTCATAGTCAGCGAATAGATCAGAATTCCAGGTCCGCTGATGTTCTCAAACTTCTTGATCCACATCGGCGTGTTGGCAGGCGAATCCGCATCGCGCAACAAACCCAGTTTGTTAAGCCGCCACGAGTAAAGCGCCCAAACCGCGAAGCAGAACAGGCCCACCAGAACAAACATCTCCGGCTGCAACATTGGCCTCTTGAACGTGATCGCATGCGCCTGGACTTCATTGATGAAACCCGACTTCAACGCCGCCGCAACATCGGTTGGATTCGAGCCGTCCACCTGCGCCCACAGGTAGAGCTTCTTATAGAGGACAGCTATGGCAATGCCCAGCCAGTAAACGAACACCACCGGCAGTGTCCGGCTCATCGCCTCCAGAGGCCGCCGCAACAGCAAGCCCCACTTGCCGCCCGTCACATACTGCACCATCAGCAGCGCCAGCCCGCCCACCGACCAGCCAAACGTCAGCATCAACCCCAGCAGCCATGCCCGCAGCACATGATCCGTATCGAGGCCGTGCCCGTCCAGGAAGCCAAGTCCCGCCGCAATCACCGCAGACACCACCGCGACGATCGTTGCGCGCGTCTTCCAGACGTCCACAAATGCCGGGGCGCTTAGATCAGCGGGTAGCGTCTTGGCGTGATTTTCATGTGCCATTCTGTCAGTCCTTAGTCCCTTATTACCTATTGGGAGTCCCTTAGTCCCTATTGCGTTTTCCCGACCGGAATCTTGATCGCCGGATCACCCGGATTCGCCGGAGCCATTCCCGGCGTTCCCTCTTTCGCTACCGGCGGATATGCCTGAACAGCCGTCGCGGGAAGCGCCCATGGTGCGGCGAATCCTTCCGGCAAATTCTTCTCCTTGGCTACGTCCTTCAATTCCTTCACCTGCGCGCCCGCCGGCACATCCTTCGCTGTTGCCGCCTGGCTCAACTGCAATGCGCGAATGTACGCAGCAACCGCCCAGCGATCTTCCGGCGTCAATTGCGCCGAATAGTCCGGCATCGCCCCATACCCGTGCGTCATGACGTAGAAATAATGTGACACCGGCTGCGCCAGCCGCACCTGATCGTGCAAATTAGCGGCAGGCTTATACCCGCGATCGACAATTGCCCCTAGCCCATTCCCCACGCGCGAATGGCAAGGCGTGCAGTAAATGTTGAACCGCTCCTGCCCACGCTTCAGCACATCCATCGTTACCGGAAACGGCATCAGATTCTGCTCTTCGCGATAGCCGTTCGCTCCCTGAATCACCCCGGTATAAAAATAGCTGTCCTCGCGCAACTGCCCACGCGCAACTGTATTGACAACCTGCGGCCGCGCCCCGCGATGATCCGCAAACATCTCCGATCCCCGCTGCGGAATCACCTTAGGCTGGTTCTGCATATCCTGCCTGCATCCAGCCATCAGCAGGAGAACACCGCATCCAATAGCCGCAAGAGTCCGCTGACCACTGATAACTGACAACTGACGACTGTCTTTGGCGAGGTTCATCAGTACTCCACCTCCACCACCGACGTAGGCGCAAAGCTCGTCAAATAGGCTCGCGTCTCCACCAGGTCGAACTTCGGGTCCAGCGCCTCAAGGCACAAAAAGAACTTATCCGTCGTCGCGCCATTCCTGAAATTCGGCGCATTAAACAGCGGATGATACAACGAAGGCAGCCCATTCAGCGCCAGCATCCCAAAAGCCGCCGAAAGCCCCGCCCACAAAATCGTCCACTCATAAGCAGGCACAATAAACGCCGGCCATGAGTAAGTCGGCCTGCCCGCAATGTTCAACGGATACGCCAGCACCGAGATCCACGTCTCCAGCGAGAACATCGCCGCCAAACCCATCAACCCGCCCACCAGCGTAATCAGCGGCACCTTGTTGCGATGAAAACCAATCGCCTCCGCCGCTTCTTCCACCGGATAAGGCGTGTAGCAATCCATGCGCCGCCATCCGTCGTGACGCGCCGTTTGCGCCGCCCGAATCAAATCGCCGGGCGTATCGAATTCGGCCAGCATTCCGTAAGTTCCTTCGCGTGGGGGCATATTAGTCACCAGCCTCCGCCACCGTCTTGGGCGTTATCTTCGGGCCAATTTTGGCACCGGGCAGCATCATGCGGATTTCGTTCATGGGAATCATAGGCAGGAAGCGGACGAACAGCAGAAACAGCGCCGTAAACAATCCCAGCGTCCCCACATAAATCGCGTAGTCCCACTTCGTCGCGCGATATGTTCCCCACGACGATGGAAGAAAGTCGCGCGTAAGGCTCGTCACGACAATCACGAACCGCTCGAACCACATCCCTGTATTCACCACAATCGAGATGAAGAACATGAATGGGATCGAAGTCCGCAACTTCCTCGACCACAACGTCGTCAGCGGAATCGCAAGGTTGCACGTCACCAGCACCCAGTAGGACCAGCCCATCAGGCCGAACATCCGGTTCCACATCATGAAGGCTTCCCAGTGCGATGCCGAGTACCACGCCATGAACACTTCCATGCCGTACCCATACGCCACAATGAAGCCCGTCGCCAGCATCACCTTACCCATATTGTCGATATGGCGGTCCGTCACCAGGCCCTCAAGGTGATAGAACTTGCGCAGCGGAATCGCCAGCGTAAGCACCATCGCAAACCCTGAATAAATAGCGCCGGCCACAAAGTAAGGCGGGAAAATCGTCGTATGCCAGCCAGGCAGTACCGCCACCGCGAAGTCGAAGCTGATGACCGTATGAACTGAGAGCACTAGCGGCGTTGCCAGCCCCGCCAGCAGCAGCGATGCCGTCTCATACCGCATCCAGTGCCGTACCGAACCGCGCCACCCCAGCGACACAAGCCCATAAAAATACTGCGCAATCGGGTTCTTCGCCCGGTCTCGCATCGTTCCGAAATCGGGAACCATCCCGATGTACCAGAACACCACCGAGATAGTAGCGTACGTCGATACCGCGAACACATCCCACAGCAGCGGCGAGCGGAACTGCGGCCAAACATTCATCGTGCTCGGATAAGGCAGTAGCCAATACCCAAGCCACGGACGCCCGACGTGAATCAGCGGGAACATGCCTGCGCAGACCACCGCGAAAATCGTCATCGCCTCGGCGAACCGGTTGATCGAGTTGCGCCACCCCTGCTTGAACAGCAGCAGAATCGCCGAGATCAGCGTGCCCGCGTGCCCAATACCGATCCACCAGACGAAGTTGATGATCGCGAATCCCCACGCCACCGGCTGCGTCACCGCCCAGATCCCCGTGCCCTTGAGGAACAGCCATGTAATCGCCACCAGCAGCAGCGTCGCGCCCGCCCCGCCCACGCTGAACAAAGCAAACCAGCCCAGCGGCGTATCCGGCGTCAGCACTATCCCCGCGATCTTCTGCGTAACCGACAGGAATGTCTGCCCCAGCGCAATGACCCGGTATTCTCCCGTCGCTGGATCGATGCCCGCCCCGCGCGCCGGATCTTTCGGATTCTTCGGTTTCAGGTCCGTTGTCGCCATCGTCCCTCTTAACCCTTCGCCGGCGCGTGTTCCACCGGCCGGTCTTCAAGTTCCTGGTTCAAATTCAACACTGCGGCTACATATTTGGTTCGCGGACGCGTATTCAAATCCGCCAGCACCTGGTAGCTGCGCTCATCCGCCTGCAGCTTCGCCACGCGGCTTCCCTTGTCGTTGATGTTGCCAAACGTAATCGCTGATGCCGGGCAGGCCTGTTGACACGCCGTCTGAATCTCGCCGTCCACAATCGCGCGATTGTCCTTGTCAGCCTCAATCCTGGCTGCGGTAATCCGCTGCACGCAATAGCTGCACTTCTCCATTACGCCGCGTGTACGAACCGAAACATCCGGATTCCGGGAAAGCTTCAGGCTCTCCGTCTCGTAATCCGAGAACAGCAGGAAGTTAAAGCGCCGCACCTTGTATGGGCAGTTATTCGAGCAGTAGCGCGTGCCCACGCAGCGGTTATAGACCATTGTGTTCAGGCCTTCCGGCGTATGCACCGTAGCTCCAACCGGGCAAACCTGCTCGCATGGAGCGTTCTCGCAATGCTGGCAAGCCATCGGCTGGAAATGCGCTCGCGGCGCCGACAAGTCGCCTTCAAAATATGTATCGATGCGCAGCCACTGCATATTGCGGCCAATGCGCACCTGCTGCTTTCCCACCACCGCAATATTGTTCTCCGCATAACAGCTCACGATGCATGCATTGCACCCCGTGCAGCTGTTCATGTCGATCGACATGCCCCACGCATTATCCTTGTACTCCCAGTTGGGGAACATTGACATGTCTTTGTCGGTCTTCTCGTGGCCCTCGCCCTCGTTCGCAAACCCGGGGTTAGCCTTGAACTGATCAAGCGTCGCGTAGCGAATAATTCCGCGTTCGTTGATCGCCTCATCGGCTTCCATCGAGTTGTTGCCGTTGCCCTCGCCGCTGAACCTCGCTGCGCGATGATCCTGGAAGTGGCTCTTCGTAATCGCGAGGCCCCAAATCCCATCCACCTTCGCAACCGTGCCCGTCGCATAAAACGGTGCGTCCGAATTGCGAATCAGGTAAGCATTGAACCCCGCGCCCGAACCCACACGTCCCGCAGCCTGCCGTCCATAGCCAAGATGCACCGTGACCGAGTTATCTGGATGCCCCGGAACCACAACCACCGGAGCCTTCACCTTGCGGCCGGCAACGGTGATCTCGATGATGTTGTCTTCTTCCAGTCCCCACCTCGTCAGGGTCGCGCCAGAAACCAGCGCCGCATTATCCCAGCTCAAATTCGTTACCGGCTTGGGCAATTCCTGCAGCCAGCCCACATTCGACCAGCGCCCGTCATAAACATTCGGGTCCGGCCTGAAGATGATCTCAAGCGCGTCCTTCGACGCCGGCACCGGAGCTGTAAGTGACGCAACCATTTTGCCGGGCACAGGAACACGGGGTCCGAATGCTGTCCCCTCGATCCACCCCTGATGCAACGCCTTCCGCCAGGCTGTCTCGAAATCACCTTTGATAAGAGGCTTCGAAGTTTCGCGAACCGCCTCATAAGCGCTAAGGTCAGGCTCATCCAGAAGTGTCTGGAAAACCGCATGAGCCGTCTTGCCACCATACAACGGGTCAATCAGCGGCTGCACAATGGATACTGTGCCATCGTAGGAGCGCGCATCTGACCACGATTCCAGATAATGCGCCGCCGGAATATGCCAGTGCGCATTCTGCCCCGTCTCATCCAGATGCGAGCCCAGGTGCGCCACAATCTTGGCCTTGTCGAATGCAGCAGCAAATTCAAGATCGGCAGGCGCTGAGTAGATCGGATTTGAGTTCAGAATTACGAGCCAGTCGACTTTGCCTGCGTTGAGGTCTGCGACCAGAGCTTTAATATCCGCGATTTGATCGCTCGGGATCGCAGCTGCATTCTCGCCTGACACTGTCACCGTCTTGCCGGTGTTGCCGAGCGCCGAGTTGATGGTCGCCGCCAGCGCGGTGACTGACTCGTCCTGATAGAGCCCCGGAATCACCACAGACCTGCCCGCATTGGCCTTCAGATCCTTAACCAGAGCTGCGAGGAATTTCTTCTGCTCGTCAGTCCAGTTGTAACTCGGAGAATTGACTGGAATCGGCGAGCCGCCAACAGCCTTCGCCAGTTCCGCCGCAAACGCCGGAATCTCGCTTGCCCGCAATCCCAGCCGGTGCTCAGCCTTCAATCCCGTAGTCGTCGGCGTCGACTCAATCGCGTAAAGCCGATTCAGTTTCTCTGGATCTTTGCGCCGCTTCGCGTAATCCCCCACCAGCTTATGGAAGCCCGGATAAGAAGCGCCCGAAAGGAAATCCGCATCCAGCGAAACAATCACATCCGCATCGCTCAACGCATACTGAAAGTTGATCCCATTCGAAAGCGCAGTCCCCGCAATAGCCGGATCGTACTGCACCAGCTTCGCCTTCGGATAAGCCGCCTCAACAGCCTTCCACTGCCGCGCCAGCGTCGGAGAAGTAATCGTCGAACTGAGGAAATAAATCCCCGTCCCATCCTTCGATGCCGCCGCCTTCAGCCGCAGCTCCTGCGCAAACTCTGCCCAATCGCGCGTCTCCCCGCGATAGATCACATGCTGCGAACGGTCCGGATCGTAGAGGTCAAGCAGCGTCCCCTGTGAAAACGGATCGGAAGACCCCATGTTGTAAGGATGCTCCGGATTGCCGTCAACCTTAATCGGCCGGAACTGATCGCTCTTCACCAGCAACGGCACCGCGCCCGTCACAAAGGGGTGCGCCGTAGCAAAATACATCGGCTTGCCCAGAATCAAATCTTCCGGCGCTTTGACATACGTGTAAATCGGCTCATCCGGCTGCTTGGTGCATCCAGCCAGCCCCGCCAAGGCCATCGACGCGCCCATCAGCTTCATGAACCCGCGCCGCGATACCGGATCGACCCACTCCTGCGCCGACGAAGGAAACTCCCTCTCCACCGCCGCCTGAAACTCCGCCGTATCAGCCAGCTCATCCACCGACTGCCAATACCGCTTTCCCTTAACGCCCTTCAGTTGCTTCCGCACCTGCACCAGCGTCATCGGAGCAGCCTCGACCGCTGGCTCGGAACGGTAGGTCGGGGCTTTAGCCATCGATATATCCTCGAAGGGTACGGGCTTCAGCCCGTACATCACATCCCCGCTAAGATCCTGGGCTTTAGCCCCCGAGGCAAAACTCTCCATTGCTGAAATTCCAGAAGGCTCCGTGTCAGGGCACGACTGGTAGGTCAGGGCTTCAGCCCTGACTGCCGAAGAGACCTCCAACTGATCCTGGGCTTTAGCCCCCGAGGCACGCTCTTCCCTAACCTGGCTCAAGCTCCCAGCCACCAACACCGTCTTGTCCATGCTCTCGCTCATCGGTGGCAGACCTCGCAGCTGGTCAGCTCTTTCGGGGTTCGAATCTTGTAATGATCCACCAGGAAATGACCCAGCTCATCCTGATCCGTAAACTTCTTGTACACCGGCGTCGTCATTGAGGCCGCCGCAACATCGCTCACCAACCCATGCGCCCCAGCCAACGGCAGCTCCAGCGAAGCCATTTCCTGCCCAGCCCCGCTCGGGTCTTTCGTCGTGCAACTAATCCCTTGAGCCGTCGGAGTTCCGGCCTTCTCATCGCCGACAGAACACCACACCGGCCTCTCTTCCGCCGGCTTCTCCCAAGCCATGTTGTAAACCTCGCCCGTAGGCCGAATATTCTTCGCCGGGTTGCGATGGCAATCCAAACACCACTCCATCTGCAGTGTGTTCTGCGCATACATCAGCGGCATCTGGTCAACGCGCCCATGGCAGGTCGCACACCCCAGGCCCTTGTTCACATGAATCTCATGGCTGAAATAAACAAAATCCGGCAGATCGTGAACCTTTGTCCAAACCAGGCTCTGCCCCGTCGCCCAGCTTGAGCGCACCGGCTCCAGCAGTTGCGCATTGGTCCAGATTTGCGAGTGGCAGTTAATGCAGGTCTTCGTAGGCGGGATTCCAGCGTAGCTCGACTTCTCCACAGTCACATGACAGTACTGACACTGAAGCCCAAGCCCCTGAACATGGTGTTTATGGCTGAAAGGCACCGGCTGGTCCGGGCGCTGGCCCTGCCGCGTCACCCAAGGCGAGCGCTGCAACTGGTCCAGCGTCACCCCCAGGGCGATCACGATCAGCCCCGTCAACACCAGGCTCGCGCGAGCCAGAGCGTTGGAGCTGCGATCAAATATCTGCGCCATGAATGCAATCCCTGCTTGTTTTTCTAGTTTTGGAATGCGCCCGCTCTACCCGCGGTCACTCGTCTTGGCGTCTTGGATGCGCCGCCGTATCAGCGGTCACACAGGTTGTGTTCAAAAAAAGTTTTCAGGCAGAATTCACCCGAAAGTTTGAGAACCCAGAAAAATCAATATAGCAGCCGAGGGTGGTTGAGCGCGTGGATAAAAATGCAAAATTACAAAAAAATCCCAGTTCGGAACCCATTTGTAATTTGCTGAAAAGAATACAGGTTGTGTTAAACGTGGCCGCCGTGTAAAACCACTCGCGCAGCAGCCCGCCGCCGTACCAGAGATTGGGATAACGCCAACAAAATAGCACGCCCAATCCCTCTTGCGCCACTTCCATCTAAATCCGCGTCAGCCCTTCCAGAAAGCCACCACCAGCCCACCAGCCACAATCAGCGCGCCCCCAGCATAAATAGGCGGCGTCGGCGCCTTCTCAAAACGGACCCAGTTCAGCAATTGCGCCATCAGAAAAAACAGCACCACATAACCGCCCAGCAGCTTGCCGAAATCCCACCGCGGCACATTCACCACCGACCCATAAGCCGCAAGCACCGCCGCCCCCGCAAGCAACGCCATCACGCGCCCAAATCCCGACGAGCGATAAAATCCAACTTGAAAGAACGAGTCCCCCCAGGCTTCAAGAAATGCCGCTAAGGTAAGCACAGCAAGCGCCCCAAGCGGGTGAGCAACCAACCGGTCAAGAACATTCATAAATCAACCCTCCAAGGCTCGAACTGGACATGAATCTGGGTCCCACCCCAAACCAAGCCCCTCGATCCTAACAACCGCATGCTTTAGAATCCATAAAGGTCCAACCGCGAATCTCAAAAAAACATCACAGCATTCACCGCCGCAATCACGTCTCGAATCCCAGACCATTCACCAGACCGGCTCAGCCAAGGAAAAACCATGAAATTCGCTGGATTGCTCGTCATGCCCGCCGGTTTCTTCCTCACCATCGCTGCCCTCATCCTGTTTCCGGCCTCACACGCCTCCGCGCGCGCCGCCTTCGTCCTTTGCGGATTGGCCGTTGAAGCCCTCGGCCTGGTCGTAGCCGTCCGCGGACACATGGAAGCCCAGGGAAAGAGCCGCTCATGACCCCCAACGCGCAGCCCGCCTTATCCGAAGCCACGTTCGCGCTCGCGCTGGTCCTGCTTCTCCTCGCCCCGCTCGCAATCGCTGGCCTGGCCCTCATCAACACCGGCCTTGGACGCTCCCGCTCCGCCGCCCAATCGCTACTAGGCGGTCTGGCCATCGTCGCAGTCGCCGCCATCGTCTTCGCCCTTATCGGAGCAACCTTAACCGGCACATCCAACGGCGCCAGCCACATCTTTCATCTCTCCGGCAAGCCCTGGAACTGGCTCGGCAAAGGCCCATTTCTCCTCAACGGATTCGCAACCGCCCCAGCCCAATCCCAGCTCGAAATAATGTTCGAATTCCTGGCAGTAGCTCTCGCTGCCATCATCCCCTGGGGCACAGGAGCAGACCGCCTCCGCCTGACCGCCGGCTGCGCAATAGCAGCCATACTCGCCGCCATCGTATTCCCCCTGCTCGCACGTTGGGTCTGGGCCGGCGGATGGCTCTCCCAACTCGGTCTCAACTTCTCCCTTGGTTCAGGATTCCTCGACCCCGCCGGCGCAGCAACTATCCACGTTCTCGGCGGCCTGAGCGCTCTCGCCGTCACTTGGACCGCAGGCCCCCGCCGCGGCAAATTCCCCCAAGGCGGTTTCGCCACCGCCATGCCCGGCCACCACGCCATCTACATCCTCTTCGGCTGCCTCTTAGCCCTCTCCGGATGGCTCGCCTTCAACGCCGCCGGCGCAATTCTCTGGATGCACGCTCCCCTGTCAACCATCCCCGTCACCGCCATCAACACCCTGCTCTCTGCCTCAGGAGCCGTCGCAGCCACCTTCGCCGTGACTCGCTTCCGCTTCGGCAAGCCAGACGCCAGCCTCTGCGCCAACGGATGGCTAACCGGCCTCGTCGCCTCAAGCGCTTCAGCGGCCCTCGTCACGCCCATGCAGGCCCTCGTCGTCGGTGTCGTCGCCGGCATCATGACCCCGCTCCTCGTCGAATTCCTTGAGCTAGCCGTCTCCATCGACGACCCATCCGGCGCAATCTCCGTCCACGCCGCCGGCGGCCTCTGGGGACTCATTGCAGCGGGAGTCTTCGCCCCTCAGCCCGGCCAGCTCGTCGCCCAGATAGTAGGCATCGCCACGCTCCTCGGCCTCATCCTGCCGCTCGTCTATCTCCTCTTCCTGCTCCTCAATCGCATAATCCCCTTCCGCGTAGACCCCGACGGCGAACGCATCGGCATGGACCTCCACGAACTGGGCGGCGGCGCCTACCCCGAATTCGTAATCCATCGCGACGATTCCTACCGCTAGACCCGCAATCTCTGTATCATCGAATCCATGGAGACCATCCATATCTCGGAAGAGGAAGCAGCCCGCGACTTTGCCGGCCTAATTGCCCGCGTCCGCGCCGGCGCGGAAGTCGTCATCGAATCTGAATCTTCGCCCGTTGCTCGAGTAAGCCCAGCAGCGCCGCCTCGTCGATCCGTCTCGGAGTCCATCGCACTTGCAGAAGCCCGTTCAATAGAACGAGGCTATGAGGTCGTAATGGATCCAGACTTCGCTGCCGACATGGAAGAGATCATCGCGAATCGTAAGCCCCGCGATACCTCCGCATGGGATTGATCCTCGACACCTCCGTCCTCATCACCAGTGAACGGCGAGGCGAAAACGTCGGAGACATCCTCCGTCAGGCAAGAGCAACCCATGGTGAGTTCGATCTCGCGCTGTCCGCGGTCAGCGCCGTCGAATTGACCCACGGCATCTACCGCGCAAGAACCGATGCCCAACGCAAACGCCGTCGCACCTTCACGGGTGACGTTTTTCAAGGGATAATCGTCCATCCCGTTTCGCTTGCCATCGCGCAACTTGCCGGCCGCATCGAAGGCGAGCAAGCCGCAAAGGGAATCTCCATCGCTGTCGAAGACCTCATCATCGGAGCCACAGCCCGACATCTCGCCTTCGATGTCGTCACATTGAACGTGAAACATTTCCGCCTGATCCCCGGCCTAAAAACGGTCACTCTCTAAAGCTGCCCCTCTCGCCTCACCGCCCAGCCAGCACCACCATCAATCCAAATATCAGTAGCGGCACCAGCGCCAGCCCCGCATACAGCAGCATTCGCCTCACCCCCGGCAGCTTCACACTCCCCAGCAGCGGCCGCCGTTCTCCATCATCCACCAACACCTGCTCCTGATGCTCCAGGTCCCAAACCATTTCGCTAGCCGTCGAGTACCTGAATCGCGGATCCCTCACCAGCACCCGATTCAATATCTCCTCCAACTCCGCTGAAATCTCCGGCCTTCGAGCCCGCGCCCCCTCCGCATCGTGCAGCACGCGCTCATTCATCACCGCCAGAGGATTCGGCCCCGTAAACGGCGGCCCGCCCGTCAGCATCTCGTAAAACATCACGCCCAGCGAATAAATATCGCTTCTCTGGTCTCCCCGCTGTCCCTTCACTTGCTCCGGAGAGATATAGTCCGGCGTCCCCAGCGTCGGCGACAGCTCCACAAACGTAATCCGTCGCGCGTCCTCCTTCATCGCAATCCCGAAATCGATCAGCTTGATCCGATCCTCGCCGTCCACCATGATGTTTTCCGGCTTCAGATCCCGATGCACCACCCCATGCTTGTGCATCGTGTCCAGCGCATCCAGAATCTGCAAAGCAAAATTCGTAGCCCGCTCAACAGACATCTTCAGTTCCTCATTCATCACCGCTCGCAGCAGCCGCCCCTCCACCCACTCAATCACCATGTAAAGCCGGCTGCGCTCTTCGCCATCGAACGTCTTCACTATCCCCGGATGATCCAGTTCTTGCCCAATATCCTGCTCCCGCCGAAACCGCTCCACCAATACCGGGTCCGCCTCCATCTCCGCATGAGGAACCTTCACCGCCACTAGCCGTCCGTCGCGAACGTCCGTAGCCTTGAAAAGCGTAGCCATGCCTCCGCGAGCCACCGTCTCATCCAGGCGGTAGTGGTCCAGCATGTCTCCAACTTCAGGCGTAGTCATGGGTATGCACTGCATAACACTCTAATTCTTCAAGCCAGCCCGCAATAAAACCAAAAGGATCAATCGTGCCCGCACCCCTGTTCCCGCTTCTGTGAATGGCACTACGATGCTAAGCTAAGCGCGAAAGGGATTCCGTCGTGTCCAGGAAAATTGCATGGCTCCTAGCTGCGCTGCTTGCCCTGGCTGCCTGCCTGCTCTTTCTTCTGCTTTTCCCCGCATCGCCGGATCAACACCCGAGCGAGTCGATCGTGCGCGCCTCCGACGACAAATCCGCTCCGGTAAAGGTGCAGGCAAGGCTCGACAGTAACCGCCTCGAAGACGAATCTGCCGATGCGTTGCAGATCACGGTCTTGAATACCTCAGACCAGCCACTCACCTCACTGCACCTTTCCATCCTCGCGCCAGGCTTTGCCCTCGACCAGAGAAACCTGTCCTGCAACAACGAAGCCGGCGTCGCCTCGAATAATCAGCTTCCGGCGCGAAAAAATTGCCAGTTTGAAGTCAGTCTTTCCCCTGCCGCCAGGTCCGGCGTTTACGGAATTGTCGCTATCGTCGATTGGAATCAATCAAACGCCGCTGGGCGATCAACCCTCACGCTCGCCCCAATCACAGTCGACCAAAATTGGGGTTCAGCCAAATGGACGCTCATGGGTCGACGATTCGGCAGCCTGATGAAGGACCTTACGCTGCCCATCATCCTCGCCTTGCTTGGCGCAATCTTTGCCGCCAGGCAGAGCAATCGTGAGGCGGACCGGAAAAAAGACGAAGGCATTCAAGAAGCTGCCCGAACCACCGCTCAAGCTGAACAAGCCGAGCGCCAGGAGGTTCAACATCTCCTGCTTACGCGTGTCATGGAGTTGGCTGAGCAGCATTACCTTCTGTTCGTCACCCATTGCCGCCTGATCCTCATTGAGGCTGACAAGATCCAGCACGCCAAACCCGATGCCGCTCCCGATAAGCTGTTTCTCCAGGTTCTGTTTCTACTCAAACGCATGGAAGTCTTCCGCCTCACCAAAGGTGGAGTCTTCTTCAAGACGCGAGGAGCAGAGCGCGCCGCAGGGGCAGCGTGGTACTTGCTTAAGTCCAACATTTATGCAGCGCTGGGAGAAGAAAATGCCGCCTCCGCGCTCAAAATCGTCAAGACCAGGTGGGATTATGCAAGCTACAAAGCCGAATTCCCAAAACTTGCCCCCGCATGGGAACAGTTCCAGAGTTGGCTCGCCGAGCCGAAAAATTCAAATACTGTAAGGGGTTCCTTCTGGCAGATTCTTGGTACCATCGACGGTTTTCAGGCCGTTATGGCCTTTGAGTCGGATCGAGCACTCTCGAAGTATTGGTATGAAGAAGATGGAAGAGTCGATTTCATTTTGCCGGAACCGACTTTGCTCTTTCAGAGAGCGTCAGCGGGGCCGTTCGCAGGGAAGAAAACAACCGAGTTGGAAACCCAACTCCATGACCTCTACGGCCGCCCGGTTAAGGTTGAAAACCTTCCCTGACTCCATAAATCAAGTCCGTACTCCGTAAGGCTAGTAAACTTCCACTCCGCGCATAATCCACCTCAACCCCCCAAGCATAACACACCCCGTCCCCAAAACGAGATACACCAGATAGAATCAGGTTTGGACCCCTGCATGATTCGTTTTCCCAGATCCCTGGCTGCCTGCCTGCTCCTCGCCGCCGTTGCATCGCCGTCCCATGCCCTCGCACCTGCCCCCTCCGACCCAATCTCGTCCAGCCCAGCCTCCTCAAAATCCCACCACGAAAAACCCGAGCCTCCCCAGGAAACCGGCTTCCTCAATCGCAAAATCGAGCTCCATGGCACAACATACCGCTTCCAGGTCTACCTCCCCGAAGAATGGCGTCGCGACGACCGCAAGCAGTGGCCCATCATTCTCGCCCTCCACGGCCGCGGTGAGCGCGGTTCCGAAGGCATGTGGCAAACCCAGATCGGCCTCCCGCAAGAGGTCCGCGACCATCCAGAGCGCTGGCCCTTCATCATAGTCATGCCCCAGTGCCCTCAGGCCAATTACTGGACTGACCCCGAGATGATCGCCATGGCGATGGCCACCCTCGATCAGGAAACCGCCGAATTCCACGCCGACCCCGATCGCACCTATCTCACTGGCCTTTCGCTCGGCGGCTACGGCGCATGGGAGCTAGCCCGCACTTATCCGCATCGCTGGGCCGCCATCGCCATCGTGGCCAGCGGCATCTTCTGGAGCTACGCCCCCGAGCGCTGGCAGGAGTCCCAAACCCTCCCCGCCGAATACGCCCGCGCCCTCGGCCGCACCCCCGTCTGGCTCTTCCATGGAGCCGACGACCCCGTTGTCCCTCCCCGAGAAAGCGAGCTCATGTTCGACGCCTTCAAAGCCTCTGGCGGACACATCCGCTTCTGGCTCTATCAGGGATACAAGCACGACTGCTGGACCCGCGCCTACAACGAGCCCGACCTGCCCCGCTGGCTGCTGGCCCACCGCGCCCAGCCCGCAAACCCGGCCCAACCCAACATTCCCGAGCCGCCTTCCCTCGCCGAGCGCCTCGTCATTCCCTTCCACCCTCCCGCCATCAAGCTCCCTACCCCGCAGCTTGACGCCCTTGCAGGAGAATATCGCGACCTCAACGGCCACCCCGTCATCACCATCTACCGCCAGGGCGAACAGCTCTTTGAGAAAAGCCTGCAAGGCGAAGTAGGCGAACTAGCCGCCGAGTCCCCAACCGTCTTCTACTACCTCAACGGCTCCAGCACCAATCGCCTGATCTTCGAGCGCGACCCCCAGGGCCGCATCAACGCCCTCGTTCTACGCGACGACCGCCACGAAGAACGCTGGGAAAAGCACACCCCCTCCAGCACAAGGTAGTCGGGCCAATCGATCTAAGGCCTGATGGAGCATGAAACTATGTCCGATCAATGCACCCGCTAACTTGCTAACTCGCTATCCCCGCGCAGCGGGGGCTAACTTGCTGCGCTTGTCCAAAACATCTCCCCACCCATCCATATGCCCCCCTCAACGCGAGACAAAACCTAAATCTTGCACCTGATCACTGCGAGGAATAGAACCATTACCCTGCCAATCAAGCTGAGGCGGTAGGTCGGGGTTTCAACCCCGACAATCAACCCAGTGAAATTGACGATGGCATTAGCCACTGAGGTACGTTTTTCGCGCTCCACCAAAATGCCCGCAACGCCAAAATGCGCCAATGGAACCATTCCCTCCGCAATTCCGTAGTAATCTCAGTACGTCCGTTCAGGAGGCGTCATGTTTTGCAGCGGATGTGGTCAAGCTCTCGCTCAAGGTCAGCCGGTTTGCACTCAATGCGGCCGCCCCGTCGCGCCCGTCGTTCCCCCCGTGCCCGGCATCGAATTTCAACTGGAAAGCTACGCCGGAAAAGTCCGCGCCCTCAGCCTCGTCTGGCTTCTTTACGCGGCTCTGTCCCTGCTCATGGGCCTCGCCGGCCTCAGCTTCGCCCACGCCTTCTTCAACAACCACTTCGGCAACTGGGGACATAGCCCGTGGTCCGACGGCAACGGTCCCCCCATGTGGCTCGGCCCTACCATCTTCCACATCATCTGGGTGGCCGTCGTCTTCCGTTCCGCCCTTGCTTTAATCGCCGGTTGGGGACTTCATGAGCGTTCGCAATGGGGCCGTATCGTCGCCATCGTCGCGGCCGTCCTCAGCCTGTTGAAGTTCCCCTTCGGCACAGCTCTCGGCATCTGGACCCTGGTCGTCCTCCTCGGCTACCGCAACACCACCCTCTACGAGCAACTAAGCTGGAACCCGCGAACCGGCCCCACCCGCTGACGTAATCAAAGCCCATGGCCTACAATCAAGCCCATGGGCTTCCCCCAAACGCGAATGCGCCGCCTCCGCGCCACTGACTCCCTGCGGGCTTTAGTGCGCGAAACCACCCTTGAGCCCGGCCACCTCATTTACCCGCTCTTCATCTGCCCCGGCCAGAGCATCCGGCGCGAAATCAGCTCCATGCCCGGCGTCTTCAACCTCTCCATCGACGAAGCCCTCCGCGAAGCGGAAGAAGCTGCTTCCCTTGGTATCGGTGGCCTCCTGCTCTTCGGCCTCCCTGAATCCAAAGACGAGCAAGGCTCCGGCGGGTATGACCAGAATGGCATCGTCCAACAAGCCCTTCGCGCCCTCAAGCAATCGGCAGCTGCGAAGCAGTTAGTCCTGATCGCCGATGTCTGCCTCTGCGAATACACCAGCCACGGCCACTGCGGCATCGTTGCCGAAACCAGCCGCGGCTTCGAGGTTGAAAACGATTCATCCGTCGATCTGCTGGCCCGCACCGCCGCCAGTCTCGCCCAGGCAGGCGCGGACATCGTAGCCCCCAGCGACATGATGGACGTCAGAGTCGCCGCCATCCGCAAAGCTCTCGACACCGCAGCCTGCGCCAACACGCCCATCCTCAGCTACGCCTCAAAATTCGCCTCAGCCTTTTACGGACCCTTCCGCGAAGCCGCCGACTCCGCCCCTCAATTCGGCGACCGCAAGACCTATCAGATGGACGGCGCAAACCTCCGTGAAGCCATGCGCGAGATCGACCTCGACCTCGAAGAAGGCGCCGACATGATCCTCATGAAGCCCGCCATGCCCTATCTCGACGTAATCCGCGCCGCCCGTCAGCGCGTCGATGTGCCAATCGGCGCATACCAGGTTTCCGGCGAATATTCCATGCTGATAGCCGCCTTTGAAAAAGGCTGGCTAGACCGCGACCGAGCAATTCTGGAATCCCTCCTAGGAATCCGCCGCGCCGGCGCAGACTTCATAGCCACCTACTTCGCAAAAGAAGCCGCAAAGTTGCTCGGAGCCTGACTCTGCGCCCCTGTCGAATGCTGTCATCCTGAGTGACCAAAGCGCAGCGAAGGGAGTCGAAGGACCTGCGGTTGTTCGTAAGAAAGCTGGGTGCCCAGAGCCACCCTGCTCCCGTCGAAGCGTCGCGCCATTGAAACCTGCTCCTATCCATTTCCACAGGATCACGAATCGCCGCCTCCCGGCAGGGAGAACATGAGAATAGCCCAGGACGCAGTCCTGGGTTAGCCACCAATTGAGGCCCTTCCGTCCTGGAGGGACGAACCGAAATCCGA
>Ga0206847_10132_pt1 | contig 25334 bp, 19 predicted proteins | sample Alteio_BWOrgCont_17_FD_152880 | JGI IMG/M metagenome (GOLD analysis project Ga0206847, IMG submission 152880) | Enriched cells from forest soil in Barre Woods Harvard Forest LTER site, Petersham, Massachusetts, United States -... | ecosystem: Environmental > Terrestrial > Soil > Temperate forest >... | reverse complement strand
GGCCTTGCGGAGTTCGGCGACGGTGCCGATGATGGTCTGGCCTTCTTCGGTGGATGCGTCGCGAGCCGTTAGAGTCTGGTTGGTTATCTCGCCCAAACAGCGTTTCAGCTCCTGAACGGCGGATTGCTCAAGCGAACCGGAGCCGAGAGCACGGACGTCGCGCGGGAATATGAGTCGACCGCTGGACGGATACCGCAGCCAAGCTTGGTCGGCGGTTTGGGCGGTTAGGCCGGTCGCGGAGAGCACGAAGACCGCGAACGAAAGCAGAAAGAGATGTGCTTTCCCGCCCTTTCGCCGCAGATACAAGACGCAGGTTCTTCGACTCCGCTGGGCTCCGCTCAGAATGACAGAATGGATGGGGTACACAGCATTCTTGGAATGTTGGGGCGCGGTGACTGAGGTTCGTGGTTTCCCCGGTCTCAGAAGCGAGACCGGGGGCACCAAGGCTTGCTGTGGTATCGAGTTTGGCGTTGTGGAGTTCATTGCCTTTTCAGAGATACAAATGCGCTGGACTCCGTTCTATCACTCCTGGGTGGAAACGCGCTTTGAGATTCGTGGTTTCCCGCACTTGCGACAGGAAAAAATCGCAAGAACGGGGCACGGGGAATTTTTGGCGCATGGGGCTCGGCGTGGGCACCCTTTGGTGAGTTAGTCTGCATACTCCGTGTCATGTTTTTGGCTCTGAAGGGATGCTACTATCCCGATTTATGGCGAAACTCGGGAAAAATCTTCCTTCCAGGAAATGGTCGATCGTCGCATTGAGTGCGGCTTCGCTGGCGCTGGTCGTTGTTTCTTACCTGCTGGCGATTGCGATAGGGCTTGGTTGCCTGGCACTGCCGATTGTCCTGCTCTGGTATGTGCCAATGAGCAGCCAGTACAACTTCCTGATTTATCGCCTGCTGCTTTCAGCATTCGGCGTGGTCGCGGGGGGCACGATTCTGTGGTCGCTTATACCTTCGAGCGATAAGCACGAGGTCAAGGGCGTGCGCATCGATCTCAAAAAAGAGAAGCGGCTTGCGCGGGAGATTGAGGCCATTGCTGAGGCATTGAACGAGCGGATGCCTTCAGATGTTTATCTGATCGGCGATGCGAACGCATTTGTCCGCGAAGAAGACGAGGAAAGAGGATTTGGGCGGCGGCGCATTCTGGGGTTGGGGCTGCCGCTGCTGCAGATGCTGACGATTGCTCAGTTTCGGGCGATTTTGGCGCATGAATTCGCTCACTACTATGCCGGCGATACACTGCTGGGGCCGCTGGTGTTCGAGGCTCGGGATACGATGTCGCGGCTGTTTAGCAACCTGGGCAAGAACTCAGAAGCGATGCTCTTCCTGAGGCGTTGGAGGATGGGATCGAACGCCTATTTGTTGATGATGCTTGGATTGAAGACGTACTGGAAGATTTTCATGCGCATCTCACAGGCGATTTCGCGACGTCAGGAAATGCGATGCGATGAGCTGGCATGTTACATTGCCGGTTCTCAGCCTCTGATTGAAGGGCTGGAGGGCATCGGCAAATGCAGCGTGGGACTGAGCGCGTATTGGAATTCGTTCGTGCTGCCGGTAGCGACGGGAGGGTTTCAACCGGATCTGGCTAATGGCTTCCAGCAGTTCATGGAAGCTCCGCAGGTGGCCAAGGCGACGTCGGCGTATATCGCCCAGCAGGCTTCTATAACAGAGGCCAAGCCATTCGATTCGCACCCAACGCTGAACATGCGCATTGAGCAGGCGCGTCGTCTCAATTTGCCTGTTCCGCAAAACGCTGAGTTGGCGGATTCATCCGACCTGCCGATGATTTCACTGATCGAGAATGTTGGGGTTCTTGAATCGAGCCTGGTGAGGAAAGTTGTTCCTGCGGTTGCGGCAGACTTGAAACCACTGAAGTGGGAGACGGCCGGAGCCGACATCTACATTCCCGGATGGCGCAAGAGGGTGGCGGACTATGTGCCTTATCTTGCGGAAAAGAAGATGGCGGATTTGCCCTTGCTAGTGCTTGATCCCCGGCCAGTGGCGATGGAGGTTTATAACGCAACCAACGGCCGTCTCAATCAATCGCAGCGGATTGGAGTTGCATACGATGTGCTGTTCTGCGCGTTTGCGCGGTGCCTGCTTGAGAACGGCTGGAAGGTGATCACGCGGCCGGGAAATCTTACTCTCGAAAACGGAACATCGACGATTGATCCGGCCAATGTGATTGGAGAACTTAGGACTGGGAAACTGTCAGTGGTGGAATGGAGCAGCTTTCGCGCGAAGCTGGGAATCGGAGAATGGGCGCTGGCGGGGCGGGTTGCTTAGGTTTTTGCGAAGTGGTGGTGGTGGCGGCGGCTGGAAGGCAAGCTTGTGCGGTGAGTCTGAAGGTCATAGAAAAACAAACGCAGATCCTTCGACTCACCACCCCCAAACTGAAAAGCGTTTGGGGCCCCGTTCGCTCAGGATGACAGTTCAATTCATGATAGGAACTGGATGAAATCAGTCGACTTTTATAAGGCAAGAGTTGACAAAGAAAGAAGGGAGTTCAGATGGCAACTTTGGCACAGCAACCGATATCTCTACGCAGCGATGATTCGGGCTGCGGCGACACGGAGATCGCGTATCTGATCGAGGAAGTGCGTGCAGGGCGCCTCGATGCGCTGCGTGATTATCTGTCGCGCACCCGGGCAAGTGGCGACTGGCAGGATCGCATCCATGTGCTGGAGCGCGTTGCGCCCAACGTCTCCATCGATGCTTTACATGCTGCTTGCGGCGCTGAGCCTGACGCTGCCGATCTGCTTGTGACGCGATGCGCATATTATGTCGATCTTGCGAAGACGATGCGGGGCTCTGGAACTGCTGATCAGGTCAGTGGCGCGCGTTTCCAAAATGCGGGGGCGTGCGTGAAAGCGGCAATGAACGATATGTCAAGGAGCACGCAACTGGACGATAGAGATCCCACGGCATACACGCTTGTTCTGAAGCCATTGACGATTTTCGGCCAGATCGAACTCCAGCAAAAGGCATTTGCACAAGCTGCGGCGATTGCTCCAGACCTGGTTCCTGCGCACTTCGCACTGATCTCGGCTTCTTCGAAACGATGGGGTGGGAGTCATGCGGATTCGCTTTCATTTGCAAACTGGGCGATGAGCAAAGCTGCTCCGGGAAGCGACATGGCGGCTTGCCTGTTTTGGGCTCATACACTGGTGCGAACGCATTTCCTGCATTTCGATAAGGATTGGCAATCGGCGAACCGGTACGCGCTTAAACCCGAAGTCACCGGTGAACTGAATGCCGCTCTCGATGCGTGGCTGGCGCCGCCGTACGTTTTGCGCAGGTCGAGCATTCCCTTTCTCCATAAAGCATCAGAATGGTATCGCGCGGTGAAGGATGTTGACAGGCTGAATCGGGTGGTCGCGTTGACTGGAGAGCCGCTGAATTTAGTGCCGGATACGGGAGCCGGGATGCGGCAGACGAATGGATTCTCGAAAAGCTCGTCGAAAGGCGGGGGTGGGTTGCTGGGATGGATTTTGGGCGGAAAGTGAACGGATGGTGATCCCTGGTCTCAAAATCGAGACCAGGGGCACCCGGCATTTTTGTGTGCAATTGGCTGGCGTGGTTGCTAATACAGGCGGAAGTCGACTTCGACGCTGATTGTTGACGCTACTGGTTTGCCGTCTTTCATTGCTGGTTTGAAACGGTAGCGCTGAACGGCTTCCAGGGCTTTCTCATCGAGGCCCATGCCCAGCGAACGGATCACTTTTGGATTTTGTGGGTAGCCGCGAGCATCTACGATGATCGAGATCATGCAGATTCCCTGATACTTGCTGCGGCGCGCCTCATCGGAGAATTCTGCTTCCGGAGTCACGACTGGGATGGGATTCGAGACGCCGCCAGTACCGGGCCTGTAAATCGAATTCGCAAAACCACGGACGGAACCGGGGCCGTAGCCAGGGCCATCGCCCGGTCCGTCACCATCATCTGAACCTGTGCCGATTCCTGCCTTGATACCGGGGCCATTCGATGCCAGCGAGACGTTTGGAGATTTGTGGACTCCGATATTTGGGAGCTGCGGGTTGTCTGGGAGCTTGATTTCAACCGGAACGGAGACGGCTGGATCGATGGCGAGGGTTGGGTGGTCGAGCACTGGAACCTGGAGCGGGGCAAGGGGCATGACCTCCTGTCTGGGGTTTCTGCCAACGATGGGGTCAGTGAGCTCGTTGGACCCGCCGCCACCGCCGCCTGCGGCTTTGTCTCTGGGAGGCGCGAAGAGTGTGAAGTCGTTGAGATGGATGTTGCTGCCGGCGTGAGGCGCGGGGAGATGGCCGATTGTGGAGCGCAACCCCATGAGGATGAGAATTACCACGATGCCGCCATTGGCGAGAGATGCGGTGCCGATGGCCCAGGGATTGGTCTTGACGGCCATGCGGTCGGGAGTGTCGATGGGCGTCGAGGTCAACTCCAGAGGCGGATATTTGGGAGGGAACAGCGTGTCGCGGAGGCTCTCGTAGAGGCCGGTCCAGAGGGGCCTTTGTTCAAAGCTGTTGACGAGAAAGTCATTGTATTGGGTGTTGGATTGATGCTCGCCCGTGACACGCGCCTCGCTGGCGGATGACTTGGCAGACTGGTGCGCACGTTCCCTGTTCATACAACCTCATTCCTAGCCCATCAGGGCTGGATGGTGGGAATTGTCTCTGCCTGGCCAAGCGTCGATACACGATAGACGGGGTGGGTGCGAAGTCGTAATCCTCAAGATCGGAATTCTTTCGGGCTTGACAATCGATATAGGCATAACTATCTTATGCCTATGACCATTACGCCTAAGACCGGAATGCCTTCCGGCGCGCTTCCGATGCTCATACTGCGGGTCCTGCAGTCCGGCTCCCTGCACGGCTACGCTATTGCGCAGCGAATCCATGTTCTTTCAAGCGAAGTGCTTGGCGTGGAAGAGGGCCTGCTCTATCCCACCCTGCAGAAGATCCTGGTGAAGGGCTGGGTGACGGCGGAGTGGGGCATCTCCGAGACGAACCGCAAGGTACGCTTTTACCGCCTGACGCCGGAAGGCCGCAAACATCTGAAGGCCGAACTATCGGACTACGATCGCGTGACTCAGGCGATCCAGGACATTTTGCGCACCGCTTAACGAAAGTGTTTTTTGGATCTTCAGAAAACTGAGTGCCACAGGCCAGGAGGCCCAACATGAGCGAGATATTCCGTCGTATTCGTTATCTGATCAACCGCCGCCGGTTGGATGCGGAACTTGAAAGCGATATGGAGTTTCATCGCGAAATGGCGGCACGCGCCGGGCGGAGCAACTTCGGTAACGCGCTGAGGATGCGTGAACAGGCGCAGGAAGCCTGGGGATGGACGTGGCTGGATCGGCTGGTGCAGGACCTGCGTTACGGGGTGCGGATTCTGGCTCGATCGCCGGGGTTCACACTGATCGCGGTGCTGGTGCTGGCCATTGGGATCGGCGTCAACGTGGCGGCTTTCAGCCTGTTTGACATGGTGGCGCTTGAGCCGCTTCCGGTGCGCGATCCGGACTCGCTGGTGCGCCTGGAACGTCGTTCGCCACAAAACCAAACCGATGAGATGCCGTATCAATCGGCGCTCTTCTACGGCCCGAACGCAAAGACACTTTCGGCAGTGATGGCGGTTCTGGGCGTGCCGCCTATGCAGTTTGACGATGACCTGATACCAACCAGCACATCGTTCGTGACTCCCAACTACTTCACAGAGCTGGGAACAGCGCCTGCCGCCGGACGGCTGCTGGACCCGAAATTGGATGGGACAGCCAGTGATGCGCCCGCCGCGGTGTTGAGCTACGGCTTTTGGCAGCGACGCCTTGGAGGAAACGCGTCAGTTGTTGGAAGCGTCATTCATATCGACAAGAAGCCTGTGACCGTGGTCGGCATTTTGCCCTATGCGTTCGCAAGTCTGGGCGGGCAGCGGCCGGATATCTGGCTGCCAATTGCGCAGCAGCCTTACATTATTGAAGGCAGCAAAATACTCACTGATCCTTCAGCGCCGAGCGTTCGCCTGTGGGGACGGCTGGCGCCGGGAGTTACCGCTCAAACGGCTGGGCAGGAACTGCTGGCGCTGACCAATGAGCTGCGCAAGCAGCGTCCCAAAGACATTTGGGAGAAGGAATACATCCACATCGCGGCAGGCGGCCATTTGGAGGTGATGCAGCCGTATATGTATCGCGTGGCGGCTATGGTTGCCGTGCTGACATTCTTGATTCTGGCGGTGACCTGCGCTAATCTCGGCGGCCTGCTGTTGGCGCGGGCAGTCACCCGCACCCACGAGATGGGCATCCGCATCGCCATTGGAGCGGGGCGGGCGCGCATTTTCCGGCAACTTTGCACTGAAAGTCTTTTGCTCGCTCTGCTGGGTGCGTCCGCGGGCTTGGCGCTTGGCTACGTCGTGCTGCGGGTTACACTGGACCAGTCCGATTCGCCGAAGTGGCTGAGCGCGACCCCAGACTGGCGCGTATTGTTGTTCACGCTGGTGATTATGGTGGCGGCTGCGGTATTTTTCGGTTTGGCTCCGGCGCTACAGATTGCGCGACAGCGCCAGCATCGAACCATTGCGCGGCAGATCGTTGTTGGGGCGCAGGTGGCCGCGAGTTGCGTGCTGCTGATTGTGGCGGGACTGCTGGTGCGGGCCTCGCAGCACGCTCTCTATTCCGACCCTGGGTTCGGCTACCGGCAACTGATCTCGATCGATCCGCAGCTTAGCCGCCACGGCTACACGCCCGCTGCCGCCCGTGCTTATCTCGACCAGATGGAAAGCCGCCTGCGCGCGCTTCCCGGTGTGCAGGCGGTCTCGCTGGTCAGCCTTCCTCCAATGGGTCACAGCCAGTCGCGGTTCAGCCAGGATGTCCCCGGACATTCCATTGACGTTTATCCCAATTCGGTTCAGCCGGATTTCTTTTCGACGATGGGCATCCCTCTGGTCCTGGGGAGAACGTTCTTTCCTGGAGAAAAGAACGCAGTCATAGTCAGCCAGTCGTTTGCTCGCCAGGCTTGGCCCACGCAGACTCCTGTGGGGCAGAAGGTAGTGAACGGCGACGACACCGACATTGTGATAGGCGTGGCCGGCGATGCACGCATCAACGCGCTTACCGACGACGACGCTACGGAAGAATACTGGGCGGCTCAACCGAATGACCTGCCGGGAATGACGGTGATGGTGAGAGGCGCGGGCGGACTCGATTCCCTTCCCGAAGCCGCGAAATCCATTGGCGAAAGCCTGGATTCCAGGGTGTTTCCTGAAATCAGAAAACTTGCGGGGCTCTACCACGAACGGGTTTCAGTGGTGGAACAGATTGCGAACATCGTCAGCCTTATCGGCCTGGTGGCAGTGCTGATGGCGGGGATAGGCATCATCGGGCTCGTCATCTTTACTGTTTCTCAGCGGACAAAGGAAATTGCCATTCGCATCGCCCTGGGTGCGTCGCGGGTGCGGGTATTGACAGCCGTTCTGCGTCAGTTCGCGTGGCCGGTCGCGGTCGGCCTGATTGCGGGCACGGGAATTGCCGCTGCCGGCTCGCGGCTGTTGCGCAAGATACTTTTCGGCATCAGTAACTTCGACCTGGCAGGGTATGGGGGAGCGATTGGGGTGCTGGTGGCGATTATTCTTGTGGCTGCTCTGTTGCCGGCGCGGCGGGCGTTGCGGCTTGATCTGGCGAAGATTTTGCATTACGAGTGAAGGTCGGGGCCTGAAGGCCAAGTGAGTTGGCGGCCTCTCGGGGGGATAAGCTCCGAAAAATTCGGGATCTCGAGCGAAATTGAAGAAGACGTCCCTCAGGGGCTGAAGCCCACATTGATTTTGAAGCGGATAATGTACGGGCTGAAGAGGCTGCGGAAAAAGGGCGCTTGAGAGCGGAATCCGCCCTATAGTTTTGCAGGGGCTAAAGCCCGACGTTAATTTGATAGGGTTTATCGGCACGACTGAAGTCATGCCCTGTTACAAAGCCTTTGAAATTGGAGAATGAATGAGTTTTTCCGCAGCCTGTGAAGCCCGTACCCTTCACCGTTTCGAGTTTGCCGGAGCCTGTAAAGCCAGCTGCTCCCTCCGAATCTGAGGTCAATGGCTGTGGTCAGATTTCGATGTATTCCCAGAAGGAGTCGGCTAATTCTGCGCCGTGCTCGTTGAGGATACGGCGGGCGGCGCGCTCGACTTCTTCGACGAGGCCGTGGAGATAGTCGCGGGAACGGGAGACGGCTACGATGGTGATCGTGGCCGATTGCCATAGGACTGCCTCGTCCATTTCGGCTACCGAGGCGTTGAAGCCCTGACGCAACTGGTCCTTGAGGGAGCGCACAACTTGACGGCGATCCTTGAGGGATTGGGCGTGCTCGATGCGGATTTCTAGAGTTAGCTGGGCTACGGGCATGGCGGCTCTGGGTTTACAGGGACAGTGTATGCTTTGGACGGCTTGCAAGCGATGCTGCGCGGGAATAATTTTGGTTTGGATGTTTTGAGTGCGAGTTTTGCACTGGGTGTGGGCTGGGTTTCTGGACTGATTTCTGAGGCGAAAAGGATGCTTGCTGAAAACAGGCTTGATCGAAGGCGGTTCTTGAAGGCTTCGGCGGCGGCTTGTTGCGCGGGGGTTGCCCGAGCTGTCTGGGGGACGGTGGGGCATCGTCAGGTGTCCGATGCATATCGTCTTGTCGCGAAGACGGATCGTGGTCGGATTCTTGAGGCTGCGGGGAGATACGTAACGCAAGAGCCGATGACGATCACTGCTTTTCCAACGAAGCGGAGTGCGGGCGGGCTGCACGATTTCTATTCGCAGGCAGACTACTTCTGGCCTAATCCTAAAGACCCGGCTGGGCCATACATCAATCGCGATGGACAGAGTAATCCGGATAATTTCGACGACCATCGCAAAGTCATGATTGCGCTATCGATTCAGATGCCGGCTCTGACTGCGGCTTGGCTGCTGACCGGGGACGCGCGCTATGGGAAGCGGGCTGGCGATCATCTACGCGCATGGTTTGTGACGGCGGAAACGAGGATGAATCCCAATTTGCAGTTTGCGCAGGCGGTTCAAGGGGTATCGACTGGACGCTCATATGGGATTATCGACACGCTGCATTTGGTTGAGGTAGCGAGGGCTGCGGGTTTCTTGACTTCGGATATGTTGAGTACGCAAGATGCAGACGCGGTGAAGGGCTGGTTCCGCAGCTATCTGGATTGGTTGAACACGAGCGAGCCGGGAAAGACTGAGCGCAACGCGAAGAATAATCATGCTATGTGCTGGGCGCTGCAAGCGGCGGAATATGCGCGCCTGGCGGGCGACGAAGCAGCGAGAAAGGAAGTTTATCGAAGCTATCGGGAAGTGATACTGCCGGATCAGATGGCGGTCGATGGATCTTTTCCGAAGGAGTTGGCGCGGACCAAGCCTTACAGCTATTCGATCTTCAACTTCGATGTGATGGCTGGGTTGTGCCAGTCGCTGAAAGGGCTTGCTCCGGATGCGGCGGCGTTTCAACTTGCGGATGGACGGGGGCTTTCAAGGGGGGCCGAGTTTCTTTATCCCTATTTGAAGGACAAAGCAGCTTGGAAGTGGGCGAAGGATGTGGAGCATTTTGACGCGCTGCCGGTGCGGTCGCCGGGGTTGCTGTTTTCGGGGATTGCGTTTCATGAGGGGAAGTACGTTGAGCTCTGGAAGACGCTGAATGCCGATCCGACGGATAAGGAGATTGTGAGGAATTATCCGATTCGGCAGCCGTTGCTTTGGGTGTGAGGGACTTGGCTTTGGAGCTGAATCTCGAGGGGGAAGTGGATGGCAAGGGATCGGTTGAAAAGAAACTGCACATCCTTCGACTCACCACCCCCAAACTGAGAAACGTTTGGGGCCCCGTTGGCTCAGGATGACAGTTCAATTTTCATTATTGGAAAGTGCAAGTACAAAAAACGAGGATGAATCCTGAGCGGGTTTGCCGAAAAGAAAATGCAGATCCCCGGTCGACTTCGCTCAGGGCAGACCCTCGACTCACCACCCCCAAACTGAAAAACGTTTGGGGGCCTGTTCGCTCAGGATGACAGTTCATTTTTCATAATAGGAAAGTTAAAGTTCAGCAGAAGCTTAGTCGCAGCGCTGGACGGCTAGCACGGTCATGTCGTCGAAACTTGAGCCGCCTTTGGTGAACGCGCGCATGTCGTCAAGGCAGGCAGCGATTAGCTCGGCGGGTTTGCATGCAGCTTGCTGGCGCACCAATGTCATGACACGATCCACGCCGTACTCGTCGTTTTCGCTGGCGGCTTCTGAAAGTCCGTCTGTGAAAAGGAAGAGAGTGTCGCCGGTTTCGAGTTGGACGCATGTGGCGGAAAACTCTGTTTCCATGAACATGCCTAGAGGCAAGCCGGTAGATTCAATACGCACCACGCCATTGCGCCCAACGACGATTGCGGGGCAGTGGCCGGCGTTATGGATTTCCACCTCGCCGTTTGGCTTGGCGAGGCCACAAACGAGCGTGGCGTATTGTCCGGCCAAAGCACTCTCACAGAAAAAGCGATTGATGTGCGAGACAATCTGGCTCAGCGGCAGGGACATCTGAGTGAGGCTGCGGAACAAGGCGTGAAGCTGGGCCATTAGCATTGAGGCGGCGACACCCTTACCGGAGACATCGCCCAGCATGAAGAGAAGCTGACCTTCGGAGGGGATCAAGTCGCAGTAGTCACCGCTGACAGCGCCGACAGGCTCGAAGTGATAGCTCGTCTCCCAGCCGCTGACGCAGAGGCCCTTTTTGGGCAACAAGTTGCGCTGAACCTGGGAGGCCAGATCGAGGTCCCTCTGTAGGGCATCTCGCTGCTGCCTGGTCAGATGGTCAAGGCAGTAGCGCACCAACGGGTCCGCGAGCAAGCGGTCCCGTTCGACGGTGTCGTGGCACTCCAGGCATAGGCCGTAGGTGCCCTTTTCCATGCGGTCGAGCGCCGAATCGACTTCATGCAAGAGGCCGGCCAATCCGGAGTTGCGCGGCGTGGAAGCGACTGCCGCTTCCAGCCGGCGTTTGCGCTCCTCCAACTGACCCTGCAGGAAATCGAACTCTACCGTAGCCATGGGAACCCTCCCGGTGCAAGTGACTGCTGTTGGATTCGGCAGGTCGCGGTTTCGATGCGGGTTTCGGAGTGCCCTAGTCCGCGAATTTAGCGAGTTGTTCGGGAGCGGGTTTGGGGGTGAAAAGGCTGACGACGATCATAGCCAGAACGGCGGCGAACAGTGCGGGAAAGATGGCGTCGCGGCCGACAAGGAGTTGGGGAAGATGGGCTTGAATCGCATTGGTATCCCAGGTGAGAGTAATTAGCGTGCCTGCGCCGATGGCGCCAACCGCACCCCACGCCGTGACGCGCTTGGAGTAGAAGGCCGCGAGCACCACTGGCGTGATGGCCGCGGAATAGATGGTGTAGGCCCAAAGCATTTTGGCGAGAATGCTGGGGGCGTAAATGGCTTGGTAGAGCGCCCAGCAGCCGAGCAATACTACGGCCAGGCGCGAAATGATGAGAATCTGCTTGTTGGATGCCTTGGGGGCCATATAGCGGACGAAAACGTCCTCGATGAGGTTGGAGGCGGGCGAGAACAGATAGTTTGAGGCGGTGGAGATGACTTTGGCGAAGACTGCGCCGAGCAGGACTGCTCCCATGAAGGCGGGAAGGCCGTGGCGGGCTGTGTAGGGGATGATTTCATAGGGCTGGCGAGTGACTTCGCCGGTTTGATAGAGCGCTGACCCGATTACGGCGATGGCGACAATGAGCGTTTCGAGGAGTAGAGTGCCTAGAATCCAACCGACAACAGAAGTTCGGGCGGCTTTCTCGGATTTTGCGGAGAAGAACTTCTGGTACATGACCTGATTGCCGAGCATGAGCAGCAGGGTGGGAACGAGGAACTCGAGCGCACGGGCCAGGGTGAGGTTGCCCAAGACCTGGAAATGCGATTCGGGCAGCGCGGCGTGGAGGCCAGCCCATCCGCCTGCTTTGAGAAAGAGGTAAGGCGTGGCGATGATGCAGATTACGGTTACCAGAGATCCGATGGCTACATCCATGTAGGCGACTGACGACATGCCGGCGAGGGCAGTGGTGATGATAACGAAGGCGGCTATCAGGTAGGTTCCTAATTCGGGGGTAACCGTGTCCGGAAAGATGAGGTGGAGGACGTTGCCGCCGCCCTTGAACTGATAGCTGGTGATGCCCACGTAGGCGAAGAGGATGGCGATGGTTCCGAGGACGCGCGCGGTCTGGTTGTAGCGGGCTTCAAGAAGGTCCGGCAAGGTGAATTGGGCGAATTTGCGGGCGCGGGGAGCGATGAAATAGATGAGGAGCAATCCGAGCCATCCGCCGGCGGGCTGCCAGAGCGCGGCAAAGCCATTCTTGTAGGCGTTTTCCGCGCCGGCGAAGAGGGAGCCTGCGCCGATCCAGGAGGTGAGGAGGGTGAGAACGAGGACCAGGGCAGGCAAAGAGCGGCCGGCGACGAGGTAGTCTGCCTTGGTCTTGACCTGGAAGGTTCTATAAATGGCAACCGATAGCAGAACAACGACAATAATTGCCAGAACAACAACATAAAGCTGGGACATGGGCGGTGTTCCTCGGCGACGTAAGCTGGGTTCCCACGAGTGTACCGGATCGGGATTCGCTTAGGGTAGGCGGGGCGGTGGTTGGGCTTTGGGGGAGAGCGTTGACCCTGGGCGCTGGGTCTTGGTACACTGGTGTTGCGGGGTGGAGCAGCCCGGTAGCTCGTTGGGCTCATAACCCAAAGGTCGCTGGTTCAAATCCAGCCCCCGCAACCAAGAAACTTCAAGATTCTAAGCGGCTTCCGTGAGTGACTCGGAGGCCGTTTTTACGTTCGGAGAGTATTCAGATAGCTGTTGGGCGAAGAATCTCTTGTTCGGAAATGCTCCAAGCTCTCTGGCGATTCGAGCCTTGCGTTGAGCTGGCTTGGGTTTGGCCCTTCGTCCTCTGGCGAAACGGCCACGGGAACCGCGCTTTTGGCTGATCGGCTTTCTACTTTCTTTCACCGATCGAAGGCGATGTCGCTCCAGCCAAGGCCGAATCGGGCAAGGTATTTGCGCAGGCGGTCTGCGTCATTTGACGTGGCTTTGTGACTTCGGGAGATGTCAAACAGCAGGCGGCCGGCTTCGGAGATGGTGCGGCACCGCTGGCAAAGGGCAATTACCCGTTCCAATTGCACGCGGTCAAAGAGGTCGACTTTTGCAATCTGCTCCTCACTCAGTATTCCGGCAAGAGTCGCATGCGAATCATCGAGTTGATCGTCGCCCCAGGACTTGGTGAGGCGCTCGATCTCATCGTCGACGACTTCCACCGAGATTCGGCCTCCGCTGGATAGAGTCGCCATTCGAGAAACGGCGGCATTGAGGTCGCGAAAGTTGCCCTTCCACGCTGCGGCAGGTGACAGGGCAAAGTCGAAGAATCGGGATCTGGCTTCCCGGTTAAATGTCACGCGGGAACCGCCTCTCTCCGCATATTGGTCGAGTTCGTATTGCAGATTTGGCTCCAGATCCTCCGGCCTGTTGCGAAGCCCAGGGAGAGTGAATGTCCATAGGTTGATGCGCGCTAACAGATCTTCGCGGAAATGCCCGTCGCGCACCGCGGCAAGCAAATCCCGATTGGTGCCGCAGATGAGCTGAAAGTCGCTATGAGCTTCACGGTCGGATCCGAGCGGGAAGAATGTTTTCTCTTCCAGCGCGCGTAGCAGCATCGCCTGCTCGTCAAGGCCGAGTTCTCCCACTTCATCGAGGAAGAGCATCCCTTTATTCGCTGCGCGCAACAGGCCGCCCCGCTCCTGGACAGCGCCGGTGAACGCGCCTTTGACATGGCCGAAGAGCGCGGACATGGCGCCCTCGCCGCGCAGAGTGGCGCAGTTGACATCGACAAAACTGCCGCTGACTGCATGGCGTGACTTCTTCAAGGCGAAGATGCGGCGCGCCAGGCGCGACTTGCCGGCGCCGGTCGGTCCCATCAAAAGCAACGGGTCACGGGTGGCAATGGCTACGCGCTCAATGCGGTCGATCAACAGATTGAAACTGCGATTGCGGGTTTCAATTCCGCCCTTGAGAAATGAAACTCCCGCTTCCTGTTCCTGGTGAAAGCGCGATGCAATACCGTCGTATTTGGAGAGGTCGAGGTCGATAATCTTGATCTCGCCGGGCCCTCCACGCTGCCGGTCGGGGGATGATTGCAGCAACCGTCCAGGGAGATGGCGCGACTCCGTTAGAAGAAACAGGCAGATCTGGGCCACGTGCGTTCCTGTCGTGATGTGGATGAGGTAGTCTTCGGCGTCGGAGTCGAAAGGGTAGCCGCGCGCGAAACTGAACAGAGCCTCGTAGACTTTCTCGAAGTCCCAAGGGTCACCGAAGTGGACCGGGTGGAGCACCACCGTAGTTTCCGGGGAAACCGACTGGATGTCCCGGCGAATCAGATCTGCCAGGCCGGTCTGCTCTTTCCCATGCAGCAATTCGAAGCGGCTAACGACAAGATCCGGCTGGCGGCAGATGGAAACAGAGGGCCGCCAGTTCTGCCAGCGATCAGGATGCTTGCCCATATCGAGGGTTGATCCGAGCAGTCCGATGACGACAACAGGGAGAGGGTGGCTATCCATAATTCTAAAAGTTTATCTCAGGAGATCATATTCTTGATTGCCATATAACGTGTGTTTTCCTATCATGTTCATGTTAAATAAGTTAACTCTTCGTCAGGATTTGGCTGTCCCAGTGCATATATCCAAGGCAACAAGATTCAGATAGGCTCCAGGAGGACGACATGGCAGACGAAAGCTACAACGTGTACATGCCCGAAGAGGGCTCAGGAATAAAGGCGTGGCCGGTGAAGGCATGGACCAAGGGTGTGCCCGTTGAAGATCAGGCGCGCCAGCAGTTGCTGAATGCCGCGCAAATGCCATTCGTGTTTCAGTGGATTGCTGCGATGCCGGATGTCCATTGGGGAATCGGGGCTACGGTGGGCAGCGTTATCCCGACCAAGGGCGCGATCATTCCCGCAGCGGTTGGCGTAGACATTGGCTGCGGGATGATGGCCGTGCAGACGAGCCTGACAGCCAGCGATCTGCCTGACAATCTGAAGCCGATTCGTGATGCGATCGAAATGGCCGTACCGCATGGGCGCACGAACCACGGCGGAGCGGGCGATCGCGGCGCGTGGGGTGAGATTCCGGGCAGAAGCATGGAAGTTTGGGGAACGTTGAAGCCGGGCTATGACGCAATTCTGGCCAAGCACCCTAAGCTGGATCGCGGGAACCACTCCAACCACCTGGGAACGCTGGGAACCGGCAACCACTTCATTGAGGTTTGCCTCGACGAAGCGGATAACGTCTGGTTCATGCTGCACAGTGGCTCGCGCGGTGTCGGCAATCGCATGGGTGGCTATTTCATTGAGCTTGCCCGCAAGGACATGCAGAGGTTCTTCATCAATTTGCCGGATGCGGACCTGGCATATTTCCCTGAAGGCACTGAGCACTTCGACGACTATGTCGAGGCGGTTCACTGGGCGCAAGAGTATGCTCGCTGGAACCGTCAGGTGATGATGGAGAACATCGTGGGCTCTGTGCGTAACTCGGGCGCGGTTCCGGCATTCAGTGCGGAACTGAAGGCGATCAACTGCCACCACAATTATGTGGCGCGCGAAAAGCACTATGGCCAGAACATCCTTGTTACGCGCAAGGGCGCAGTTCGCGCGGCTGTGGGCGACATGGGAATCATTCCCGGAAGCATGGGAGCGCGTTCCTACATTGTTCGCGGCAAGGGCAATCGCGAAAGCTTCAACAGCTGCAGCCACGGCGCAGGCCGAGCCATGTCGCGCAACGAAGCTAAGCGCCGCTTCACGCTTGCGGATCACGCCCGCATGACAGAGGGGATCGAGTGCCGCAAAGATGCGGATGTGATCGACGAAACGCCTGCTGCATACAAGTCGATTGATGCAGTGATGGCGGCCCAGTCAGACCTGGTGGAGATTGTTCACACCTTGCACCAGGTGGTTTGCGTGAAGGGATAAACAACCGGGCTTGCGCAAGGACGGCTGAGCTGCGCAAGCCCGATACATTGGTTCAAGGAATGTACGATGATTCATCTGGATGGTTCTTTCGGCGAGGGTGGCGGGCAGATTCTGCGCACAGCCCTCGGCCTTTCCCTGGTCACTGGGAAGTCTTTTTCTATTGAGAAGATTCGCGCTGGTCGCGAGCGGCCCGGCCTGCTGCGTCAACATCTGGCGGCTGTTCTCGCGGCTGCGGAAATCGGAGCCGCCGAAGTCGATGGCGCCTATGCCGGATCGATACAGTTGAGTTTCAAGCCTTCCGGGATCAAGCCGGGCAAGTATCACTTCGCGGTGGGCACGGCCGGCAGCGGTACGCTTGTGCTGCAAACAATATTGCCCGCGCTGATGACTGCTTCGGCTCCAAGCCACGTCACCATTGAAGGTGGCACGCACAATCAGGCAGCGCCTCCGTTCGACTTTCTGGAGAAGACGTTTCTTCCTCAAATCGAGCGAATGGGACCGAAGATTCAGGTTCGGTTGGAAAGATATGGATTTTACCCGGCTGGGGGTGGACGATTTGAGGTCGAGATCGAGCCTTGCGGAATGCTTCTGCCATTTGAATTGGCAGAGCGGGGACACACTTCCAAGCCGAAGGTGAACGCGATTGTCGCCAATTTGGCGCGCAAGATTGCACAGCGCGAAGTCGACGCGGTCGCAGTGTTGCTGAATTGCGGGATGGAGCAGTTGCGAATCACGGAGACGAAGAACTCGCCTGGTCCTGGCAATGTGATCATGATCGAGGTTGCAAGCGCCGCTCTCGTGGAAGTCTTCACCTCATTTGGCAGGATGGGTGTGAGTGCGGAGAAAGTGGCGGCCGACGTAGCGGCGCAGGTGAGCGCGTACCTTGCGTCAGACGCGGCGGTATGCGAGCACCTGGCGGATCAACTTCTGCTGCCGATGGCAATGGCTGGAGGCGGTGCGTTTACCACGGCAGAAATCAGCTCCCATGCAAGAACAAACATGGACGTAATTGGCAGGTTTCTGCCGGTGAGCTTTGAGGTAAGCGAAGGCCGCGGCGCAGCGAGGATTGAGATCATCGGCAATCGAAAATAAGCGGGGACGGGTGGTGACGGTGGCGTACTATGTGCGCGTTCCTGCGGGAAAATCTCCGCTGCTAGGGGGTCGCTCTCACAATGGAGAAACATATGTATCTATTGGGGGAAGAGCGTTGGCTCCGCGTCCGCAGCTAGGTCACGGAAGTTGCTGAGTCCGACGCCCACCAGACGGAATCTTTGCCTTGAATCGACACCAACTCTTTCAAGTAAAGACAGAGCTATCCGCGTCAACTCCTCGCAAGTGTCTGGCGGCGAGGGGGGCGTGTGACTTCTGGTCAACACGCGGAAGTCGGCCGTCTTCAATTTCAAGATCACGGTGTGAGCGATACGAGATTCCTTGCGCGAGGCAAGCCATGCTTTTTCCGCGAGACGCCGGATCATGGGTTCAGTTTCAGTGAGCAGTACATCCCGCTCAAACGTGTCCTCGGCAGAGACTGATTTTGTGGGCCGGTTGGGCAGCACGGGGGTCTCATCAATTCCGCGCGCGAGTTCGTAGAGTCGGTGTCCGTAGCGACCGAACAAGCTCTGCAGCTCGTCGAGAGGGTGAGCACGCAGTTCTCCGACCGTGCGCACTGCGAGCTTGGCGAGCCTTTCTTCCGTGACCTTGCCAACTCCAGGGATTCGGCCAACAGGCAGCGGGGTGAGGAAGTCCTCAACCTCGGCGGGCTGAATGACAAAAAGCCCATTCGGCTTGCGCCAATCGGAGGCAATTTTTGCGAGGAATTTGTTGGGAGCCACGCCGGCAGAGGCGGTCAGGTTGAGCTCCTCACGAATTTGTTGCCGGATGACGCTTGCCACTTTCGTCGCCGTGGCATGACCGGCCTTGTTTTCCGTGACATCGAGATACGCTTCGTCGAGCGATAGTGGCTCGATGAGATCGGTGTGCCGGTGGAAGATTTCACGGACGGCGCGGGAAACGGCGCGGTAACGCGTGAAGTCGGGCGGGACAAAAACGGCTCGGGGGCAAAGACGTTCGGCACTCGTCGCGGCCATGGCCGAGCGTACCCCAAAGCGTCTGGCTTCGTAGGAGGCGGCGCAGACAACCGAGCGCTTCCCAAGCCATGCCACGACAACCGGCTTGCCCCGCAGAGCCGGGTTATCCCGCTGCTCAACGGAGGCGTAAAACGCGTCCATGTCCACGTGAACAATCTTCCGTGCGCTCATCGCATATCCATGGTAGGCGGTTTTCGAGAGCCATTTCAAAACCGAATTCTCATGGAGCTATTTGGAGGCGGGGAGGGAAAAGATGTGCAGCTCACTTGATTCAAAGGAAGCGTAGTGAAGCCCATCCGGAGAGAATGCCGCTCTGCTCTCCTTTGGAAGGCCGATTCTTGTCACCTATGCGAGCAGATGATACTGAGCCCGCGTCTGTCGAACGGAAGGAATGGGATTAGACGCTTGGAATCATGCGGTTGATGGGCCGTGCCCTGTTCACAAGATCCGTCTCCAATGTCTGAATCAGCTGTGACACCCAATTCGAAACGGAGAGTGCGTGTTCTCCTGGTTGCGCTGGCCCTGACTTTCACCGGCGTGTCGAGTTGGTTTCTGTGGATCACGCAGATGCCGCTATGGTCCTATGCAGGAGCCCTTCCCCATCTGAAGTACGAAGAGACGGAGCTGCGTGACCGGCTATTAGCAGAAGTAATCTATCTGTCCGTCAATATCGGTGACAGGAGCCTTCTTCGTCCGCAGTCATTGCAGGCAACCACCGATTATCTCTCCAACTGTCTTCGCGGGGAGGGTTACGCCGTGGTTGAGCACCCATATTCGGTCCAGGGCCAAACTGCGAAAAATATTGAGGCGACTCTGCCTGGGACCGACAGTGCGTTGGGCCAAGTGATTTTGGGTGCTCATTACGACAGCGTTGCCGGAACCGTCGGCGCCAATGACAATGGCACCGGCGTGGCAGCTGTTCTAGAGATTGCTCGGCTTATGCGACAGATGAGGCTCAAGCGCACTGTCCGTTTTGTGCTCTTTGTCAATGAGGAGCCCCCATACTTTCAAACTTCGAGCATGGGAAGCCGCGTGTACGCCCATCAACTTCGACAGGACAGCGTGCCCGTTTCTGCCATGCTCTCGCTTGAGACGATAGGGTTTTATTCTGATGAACCGGGCAGTCAAGATTACCCACCCGTACTGAGCTTGTTCTATCCAAACAAGGGAAATTTCATCGCATTTGTAGGCAATACTGATTCGCGAGGGTTGGTTCGAGAATCTGTTCGTGACTTTCGTGAGTCCACCCGTTTTCCCTCGGAGGGTATTGCGGCCCCCGGGAACTGGCTCGGAATTGGATGGTCGGATCAGTGGTCGTTCTGGCAGGAGGGATATCCAGGCATCATGGTCACGGATACGGCTTTGTTTCGCTACCACGACTACCACACGCCAAGCGATACCGTGGACAGGGTGAACTTCGATAAGGCTGCAAGAGTCGTGGAAGGGATAGATAAAGTTGTCGAGGTACTCGCGAACAAACCGTAGTTGGTCGCTTTAACCCTGCAACATCGCAGGGGACTGGATACCGCACTCCGAAAACCAATTCATGCCAAGCGGTAACTGGACTGCAACGAAATCGAGGTGGATAACTCTGCGATGTTCTGGAGCGCGCGACGGCGAGGACGCGTGAAGGAGCAGAGGCCGCATCAGGAGCGCGCCTCCAACTCCTACAGCACACACTTTTTCGGGAAGGTTGTGACGAACGGATGGAATTTCATCTTCTGGAATCCGGCCGAGCTGGTGGGAACCTGGGATAACCCGCAAGGCGCCGTTCTCTTCGCCGCACACATCGAGGTGAATCCGAACCGAAAGCATGTTTTCAAGCACCGACGCTGGGGGCTGAACGTGGAGCACTTCTGCCTTGATTGACCATGGTCCGAATCCGTCGATCTCGATTCTGTCCTGAACCGCAATCGTGACATCTTGATGCCACGGCACCTTCCAATTCGCTTCGGGGATCTTGTCGAACAGGATTCCTCGAACAGGGAAATACTCAGAACCAAGGACCGGTAAAACCAGTTCGCGAATCACGGGCGAGCGTGCGAGACTTTGCACCTCGGGGGACACATCGAGAAGGTTACGAACCGCGAAGATGCCGCCGCGCTTCCGTACTGAAGCCGCGCTATTGACCCGCTCCATCGCAGATAAGAGTTCCTGGGCCTCAGACTTCGATAGAACTCCTTCGCGGGTCGCAAAGCCATATTGCTCGATTTCATCGTGTAGTGAACGGAGCGTTGACACGACTTAAATTGTAACGGGTGGTAACTCTGTTCCGGCCCAGCTGCTTTTTATACATGTCGCAAACGAGATCAGAATCTCGCACTCCCGAACCTCATCGCGCAGCAGAATGGGCAGATATAGTCAAAGCACAGTTCGAGTCTGTTCATCAACCTCGAACAACGCATTCGCCTTTACCCCAGGTCCCCTGCATGCGAAGACCTGGAGTAATCGGGTTAATCCAGAAACGCAATCTGCGGAGCGTGCTTCGCAAATCGTTCCCGGTTCATGAACACGCGATGCCAGCACCAAAGATCAATCGTCTTGTGATCCCGGTGCCGGACCTCTCCGCGCGCATAGACTTCGGCGTCGCGCACCATGCGGCTCCAGCCGAACTGCCGCGCTTCCGGGTCGCGTGCGATGAGCTTCTGGTACTCTCCGATGCCAATGCCCGTCGGGTACCGCGAGCACACCATCACGGCCTCGCCACCTTTCCTCATCATCTGCGCGCAGATATGAGGCTTGCTGCCGCCCCCGCGGCTGAGTGGCTCGTTGCGGAGGATCACGGCGTCGTCGTTCACGCCGGGTTCCGGAACAAAGAACCACTCACCCTGCCGGATCGCCTCACGCCCCTCAATTTCAGTGGGACGCAGGCTGACGATCGCGGTCCGCACATCGCGAACTCCATCGTCCGGCACGGCTGCAGCAAACCAGTGGCGTTCATCGCGCCCAAGCAGGAACTTGTGCTTTTCACGTCCGTCGCGAACCATCAGCACCAGGTGATGCGAACGCGGCTGCACGTCGAGAACTTCGATTGCAACCTCTTCCTCACACCCGATGACAAATACTTCGCCGGAACGGTCCCTGCCTACATCAATTGCAATCTTCGTCCGCTGCCTGATGCGAGGTCCGCGCACAACAACGCGCGCACCCATGCGGGCGAAGTGCCGACACAGATAATCCTGGGTCGTCATAAAATCCCTTCTATTTGTTTGTGGGTTGCCGTTATGCGCGGCAGAGGAAGGTAGAAACAGAGCCGTCCTGCACCGTGCCATTCACACAGTCACGCAATCGCTGAATCATTCGCATAGACGTCTCCTTTCCTTGAACAAGGTAGCATTGTTCCAAATTTAGAGCAACGGATTTATTCGACCTTCAATCGCCCTGCCAAGATTTTATGGCCGTCGAGTTTTGTTTCTTCCGTTTCAGATGAGCCTCTGACTTTGAAATCGTTCTACATTGCCTTGAGCACGGCTTTCGATTACCTTGCAGACGGTTCAGCCGCTAATCGGTGCATCTCGGCCTGCTCCCCGGGTCTGGAGAAATGCCTCCTTCTATGGCAGAATCAACCTTGGACTTAAATACGTAGATGGCAGCGGCTCCATCACTACAGCCGCAAGGAGGAAATGAATGAGAAAAAGTATCCAGCTGTTAGTAACCCCCGCGATCCCCGCTTTATAACTCTTCGCTCGCTTCAAACCCATCGAGGCCGTTCTCGAACCGAACTCTACATTATCGAAGGCATCCGTCACCTTGCACGCGCAGTCGAGCATTGCGCTCAAATCGAGTCCGTCTTTCTTGATCCTTCCGTCCTATCAAATCCATTTGGCCAAAAACTCGCACGCCGGCTGCTTCAGCGGGGCGTTCCCGGTATTCGTCTTTCGCGCGAACTCTACCGTGATCTGACGCTCGCAACCGAACCACAAGGAATAGGCGCGGTCCTTAAGCAGAATTGGCTTTCCCTGAAACACCTTCCGGCTACGAGAAACTCGCTTTGGCTCGCAGTGGAATCCATCGAGTCGCCGGGAAACCTGGGCACGATCATCAGGACCGCTGAAGCAGCGGGGGTGACCGGAGTCCTCATCCTCAGCCCGAACTGCGATCCTTACGATCCAGCAACAGTACGGGCCACAATGGGATCGCTGTTTTCGCAAAACCTGGTGCGGTGCTCCGTAGCGGAATTCAATTGCTGGACCAAATCCAACGGTGTATCGGTTGTTGCTTCTTCGCCGAACGGGCTTATCGACTTCAAAGCGCTAGCATACCGGTTTCCCATCGCTCTTATAGTTGGCAGCGAAAAGCATGGGCTTTCTGACCAGCTGCTTGAGGCTGCCAACTTCGTGGTTCGCATTCCAATGCGCGGGAGGTGCGATTCGCTCAATGCGGCGGTCGCGGCGGGCGTTCTACTATTCGAAGTAGCGAGCTGCCGGGTGGAAGGCTAGGAATATTGGACGGATTCGCTCTGCTTCGGAAAACTGGGCTCTTTAACATCAATCGAGGGAGCATGAAGGGCGCCCGAAACTGGTTGCGGAGAGGAGAATTGAACTCCTGATCTCTCGATTATCGATCGAGTGCTTTGAACCAACTAAGCTACTCCGCATTAAACAATTGCTTGATGGAGCCGAACGGCGGAATCGAACCGCTGACCTCCTGCGTACCGGGCAGGTGCTCTTCCAACTGAGCTATTTCGGCGTTGAATCTGGTGCGGACTGCAGGACTCGAACCTGCGATGAACTGGGTGTAGCGAAGCCGATTTAGCCTCTAGGCTAATTAGGCAGGCCGGGGTCCGCAAATTGTGGTGCGCATGGGCAGACTTGAACTGCCATCTCAAGCTTCGGAGGCTTGTGCTCTTTCCGTTGAACTACATGCGCAAAACAACTGTGGTCAACCCGTCCGGACTCGAACCGGGAACTATGCTTTAGGAGAGCATCGTGATGTCCAGTTTCACCACAGGTTGATGGAGAGCCTACCCGGAATCCAACCGGGATTCGCGTTTTAGAAGAACGCAGTCTTGTGCGTTAGACGATAGGCTCATGGTGGGTCCGGTGAGATTTGAACTCACGTCTCTTCGCTTAAAAGGCGAGTGCAGATATCCGCTATGCGACGAACCCAAAATGGTGAGCGCGGCTGGATTTGAACCAACGTCGCCCTGCTTAAGAGGCAGGCATAATTTGCCGCTATACGACGCGCTCATGGTGTACGTGGCGGGTGTCGAACCCGCAGTCTGTCTCTTATAAGGAGACGGCTACATACCAACTAGCAGCTACACGTACATGGTGCCAGCAGCTGAACTCGAATCAGCTACAACAGGGTTATGAATCCTGTGCAATATCCACTTCTGCTTCGCTGGCAAACTTGGCGCGGGCGGAGGGATTTGAACCCCCAAGTTCGGCTTTGGAGACCGACAGTTTGACATTGAGCTTACGCCCGCGACTTTCGAAATGAATTGTCAAAGAGCAATAAAAAACCCGGCGCTTGGCCGGGTCCGGTGCAGAAACAAATACACTCAGACCCTCAACACACGACTTCCCAAATGACCCGGTTGGTCATTCTGGTTATCTCGTGTTTGAGCGTTTGCTGCATAAGTCTCACTTCCGAGTTACAGCGTACCGCAGTTAGTGTTGCGTTGCAATTCAATTGCTTCATTACGGCCTATTCTTTGGAGCACCTGGCAGGACTCGAACCTGCATAGAGGCTATTGACCTCAACCCGCGTTCGTAGCGCGGCGGCTAATCCGGTTCACACCACAGGTGCTCAACTTATGGTCTGCGCGGAGAGATTTGAACTCCCGTGAACTCGCTCCCAAAGCGAGTGCCTCAGGCCAGGCTAGGCTACGCGCAGACATCTTGGTGCCGACTCAGCGAATCGAACGCTGTTGGCTGGCTTTTCGGACCAGTGCAATGACCACACCTGCTCAGTCGGCGAATTTTGGTGGACCTGGAGAATGTCGAAATCTCGACCTCCGCATTGCAAGTGCGGCGCTCTGCCATCTGAGCTACAGGCCCACATTAAAAATTGGAGGGAATGGAGGGAGTCGAACCCTCTAAAACGTGATCCACAATCACGCGCCGCGCCGTTTGGCTTCAATCCCCGTGAAGTTACTGCATGTTATGGAGCCGGTAGAGGTATTCGAAACCCTCGAACCTTCGGTTTACAAAACCGCTGATCCGTTCTACCGGCTCACATTCATCCGCGAACGGCAAATCGCCGGTCGCCATCGGAGTCGGCGTATAAGTACCGGCTCCACTCGTTCACTTCCAGTCCCATCGACCGCAGGATGAATCTGCCGGTGTGAACGCTTGCCGGCAGAGGCCTGCGCAACAGCGGCATGTCTGCCTGCTCCGGTGTTCTGTCCGCCTTGCGATGGTTGTCCTTGCGGCAACACGCGACAAGATTCTGCCAGGTATTCTTTCCGCCCTGCGCTCTGGGAATAACATGGTCGAGAGTTAGCTCACTGCCATGAAACTTCATTCCGCAATACTGACAGCGGTAACCATCCCTCATAAGAATGTTGCGGCGCGTGGTAACTTGCAGCCTAACTGGGACATGCTTGTAGACCAGCAACCGAATAACACTCGGTAGGTAAATGCCAGGATAGATTAGCTTGCTCGTGGCTAACTCAACTGTCGCCTTTCCCTTTGTGACAAGCTTCAACGCTCGCATGGCCGGAATGATGCGCAGGGCCTCGTACGATGCATTCAGTTGTAGTACCGGCCTTCGCATCAAACTCATTGCAATCCTCCTTACGGCGTTTCAAAACTGGAGCGGTGAGCGAGACTCGAACTCGCGTGTGCGGTTTGGAAGACCGCCGTACTTGCCGCTGTACGATCACCGCCTGATCACCCCAACGATATGGACCCATCGTCGGAGACCCCGAACTATTGGCTCTCGGAGGGGGAGTCGAACCCAACCCATTCGAGGCTTCAAAGGCCCCTGGCTTGCCGTTAGCCGATCCGAGATCAATTTCAATGCTGGCTCCCGGCGAGGGATTCTAACCCCCATCAGCACGTTCAGAGCGTGCGGTCCTCACAGTTGAACGAACCGGGAACAACTTACAAAGCTTGGCTCTGAGAGTCGGATTCGAACTGACATCTCGCTTCTTAACAGGAAGCCGCTCTACCGTTGAGCTATCTCGGAGTAATGCAAACTTACACAAGGCCGCTCTACCGCTGAGCTATCTCGGATCAGCGCGACAAAACTAAAAACCCTCTGGCCGATTGGCTCAGAGGGTAGATGGAATCTGAATTCAGAGTCC
>Ga0206847_10131_pt1 | contig 25446 bp, 18 predicted proteins | sample Alteio_BWOrgCont_17_FD_152880 | JGI IMG/M metagenome (GOLD analysis project Ga0206847, IMG submission 152880) | Enriched cells from forest soil in Barre Woods Harvard Forest LTER site, Petersham, Massachusetts, United States -... | ecosystem: Environmental > Terrestrial > Soil > Temperate forest >... | reverse complement strand
TGCGCAAGGGCGAGGATTATATCACGCAAGGCGAGCAGATGGGGCTGACGGCGAGCGACGGCAGCCGCCAGCAGCCGGACGTGATTATCAAATTGCCGGATGATAAGCATATTATTATCGATTCCAAAGTGTCGCTCACAGGATATGAGCGTTATTGCGCGGAGGGTGATGAAACCGCGCGGGCGCTGTGTTTGAAGGAGTTTTTGCGCTCGGTAAAGGCGCATGTGAACGGGCTTTCGGAAAAGCGCTATCAGAATAATGACCGGCTCAACACGCCGGATTTTGTGCTGATGTTCATGCCCATCGAAGGCGGATATTCGCTGGCGATTCAGCAGGATCGTGAACTGCATGCCTATGCATGGGGCAAGAAAATCGCCATTGTTTGCCCCTCCACATTGTTTGTGACGTTGCAGACCGTGGCGTCGCTGTGGCGCATCGAGCGGCAGAATAAAAACGCGCAGGATATCGCCGAACAGGGCGGGAAATTATACGATAAATTCGTGGGTTTCGTGGGCGATATGCAGGATATCGGCAGTAAAATGGGGGGCTTGCAAAAAAGCTATGACAGCGCGATGAATAAGCTTTCCGATGGGCGCGGGAATCTGGTGGGGAGCGTGGAAAAACTGCGGCAGCTCGGCGCGAAGGCGTCTAAGCCGCTGCCGAAGGAATTGCGGGGGGAAGATAGTGAGTTATCGCTGGTTACGGCGGAAGATGCGGAAGTTTGATTTATAAAGCCATTCTCTATTTTTAACGCCAAGAATTATCCGCGCCCTTCTCCCAAACTTTCTTCGCCCATTGTTTGTTTGATATTCTCTAATAATTGACCCAAGGCCTCTTTACGCTTTTGCGCCCATTCCTCTCCAGGAAAACAATTACTCAATGTCGCTGCAACATTCATTTTGAGTTCTTCAATTTGTTTTCTATCAATTATTTTTTGTCTCCAAAATATTGAATCTTGCCTTTTTTCCTGATCAACGAAGAATTGCACTAGTGATTCGACTTGTTTGGGAAATAATCCGAGCCAATCATTCTTCGGTGCATTAATTAGGCCGAAAAGGTTTATATTTGCGCCATCATGGTACTGGCCATTTTTAAAACGAAGTGCGTCGGCTTTGTCATCGGGAATAATTAACTTGAAATCAGATGGAAGCTTACTTTGCAAATCTTTCAATATTTGTGCTGCTTTTTGCTTTTTTTGAGGATCAATAGCTCTTTTTCTTGCACCTTTATGGCTCAGCAAATGATCTGAGTGCCCAGGCTCAATTTCTAGTGCATCTCCTTGAATATCAGGAAGCAAGCGAAGGTCGTATTCCGTGCCCATATTTGTTCCATACATGGTAGGCTGCCTCAATTCCAGTTCGAGCTCAAAATTAATGTCCTCAATGGTTACAACCATTCTATGTATATTGGGAAATTTCTCGTCTTGTACAAATAGCTTGTTTATCATTTCGCTTCCCAATTCTCCGCACTCCCCGCCAATTCCGCATTTTCCGCCTCTAATTCATTGACGCGCATTTTGAGGTTGGCGATGTCGTTGCGGAGTTTGTCGAGCATGGCGATGACCGGATCGGCTTCTTCGTCCTGGGGGGTGCCGTAGGCTTCAAAGTGATGATCTGCCGGGATTTTTTCCTTCACCGGGCGCGCGGGGATGCCGACCATGGTGGTATCTTTGGGGACGTCTTTGACCACCACCGCGTTGCTGCCGATGCGCGCGAAATCGCCGACGCTGATGGGCCCGAGCAGATGCGCGCCGGCGCCGATGATGACGTTATTGCCGATCTGCGGATGGCGCAGCGAGCCTTTGGCGGACGCGCCGGGGGATACGCCGCCGAGGGTGACATCGTGATACATGGTGACGTCATTGCCGATGGTGGCGGTTTCGCCGATGACCACGCCCATGCCGTGATCGATGAAGAAACGGTCGCCGATTTTGGCGCCGGGGTGAATATCGATGCCGGTAAGGAATCGGGAGACCGACGAGCTGAAGCGCGCGGTCAGCCGCCAGCCATGCCGCCATAACCAATGAGAAAATCTATGAAATAGAAGCGCATGCACGCCCGGATAGCATAGCAAAATCTCGGCCCGCGAATGCGCCGCCGGGTCGCGCGCGAAGACGGAATCGACGTCGTTCACTATTCTCTTGAATATCTGCATCAAAATTCTCTATAAGGGGCCCTTGAATCTAGCGTAACATTCAAAACAATCAACGTAAACATGCCTGAAATTATCATCAACGGTTCCGAAGGCCGCATCGAAGGCCGCTATCACCATAGCGACATCAAAGGCGCGCCGGTGGCGCTGGTGCTGCATCCGCATCCGCTTTATGGCGGGACGATGAATAATAAGATTGTGTACCGGCTGTATCATATTTTCGCGCAGAACGGGTTTTCGGTGTTGCGGTTTAATTTTCGCGGCGTGGGGAAATCGCAGGGGAAATACGATGAGGGTTTGGGTGAATTGACCGACGCGGCGACGGCGCTGGATTGGCTGCAATTACAGAATCCCGATGCGCCGACCTGCTGGATCGCGGGGTTTTCTTTCGGCGCGTGGATATCCATGCAACTGCTGATGCGCCGCCCGGAAATTGAAGGCTTCGCGGCCATCTCGCCGCCGGCAAACCTTTATGATTTCTCGTTTTTATCGCCCTGCCCGGCGGCCGGCATCTTAACGCAAGGCGACCGCGACGATGTGGTTTCCGAAGAAGCGGTTTCCAAACTCGCCACGCGCCTGGGCGCGCAGCATAACGGGAATCTGGAATATAAAATCATCGCGGGCGCGGACCATTATTACCGCGGCGTGGAGGAAGATATGGGCATGGTGGTCAATGATTATATCGTGCGCCGCATGGCCGATTTTAAGCAAAAACGCAAAGTCCGCCCGGACCGCAAACGCAGGCAATTGCCGCGGGATTAGGGTAAAATTAGGGGCCTTTTGGGGCGTTTTCTTGCGCCGTAATGGAGCTTTTTTGGGGCTTAATGGGGCCTTTTTGGGGCTTTAATCTTCAATTATTGAGAGAATTTTTGTTGGGAAATGCAATTTTTAGCATTCTGTCATTTTTGGGACTGAGTCATATTACAAGCAGCACAAGAAAATTCAACTATTTCGCGCTACCATTTTGCGATGACAGATGGGGAATTAAAAATCGAAACGTAACCTCAAAAACCAGATGTTTTTTGCACCCGCGCTGCCGCTCATACCTGAAATCACTGAGACGGTTATAAAGCAAACCTTTTCGTGCTCGATAAATTGATGTTCAGCTCTTTGGCAATCGGGCGCACGAACTGAATAAGTTCGAGGAGCAGATTTTCCATGGGGACAGCTTCGCGTACGCGCTCCTTGTGGTCGCGTCTAATTTCTTTATATGCTTTTTTCGTATTTTCGTAGTTATTAAAGGGCTCGTGCTCCCGCACCAGCGCCCTGATATCATCGCGCAATACTTTTATTTTCTGTGTATTTTCATCGGCATATCTGGCCGTTCTATCACCCCCAAGTATGCTGGTATACTCATCTATTCTTTCGGCCATCTTATCATCGATATACCAGGGCAACGCATCGCCCCTGCCCCTAGCAGAAACGATATTATGGACTTTATCGCTATAGTAATCCGTCTGCGCCTGCTGCGAGGTAACAGGCTGACTGTAATCTGTCTGCTCGGATTCAAAATTCTGCTTCATGGCATCCATGACGGCTACGCCATCCCTGATGGTTCTGTAATCCGGACGCGCTCCTTCATCGGCCAGCGCGATGAGCGCATCGATGAATGCAAGGAACTTTTTCAACGCATCGGGAATGTGCAGACTCCGCAGGTTGATATCATCCGCATCGGCTATATAGCGGTCATATTTTTCGGGACATTCTTTACGTAATGCCTCTCTTAGCGGCCTGCCGATAAATGGGTTTTGGAGGTGCTCGTTCGCCAGAAGCTCCAGCTGATTACGTATGTTCCGGTCCGTGTATGTTACTTCATTATTATCGAGAGTATCTATGTATTTTCCATCCCATGCTTTAAAGCTTTCAAAGGAAGTGCGAAAGCCGTTATTAGGAAATTGGCTGGCCTGCACCGTCGCCAACTCGTCAAGCTGCGTATTGAGCATTTCCTGCGTCAGTGTCTGGGCGCGTTTGAGGTCCATATTTTTCTCATCATTTTACCCTTTGATTTTAACAAAAAATCCTGCGTTTAAATATTAATGTTCCGTGACAATTTGTAATCTATTGAATTTTTTAATTTTTTCATTATATTGCGCCTTTGCAATTAACCGTCTATGCTGCCGCAATGGCTGGAAAAAAATCCTATTCGCTGTGGCAATCGCTGAAAAAGCGATTCGCGCCAAAAAATAAATTGGCGCAGGTGGATGTGTTGCGTGATGAAATTGCGCTGCTTACCGCCTATTCCACCGACACCATTTACCGGCTGCGTTATGACAGCATGAAATATGATTATATCAGCCCGTCTATCCAGCGGCTCTTGGGGTATTCGCAGGAAGAGATTCAGAAGATGAACCTGCGCTCGCTGATTCTGGAAACGCGCATTATCGCCAACGCGCTCAAGCCTCTGGCGTCGTTCGACCGGCTGGAGGAGGCGCGTAAACGCGGCGACGTGAATAAATGGCAGGCGGATTACCTGATGCGCACGAAGAGCGGCGGCCAAATCTGGGTGTCGGATATTTCCTATCCGTGGTTCGATAAAAAGGGCGCGATTATCGGCTCGGTGGGCAGCTTGCGCGATATCACCGAGCGCGTGCAGGCCGAAACGCTGGCGAAAGAAGAAATCGGGCGGCTGGCCAATACGGATAGCTTGACGGGGCTTTCCAGCCGGAGTTATTTTTTTACCAAGCTGGACGATGAGCTCAAACGCATCAAGCGTAATAAGGAGGATTTATCGATCCTTATTATCGACATGGATTACTTCAAGAATATTAATCACAATTATGGCCAGCAGGTGGGCGATACGGTGCTGAAGGGCGTGGCAAAAATCGTGCAGAGCTGCCTGCGCGGAACCGACACCGGCGCGCGCGTGGGCGGGGCGACGTATGGCGTGATTTTGCCGGAAACGCCGGCAGCTGGCGGGTTCTGGGTGGCGGAGCGCATTCGCTCGTCGGTGGCGAAGGAGACGTTTAAGCTGGGTGAGGAAAATGATCTGTTCGGCTGCACGGTTTCCATCGGCATCGCCAGCGCGCGGCATGACCAGGATATCGACGCCAGCACGCTTTATAAAATCGCGGATAAGCGGCTGTATATCGCCAAGCATACGGGGCGGAATCAGGTGTCGCTGGATGAGTTGGTGGATATAGGGACGTAAAAATCCATATTTTCCTCCCCCTGGAAGGGGGAGGCAAGGTGGGGGTCGCTATCCGCAGCGAAATGGCTAGTAATGAAACTCGCTGAACCCGACCCCCACCCAACCCTCCCCCTTCCAGGGGGATGGCTTTAGCGTCCGGCGCTGGCGCTATCGGTGCCGGTTTTATTGCCGTAAAAATCTTTGGGTGGGTTGCCGTCGGCGTCTTTGGGGCGGGAGCCTTCCACGTTTTTATCGCCGGCGTTGCCCTGTGCGTTGGCACCCTCGGGCTTGCCCCATACGTCGCGGCCGGTTTGCGCGTCGTCGGCAGCGGCGGCGGTCAACGGATATGCCGCCACTAAAATCAAGAACGCGATGAATAGGAATGGGATCTGTAACATGATTCCATTAAAGCAAAACCGGCGATAGTTTTCGATGCGAAATAGCGGGCGGGGTGTAAGGAAGGGATAAAAGCCGCAGCATTATACCGTATGGCTTTGATTCTTAGCGGCTCCGGCTACGGCAGGCGCGGATACCGTATTGCCTGCGGTCTGATTGTTTAAATCCACCTTCATGCCGCTGGCCTGAAGCATATTTTGTATCGCCTTCATGGTCTCCTGAACATTCTCCAGATTCTTTGGCGCAATGCCCATGCCCAGAAGCTGGCTGCTCATGCCGGCCGCTGCGATGCCGATTTCCTGAATGGTTACTTTGCCGTCGCGGTTGGTATCCACCATATCCATCAACTGTTCGCCTATGTTCTTTTTAGGCGAAGCGGCGGCCTGCGGTTGCGGAGCGGCTTTCGCGGGTTCGGATTTATTGGCGGCGCCGTTTTTGGCAACAGTCTGGTTTTCAGGAACCGTTGCATTGAGCGACCCGTCTTTTTGTATGACGGCGATTTCGGCCTTAGTTAAATCAGCTCCCGGCGCTGTTTGAACCGCCGCCACGTAGGTAATTTTTTGGGAATTTTCAGAGGGGGATTGAGGTTGCTCCGCTGGTTGTCTGGGATTTTCAGCAACTGCCTGCGGCTGGGATTGGGCCGGCGCGCTGGAAGGCGATTCGGCAGGGACGGCTTTGGCTTTTTCAGTAGCGTCCTGCACATTGCGAATACTCACATAATCTTCGAGCTCGCTGCGTGCCGCTGTTAATTTAGCAATTTGCCCATCGAGTTCTTTATTATGCCCCCAGGTGAGATACCCTTTTTCACCTTCCAGCTTGGCGGTTTTATCTTTCATATCTTTTATGAGGCCGCTTACCTGTTCTTGCAGATTGCCATCCGGGTCGAGCTTTTTGCCGCTATTTTGCAAATGTGTTTTGAGGTTGGCAAAACGCGGATCGTTGATAAGATCATTTTTCAGTTGGTCTCTGGTAAGATTAGCGCCTATCGCCCCAGTTTGCGCAGCCGTCATAGTGCCTTTTGCGGGGGCTTTTTGATCCTGCGCAAGACCTCCCACATCTAAACCCTCTGCAATTCTAGCTCCTACGTAATTCGCGCCTGCAAGCGTAGCGCCTGCGGCGGCGGCAACTGCCACAGTTGCGACAACGGGCGCGGCCGCCACTGCCACTACCGCTCCTGCGCCGCCAACCGTTAATGCGCCAACACCACCCGCCGTTACGGCGGCAATTTCCGCCGCTGCAGCTAATCCGACCGCCGTGGTTCCTAGATATGCCCCAACAGCGCCTACGGCAAGCGTACCGCCTATTGCAACGGCAGCCGTCTCGAGGGCTTTTTCTGATGCGGCAACTGCTCCCACGTAATCGCTTCCGTTTTCCTTAAACGCATTCACCGTTTGATTTATACCATCTGCAACCATAACCACCGTTGCAGTGTGGCCTAGTATGGTACCCGCGGTACTAGCGATATTCTTAGTAGCGGCACCTGCGGTTTTAAGTGCCGTAGTTGCGGTTTTTGCCGTTCCCGCCGCATCTTTAATGAGTCCTGGGGCAGCCGTTTTAGCGGCTCCCGCCATATCCCCTACAACTTCCGCACCATACTGGGCGGTATTGACGACGGCATCCGTTACGGCGATAGTGCTTGAAACCCTATCATTTGGATTCCCATTTATCAGGCCGTTGATTCCCATCGCAACACCGGCAGCGCCTGAGAGCTTTCCTGTCACATGGGTATGATTGCCTGCTGAATGGCTGGAATGGCTTCCTGTGGTATGTGTGTTCGCGTCAGCGGACGGGGTTTTATTACTAGCTGCTTGCTTAACGGCTTCAGGAGCGGGGGCGCTATTATTTTTTGCATCCGCAGGCGCCTCCATCGTTGAAGGCTTCGCTTCGTTACTGGCCGCTGATTTCGCCGCGGGCGCTTCCGCCGGTGCCTTGGCTGGCTGAGAAGCCGTTTTATTAGCGGCCATGTCATCGCGTATGTCGGGGGTTGGCGAATCTGAATTATTGTCAGGACGGTAGGCGGTCTTGAAACGTTCGCCGGGTCTACCCTCTCTGCCACCGCCGCCTACGATGAATTTTCCGGGGCTTTTTTTCTCAGGCGCTGATGCTTGCGGAGTTGTATCCGCAGAAGATGGGGTTCGCGTCTCCGTATTGCCAGAAGGCTCCGGAGCATTTTTCGCGGGTTCCGCCGGTTTAGCCGATACGGGCGGCTCCTCAGTTCTGGCGGGTTTATTTTCCGGCGCATTCGGCGTGGTGGGGTTTTGGGTGGCTTTCTTATAAATGCCCTGCGCTTCGGTTTGGGCGTTCTTTAATTTAGCATTAGCCTCATCTAGCATGTCGCGTTCAAAAGGATCCCGAGGATTGAGGGCCGCCACTTCTTCTTTGATCTTGCGTACTTTTTCTACCGCCTCCTGATATTCTGGATTGCCTGTATCTTTGTCCAGCAACGCTTTATGTTTCTCGGGGAAATCGTCCCGCGCTTTTCTCTGCGATTCCACCTTTTCCGGATCAACCTGGCCATCGGCGCCCAGCATGGATTCATAGATCTTCTTCGCCTGCTTCTGCGCGGTTTTCAGATCTTCCGCTGCGGCGGCGTCGCCGGGATTCTCGCGAACTTCGTCTCTGAGTTCGCGGACTTTATCGGTTATATTTTCATAAGGTTTATTATTCTCGCGTAAAGATTGGTGATCCTTGGCAAACTGTATGCGCTTGGCGGCGTCGCCATCCGGGTTGGCATAGGCCATCAGCAGACGGCTGGTTTTATCATCCGAAATATCGATGCGCAATTTCGGGCCGTTCTTGGCGTCGGGCAATTCTTTGCCGATATTAATACCCGCAGCTTCCAGAGCCGCACGGTTTGCCTCCGTATCGGCTACGTCCGCATATGGTTTGGAGCCGTTCTTTGCATCATTGCCGATGCTGCCTTCATCCAGCATAGCGCCCAGCTGCCCGCCCATCGCGCGGGGCGATAATTTTTGTTTGGGCGCTTCGGCACTTTCGATTTGCGGCGCGGGGGAGTTATCCGTATTAAATGCCGTGGGGCGTGAAGCCTCATAGCTGGCGACTTCCACGCCCGCGCCTTTGACAACAGCCACTTTATTCTTAGGTATAAAAGCGAATTGCCCAAGCTCTTCCGCGCTGCAAACGACACATAAGGCTTTTTGGCCATCGGGCACATTGGCGCGGATAAAATCTTTTACGCTTTCATTGGTGTCGACAAATCGCCAATCTCCGGAGGCTTCGCCCTGACCATGCCCGATAACAACATGTTTGATATCGTTTGGTAGAATTTCATTACTGAACAGTATATCAGGATTGGTCTTTTGCACTGTTAGCGCAGTCAACGTTTGTGCCATTTCCATATTATGCGTGTTGCCCGCATCGTGAATTTTAAGGCCAGTCAATTTTTCGACATCGGCGATAGCGCGCGCCCTGTCAAATTCACCATCCACATGCATCCCTGCCGAAAGCCTGTTTTGTAAATCACTAATCTCATCGGGAGAAAATGATTGTTGTCTGGGCGCTTCGGCATTTCCGATTTGCGGCGCGACAGATTTTTCAATATGACCGGGCATTTGATTCGCCGGAAGCCGCGCGCCATCCGGCCTATACTCTTCCGGATATAATTTGCTCCGGGCATCAATCGCTTTTTGTCTTTCCGCTGAGGGTGCCAGGCCTTTATTTACAGGCGGCGGATCGGGCATTTTCATACCGTCCGGCGCGATTATTTTGAAGCTTTCTAACTCATCTCGGGAGTTAAATGTGATATTCAGTTGAGACGCTTTTACGTTTCCATCGCCCGTATCAACTACTGTGGTTTTTACTTTACTTTCAATTCCCAGCGCCTGAAGTTTATCTCTCGTTGCCAGGAGTTCATCCTCCTTGCCAAATAGTACGATGCCCCTGCCGTCATTATTGACGTCTGAGCTATTCGCGTAAGGCTTGAGACTATCCCTCGCCGCCTTGACATCAGCGAGACTTACCATTTTTTCGGGCGGTGTATTATCCTGACCAGATAACGGGGCGGGTTGGCGCGGCGCTTCTCCTTCTATTTGCTTTGCACGCAGCGCATCTTCAGGCTCCAAATCAGGCACTGACACGTTTAGATCAGTCGGCGACCTGGGCTCTCTAGCCCCCGCCGGACCAAAGCGATGATGCTCGCCGAGATCTCTGGAAGTAGATTTTCCCGGGCGGTTTCCGGATGGCGGACTGGTTACATCCACGCTCTCGCTAGCAATTATTTGACCCTGCTCAACTGATGTCGTCTTAACGCGCACGCGGCCCTTATCAACCTCCACCACGGCCTCAATGCCTATTTTGTTGAGGTCAGCGGCCAGCACTTCGAGGTTATCGCCTTTAAATACGATACCATCACCCTTGGTGGTATTTATATCAACCGCCTCATAATTCTTCAGGGTCTTTCTGACTTGGGTCAACTCTTCAGCATTCCCGTGTCCGCTCTCTTGCAGCAGCGCGGCGGTTTTGTCCGCCGGGATTACATAATATGCTTCTCCCTTTATTCTCTTGGTGGCATATGCCCCATCTACATCATCTGCGAATCGCGCCTTCGAATCGCGTGTGAATAATTCCCGCCGCAATTCATTGTTCTCGGCAGGAATAAGCAATACCGGCCTATCATCTTGGTCGAATCCGATGTTTTTCCCATCTGCCACCAATGTCTGCGCCCGGGTTTTTTGCTCATCTGCCCGATTACGCGCTGCTGCCGGATCATCCCCGGCAATGGACGAGGCGGTTTGCGCCGGCGCGGTTTTTGGTGTTTTTACCGGAGACGGCGGCTGTAACGTTACGCCGCTCGTCTTTAGCAACTCAGCGGTTTTTTCCGGGGAAAGTTCCCAGAATTTCTCCTTCCCTCCTGCTCTACTGGCTTTTTCTTTGGGCGCAATATGCGTAGCATATCCCATCTCGCCGAGCAGGCGCTTTCCTTCATCATCATTCGCAGCTATTCTCAATACTTGATTTCCATCCACAGAGCGGTTAGTCAGGTTTTTGCCATTTTCACCCACCAGTTCCCGGGCCATTGCGGTTTTCGGTGAGTCAGGGCCATCATCTCCGGTAGCGGGCGCAGCGCTTTGCGCGGGCGCTTTTTTGGGCGGGCGGCCTGGGCCTGCAGATGGTTCAGAAAAAATTTCTGCGACGGTTATATCCGGAGTATATTTTCTCTCGTTCTTTTCCCAGTATTCCCGGGCATCTGTCTGTATTTTCTTGTCCGTCTTAAACCCATGAATTACTTTTTCCTCGAAATCAAATTTCTGAAAGTGCAAATCTATCTTGAGCACCTCTCCAGGATTATTTCCTGGTTTGGTCATCATAGTAATTAAAGTGTGAACTTCTGAATTATCAGGATTATCAATGATTCCTCCCAATTTTTCGGTCATCTCGATCACCGATCCGGGCACATTGTTTTTACGTATTTCTTTGACCAAGTTAGGGGGATCAATTTGTTCGCGAAGGGCATTAGCGACGCCTCCGTCAACAACCGGTTTTCCATTCACGATTTTGGTTGCCGCCCTCTCAATTAATCGCTCCACCTGCACTTCAAGCGCTGCCGCTATCTTATCAGCGGGCGGCTGCGTTTGCGGTTTTTGGGCGATAGGCGGCGGTGGAGGCGGCGGGTATGAAGTGGTTGTAGCGGGTTTTGGCCCGTTCGGTGATTGAGCCGGCTGACCGCCTGCTGGTGTTTGTGCGGCGGCGGGTTTGGCAATAGGCGGCGGCGGTGGGGGCGATGTGTATGAAGGCGGATTCTGCCCGGTTGCAGTAGGGCTAGACCCTTGTGCCGATGGGGCTGGAGCTGTTTTTGACGGTGGAGACTGTGGACTGGCTGGCGTCTGGATAGGCTTGGGTTGCGATGGGGCAGCAGTCCCGGGTTTTTGCGGCGTTTGTTCCGACGCGTCGATTTGCACGGCGGGCTTTGCGGGGCCGGGGTTCTCTTCAACACCGGGAGATGGCGGATTCTGCCTGGGCGCCGTTTTTTGGCGAGGCTTTACAGTTTCCGCCTGATCGGGCGCGATATCCCCGATTTTTTTACCATCCGCGCCATGCAGGGCGATGGGGTTACGGTCATTGTCCATCTGGGTTTTCATTGCGCCGAAATGGTCATCTACACCGTTCTCCTTAAGCTTGGTTTGATATTGCTTGAGTTGATTCGGATAGTCTGCTTCTCTCTGATTAAATTCTTCCAGACTTTCTCCTTTAGTGAAAAGACCGCCTTTTATTCTTTGAGGAGACTTCGGTTCTACAAGTCTTGGTTTGGTAATATTCTGATCGGGTATACGGTCAGGATTGTTGGCTATCTCTTTAAACACTGCCAGATTCGGGAGTATGATTTCTCCCTTATCTAGGATAAGGCTGCTGGAGAAAGCCTCGCCCAACCCTTTGGAACGTGCGTCCCGCGACATTATAGGCGTGCCTTCCATCAGTTGAGCGAATGTGCCGCCTCTGATACTGGTTGCTCGATCCGGCGACCGCACCACTTGTTCCATATCAAATCCAAGCCTCATGGTGCCATCTTCGTGCGCCACCATCACGAAAGGCTTGCCAGCATTGTCTCCCTGGCTGCGGATGGCGCGGATAATTTTTTCGGCATCTTTGGGCTCATAGGATTTTTTTGAGATCAGCAAGCTGCCTTTGGACGGCTCCAGCTCGCCAACGATCTCCCCGAATATTTGCTTGCTTAGGCCCTCTTCACCGCCTTGTTTCAGGCTTCTTTCCGCGCCCGGGCTGAGAATCTGCTTTGCAATCTTTCCATCATAAGGAAATTCATCACCTAAAGCCGCTTCCTTAAATCCCCTTCCCATATTGGGCATTCTGTTATTCGTATCGCTATTCATCCATTTCATGGCCGCCTCATCGTCGACCACCAGCATGCCGTTTTCGTGGATATAAGCCCATTGGTTAGGCCCTTCCGTCGCGCCACGCGCATTTTTAAGCGTGTCTAGCAATGTATTTTTTACGCTCTCCGAAACTTTGTTTAAATCGAAAACACTGATAAAATTATTATTGCCCATGTTTTGCGGATAATATACGTCATAGTTAAAACGCGGGGCGTTAACTCGCTGCTCGGCAGGAAGCTCTAAAGCCTGAAAGGCTTTCCATAGTTTTGTGCCGGTGGATTCAGCCATAAACTTCAACCATCATAAGCTATTACTATTGAACCATTATACAACATCGGCCCTCAATGAATTGTGAAGGTTATGTTAAGATTTCATGAAAAATAGGCGGGATATGAGGATAACGCCATAATAATAACGTTATTTTTCAAATGCTTATTATTTTATGGTTTTGAAGCCGCTGGTTTTGGCCGTAACGGTAAAATCTTAATGCTGAGATAGGGGATTCGCGGGAACCGACAGAACATACACGGTTGCGCCGGGGGCCACATTATCGCCAATCTCAGCATTGCGGCTGAGGATAACGCCGGGGCCGGGCGCCAGTAATTCCGTATCGGCGAGATCGGATTCGGCGTCGCTCACATGATTGCGGGCAATACGAATGGCGGCGGCATATCCGCTCTCTTCCAGAGCCTGCCGCCCGATTTTTTTCTCATGAATTAATTTCCGTTCCGCCCTTTGCAGATCGAGCGCCGCATCATGTTCATTCTGCACGTCGTTATCATAGACGTTATCCAGCTGCCCGGAAACAAGAAGGCCGCGGCGCTTTACAAGCTCTTCATGGGCGACATCATAGATGTGCTGCGCGGCTTCAACCTGCGCGCGCGCCTCTTCGATAGCGGCAAAATTGGGATTGGGCAGATTGTCCAGATTGCTACCCTGATCCTGCGCCTCCTGCAGCCGCGCCTTTGCACCTGCAAGCGCTTTTTCAAAAGGCTCTTTATCGAGCGTGGCCAGGATATCGCCTTGCCTGACCGATGCGCCCTCGGCAAATAACATCTGGGTAACGCGGCCGCCGACTGTAAAGCCGACAGGCAATTCTTCCGTATCGCCCGCGGGCGCATTATGGGTCTCAGCGGTATGGGGCGGTGAAGCGGGCAGCGCAGGCGCTATTTTAGTTTCGAGGCCATGCGAAATGCCGGGCTGCGGATTAGGTTTGGTAATGATATAGAGCTGCAACGATAGGATAAGCAGTATCGCTGCGAATATCAGCGTCTGAGCGGTGGTTTTTTTGCCTTTATCCGGTTCGTTATCGGCCATTCCCTATTCCTTTGTTTTTTTAATGCGCAGTTAAAACGCGGGAGAATAAGGAATCCATGCGGGTTTTTGCCGGGAAGGATGGCGCTGCTTTGCAGGAAGCTATACCCAAATCATCTGAAATATCCTATAATCCTGCTGTAACTGCTTAAACTATACTCCCCATAAGAGGCCGAAGTGATTGCAAACCCGATCTTTTTGTTGCTTTGCTTTTATATCCTGACAGCAATATGGATATATTACGACGCCACGCAGCATAATATTGGAAAACTGAACGATTGGGAAGAAAAGAAGCTGATGCTTTCCTCCGCTGATGACGAATTCGCTGAACAACGGAAAAATGATCGCTCGGCGCTGAACATGACCGCCGGCATGTGGGCTTTCGCCACCATGCTGGCCGGCATAGTCGGCTCAACGTTAATCGCTTTCCCGTTGGAGAGTTTGGGAAACAGCTATTCATACCACTCACACTACGCATTGGTGGGAATACTCATCATGCTATCGATTCCATTTACCTATTTATGGCATCGCCCATACCTGATAAAACGCGCGGAAACCGCTCCCGTCATCATTGGCGCGCTTCAACGAACCGTATCGCTTGGAATGCTTTGCGCCATAGGCTATGGCATCCTGTTTGTGTATGTAAAGGCGCACTGATGCACGCTTAACTATTCATTGCTATCCGGCCTAATTGTTTGGCGCCGGGATTTTGTCCGGGAACATTGCATGGCCGTAGGCTTGCATGCCTTGTTTATCGACAATTTGATTAAAAGCGGCCATATCTTCCGTGCTCTTTCCGAAGCGCTCGAAGGTTTTCGTAACGCGACCGACCATTTCTCCCAATATAACCTTTGGATCGACAAAGTTTGGCGGCAATTTATCGGACCTGGCGGCTATTATCTGAAAAAACTCGCGGCCGATTTTGAGGCGATAAGGTCTTGGGCGAGACAAACCTCAATCGCGGGCGTGAGAGTTTGCGCTTTCGGGAGTTCTCTCGCATAGCACTGTAAGAAGGCTTTCCGCTCACCGTTCATTCCCGTTTTCATCTGGATTTTCCCAAGCTCTGCGGCAGCATTCTCGATATTAGCCACCCGGTCTGCCGCAATTGACTGGGCGCGGGATTCTCGCCCAACGGAGATTAGGCAGAGCGCTAATACTACCATTATTTTATAAGTTTTCATCTTTCAATCCCGATTGAGAATGGTCGGGGAGACAGGATTCGAACCTGCGACCCTCTGGTCCCAAACCAGATGCGCTACCGGACTGCGCTACTCCCCGACATTGGTCGTTAGTCGTTAGTCTTTAGTCGTTAGTTGTCAAGTGCGCATTTAACGATTATAAGCCTTTTGACGTTCTCATAACTAACGACTAAAGACTAACAACTCATGACTAGTTTTCAAGGCATCTATACCGCCCTCATCACTCCGTTTAAGAACGGCAAGGTAGATGAGCGCGCGTTTGGCGATTTCGTGGAATGGCAGATTGCCGAGGGCGTGCACGGGCTGGTGCCGTGCGGCACGACGGGGGAATCGCCGACGCTTTCGCACGCGGAGCATAACCGGGTGATTGATTTATGCGTGGAAGTGGCGCGCGGCCGTGTGCCGGTGATGGCGGGAACGGGCTCGAACTCCACCGATGAAGCGATTATGACCACCAGGCACGCGAAAAAAGCGGGCGCGGCGGCGGCGCTGGTGGTGGCGCCTTATTATAATAAGCCTACGCAGGAAGGGCTTTACCAGCATTTCAAAGCGATTGCCGATGCGGTGAAGATTCCGATTATTATTTATAATGTACCGGGCCGTACGATTGTCAATATCAGCGACGATACGCTGGCGCGGCTGGCGGAGCTGCCCAATATGGTTGGGCTCAAGGATGCCACGGGCGATCTGGCGCGGCCATACATGCTCAGGGCGAAATTAAATATTTCCTCCCCCTGGAAGGGGGAGGATCAAGATGGAGGTCGCTCTCCACGTGCGAAATCGCTGAAGCCGACCCCCACCCCAACCCTCCCCCTTCCAGGGGGAGGGAGTTTTGTTATGTTATCCGGCGAGGACCAGACGGCGGTGGCGTTTAATATCGCGGGTGGGCAGGGCTGTATTTCGGTGAGCTCCAATATTATGCCTAAAGCCTGCGCCGAGGTGCAGAATGCCTGCCTTGCGGGGGATTATGCGAAAGCGGTGAAGCTGCATGAAAAACTCGTGCCCTTGCATGAGATCATGTTCTGCGAAACCAGCCCCGCACCGGTTAAATTTGCTGCATCTTTGATGGGAAAATGCAGTCCCGAATTGCGCCTGCCCATGATCCAACCCAATGCAGACAACAAAAAACACATAAAACAAGTGTTAAAAAATTTACGCTTGCTCTAAGGTTAATTTTCATCTTTATTAGCACATTCTTATGGCCGGTAACAACCAATCGACCGCAAAAAACGTAGCGATCAACCGCAAGGCCCGCTTCGAATATACGGTGGAAGAAGAGTTCGAGGCCGGGATTGTCCTGACCGGGACGGAGGTGAAGTCTTTGCGCGCCGGAAAGGCCAGCATCGGCGATGCTTACGCGGCCGCGAAGGATGAGGAAATCTGGTTGCTCAACGCGCATATCGAAGAATATGCTCACGGCAACCGGCAAAACCATGAGCCGCGCCGGCCGCGCAAATTGCTGCTGCATAAAAAGCAGATCAGCAAGCTGCTCGGAAGGCTGAAATCGAAAGGCACGACGCTGATTCCGCTGACGCTTTATTTCAACTCCCGCGGGTTGGCGAAAGTAAGGCTGGGGCTGGCGACCGGTAAGAAGCAGTACGAAAAACGCGATACAATTAAAAAGCGTGACTGGCAGCGCGATAAAGCCAGGATCATGCGTGGTAAAAACGGGTAAGTGAATTAAGTGTTTGGGAGTGGTAACCTATGTTGGATGTGATTGCCGATTTCTGGAAACCGGCGAAGAAGGGCTCTGCTGAAAAACTCAATCCCGAGCAGCTTCAGCCGGGCAGCGCGATCGGTTTCGGCTTTGTGCCGCAGACGCTGCTTTCGGGCCGCAGGCTGACCATCGGCGCGATCAATACCTATCAGTTCGGCGAGGAGACGCTGACCTCTTTCGTGCTGACGCAGCAGGAAGATGCGGGCGTTTCGATGATCGTGGCTGAGGCGGAGAGTGAGCAGTATCTCGCCATTTCGCGCCGCATTCCGCCGGTGGATCGCGTGCGCCTGTTCGATAATACCGATCTTGAAAATATCATCAGCAAGCCCGACATCACGCGGCTGGATTGCACCGCCAGTGTGCCCGAGTTTAAAAACTGGGTGGTGGCGGCCTATAAGCGCGAAATCAACGGCATGAAAGGCCGTATTTTCAAAGGCGATTTCCGCAAGACCTCCCTGCCCGCCGCCGATCAGGGACAGGAATTCGAATATACGCTCCTGGTCAGCGACAGCAACGAATACGCCATCGAAATCGAAAAATATGGCGATGGCCGCATCGAAGTTTACGCCACCATTTACCGCCGCATGAACGATGTGGGCGAAATCACCCATCCGAATGCGGAAAGCGGCGCGCGCCCGGATATCAAACTCGCCTCGCGCCGCGATCAGGGCGTGCCGCTATTCCAGGAAATGGATAAGACTCCCGTAGTGACGCCCGCGCAGGCGCCCGTTATCGCAGCCGAGCCGGCAAAGCCGCAGCCCATCACGCTGCAGGATTTCGTAGAGGCCACCGTGCCCGCGCCGGAAAAAATAGAAGCACCGAAAACGGATATAAAAACCGAAGCGAAACCCGATGTAAAACCAACCACCATCAAACCAGAGGAAAAACCCAAAATGGCGCCAGAACCCGCACAGGAAACCAAAATGAACGGAGCAAGCAACATGTCCCCCAGCGAAGCCGCGAAACCCACCTTATATGTGCAACAAGCGCAGGAAACCTATAAACAGGAGATCAAAGCCGTGAATAAACCCATGAATAATTTCGAGGCCGATAATATCGAGTGCGATCTGCGCGTCGCCAATAAAATCATCGACGAAGCCATCCGCAATGAAATGCGCTTAAGCGACGTGGTGCGCCGCATCATCGAGCTGCCGGTCGCCAACCCGGAATCCGTGCAGATTCCGATGACGCTGACCGACGAAGATTACGCGCTGCTCGGCATCCGTTACGGCATCAGCTCGTCCGACAAAAACGGCATTAAGCGCCGGATTATCGAAGATCTGAACGATTTTTCGGGCAGTGCGAAGAAGGCGGCTTGAGTTCATTGTAATTCCGTCATCCTTTGCTTTAAGCAAAGGATTTCCATCCGCATGAGATCCTCCGGTCAAGCCGAAGGATGACAAAATAAAAAATCCCCGGTCATGTTGTGTGGCCGGGGATTTTTTTTGTTTAATGTTGGGGTGTAATATCGCCGCCGGGTCTTTCCGCAGTACGTCCTGCCCAAGGGCCTGGAGGCTCAAGGGATAGGCAGAATATTTCAAGCCGTTCCATCGCGGCTTTCACTTTTTCCATTTTCATATTCAGCGAAAAACGTAAAATCATATCCTTCCCGTCCATATGAAACATCTCGCCTGGATAGGCAACAAGCCCTTCCTTATTCATCAATTTTTCTGCCAGATTCGCGCTGGTTTGCAATGCATCCGACTCACCTTTCGGCACCAATCCCGCAAGCTTGCTAAAATCCAGTGAAACATGAAATCCGGCGGCAGGAGGAGCCGTAAATGTAATAAAATCTTCTTTGCCTCCGAGCGTTTTACGCAACTCATCATTAATATGCATAACGGCGCCCGCTAAAACTGCGTAATGGCTACGATAATGCGACGCATTAATATCATGATGTTGTTTTAATATTCTGGTAGAGTCGGTATTATCGCTAAACACGGCAGATGCATGTTCCTGTATCTGCGAATTTTGCCCATCGGATATTTCCATTTGCTTAATGAGCGACGGATTGCCATAGGCATAAGCGAATGTATGGTCCGGAGACAGATCCTTGGAAAATGTGGAAATGGTAATCGTGCAATTTCGCAAATCCCGATGTTTAGCCATGTGCGGCAAGCGCTCCCGCTCGGTATAAGGCGCGCCGGGCTTATGCCACAACAGGCTCTGGAAGGTTTCGTCAACGACAAGAAAAAGCGGCCTTTTCCCCTGCTTAATCCTTTCGTTGTTATGCTGTTTGATTACGTGCGCGATCTTACCTATTTCCTCTTCGCTTAAAAACGTTCCCATCGGGTTTCCCGGATTCACCAGCAACAGCGAGCGCGCATCGGGATGGGCCTTGAGTGCTTTTTCAATATCGTCCGCATTGGGTTTATAATGATTTTCTTTGACGCCCCTGATAGCCAAAATATTCAGGCCCAGCTTATTTGCCCGGGAGGGAATCATGCTATATATGGGAGTGCAATATAGCACTTCATCGTGAGGCTTGAATAATGAACCACTGAAAAGCTGAGGCAGTAAATTGCTATTAATCGATCCCTCACAAGTGAAGCAATGTGCATTTCCTTTCGCCACAACCTTCTCAGCTTCTTTGCTATCAAACTCCGTAGTAGGGGTAAATATCTCCTCGCCTTCTTTGATATCAAACTCCGAACGCAGCCAGCGCATGAAATTCTTTTGTAATTCGGTGTGCCCGGAAGGCCTGCGCCCTTTATATTCCGTGCTTACAGAGTAATCACGTTCTATGCCGGGAATCAATTTATCAACCTCATCTTGATGCGGGTCTGGCTCTTCCTCCACAAGGGGCATTACTGAAGGTAATTTTGGCGTCCTGAAACGCGCTGTGTATTTAGAAGCAAAAACCGCATTTTCCCGAGTGCGCCCCTGCTCCATTACCGCAGCGCAGCGCTCGGCTTCTGCAAGCAATTTAAGTGTTTCCTCATGATCGCAAATAACGGGTAATGGCATATCACTATTGCTGGTTTTTCAGCTAGTAATATACGGCCAATTATTTTAATTAGTATTAATACTGTAACGCTATGCAATGCTTCCTTTTTTATGCTATTCTTGACGGCAGAAGCAAAAAACCAAGGTAAATTGATATGTCTCAAAAGGTTATAACCATCCTCGGCGGGACGGGTTTTATCGGGCGGTATGTGGTGAAGCGGCTGGCGGCGGCGGGCTATGCGGTGCGGGTTATTTCGCGGCATCCTAATGCCGGGCTGCATCTCAAAACGGCGGGCGCGGTGGGGCAGGTTGTGCTGATGAGCGGCAATCTCGCGCGGCCCGAAGCGCTGGCCAGCAAAATCGCCGGGTCTTATGCGGTGATTAACCTGGTCGGCGTTATGTTTGAATCCGGCAAGCAGAATTTCACGCAGATTCATGCGCGTGGAGCCGAAAAACTGGCGCAGATCGCGGCGGCGGAAGATGTAAAATATTTTATTCATGTATCGGCGCTGGGCGTGGATAAGGCCACCGGTTCGCATTATGCGCGCACCAAACTGCTGGGCGAAAAGGCGGTGCTGGCGGCGTTTCCGGAAGCTACCATCCTGCGCCCGAGTGTTATTTTCGGGCCGGAGGATCATTTTTTCAACCAGTTCGCCGCCATGGCGAGCCTGCTCCCTGCCCTGCCCCTCATCGGCGGCGGGCGCACGCGGTTTCAGCCGGTCTATGCGGGCGATGTGGCGCGCGCCATCGAGATGTGCCTGCTGCGGCCGGAAACGCGAGGCAAAACATTTGAGCTCGGCGGGCCGCATAGCTTCAGTTTTCAGGAAATGTTGCTTTATGTGCAGCGCCAGCTTGGCAGAAAACGCCGCATGGTTTCGATTCCGTTCGGCCTTGCGCCGCTTATGGCTTCTGTCCTGCAGTTTTTGCCTTATCCGCTGAGGCTCACGCCCGATCAGGTGAAGCTGCTCAAAACCGATAATGTGGTGTCGCCGGGCGCACTAACGCTGGCGAATCTCGGGATTCATTCCACGGCGGTGGAGATGATCGTGCCGGGATATCTGGCGCGGTTTAACAAAAAAACCGCAGGCCATGCGGCGCTTGAGCGCATCAGCCCATGACGGATATGCTCAAATTCACCAGTACCGAGCAGCATTATCCGGCCACTGCGCCCGCAGAGGAGCGCAAACATGATTTTAAAGAAATTTACGCCAATTTCGATCCGGCGGCGGCGGCGTTGCAGGCCTCGCGCTGCTCGCAATGCGGCGTGCCGTTTTGCCAGATCCATTGTCCGCTGCAAAATAATATCCCCGACTGGCTGAAACTCACCGCTGAGGGCCGCTTGGAAGAAGCGTACGCCATGTCGAGCGCCACCAACACCTTCCCGGAAATCTGCGGGCGTATCTGCCCGCAGGACCGGTTGTGCGAAGGCAATTGCGTGATCGAAAAAGGATTTAAATCGGTCACTATCGGCGCGGTGGAAAAATATATCACCGAAACCGCGTTTGCCGAGGGCTGGGTGAAGCCGATTAAAATCAAGCGCGAAAGCGGCGTTTCCATCGGCATTATCGGCGCGGGTCCGGCAGGGCTGGCGGCGGCGGATATGCTGCGGCGCTATGGGCATGCGGTGTATGTGTATGACCGTTATGACCGTGTGGGCGGGCTTATGATGTACGGCATTCCGAATTTTAAACTGGAAAAACAAATCGTGCTGCGGCGGCATGAATTGTTGAAGGCGGGCGGGATTAAGTTTCATCTGAACCATGATGTTGGGAATAATTTTGCGGCGTTGCGGGCGCGGCATGATGCGATTTTGATTGCCACCGGCGTGTATAAAGCGCGCGACATTGAGATTCCGGGCGCGGCGCTTGGCAATATTTTTCCCGCCATGGATTATCTCACCGCCAGCAACCGCAAAAATCTTGGCGATAAAATTACGCCCATCAGCGCCGAGGGCAAAAACGTAGTCGTCATCGGCGGTGGCGATACGGCGATGGATTGCGTGCGCACAGCCGTACGGCAAGGCGCGAAAAAAGTGACATGCCTTTACCGCCGCGACCGCGCCAATATGCCCGGCAGCGCCCGCGAAGTTAAAAATGCGGAGGAGGAAGGCGTAGAGTTTATGTGGCTTTCCGCGCCTAAAGCGTTTGCCGGCGGGCACTCGGTGGAGGAGATTCTGGTGCAGCGCATGCGGCTGGCCACGCAGGATGCTGCTGGGCGCCAGCCGGTGATTGCGGTGGAGGGTGAACATTTTACCCTGCCCTGCGACATGGCAATTAAGGCGCTGGGTTTCGACGCGCAGGATTTGCCGACCTTGTTCACCGCGCCTGAATTGCGCGTCAGCACATACGGCACGCTGGCCGTGGACCGGAAAAAATTTATGACGAGCCTTCCCGGCGTGTTCGCCGCGGGTGACATCGTTCGCGGCGCGTCGCTGGTGGTGTGGGCCATTAAAGACGGGCGCGATGCGGCACAGGCGATGCATCAATATGTAACCATTAAGCAAAGGGTAGCGGCATGAAAAATATTTTTGGGCATGGCGTGACAGTAATGGGAATGCTTTGCCTCCTCACCTCTCCAACCTTCGCGCAGAGCCAGATGCGGGATTATTCGCTCTCGCCGGGAGAATCGGTGCAGCAGCCGAATGTTTCGCATGCGCAGAGCAACACGGGCGGCGTGGCGCCGTTGGGAAGCGCTTCTTCAACGCAGTTTAATCCTTATTCCTCGCCGCTGAATCGCCCTAATCTCGTTTATAATCCGAACCCACAAACGCCGGCAAATAGCTTCATGACAGGGTATTGCGATCCGAATTTTCATCCGCTGGTGATGACGGGAAATATGCAAACCTGCTTCCAGGCCGCGCAGCAGCAGGTCTGTCAGCAGTTCCAGCAGCTGCCGGCGGACGTGCAAACCGCGCTCGATACCGCCACGGCCTGCGTCTATAATGCAGCCAACGGCGACGCCTCCGCCACCGAAAACTGCTCGGCGTATGACACTAATCGCCTGCAGCTGCTCAAAAAATACTGGCAGGACCAGAATACGAGTTACGCCATATTATTCCTGCCCGACGAAGTATTGAACGGCCCGGCCAAATGCATGCGCGGAGGCCGCTAGGGATGTGGTCATGGCACGCTGACTGGAATAAGCGTGCGGCGCATCTGTCGAAGCATGGCATGTATGATCCGGCGAGTGAGCATGACGCATGTGGCGTGGGGTTTATCGCGGCGATTGACGGCAAGCCGCGGCGCGCCATTGTGGAGGCGGGCATCGATGCGCTGAAGGCGGTGTATCACCGGGGTGCGGTGGATGCGGACGGAAAAACCGGCGACGGGGCGGGGATTAACATTCAAATTCCGTTTGCGTTTTTTAAAGACCATGTGGAACGCAGCGGGCAATATTTGAAGGCCGACCGGCTGGCCGTGGGCATGATGTTTCTGCCCAAGAAAAATTTCGCGGCGCAGGAGGCCTGCCGGTCTATCGTGGAAAGCGAAGTCATCAAGCTGGGCTATACCATTCTCGGCTGGCGGCAGGTGCCGGTGGTGGCTTCGGTCATCGGCGAAATCGCGGCGGATTCGCGGCCGGAGATTGAGCAGATTCTGGTCACCGGAAAATATAGCGTGGATGAGCCGCGTTTTGAGCTGGAGCTTTATTTCATCCGTAAGCGCATTGAAAACGCCGTGCGCGCCCGCGCTATTAGCGATTTTTATATCTGCTCGTTTTCCAACCGCTCGATTATTTATAAGGGCCTGTTCAAAGCCGAGCAGCTCACCGAATTTTATCCCGATCTGCTCGATGCGCGGTTTATCTCGTCTTACGCCATTTTCCATCAGCGTTTTTCTACCAACACTGCGCCCGCATGGCATCTGGCGCAGCCGTTCCGCATGATCGCGCATAACGGCGAAATCAATACGCTCAAAGGCAACCGCAATTTCATGCGCAGCCATGAGGCGACGTTTCATTGCGACGCGTTTAAGGGGTTTGAGCAGGATGTGGCGCCGGTCATTCCCGATAATACGTCCGACACCGGCGCGCTGGATTCGGTGATGGAGGTGCTGACCCGCGCGGGCAGGCCGCTGCCGTTGGCCAAGCTTATTCTTATTCCACCTGCATGGAGCCAGACGCAGGATATGCCGCAGGCGCATAAAGACATGTTCAGCGCACTGAATTCCGTGTCTGAGCAATGGGACGGCCCGGCGGCCATCGCCGCGACTGACGGGCAGTGGGTTATTGTCGGCATGGACCGGGGCGGCTTGCGGCCTATGCGTTACAGCATTACCAAAGATGGGCTATTCATGGCCTGCTCGGAATCGGGCATGGTGCAGGTGCCGGACGCGGACATTGTGGAGCGCGGGCGGCTTGGGCCGGGTGATATATTGGGCATCGATCTCAAGGCGGGCAAACTCTATCGCGATGGCGAACTCAAGGATTTGCTGGCGGCGCAGCAGCCGTATGGCAGCTGGGTTAAGAATATCGTTAATCTGCGCGACATAGTGGCGAGTGACGAGTGGCGAGTAGCGAGTAAAAAGGAAAATTATTCACTCACCACTCACCACTCGTCACTCGCCACCGCGCGCATGCGCGCTACCGGCCTCACCCACGAAGACATCGAAACCATCCTGCATCCGATGGCGGCCGAGGGCAAGGAAGCGGTGGGCTCGATGGGGGACGATACGCCGATGGCGATTTTGTCGGATAAGCATCGCGGGTTTCATCATTTCTTCCGGCAGAATTTTTCGCAGGTGACGAATCCGCCGATCGATTCCCTGCGCGAGCGCCGCGTGATGAGCCTGTTCACGCGCTTCGGCAACGACGGGAATTACCTGGCGCTGGACAGCTCGCACAGCAAGATTTTGCTGGTGGAAACGCCGGTGCTGCTGTCACATGAGCTGGGCGCGATTAAGAAACATTTCAAAAAACGCATCGCGGAAATCGATACGCTGTTTGACGTGAAATCCACCTTGCGCGAAGGGCTAGAACAGCTCGTGCAAAAAGCCGAAGCCGCTATGAAAAATGGCAAAAGCTACCTGGTGCTGACCGATGAGCGCATGGATGCGCGCCATGCCGCCATCCCCATGATCCTGGCGGTTTCGGCGCTGCAGACGCATCTGGTGAAACATAAATTGCGCAAAAAAGCGTCGATCCTCGTGCGCAGCTCGGAATGTATGGATGTGCATGGGGTGGCTGTGCTGATCGGCGCGGGCGCGACGGTGGTCAATCCGTATCTGGCGGAGGAGATTATAAGCGAGCGGTGGCAGCGAGGGTTGTTCAGCAATAAAGCCCTCCCGATGGCCCCTCCTAAAGCCCTCCCCCTGGAAGGGGGAGGGTTGGGTGGGGGTCGGCAACCACAATTTCAAGCCTCCGCAATATTCATAGACAAGCAATTCCGAGAACATTCTCCAGAGCAAATAGAACACGCCCGGGCTCTCCGCAGCAATATGACGGAAGCAGAAAAAAAGCTCTGGCGGCAGCTCTCCTATAACCAAACCGGTCACCGTTTCCGCAGGCAACACCCTGTTGGAAATTATATCGCAGACTTCGCCTGCACGAAAAAGAGGCTAATTATTGAACTCGATGGCGGCCAGCACACTGCGCAGCAATCAAAGGATGCGGAGCGCACGGCTTATCTGGAAAAAGAAGGATATCACGTATTGCGCTTCTCAATCCCACCCAGCCCAATGCCGGAAATACGTGAGGGCAGGCCGGGAAAAAATTCCGACACCAGCGCGCGGCTAAGGCCAATCGCCTCAAAAT
>Ga0206847_10117_pt1 | contig 25773 bp, 15 predicted proteins | sample Alteio_BWOrgCont_17_FD_152880 | JGI IMG/M metagenome (GOLD analysis project Ga0206847, IMG submission 152880) | Enriched cells from forest soil in Barre Woods Harvard Forest LTER site, Petersham, Massachusetts, United States -... | ecosystem: Environmental > Terrestrial > Soil > Temperate forest >... | reverse complement strand
CGCCGAGGCCTCATTCGAGTATCCCGACGTGCCGCCCGTATTCACCGCGGCCACCTTGTAGTAGTACGTCGTTCGCCTGCATTTCGTCGAGCTCACGTTCACAGCCGCGGGCGATCGTGTGTTCAACGTCGCGATCAACGGCACGTCCGTCCTTTCGAATTTCGACATCTATGCGCAAGTGGGGGAGAACCACGCGCTGGTGGAGCAGTTCAACGCGACTGCGAATACTTCAGGGCAGATCGTGATCTCGTTCACCCAAGGCTCGGCCGACAACCCCATCATCGCCGGAATCGAAGTCCTTACGGCGGGCACCATTCCGCCGACTCCGACGGGGGTGAGCGCAACCCCCGGCGCCGGCAAGGTGACGCTCGGGTGGACCGCAAGTTCCGGAGCCACGAGCTATAACGTGTACCGCAGCACGAGCTCCGGCGGCGAGGGCACCACGGCCTATGCCTCCGGCATCACGACGACCAGCTACACCGACACCGGCGTCACAGGCGGCACGCCCTATTATTACAAGGTCGCCGCAGTGAACGCCGCCGGGACGTCCAGCGAGTCCAGCGAGGTCACCGCCACGCCCACCAGCGGATCGCTGCCGCCCAACACCGCCGTGCTCCAGATCAACGCGGGCGGCGGCGCGGTTTCGCCGTTTGTCGCGGACGAGTATTTCAGCGCCGGCAACGAGTTCAGCAGCACCGCGACGATCAACACATCCGGGCAGACCAACGCCGCACCGGCGGCCGTTTACCAGGACGTGCGCTGGAACGCCTCCTTTAACTACACCCTTCCCGGCCTGACCCCGGGCGCGAGCTATGTCGTTCGCCTGCATTTCGTCGAGCTCACGTTCACGGCGGCGGGCGATCGCGTGTTCAACGTCGCGATCAACGGCACGTCAGTCCTTTCGAATTTCGACATCTATGCGCAAGTGGGGGAGAACCACGCGCTGGTCGAGCAGTTCAACGCAACCGCGAACAGTTCCGGCCAGATCGTCGTCTCGTTCACGCAGGGCTCCGCCGACAACCCGAGCATAGCCGGCCTTGAGGTATGGACGCCGCCAAGCGGACCCACGCCGACGCCCACGCCCACAGCGACGCCGACACCGACACATACGCCGACACCGACCCCGACACCTTCTCCGACTCCCACGCCGACTCACACTCCGACGCCGACGCCCACTCCCACAACGACGCCGACACCCACGCCAACACCGACGCCGACCCATACTCCGACGCCGACGCCCACTCCCACGGGATCGCTTCCGCCCAATACTGCGATTCTGCAGATCAATGCCGGTGGCGGCGCCGTCTCGCCCTTCGTGGCCGACGAGGATTACAGCAGCGCGGGCAACGAATTCAGCAGCACGGCGACGATCAGCCTGGCCGGCCAGACTCACGTCGCGCCCATGGCCGTCTATCAGGACGTGCGCTGGAACTCATCGTTCACCTATACCCTTCCCGGTCTGACCGCGGGCGAGAGCTACGTGGTGTACCTGCATTTCGTCGAGCTCTCGTTTACCGCGGCCGGCGATCGCATCTTCAACGTCGCGATCAACGGCTCGAGCGTCCTTTCGAACTTCGACATCTATGCCCACGTAGGCGAGAACGCTGCGCTGGTGGAGCAGTTCATCGCAAGCGCCAACAGCTCCGGGCAGATCGTGATCGCGTTCACCCAGGGCTCCGCCGACAACCCCAGCATTGCCGGCATTGAGGTCTGGACGCCGGCGGCCATTGCCGCCGCTCCCACCGGCCTCACTGCGGCCGCTGGCAATGGCCAGGTGACGCTCGACTGGAACACCGACAGCGGTGCCGCCACCTATAACGTCTATCGGGGCACGAGCTCAGGCGGCGAAAGCACGACCCCGATCGAGACCGGCGTCACTGGCACCAGCTACGTGGACAGCACGGTCACCAACGGCACGACGTACTACTACAAGGTGGCCGCGGTGAATACGGGCGGCACGTCGGGATACTCGAATGAGGCCTCGGCGTTACCCCATGTTGTCCCACCCGCCGCTCCGGCCAATCCCGTGGCCTCGGCAGGCTTCGGCAGCGTCGGCCTCACCTGGAGCGCAAGCCAGGGCGCGACCAGCTATGTCATCTACCGCGGCACCACGTCTGGGGGCGAAGGCTCAACGGCCTACGCGACGGGAATCTCGACCACCTCGTTCACCGATAGCAATGTGACTGCGGGCACGACCTACTACTACGAGATCGTCGCAGTCGACTCGGCCGGGGATTCGACTGACTCGACCGAAGTCAGCGCCACTCCGCTCTCGGCCACCGGCCAGGGCGCGTCGTTCCCCTATACCCGGTACCGGGCGGCGGATTCGACGGTCGCCACCTACGGCGGAGGGGCAACCCTCGTGACGGACCCGACCTTCAACGAGCAGAACCTGGCAGCGCAGGCTTCCAACCAAGCCTATGTGCAGCTGTCGAGTTCGGGCTCCTACGTGCAGTGGACCGTGGCCCAGAGCAACCAGGCGGGCGTGACCATGCGCTTCACGCTCCCCGATGCCTCAAATGGTTACGGCCAGAACGGCACGGTGGCCTGCTATGTCAACGGCACCCTGGTGCAGACGATCAACCTGACGTCGTACTACGCCTGGCAATACTTCGAGGCCGGTGGCGATCCGAGCGACACGCCGGAATCGGGCAGCAACGTAAGCCCCGGCTTCGCCTTCGACGAGGTCCACTGGCTGCTCTCCACGCCGCTGAATTCCGGAGACGTCATCAAGATCCAGAGCACGGGCGGTCCCGTGGTCGGCGTCGACTTCATCGAGATTGAGACGGTTCCGGGTGCCATCTCGCAGCCGTCCGGCTCGGTGTCCGTCGCCTCGTACGGCGCGGTGGCTTACCCCAACAACTCCGCCGCCTACACTGAAATCGCCGGGTTCGAGTCTGCCGGAGGTTACGGAAGCACGACGACCGCTCCTGGAGTGACCGACTCCACGGCCGCGTTCAATTCCGCGATCGCGGCGGCACTGGCCTCGTCCAGCAAGACGCTGTATATTCCGGCCGGTACCTACTACATATCGTCCAAGTTGGCGATCGGCACCGCCAGCAGCGGAGTCGGCCAGCTCACGGTCACGGGCGCCGGCATCTGGTACACCAACATCCAGTTCACCAACCCGAACGTCAGCGGCGGCGGTTTCTCGATCATGTGCGCGCCAACCGGGAGCATGAACTTCAGCAACATGTACCTGAACTCGATGCTCCGGTCGCGCTATGACGAGAACGCCATCTACAAGTGCTTCGAGGACGACTTCGGGACGAATTCGAACTTCCACGACCTGTGGGAGGAACACTTCGAGTGCGGTTACTGGGTTGCAGACTACGCCCACAACCCCTGCCAGATTGCCTCCGGCCTGACCATCCAGAACAACCGCATCCGCAACAACCTGGCCGACGGCGTCAACTTCTGCAATGGCACGTACAACTCGACGGTGACGAATTGCAATATCCGCAACGGTGGAGATGACGGGCTGGCTGTATGGCCCAACAACTTCAACGGGGCCCCGATGGCGTATGGCGACACGTTCACCCACAACACCATCGAGTTCGAATGGCGCTCCTCCGGTATGGCCCTCTATGGCGGTTCCGGCCACCAGATCACATACAACGTGGTCGAGGACCTCTACATGTCTGCCGGATTCCGAGTTACCACCGGCTTCTCTGGTTACCAGTTCCAGAACAATACCGGCATAACGCTAAGCAACAACACGTTCATCTGCTGCGGCACCTACTATGATGCCTGGGGTGGGGAGCTGGGCGCGATCGACCTGGAAGCCAGCAACAGCTCGGTCCAGAACTTCACGTTCACCAACATCCAGGTCATCGATGCCCTGCACGACGGCTACTCCTTCGGCTTCTCCGGAGGCATCGGACCGGGAATCGTGTTCAACAGCTGTGTTGCAGACGGAACCGGGTTGGACGGCGTCAGCGCCAGCAAGTACACCGAGGCGCACTTGGGTGCGGGCATAGAATCATACACCGGCAACGGCTCGGTGACGTTCAATAACTTCTCCTTCAGCGACTGCGCCGGTGGAGAAACGTTCCTCGCGAGCGGGTTCGTCGTGACGTTCTAAGCTTAAGTCTTCATCGAAAGCCGGCGGTCCGGCTGCGGTGCTCAGGGGCGGACGTGCAAACGTCCGCCCCTTTTGTTTCGGCTATTATACAGATCTACGACCGAAGGTTGTCTGCCTGCCTGGTCGGGGGCGAAGAGCAAGGGCTGATCTCCACCGCAGGTCGGGGGCCGATGGCAGTGGTTGACGACCGATTTTGCGTTCGGCCTGCCTGCCAGACCCCGGGTTTATGGATTTGCGTTACCGCTCCCGGTCCAGATCTTCATATATTCCGGAGAGCCCTGCTCCCGGATGCCGTTGTCTCCAAGGATCTCCTCCGTGGCATCAAGCATCTTCTTTCGCTGGAAAACGAGTGTTTCAGAGGCGCGCCCAGCATACTCGAATGTGACAAACTCAGACTTTGCGTCGCGCAGCACCTCCACGAGGTGCCTCATGTTCCTAATTTTGATCCCGTTGACTTCGGACACGACGTTCGCGGCATGGCTTCCGTATCCCTCGACCAAGCGGTGCGGGAGGAACGGCGCGGGCATGATCACGAGCTCCTCACCAGGGAAGGCTGGGACTTCGCCCCGGCGCGTCAGCAGGGGATTTGCCGAAAACAGAAGGGCCACGGCCGCCTGCGGGTTCTGGGCCAGGCCGTTTGCAAGGTCCCCATAGGCCGGCGAAAACACCAGGGGGCCATATACGAAATACTTCGGATAGGCCCCGAGAAGCCAGGGAATCAGCTGGGGCCGATCATAGGCGACAGGTACAGAAACCTTCATCCGGCTGCCCGATCGGACGATCTCGAACTCAACTTTCCCGTTTTTGGCCTGCTTCTGGACAAGGTAATGGAAATCGAGCCTCAGGTCTCCCTGGTGCACCATTCCCTGGTCGTCGATCGGCACATCGCCGATCTTGGACAGAAGGTCCCATTTTTTGAGCGGATAGGCCGGGTCGGAGCTGTCGGTTTCCAGGATGAGAGTGCCGGTGTCCGAGCTCTTGACCTTTAGGTACGGCCGCAAAGCCGCATTCTCTAGCGTCTGGGTGTCATCGTAGACCGCCGGCTTTGAATATGGCTTTCCCGTCGCCGCTTGCTTTAGGAATAGCTCAATTTCCTCAGTCGGGATGATATAGCCGATGTTTTCAGCCCCGCCAAGGTGGCTGAATGCGAGGCCGATCATCTTGTCTCCAACGACCGCCGGGCCGCCGCTGTTGCCGGGGTTGATTGCCGCGTCGATCTGGATGCGAAGCCCTGAAACCGGGTAGTTGTAGAAGGTAAACTCGATCCGCGAGACGATACCCTTCGTGATCGAGAGGCTGGTGCCGCCTGTCGGGAACCCATAGGCCAGCACCGTATCCTTGACCGACGGAAGCTCGCTCGCGCGGGGCAGCGCGGGGTGGGTGTCAAAGAATGTTTCGTCGTCGAGCTTGAGCACGGCCAGGTCGATCGTCGGGGCTATGTACTCCACTTTGGCGCCGATCTTGTCCCCTGCCTGGTCGGCCTGGACCTGAACTTGGCTGGAATACTGGACAACGTGGGCATTGGTAAGGATCCGCCTTCCCTCGATGACAACGCCGCTTCCGCTCACATCCGAGGGCCCCTGCTTGGTCCACGGCTTCGAGACGTCCGGGTAGCGGACAGTTGCGAATACCTTGACGACGGAGTTCTCAACAGGGGAGGGAGCCTTGTCGTCAGCCGCGGCCGCCAGCGGCAGGGCGAGCGCAAACAGGGCGGTCAATGGGAGAGTTTTGATCATTGGGAGGGCTTTGAATTCCAGATGTTCATAAGCTCTGGCGAGCCCTGGGAGCGGATTCCATTGTCGGCAAGGATCGAGTCGGTGGAGGCGACAAGGTCGGCCCGGGAGAAGACAAGAGCCTCCTTGTACCGCTCCGCGAAACGGAAGGTTATGTAGTCTGTCTTGGCGTCGCGCAGGATTTCAACCAGGTGCTCGAGATTCTTGACCGGGATCCCGTTGACGGTCGCCACAGTCAGCTGGGAGGGGGGTTTGTAGCCGACCGCCAGCTTGTTTGGGAAGAATGGACTGGGAACAACGACCAGTTCCTCGTCGGGAAACGCGGCTGTGTCCCCGCGGCGCTCAATGATGGGGCTCCGGTCCCAGGTCATGCTGCCTAGGCGGTTCTTCGATTCCAAGATGCCTACGGCGAACGCTTGGGTAGCCCTGGTGAAAGCGATCGGGCCCAGGATAAAATAGGGCGGATAAAAGCCCTCGACCCCAGGCACGAGCATGTGCCGGAATCCGAGCGGAACATCGATTGTCAGGGTCTTTCCCTGGCGAACCACGACCATCGGGATGTGCCCGTCCTTGGCCTCTTTTCGAACGGCGTACCTGAAATCGAGCCGCAGCGCTCCCACGTGCACCATGCCTTGGTCGTCCACCGGATACGTGCCCACCTTTTCAATGACGTCCCATGGCCTGAGCGGGTAGCTCGGATCCTTGTCGGCCACGTCTTGGATAACGATTCCCTCGACGTCTTTTGTGAGGCCAAGTGACTTGCGAAGGTCCCCGTTCTCCAGTGTTTGCCAGAAATCGTAGAAAGCCGGGTCGCGCTTCGGCTTCCCCGCCTGCAGGTCCCTGAGAAAGAGTATGATCTCTTCATTCGGGATGATGTAGCCGATGTTTTCCGCGTTGTTCAGGTGCCCCAGGGCGAGTCCCACGATCTTTCCTCCGGCAACGGCAGGGCCGCCCGAATTGCCCTCGTTGATCGCTGCGTCGATCTGGATGCGGAACTCGAAATCGGGCCCGCCGCTCCCGCTAAACTCGATTCGCGAGATGATCCCCTTCGTAATGGAAAGCGACGAGCCGCCAACCGGAAACCCGTAAACGAGGATCGGATCCTTGATTGACGGCAATCCCTGCTCAATTGGCACAGCGGGATGTGTGTCGAAGAACGAATCGTCATCGAGCCTTAGCACCGCGAGGTTCATTGCCCTATTGAAGAGGGCGATGGTGGCAGGAAGCTTGTCTCCGGACTGGTTGGCCTGAATTTCGATCTCGTTGGAGTACTCCACCGCCCGAGCGGTAGTCAGGATGAGCTTACCATCTATCACGACACCGCTTGCAGTGGTGTCCTTGGGAGCACCTTTGGTCCACGGCTTGTAGACCTCCGGTCCTCTCGAAGTGACGAAAATCTTGACGATCGATTTCTCCAAGCCTGGTGCAATCTTGGCATCGCTTGTATCAGGGACGACGGGAGCCTCAGCGGACCTACCCAGGAATGGCGCCAAAATAAGCGCGCCAAGGAGCAAGACGGAGCTTCGCATGACGGGGAAAATAGGGTTGATGGCGCAGAATTACGTCCAGCTGGATACCGAGAAAGCGAGCCAGATCTCTACGCAATTCCGCAGGGCGCCGGAGGGCTCAATAGGCCGCTGCCATCCCTTTGCTCTGGAAAAGACACCTCGACCGAATTCGACCCCCGGCATTCGCAACGGTTTGATGGGCTGGTCCAGAATCCGGGCCAGGGATTGGATCTAGCCGGATCCGTTCGGCAGCTTTCCCCCGAGAAGATAGGTGCGAATCTCGCCAAGCCCCTTGCATTCAACAAAGCCGCGTTCCTTGAGCTCGAATTTCCCACGAAGCAATTCCGCGGTGTCGGACGGGAGCTGTATGCTGTTGGGAGGGCTGGTAGACTGCATCCTGCTGGCGAGATTGACCGCCGTGCCCCACAGGTCATAGGTGAATTTCTTGCGGCCTATTACACCGGCCACCACAGAACCGGAATTGAGGCCAATGCGCAGGCCGAAGTTACTTCCGTGCTCCCGATTGAGCTCAGTCAATGCGGTCAACATCTCCTGGGCCATTTCTGCCACCGCTTCCAGGTGATCCGGTCGCTGCTCCGGCAATCCTCCGACGACAAGGTAACTGTCGCCAATCGTCTTGATCTTTTCCAAGCCATGCCGATCAGCGATGCGGTCGAAACGAGAGAAGAGATTGTTCAGCAGCGCGACCAGGTTCTCGGGATTGGTCTGGTTTGCAAAAAGGGTGAATCCTATCAAGTCGGCAAACAGCACCGTGACGCTGGAATATCGTTCGGCAATTGTGTGATCGCCCTGCTTCAGCCGCTCGGCGATGGCCAGGGGCAGAATGTTTAGCAAAAGACGCTCGGACTTCTCCTTTTCAAATTCCAGGAGCTCCTTTTCAAGCTTTGCCTCCATAAGCCGCAGGCGCTCGAGGTCGCGCAGCCGCTTTCGCTCAAGTGACGCGGTGATGCGCGCGCGCAAGAGGACGAAATGAGCCGGCTTGGGCAGAAAATCCTCCGCACCTAGCTCTATGCAGCGAATAACGGCGTCGAGCTGGTGAAGGCCGGAAGTAACGATAACGGGCACGTGACGCCGGAGAGGATCGCTCTTTAGCGCGGCGAGAACGCCGTAGCCATCCAGGCGCGGCATTTCGATGTCGAGGAGCACGAGGTCGAACGTCTGCTGCCGGATGAGGTCAAGCGCGGCTTGGCCATCCTCCGCCTCGGATATGTTCATGAAGCCCAGCCCTTGCAGAAAGGTCACCATTGTGGACCGAAGCTCCTGCGAGTCGTCCACCACAAGAATCGAGGCGTTTTTCCCCGCGACATCGTATTTTGCGCGCTCCAAAAAAGCCGATTGCTCCGCCGATAGGCTGCCGGTCTTGATCCCACGCAATAAGTCGAATGTGCGAGCCTCGTCGTCATCAATCGATGGGTCCATGCGAAGACTCTGGAGCCAAGGAAAGGCCCAAGCAAGGCCCCCGTGGCATGAAACGAGGGAGACCGGAGACGACCACGGAACCGCCCTTGGCCGTTCCGCAAGTGCGGCGAAAACACCTCGAGATCGACGGGTAGGGCCAAATGTGGATGCTAGGAGCCGACCCATGGGAACAACGCTCAAGTCGCTCCTTCTGTTTCTTGCCTGCGTTTCCACCGGGCTTTCGAATCCGGCCGGAATTCGCACGCCGAGTGACCTGATCGCCTATCTGAGGCAGGTTTCCGGATCACATACAATTTCGGGCGAGTACGTCGAGACAGGCGACCTAGCGCCGATCAACGCGATCCATGCGCAAAGCGGAAAGTGGCTGGGGCTCATCGGCGGCGACTATTTCCATTACGACCAGACGGGTGACCGGGACCCGATCACCACCTTCAACTCCAGTGCGATTGCATACTGGAACGCCGGAGGCTTAGTGGAGCTGAACCTGCACATGCCCAATCCGACGACAGGCGGGCCCGTATATGACCTCTCGGGGTTGGATGCCGGCGGCATACTCGTGCCCGGTACAGCCACCAATACGGCATTCATGGCCCGGCTCGCCAAGATTGCGGCCGGACTAAGGCAGCTGCAGGACGCCGGCGTCGTCGTCATACTCAGGCCGTTCCACGAAAACGCCGGCAACTGGTTCTGGTGGGGTACGGGGTTCCGATTCTCCCCAGCGCAGTTCATCGCCCTTTGGCGGTTCACTCATTACTACATGGAGACTACCCAGGGGCTGCACGATCTCGTGTGGCTCTTCGAGTCGGGGCAGCCGGACGTCCCCGTGCTGGCAAATTATCCCGGCGACCAATTTGTCGATATTGTAGGACAGGACGTATACACCAGCCATCCCGCCGGCGCCGATGTGATCGCGGCATACGCCAAGCTCGTGTCGACGGGAAAGCTCGTTTGCATGTCGGAATTCGGACCCGGCGGACCCCAGCTGGGTGACCGGAGCTTTGATGAGGGGGTGCTTGTAGCCGCATTTAGGACTCAGATGCCGAGGACGGTGTTCTTCCAGCAATGGTGGGATGGAAACGCTGGCAGGGTGGGGTGGGGAATGGCCTCGGCGCGGTCGGTTGCGCAGGCCCTAAGAAATCCTTGGATCATTAACCGAGACGATATTTCATTCGAAACCGCCCCGGCTGTCGCCTCAGGAGCCAAGTAAGAGCGCCCGCAGGCTCGGAGTGCGCTTCCACTCGCCCTTAGGCGGGTGAGCTTCAATCGCCGTCATCATGTTCGGGCGGCATTGGGTCGTTGGACCGGTAGGAAGTCCGAATGGCAGGGACCTGGGTCTGGTCGGCTTTCTCAATTAGCCGAACGCGGTCGAATATCATAAGGAGCGCCGCAGTTCCTATATTTTTTGTATTAAGGACGCTGGTTGCCGTGGTGATCGTTGGGGCCCGGCAACCGCACGGATCACTTAATGCGTTATATAGCGGATTGCCCTTTGTTTTAACCGCGTAGGCGAGACCGGTGGCACATTTGCGGCTTTTACTCCCACGACCTAGGGGCGGCCAGCGCCACACCAACAGCACCGTATATATAACCACAATATCATCATAATGATCAGCTCATTTCTAACGTCGCGTACGAGAGTAGCCGTTGCCGCGCTTTTTGTTTGCGCGGCTGGAGCTCTAGCCCCGAGGGCGATTGCCGACGACAGCACGGGCTCGGCCAACCCACCGGCGGCGATCCCTTCCAATCTTCCGGCATCCACGCCGGCCGCCTCTACCGGCACAGCAGCTGACAACTCTGAGGGATCCTCACCGCTGCAGCTTGGAGAGGTCCAGGTCACGGCCGAAAAGCAGGTTGGCACGGAGCATGACACGCCGATCAGCATGGCGGTGGAACCGGCTGAGGACTTGCAGTCCCGCGGCATCATCGACGTGACCGCCCTTGCCATAGAAACTCCCGGCGTCTCCCTGAAATCGAATGGACCGGGCCAGACCGAGTTCGAGATGCGGGGCATGACGTCGAGCGGCGGCAACTCGCCGACGGTGGGGTTTTATCTCGATGACGTCGCCTTAACGGCTCCCGCGGGCGCCCAGAACGGCAAGGTCGTCCTCACACCGCCGCTTTTTGACATCGATCGCACCGAGGTCCTGCGCGGACCGCAGGGCACGCTCTATGGCTCGGGATCGATGGGCGGCACGTTCAAGCTGATCTTTAACCAGCCCGATTTGAGCCAGTTTCAGGGCTCAGTGGAGAGCACCCTGTCGGGAACCGAAGGCGGCGGCTTCAATCACAATGACAATATCATGCTCAACATCCCTGTGGTGCAGGACAAGCTGGCCATACGGATAGTGGCGACGGAGGCTTACACGAGCGGCTGGATCGACCGGGTTGTCCTCGATCCCTTTCCGGAGACGGATTCCACCGGCGCCATTCGCGGCAATGTGCTGGCCGCTCCAATCCAGCAGCAGTTTCCCCAGTCGAATTCCGACCAGTATGACACTTTGCGCGGGATCATCCTGTGGAAGCCGACCAAGCGCCTGTCGATCACGCTCTCAGGCGATTATATGGGCGACAACCAGGCCGGCATCAGCGCCTACGACCAGTTTCCGGGCAACCTGGACCATTACGAGGTCTTCAATATTCCGGAGCCAAAGACCGACAAGGAGATCATCGAAAGCCTAAACATCAACTACGCCTTCGATTCCTTCGACGTGACGTTGACCTCTGCATACTGGGCCCGACGCTCGACCCAGACCGAGGAGGCCAGCGAGATGTTCAACGACCCGGCGCAGGCGTTGGCCTACTATGCCAACTACGGCCTCCCCAATCCTGGTTTCTATAGCCCCAACGGCACCGGCGAGGCCTACGGCACCGAGGATGACCCGACCAATCAATTCAGCATGGAGCTCAGATTTGCGTCGACGGACAAGGGCCCATTTCAATGGGTGACCGGCGCCTATTTCACCCACTATTGGGCCGTATGGAACTTCGCGGGCACGACTCCGAACTTTGCCTCCTTCATGGACATTGGCACGGGGGCCCCGGCGACTACACCCAATTGGTTTGATGCGTATTCGCCGACCACGATGGAGCAGTACGCATTGTACGGCAATGCAACGTACGCGCTGACCAAGAAGCTCAAGGCCAGCGTGGGTCTACGCGTGACCGACTACGACTATCAGTTCGCGTCGACCATAAGCGGGTGGGGGTCGGCCCTTGGAGCCGCCACCCCGTCGGTCCAAAGCGGCGTGACCCAGTCGGAAGCGGTGGAGGATCCAAAGTTCAACCTTTCCTATGAGCTCAACAACGACCTGAACGTGTATGGGTCGGTGGCGGAAGGGTTCCGTCCCGGCGGCGGCAACGCCGCCTATCCGACAACCGGGGTTTGGGCCAATTCTTTTGCGGCCATGAATTACACCTCGGGCAAGTGGCCCTCCACCTACAATTCGGACTCGGTCTGGAGCTACGAAATTGGCGCAAAATCTCGGTGGCTGCATCGCCGTCTGATGGTCAATGCGAGCCTGTACTACGAGGACTGGGACCACATCCAGCTCCTGGCGTACCCCGACGACTGGGCCTTCAATATCAACGGCAACAAGGCTACAATCTACGGCGGAGACATCGATGTCCGTGCACTCCTGGGCGGCGGATTCGAGCTCTCGGGTTCGATCGGATACCTGCACGATAACCTGGATGGGGGGCCTCACTGGGTCATCAAGCCCTCCGATGTGCTACCCGACGTCGCGGCGGTGAACGGGAACATAAATCTGTCCTATTCGGCATCCTTCATGAAGAAATACGTCTTCAAGGCCGAGGCGGAGACCATCTACGTCGGCCCGCGCTATTCCCTGAGCTTTCTGTATTATCCCAACTATGTGGAGAGCGGGGAATACACTCAGCTGCCGGGCTATGTACTGACCAACTTCAGGGTGGGCGTCTCGTCCCAGCAAAACGACTGGAGCGTCTCGCTGTTCGTCAACAATGCCTTCAACAAGCAGGCCTCTCTTGAATACCTCTATTCCGAGACCCAGCCGTCAGCGGCCTTCAACCGGGTTGTCAGCAATCAGCCGCTGACAGCGGGTGTAGACATGTCCTATCACTTCTGACCAGGGCCTCATAAGTAGAGAGATCCCTAGGCGCGGCTCTAAGCTTAACCTCTGACGGTCTGCCAAATCGTTAGAGGTATTGAGGGCCGCCTCACGCGTGGTTGTTCGGCGACGCGGTCCACGCGGTGGATGGTATCGCCGCCTCTACCGAAAATGCCGCCTCGGGCCCTCGAATTCGGTCGCTGCCCGGCATATCGTGAAAAAGAGAAGGGTGCAGTCCACGCCTCAACGGGACACAAAAACTCGTCTTTGGCGGGTAGAGTGCCGCTTAGCCTGCCATGGAAGATTCGCATGCCCTCTTTCGTTGGCCGCTCCAGGAACTTCAAGAAGAAGATTGAATCTGTTTACCTCTAGACGGGTTTCAGCCGCTGCCACCTGCGCAGCGTGCGTGAGGTCAAGCAGCTAGATGTTGAGCATACCCGCTGGCAGGGCACGAGATTGTACGTTTTTATCGGTTCATTTGATCTCGGACGGCTCCATACCCGGCCTCCGTCCGACGGTCGAAACGTCGAAAAAAACCTGGAGCGGCTCAAGTGAGCCGCTCCAGGTGCGTTCATCACCCCAAACGCCCTGCAATTAGTCGAACTGGATCATGTCAAGGGCCGGCGCCGCGCGACCGCCGCACAGCTTCCGTGGCGGTGGCGAACTGCGCACGATGCTTTTGCCATGATGGTTGAAGCCTCACTCGGCCTTCGCATTAGAAGTGATAGGTGATATCGCACGCCAGGGTCACCTGCGACTGCTTGATGCCGTTATCGTAGGCTCCCGCCAGGGTGATCGGAACGCCGTCCGGATTGTCGGCGCCGGAGGCGCTTTCAAGGCTATTGGCCTTGAACGAGTGCTCGTAGCGGACTTCGGGCCTGATGTATATCAGCTTGTTTAGCCAAACCGTCATGCCGACGGATCCCTCATAGTAGGGAGAAGCGTACCCAGACCTCCAACCATCCGGATCGTCCCAATACTCGTTGCGGATCGTCAGGAACGAATTTCCGCTCGTACGGAAGCACGTGTAGTTGACAATGCCACCCGCCCAAACGTAACCGGGCTTGACGGGGAAAAATCCGTCGACAATTGGCACCTCGCTTGTCGGCTCCGTCGACGAGCCTTTCTGGTACATGTACTGCGCCTCAAATGTCGTCCATACGACGTCGTTGAACTTGTGGCTGTAGCTCTCAATGCACTCCTGGATGTTGTTGAATCCGAAGTGGCCATTGTTGAGCGAATTCATCCCGACATAGTAGGAATCCTGGCCGCCAGGTGAGATGTACTGGACCATGAGCGACGCCGTCGGCTGTGCGCCCGGATCATGGGCCCAGGGAGCGGTGTCGCTCCCGCTGGCCAAGCCAATCTGGAGCAGCCAGCTCTTACTGAGCTTGGTGGAAGACCATATTCCCCACATGGTGTAATTATCGAAGCTGTACACGAGCGAATGGCTCATCATCAGATTGTTCGGCGCCAGCTGCTGCTCGATATCGGGCAGCGAGATGATGCGGCCCACGATGATGTTCTCTCCCTCGGCGATTTGCGGGATGTAGAAATTTATGTAGGTCATCGGCGTGTCGAATCCGCTGAACTTGTTATCAGCGAACAAATTGTGGTCATTGATGTATCCCTTCGACGCCATAAACCGATAATCCAGACCGTAGAGAGCGGAAACGCGGAAGCCCCAGTCCCAATGATCGGTCTGGTTCTCGTCTGCCATGCGCTCTATGTAGAGCACGTCCTGATCATTTTCGAATCGATTGGGGCGCTCGTCATAGACTTCTGGGTAGTTCGCGACAGGGCTGACGCTCGTGTTGCGCGATGTGCTCAAGTTGCCGCTCTCGGTAATCCATCCATAGAGCATGATCCGGCTGTCGTACCACCACTTGCCATTTGGGCCGTCGTAGATCGCTTGCATCAGGGGATACGGGCTGTCCCTGAGGTCACCCGGGTCGCCGATCACGTTTGGACCTCCGCCCAGCTGCCAGTCTCCGTCCGGATAGGGAGGGGAGTCAAACGGAGGGTCGCCAATTCGCCTGGAGGGTCCGGGCGCCACCGCGCCTGCCGGCAGCGGAGTCGGAGCGACATAGGCGGCGCTTTCCATGTCGGTTTTCTCTGCCTCCATCAGCCTGTCGAGGAACCCTTCGTTAGCCTTGGTCCCGTAGGGCGGCGGGGTTGGGGTCGGCGTGGGGGCCGGCGCGTTCGTGGCCGGCGTTGGGTCGGCGCGAACCCCGGTGGGCAGTGCGGCGAGCCCCAAGGCTAAAAGCCCGAGGCTGCATCGGTCTACGATGTAGCTCCTGAAGTTTGAGGATTTCATTATCATCCAGTCGTGTATGTGTTGTTTGCTGTTTTTGGTTGGTTCTGATGCCTGCAAAAATTTCCGAACGAAGGGCCCAGTGGGCCGCTTCTATTGACGCCGCCGTCTTGCAGCTGCTTACTCGCGCCCGCGAACCGCCAAACGAGCATTCCAGACGTCGCTCGATGGCCTCGCGGCGGCAGGATCAATATCGAATCGTTTGGCTGTTTTTGAGGGCACCTTGTTTCTATAGAAAACGTGAATTTGTCGGCTGGACCCGAAAGGGGGCGCTTTATGGGCCGTTTATCTCCAACCTGTGACTGTGGCCGCTATGTCTATTAATGATTGGTTGGGCACGGCGGGTACCGAGCAACCGATATGCCACGGGCGATCTACCGAATATAAATAGAATCCTGTTTATACATAACGGCGCATAAATTTTTCAGAGACACCCCGTTTGCTACATATCACCCCGTGCCCATTTTTGAGCCCGCCTTAGGAGCGCTAATGGCGCCTCGAGACCATATTTATCGTTCCTTATGTACCGCGGTTTTCAGGCGGCCAAGTCGGGAGCGAATATCTCGTGCGTGCCGTTCCAGGCATAAGGATCGTCAACCGAAATGGCATCGACATACCAACGTGCGCCTTCCCATCCGAATCGGACCGCGCAGAGTTCCCCTTTTCGGTTTTGGCTCCGGAGATAGAAGATGTTGGCGAATCCGTTGGTTTGGAGGAATCCAGGCTCCCCGGAGCCTTGACGCGCGAGGAGAGCAAAGGCCGCGGCTATCTTGCCTTCGACCTTCTTTTTGCCTCCGAGCTCTTCAATAATGGGAGCGTCGTGCGCGATCTTGAGCAGCTTGTATCTGCAGAGAACCAGTGAAGGCATCGGGGATTCCACGGTGCCTTGGAACCGTTTCTTGAATTCCACAGAAAACCGGATGCGGGGCGCCCTCATGAAGCTCTCGCTTAAGGCGAAGGGCTCGGATGTGGCGGGGAGAGATGCGGTGTCGGTGAGCTCGAGAAGCTCCGTCGTCAGATTGGTCTCACAATGAGTGTTCACGTGTAGACTGTATCGCTTCCTGAGCGGCGGAGTTAGTTAATTACGGTGCCAATACTGTAGAAAGAATGCTAACCCCGAACGATTCCCGGGAGATACGGCTAAGCAGCTTCAGCGGGAATACCGCCATGGGCGACGAACGGCATGAAAACCGTGAATTTGGCGCCTCCGGCGGGGTTTTTATTCACCACAACGTTCCCGCCTTGAGCCTCGACGAAGCCGCGCACGATCGAGAGACCTAACCCGAGGCCATGTCCGCCGACATGGGCTCCATTTGCCCGCTCGAACTTCTTGAAAAGCCTACCGATTAGTTCGTCTGGGATGCCCGGACCGCGATCCGCAATGGTGAATGCGATCTTTTGGGAGTCTGCCAGTATCTCCACAACGAATGAAATTGGAGTTCCGTTTGGCGTGTGAATTGCCGCATTCAGCAGGAGATTCGAGAGAACGTGCTCCATCAGGGCGGCATCAACGCGAATCAGGGGCATGGTGTCAGGCAACCGGACGTCCAAGGGGTGACCTTCAATAAAGTCCCTGACGTTCTCGATGGCTGCATTTGCAACGTCACTCACACTGCACCACTCCATACGTGGACGGATCGCGTCGGATTCGAGGCGCGCCTGGTCCAGGAGATTGTTTACAAGCCGACGAAGTCGGTTTGTCCCGGCGCGAAGCTCGTCCGCCATGGACCGTCTCGCCGCTCCAACGGCATCGCCGATGTTCTCGGCGATCAGGCTCAGCGACGTCAGTGGGCTCATCAGCTCGTGGGATACAGCGTCGAACAGCACCCGGTGTAGCCTATCGGACTCGGCGAGCAGTTTTTCCCGCTCGCGCAGGGTCCTAAGGCGGTCCCGCTCGATGTAGATACCGATCTGAGAGGCGAATGCCTCGACAGTCCGGCGCTGAAGCGTGGACAATTCGGCGTGTGGCTTGACGCGCACGGCGAGCACGCCCAATGGCACATCGGCGCTGACGATGGGTACGCAATATGCGGCCGCATTTGGAACTATGTCCGTGAATCGCCCAGCATTTCGGCGGTTGTGCGCAACCCAGTCGATAAGTCCGCTCTCCGAGCTGTTAGGCGCCGGAGAACCAATAATGCTCGGGGGACCGACTCCGTCCTTCGCGTTCAAACATATGACTGTCTCCGCGGAAAAATGAGCATCGATGTGACGCTGAGCCGCGGTCAATCCGTCGGTGAAACTGGATGCAGCGCTCATCGAATTGTTCAGATGCAAGAGCGCGGTGGCTTGCAGCTTGCTGAGCTTTTCATTGCGCTCCATTTTTCGGAGCCTCGCCATCAGGTGCCCGGCCACAACGGTGACGAAAACCGTCAGCCCAAAGAGAATGCGATCTTCCGACTTCGCGATAATGAACGAATGAACGGGGGGGATGAAGAAGAAATTCCAAATCACTCCGGCCACGAGCGCTGTGGCTAGCAGTGTCCATTCTTCGACCCAAAAACTCAGCGCGAGCACGGCCAAGAGATACAACAGGCCCATAGCAAGGTAGCCTGTCTGCGGAATGAGAACCTTGCCGCAGGCCGATGCGGTCACCATGACGCCTACGACCAACGCCAGGTCCCTCACTCTCCCGACAACTGCGCTAACAAGCGTCTTAGGCCACTTGACAGCCCGTTGGATAAGGCCGCCGATGATCAATCGTTAAGCAGAAGCCGAAAGCCGACCCTCGGCTCCGTTTTCAAAAATTTTGGCCTCGCGGGGTCGTCTTCCAATTTCGACCTGAGCTTGCTCATGTAGACATGGAGATAGGGAGTATTCGCCTCGTCGTCCGGTCCCCAGATCTCCTTCAGAATATGCCTGTGCGTGAGCACCTTGCCGGCATTTAATGCCAGCAGTCTCAGGAACGCGTGTTCCTTTGCCGGAAGCTTAACCTGGACTCCTCGGCGGGTCACGATGAGCCTTTCGAGGTCAAATTCCACGTCTCCAAACCTCACGACCGGAAGATCCTTCTCGTGTTTGGAACGCCTGAGTATGACGCGGAGCCGCGCCAGCAGCTCGCCCATGCTAGTCGGCTTTGTGAGATAATGGTCGGCCCCCAGGTCGAGCGCCGCGACCTTCTTCTCATCGTCATCTGACACCGTGAGGACAAGGACTGGTACGTTGCTCCACTCCCGCACCCGCTTGAGAAAATCGAGACCCGACATATCCGGAAGACCGACGTCAAGGATCAGAATGTCAGGACCGTGGTAGGCCATTTCCGCCATTCCTCCTTCCCCTGTTCCCGATTCAATTACGTCGTATGAGGCGACCTCCAGCGCGTAGCGCAGGGCCCTTCTAATCGACGTGTCGTCATCGACCAAGAGGATACGCTTCTTCGAGGCAACGTCTTGGGCTTCGAAATTCATTGCGCCCTTATTTTACGAAAATAACCGCAAAACGCCTAATTAACTCGAGGCCCAAAAGGAATAATAAGACATAAATAAGTACTTTCAAGATACTGACGCGCAATATCTTATATATCCTTTATTTCCGGAGTGTTAATTCGGTATCCCAGGCCGGATTCGGTTACCAGGTAAACTGGGCGGCTCGGATCGTCCTCTAGTTTTTGCCTGAGACGACTCACATACACTCGTATGTATTGCGTTTGATTCTCGGCATTTGGACCCCATAAGGCTCTCAGGATCTGGCTCTGGGTCATCACCTTGCCGTTATTTATCGCCAGGAATCGCAGCAGGGCGAACTCGGTTTCCGTGAGCTTCACCTCTTGCCTGTTCTTGTGGACGACGTGGTCGATTAAGTTGACCACAATCGGCCCGAAGCTGATCTGGGAGGGCCTGCTTGTTCCTTCCTTATGTCTCAAAAGTGCACGTATTCGTGCGAGCAGCTCGGCTTCTCGGAATGGCTTGGTGAGGTAGTCATCGGCTCCCGCCTCCAACGCGCCTATTTTGTCGGAACTTCCGCTCGATACCGAAAGGACCAAGACAGGAACCCCCGTCCATTCCCTCATGCGGCGTAGAACTTCGATTCCGGGGACATCCGGCAACCCAAGGTCAAGCACGACGACATCCGGACGATTTCGGACTATTTCGCCGAGTCCTAAGTTTCCCTCGGATACCTCGGAGACATGCCAGCCTGCGCCTTCCAAAACGGTTCGCAGGAACCGCCGGATTTGCGGTTCATCATCTATTACCAGGATGCGCGGACTCAATAGGGTGGCTCCTTAGCAGGCTTGGGGGAGGGCGCCCCAAGAGGCATTAACCGCCACTGAATGCCCGCGGCGACGGGCCGTACCCGGTGCCGGTCTCTCGCCAGTAGAATTCCGGGCTGCTGTGGGCCCTTGCTCTGCATTGGCAGGATATCGATCTCTTCTCGGTGTTGAATATACATTTATTCATTGCCGCTATCGCAGAAAAAATAGCAAAGACGGATTCTGTTTCCTGATGTCTCACGGGCGGCCAGTCATCAGTCCTTGCCTCTCTATATTCTTGGTTCGCGGCGATACCTTTAGTCGCAAGTCTCCTGCCAGCGTCCTTATCCAATGAGTTAAATAGCCGGCCATATTCATATAAATTATGACAATTTCCGGTGAGGCCACCACATACCGACGTGACAGCTTCTCAGCCTTGCGCATACCCGCCGCCGGGATGATCCTCGATCGGTTCGCCTGTTGACCGCTACCGCTGCGAAGCTCGGCGGGTAATCTGTTCGCAGTTAGAAGGAGAGGCCGTTTCGGCGATGCGTGCAGGCTTCGTCACCGCATGGCCGGGCTCTTCGTATCGAGACTCAGGGAAAGCCGTCCATAACGGCCGAGAATCCAGGCCTAGGGCATCCGAGGATGCGAAAAGACGCGGCGGGAGCCAAATCGCAGGCGCTTCGCCGCTCATTCCTAGAGCAACGAATAACGACAGGTTAAATCTGCCGACAATTCATTAAGGCTACATCAATTAGCGGTTCGCGCCCTAGAAAAGGCACCCAATCAGCTGTAGTGTCCGTGTAAGTACACAGCTCTATACAAACCTATAACAACCGAATAATATGAAGCTATTCCTAAAGAGTATTATGTTTTCAATGGGAACAGTCGCAGTCGCGTCGGCGGCAGCAGACGCATCGTGGAACGTCCTGAACCAAAACCAGGAACACGCGCTTATGCGGGCAGGCATGGACTACCTTGCCCAAGCATCCGAGGTGGATGGCGCCTGGGTAGCGAAGGCGAGGGCCGAATATCCGATGTCGACCTGCGTGGTATCCGGCGAACCCACTTCGGGGTCGTTCGACTACGTTTACATGAGTCACGGGCAGCCCTACCGCCTGGTGCGTCTTGCTTCGGCACAATACGTGTCGGTGTTTCTAAAGGACCCGGCCCACTATCTCGCCCTGCTCGATGCCGCGGGAAATGGCCAGGCACAGCGCAGCCACTGAGTTCTCCCGAAAAATGGTTCGCAGCACCGCTGAGTCGTCAATCGCAGCGAAGCCGACTGGATCATTGCAAGAAGGAGAAGGCGCGCCCGGGTTGGGCGTCGTTCCTCCGGTCCCCAGGGTCCTGATCATCGATCGGGACCCTGGTGTCTGCCGGCACCTGGAAGTGCTCCTCAAGGCCGAGGATTATGCAGTGATCCGGGGAGAGTGGGGGAGGAACGGGGAGGAGCGCATTATGGAAATTTGCCCCGACGTGATCATTTTGGATTACGACCTACCTGATTCGGGCGGCCTGGCGCTACTAAGCGCGGTACGGGTTTGGAATCGTGTTCCCGTCCTCATGCTATCGACACGCGACGTTGCGGCAGAAAAGGTCAGGGCGTTTGACTGCGGTGCGAACGACTTTGTTGTGAAGCCATTCGACGGCTCCGAACTGCTGGCACGCGTGCGGTTACTCATCCGCCAAAAGGGAAGGGTCTTGGGCTCCATCGTTGTGCGCATGGCGTCAATGCGGAGTCGGGACGGATGGGAGGGAGCTGTGAAGAGCGTCCCCTTGGAGCTTACGGGAAAGGAGGAGGCAATCTTCAGGGTCCTCGCCGACCAGAGGGGGACCCACGTGCCATGCCGTAACCTTTTACACGCCGTCTGGGGTCGGGACTCAATGGCCACAAGGCACGAATTGAGGGTCTATATTGCGCAGTTGCGCCGCAAGCTGGAGAATTGCGGCGCCGTCGGGCTGATCACATCGGAGCGCAACATTGGATACTGCCTTTCAGTTGGGGACGGTCTTCGGCCTTCCCAGGTCGAACCGATGGTCCGTTCAGCCTAGCCGCCTCTCGCCCCTAGGAAGCTGCGACGCATAGACGGCTGGCTCCGTCGTGGGGCGCCCATAAACGGAGATTTGTCAGGTCCTGCGGATCTTCGCTCCGGCCTCTTCTGTAGCGGTGCTGTCGACCGCATCACGCCCCGAAGCCTACGGATTTGACGCCAGGGCGCTACCCATCCCTGAGGAAGCAGTAGACCCATTTCCCATTGACTGCACCGTTGAAGAATCGGCCGATTCTCTCGCGAGCCGCGCCATCATTCCGTGAAGGTCGTCGTAGGAGTAAGTCTTCTCGGACGACTTTTCGACCGTCATTGCCGTCGTCGGGGTTGGCGTCGCCGCGCACGCGCTCATGAGGAGAGCCACGCCGGCGAGCAGCGCGGCTGCGGTGAGCTGGCGGAACTGGACTCGTGCTTTTGTGGAATTCATAATTGGGGTTGACCAAGGCACTATGAGCGTTGGCCCCTTGATCGGCACGTCCGGGAAATACGTATGGCGATGCCGGGGCGTAATCCCGGATGCCGACGTAACCACAAGCGCCGCGGAAGTGGCGCAAATGATTACATATTAAATAGTTGCGATCTGAAAGGTGCTAAATTGGCCGCCGACGGCAGGTGGCCGGCCGCTTCGCCGTCAGTGGGCGGGAGCACTGGCGCCCGGAACGGCGGGGACGGGAGCCTGGTCGCGCATGGTTCTCACGAGGTCAAAATCAATTCCCACGAGCGCGGCCTCCTGGCTGGCGACGCGGGCGCACAAACCCACTCCCCGGGACATGCCGACATCGCGCAGGTTGAGGACGCCGAATGCGAGCGCTACCATCCAAAGCAGCCATAGAACAACGGAGCTCTTCAGCTTGGCGGCCTCGTAGATGAGCCAGCCGTAGGCAGCTATCGATGGGATGAGGCAATACCGCGTCCCTAGCCAAAATGCTTCTGTCACCGAGGCGACGAGCGTGGGGGCAAAGAGCAGAACCCAGCAGAAAACAGGGTAAGGCCTGAAGATCGCCACGACGACAATGAGCGCGGCGCCCACATAGAGCAGAGGGTAGAAGAGAGACGGAAAGAGCGGTACCGTCGCAAATGGCACGAACAGGTTGAGCGCATAATGGGGAAGGATGATCGGCAGGTAGTCGAATCGGTGGTGCCACGGTACGACCCCGTATTCTACCCGGAGGCGGTATTGGACCGCGACCAGCAGCAGCAGGAACCCCGCGACGGTCCATCCTGCAACGCGTTTTCGATTCACCCAGCAGAACGCGAGCGCCGCGCCTGCCGCCTGGGGGTAGGTCGCAAGAGCGAGGACGACGAACAAACCCGACCAGCCTGCCCTTTTCCGGAGCAGCCACGCCATGCACAGGAGGATCGCAACCGTCTCGTAAACGAAGCCCATTCCCCAAGTGAACACCTCGATCCGCAAGGGCGAGAGCGAGAACAACAGAGCGGCGGGAAGCGCCCAGCCATGCCGCAGGCCCTGACCGAAGATCTCTGTCACCAGAAGGGAGAGCATCAATCCGAGCACGAACACGAGGACGTGGAACTTGAAGGCCGTTGGCACGCCGCAGGTGCAGGCGACAAGCCAGAGGACAGGCGTCCAACGCCGGCCGAACTGCACGTCCGTCAATGCCCAGGAGAGAGAGTGCCATCCGTGCCCCAGGTTTGGATTGGCCACGATGAATTTCCAGTCGTCGAGGGCCAGCCACCCCCATGAAAGAGACCTCGAGTAGACCACAAGATAAGCGGCCGCGACCACGAAGAGGCAGAACGGCCTGCTGCGCCGACATTCGTTGGGGGCGGACGAATCTGAAAGCTCGCGTCTGATCCGCCCCAGAAGACCGCCGGGCCCGTCGATCGCAGGGGAACCTATCACGGCCATCGCGAATTCAGGCCCTGCATGGGAAGGAGATCGGCTTCGGGTGACTCAGTTCGGACGGTAACTCGGGGTTCCACAGGCACAAGCGAACAAACCACCATGGGGAGCAAAAAACGATGGAAATTGTCCACGGTCCGGAGGCGCTATTCCAACCTCCGTTGTTTTTGACGGCCCGTAGGAACCCGTCATAGGGTGGGCGAGATGTCTTCCCGAAGCGCGTCCCTGATCCTCTCATGTCTCCTCGCTTCGCGCGTGTCCGGCGCGGACTTTCGGGACTGGGCTCCGACCCCGCCGATGGGCTGGAACAGCTGGGACAGCTTCGCCACCACGATAACCGAGAAACAGGCGAAGGCTGAGGCCGATTACATGGCCGAGCATCTCAAGGCGCACGGATGGCAGTATCTGGTAGTCGACATCCAGTGGTACGAGCCGTCGGCAACAGGTTACGACTACCGAAAAGGCGCTACGCTCACCGTGGACGGGTGGGGCCGCCTCCAGCCGGCGGAGAATCGTTTCCCTTCGGCCTCCTGGGGCAGGGGGTTCAGCGGTCTTTCGGAATACGTCCACTCGCTCGGCCTCAAGTTCGGCATACACCTGATGCGCGGCATCCCGCGGCAGGCCGTCGACAGGAACCTTCCAGTCAAGGGAACCCCCTACCATGCCAGAGACATCGCCAACGTGGACAGCATCTGCCCCTGGAACACCGACATGTACGGCGTCGACATGTCAAAGCCAGGAGCGCAGGCCTACTACGATTCGGTCTTCGCACTCATCGCAGGGTGGGGGGTCGACTTCGTCAAGGTGGACGACATGAGCCGCCCGTACCACGACCATGAACGGGAGATCGAGGCCGTGCGCCTTGCCATCGACCGCAGCGGACGACCGATCGTGCTCAGTCTTTCCCCAGGGGAGACGGCCTTGGACGCCGCGGACCATGTCAGCCGGAACGCCAACCTTTGGCGGATCAGTGATGACTTCTGGGACAACTGGAAGTCGCTCCACGAGCAGTTCGCCCGCCTTGAAAACTGGAATTCCCACCGGCTCCCAGGCGCGTGGCCGGACGCGGATATGCTGCCGCTAGGGGTTCTTGAGTTAGGCCGAAGGTCCACCAATTTCACCCATGACGAGCAGCTCACGGTGATGACCCTTTGGTCTATCGCCCGCTCGCCCCTCATGTTTGGCGGCGACATGACCAAGCTGGACCCGTTCACGCTTTCGCTGCTCACGAACGACGCGGTCCTGGTGGTGAACCAGCGGAGCCTCAACAACCGCCCTCTCTTCGATCGGGACGGAATCGTTGCCTGGGCTGCGGATGTGCCCGGATCGAGCGACAAGTATCTGGCGGTCTTCAACACCACCGGCGGCCGAGCCGAGGTGCCCGTAAGGCTGGCCGACATCGGACTATCGGGCACCGTCTCATCCCATGACCTTTGGACGGGGTCGGTCCGGTCTGAAAGGGGTACGGAATTTTCGCCCGAAGTCGAAGCGCACGGGGCCGGCCTTTACCGCTTGGGAGAGAGCCCCTGAGGGGGCCGCGAGTCGAACGCGAAGACGCCGGGCAGGGCCAGAATTCCTTGCCAATTCTTGGCGTTTCGGCCAATCAGGCACGCTTCCAGTACTGCAGGAAGTTCGTGCCCCGGTACCCGCTTAGAGAACCCGGGGGCGCCATTGCAAGGCCCGGACCCGAATACCCCAAAATCGCATCCTATCCAGACTCGCCATGAAAAAAATCGGATTCCTCGTGCTCGCCTCCTCTCTTGCACTCTCCGCCATCGCCCGCGCCGACGGGCCGGCGGCCCCGGCTGATGCCGCCGCGGGTGGCCTTCGTTTCAGCATCGCTGTCACGAAGTTTGAGAACCATGCCAACTACAGCGGACCGTTCCAGCTGTCGGACACCTGGGGATCCATGCTGACCGATTCCCTGCAGCAGTCCGGCCATTTCATTGTTCTCGGCGAGGCCGAGATGAGGGACGCCGCAATGAAGGAGCAGGATTTCGCGAAGAGTGGCCGCGTCGCCGGCGGGGATAAGGCCCCTGCGACGGGGTTCATGACCCCGGCCCAGCTGCTCATCAAGGGCGACATAACCAATTTCCAAACCACATCCGGGCAGCATGGCGGCCTCGCCTTCGGCGGCATCTCGCTTGGCGGCGGCGGCAGCGAGGCGGAGATCAATGCGGTCATCTACGTCGTCGACTCGACCACGGGGCAGGTGGTCGCTTCCCACAAGGTGCTCGGGCATGTGAAGAGCAGCGGACTCTCAGTCGGGTTCACGAACCGCGACTGGAGCGGCGACATGGGGGGCTTCAAGAAGACCAATGTCGGCACTGCGATGGAACAGGCAATCGATGACGGCGTCGCGTTCATCGTGGCCCAGATCCCGAGCCTGCACTGGAGCGGCAATGTCATCCTCGTCAAGCCGCCCATGGTCTACATCAACCGCGGCACGCGGGAAGGCGTCTCGGCGGGCCAAGTATTCAAAGTGGGTTCCTCTGAGGTCCT
>Ga0206847_10129_pt1 | contig 25861 bp, 24 predicted proteins | sample Alteio_BWOrgCont_17_FD_152880 | JGI IMG/M metagenome (GOLD analysis project Ga0206847, IMG submission 152880) | Enriched cells from forest soil in Barre Woods Harvard Forest LTER site, Petersham, Massachusetts, United States -... | ecosystem: Environmental > Terrestrial > Soil > Temperate forest >... | reverse complement strand
CGCCTGTGGCGTCATGAACGGAGCCGTGGCGTCGCTGCGTGGCGGAAGGCCAGGCGCTGTGGTAGTCGTTTCAAGCCTATAAAGATTGTCCGTGCCGGATAGCCAACGATCGTAGGAAATTTGATCTCGCACGAACAGAGCAATCAAGATCGCGCATGCTAAACCAATCGTCAGCGCGCTTACGTTAATGGCACTGTAGATCTTATGGCGAAAAAGGTTGCGTACGGCGACAGTCATATAGTTGTGCAGCATTTTCGCCTCCAATTTGACCTACACTTGTCGGGTCGCATAATAAGACCAGCAAAGGGTCCATAGAACCCCTCTCAGGTTAAATAATATCTCGGTCCCAGCGTATTTTTTCGGGCCGTCGAATCTGGTCGAACGCTATTGCGGCTAGAAACCACCTCTCACTATTTCGTGGCCCTGCGGCTTATGAAGGAAAGGTTCGAAAATGGAAGCAATCGATATCTAGCAAAAAGCAAAACTGCTGATCGAACGACACAGTGAAAACGCTGACTTAGAGGCGGCTACGCTATGGTGAGCGCGACTTTCATGCGGCTTATGCGTGGCTAGACGTTACCTTCTCAAAAATGCGAAAATAATTGGCACCGGTGATTTGGGATATTTCGTCCGGACGAAAACCCTGAGTCAGCATCTCACTCACGACTGCATAGAGAAAGCCGCCCTTTTCGTCTGGCCAAATAGCATTGGTGCCACTGCCCGACTTTTCCATTGAGGTGTCTGTACCAATACCGGTGTGATCGACACCGGCTACATCAGCCATCTGTTTGATGCCGGTTACAAAGTCCTTCAGCGTGGGGAAGGTATGCCATACGCCAACAACGCCTCCGGCTTCGGCGACTGCCTTAACATAATTCTCGCTAACTAGCCTCTTAGCAAGCCCGGGGTTGGTGGTGTAGCCTTCTGCCAACTTGCTAGTCGAATTATCTAGCGCTGTGTGAGAGACTACCAAAGGCTGCTGCGCTACATCCAATGCAGCAAGAACCGTTTCTTCATCGGCATGCGCCATATCGACTATAATTCCCAAGCGATTGCATTCTTTGATGACATCTACCCCAATAGGAGTAAGCCCTCGGACATTTGTCGACCCCTTATTGGCACCTGGGCCAACGGGTTCCATTAACTGCTGAATGCCGCCCAACGGTGCAACAATGTCCTGCATTTGGTGCAGCAACTGCAAGTGCCGCAAGCCACGTTTATACGCCTCCTCAATTCGCCCCAGCCTTCCCTCGATCCACTGCGCGCCTTCGCAATCCTGGATCACTATCGGAGTATTAGCGGCGGCAGCGGCTTTTATATCTGTCATATTCAGGGCGCGTTTTATGCCAGCCCCTGCTAAAATGCGATCTGTGCGGTGGAGCGCCTGTAGATGGTATTGATGCCAGTCTCCCAACTGAGGGGATCGGTAACTGTCGACGGCGTAGGTAAGGCAAATAGAGGACATACCAGATTTCTTCATTTGCTCTGATAAATCGCTATACAGGCGAGCAGAATTTTCAGATTCGGCCTTTACGAAAGCAGGCTGGCTGACATGATTGTGCATATCGACGGAAAAGGTATTCGCGACAATCCGTGCGGTGCGTGGATCGACCGCGTTTTGAGCCTGAGAAGCTTGCGGCAGAATTGAACGTCCTAGCAATGTCGCCCCGCCTGCGCCGGCCATCGCCATAAGCATTTTCCGACGCGATTGAAGCAACTCGCCTTCTATGAAGCCGGGTTTGGCTTTCTTTGCCTGCTTTGCGGAATCCGCGTCGGAAACGATACTTCTCATAACTTTGCATCCAATGGGCTAGACAGCGAAAGCGCTTAGCCCCCGCCAAAAGCGGGGATGATTGTGCCAATATTTCATAGCATCTCTTTTTTTGGCTTTTATATCACGGCTTACGCATGCCGCTAAATATTGGTCGCGTGGAATAGGCTTTTCAGGATGATAGCCCCCTGGGCTTCAACAGCCCAGTTAAGTTCACCATGTCGCACCAAGACGGGCACTTAAGCGCGATTGCAACCGCTAACGTTGTCCGTTTCCGGACACCGTTGCGCTCACAAACGTCCGCCGGACATATAAGCCTTTGTCATATCATAATTTTTTTCCGAGCTTAGGGGCCTTAGAATAGGGAGAAAGCCTATCAGGGAGTGGACGTGATACGGCACCTCATCATCGCAGCTTGGCGCAACATGGCAGCCAACAAGCTGCTGTCGACGATCTCAATTCTGGGGCTATCGGTTGGCATCGCGACAGCGATTCTGATGGGGCTGGTGGTCCGCAACCAGATGACGTTTGATGCTTATCTGCCGCTGGAGGATCGAACATACTTGGCGGTTTCGCCGCCTAATCCAAAGTTTCCCAACCAGGTTTGGCATGACACGTCTGATTACGGGACAGCTTACCTTTTAAAAGACGCGCCCGGCGTTGAGAGCGTCGCACGTTTGCTGCTCAACAATTCCCATCAATTGATGATCCCGGGCAATTATCGCAATTTGGAAGCGCATCAGCCGATGATGCTGAAACAGGGAAACATCACCGGCTTTGATCTATTCTATTGGGCCGATCCAAACATCTTCGATGTACTGCGTTTCCCCGTATTGCACGGCGACTTAGCCCACGCATTGGCGCGCCCTGATGGTATTGTTCTATCGCGCTCGGTCGCAGAGAAGTATTTCGGCGACGATGACGTGGTGGGCCGGATACTCACTCTTGACGACCATCCTATGGTCGTGCGAGCCGTTATTCGTGACCTGCCTACCAATGCCACCACATTCCAAAGTGGGATTTTCGTTTCCGGAACTGCACCTTTTTCCGAGCTTACGCCCCTTGGCTACAGCAGGGAAAAATTGTTCGACCACCGGGGCAATTATGAGATTGATAATCGGACCTATTTACGTCTGAAGCCCGGAGCGAACATCTCAAATATAGAGAGCATAGCGGCGGCATATTATAAGCCCATACAACTAGAAACCGAAACCACACAGATAAGGCTAACACCACTCGCTGACGTGAATACCTTTGAACCATTGAACCCTGGTATTCGGACGCGATTGTTAGCGGCCGGCATTGCTGGATTATTGGTATTGTTCATCTCTGCGGTAAACTTCGTCAATCTGATGGTGGCACGTTCGGCGCGGCGCGAGCGAGAGGTTGGTGTGCGCAAGTCCCTCGGCGCGGGCCGCCAAGCCCTGATGGTACAATTCCTGGGCGAGGCCATGATCGCGGTGATCCTAGCGGTCTGTATTGCGATGGTGCTGAGCGAATGGTTGCTCCCGGCGATGAACGCTTTTCTCGATACGGGTGCGAGCCTCAACTATGTCGGAGATCCGGGACTGACATTGGCATTGTTCTTAGGTATCATGGCGCTAGGTTTGGCGGTGGGCGCTTATCCTTCCTTCCTACTTTCATCACTCAAGCCCACTAGTGTGCTCAGGGGTTGGACGCGGTTTGCCGGTCAAAACATAGGCATTCGCAATATCCTAATGACGTTCCAATTCGCTATCTTGATTGTGCTTGCAATTTCGGCCTGGGTGATGTGGCAGCAGCATAAATACGCCATGCAAGAGGCGTTACGCGTTGATGCAGATCAGATGTTAATAGTACAATTAGACGAGAATAATGCGCCTAAACAAAGGCCTGCGGTAGCTTATATATGCAGTTCGGCTTTCGAAACCGAGCTACGCAACCTAGCAGGCGTCAGAGACGTCGAATGTAGCGATAGATCGTTTCTTAGTGTCATACCTATCACCTTTTCCGATAGCGATCGGGACCACATACTTTTCAAGATCGGTGAGAATTCGATTTCCTCCAACCTGCTTCAGCTATATGGGATAAAGCCACTTGCCGGTTCGCTGTATGATCGAACCGGAACGGTGATCAACAGCACTGCCGTGCGGAAGCTAGGTTTCGCTTCGCCCCAGGCAGCCATTGGCAAAAATTGGATTTCTTCCATCCCTAATAGTCCAGAGCGCAGGGATATGATCCGAAATCAGGGACCGCACAATATTATCACAGCGGTTGTGCCAGACTTCGCACTCACACCTGTGACGAAGCCGTTCCAGGCAACAATATATTCTCAATGGTCTCCGGAGGATATTGGGGGCCAGCTTGTGCACATCAAGTTAGATGGACAAATGATTCCAGAAACATTGACTGCCATCGATCATTTGTGGACTGCAACACGTCAGGAAGGTCCAATCATTCGCTTTTTTCTCAACGACTACCTGCAACAGGAATATCTCGACATGACGCGAGAAACAGCGTTGCTTGCCATCTTTACAAGCCTCGCAATCTCTTTGGCCTCCCTAGGATTAATGGGCATTGCGGTGTCAACTGCCGAGCGTCGCACCAAGGAGATTGGTATTCGCAAGACAATGGGGGCGACAACGGCGGAGGTCGCGGCTCTGTTGCTATGGCAGTTCGCGCAGCCAGTACTGTGGGCCAACGTGATTGCTTGGCCCGCTGCTTGGTGGTTGATGCGACGTTGGCTTTCCGGTTTCGCTTATCACGTTGATCTGCACTGGTGGGTTTTCGCGGCTGCCAGCGTTAGCGCTTTGATTATTGCACTACTTACCGTTGGGGGGCAGGCATTTCTCACAGCACGGCAGAAGCCGGTTCTGGCGCTGCGGTACGAATGACTGCTCGCGGCGAGATGGACACCTAGCCCGTTTCGTCACCTGGGCATAGCATTTGATGCAAATAATTTAGGCGAGCGTTGAACGCCAAACCGGTCATTTTTTACTTTGCAAATAACTGCATCTGGCGATCTTCAAACTCCATCGACCTGCAAGCAACGAATGATCGTTTATTACCAAGATCGCTGTTCGCCGAAGATGGCTTTTGCTCCGACATCCATCAAGGTTCGGCACCTGGAATTTCCGCCTTCCATTCACTGAGGCGGAAACTCGGAATTGTAACGTTCCGCATAACATGTGTGAGCGGTTCTGATGTCGTCACGACAACGGATGATGTTGCCAGTTGTGCGGCGCCAACGGGATATGCAGCACCAGTATCCGCCGCCCGAAATGGCAAGTTGCTCCCGAACCGAATAATCATGTCACTGTCAAATGCGAAAGGCGCATCGCTATACATGAAGCGGGTAACGGTGGGGTTGTGACTGCCCTTAGCGTGGTCGAATAGAGCTGCGCTCACGCGATAAGGAAGATTGGCAGGTTGCAGGCAGGCAAGTTGTATCGCTCGATTCGGGTTGTTCCTCGTGGCGCACGATATCCCCTCACGCGTTTGCAACGTTCCCCTGACGGGCGCCATCTCATAGGTACCACGCGAGCGTAGAATACCGAATGCAATATCGATGTTTACTCGAACTGATTGATCCGTATGGTTGCGAGAGAAATCCGGCGGTACCCAAAGAACCTGATATAGCGGCATCGGAGCATCGGTCTGCCCCGGCACGTGGAGCGGCAGGTCCAGGACTGTTCGGTATGTGCCCGTCGTCCCATCTGCTGCCGTGAATTTGGCATGAATATCTTCAGCGACCAGCATTAGTCCAGGGGAGATATTTGTAACGCGAAGCGGCAAATATATGGGCGTGTACCCATCTGAAATGCGGAAACTGGCGTCGACCGTGCTCATTGCGGAGACGTGGCGCTTCGCCTCTTCTGGTGCAAAGGAAACGGAAATGCTTCGGCCGGGTGCAGAAGAGAAATCGCTCTGCACTGCCAGTGCGGTATTCTGATCCATTAGTAAAAAAGAGGCCCAAATAAAAAAACCTCCGACGCCAATCACCACATAGGCGGATCTCGTTGCCCGGCGAAAATACTGCAGCCCCAAAATAGTCGCCGCACCAAACAATATGACAAATAGGCTTAAGCCCCATTGGACAAGACTAAATTGGTATTGCGCCGGTCCCACGTCCTGGCCGTAGGTCATGTAGGCCAACCCTATTGCAACTAAAAACGTTCCAATGCCGGCGGCCAAAGCCACCGCGAGCATTTGCCCGATACTTTGTGTTGCGGCAGCGATTGCCAGTGCGATCAAGGTTCCGGGAAAGCGGCTAGTACTAATGCTGACAAACTTGTAGGCATTCCAAGACAGGGCGGCACCAATTGATTGACCCAGCGGGAACCCGCTCGCCAGCCCTTGAAAAAGATTGGCGGCGAGCATCGGCCCGTGAATGCAAACAATGACGAATAGCAGTTTGGAAAGCAGAAGGTCCCAACGTTTAATCGGCCGGGTAAGCCAATCCTGCCGGTCCTCTGGAACGGGATCAAGCTGAACGACTGCAACAACCAGGAAGAAATTCACGCCGGAAATGAGAAAGTCCAAAAGAGATGCTGCTTCCAATAGCGTTGGATGGTCGCCGAATGGACCGAGCATCACGTGAAGAGTTGCATAGATAAAATCTGCCAACGCGAGGCCGAGAACGATAGGCCAAAGCCGGCGCAAGTCTTTGATGAAAATATGCCAAATCATACATTCCTCCCGTCTCGCGTTGCACGTGCCAATGCAGTAAACATGGCCCTGAGAGCCAACGGCTGGGTTTCTATCCGCTGAACGCCCGCAAACAGCGCGGTGATATGTGCATTCAAATGATCCTCAGCGAATTGCGTGTCGACAAAGCTGAGCACGTTGCCGGCGACTTTTAAGTCAAGCCAATTGGTTGGCGCCTGTCTTGGCACCACCGCCTCTCTATCCAGAATGATGCGCACACCTCGTAGTCGTGCATTTAGATCGTCGAGCGACTCCTGAAATAGCATTTTGCCATCATCCAGAAATCCGACTTCAGTGGCGAAACTCTCAATCTCAGACAGCTCGTGCGACGACACGAAGATCGTCATTTCACCGGCTTGCCGCAGCAGCCCTTCAATGAATTCGTCGCGTGCAAGTGGATCCATACCGCTGAACGGCTCATCTAGGATCAACAACTTTGGGCGGAATGGTAATGCGCACGCCAAAGCCATTTTCATACGCATTCCGTGTGAGAGGTGGCCAATCTTTCGATCAGGCGGCAAACGCAATTGCGCTAGAATCTCCGTTTCTAGGGCTCTGTCCCAAGTCGGATAAAAAGGCCGCAAATAGGCGATGTAGTCCGACACAGACATATAGCCGGGCATTTTTTGGTTTTCTGAAACGTAACCGATCTGTGCAAGCTGCTTGGGTGATATCCGGCGCGTGTCCTCTCCCAGGATCATCGCCGTGCCTCCAGAAGGCGTGATGATATTCATTAAGAGCTTTATCGTGGTGGTCTTGCCTGCCCCGTTTGGCCCTATCAGCGCGTAGACACTGCCTTCCGAAACCGAGAGATTGAGCCCCCGCAACGCTTCATGCCGGGTATAGCGCTTATGTAGGTTTTCAGTTTGGATCATCATTTGCGGCCATCCATGTCTTTGTTTCTGTCCAGAGCGGACCAGCGATCGGCAATGGCATCGACAACATCCTTGAGTTGAACTCCCACTCGCTTGGCCTCCACCACCAACTGCTCGACCTCTTCCCGCAGCAGTCTCCTTTTGTCGCCATGACGAGCTTGTGGTGGCTCTGCCACCACCGTACCGATGCCCGGCCGGGCTTCGAGCCATCTTTCTTGGATCAGATGCTGAATGACTTTATGCGCCGTATTGGGGTGAATTTTCAGTTCAGCCGCTAGCGCGCGCACCGAAGGAAAAGCCTGACCCGGTTGGTATTCGCCACTGACAAAGGCCTTCGTCGCTGCAAAAACCACCTGGTCAAAGATGGATTGCCCCGGCTTAAGTGTGATGTTCATCAGTGTCACATTGTTACTGTGACGCATGTGACGCCAGAGTCAAGAGGCACTTAATTCCCAACCCGGACCCCCGCCTCCCAACAACGCCCACAAACTCGTGCTCGCGATAGAGGGCCTACATGCCGGAAGGGGCTTTGGTTCGATTTATACGGTGTTGGTGTTTATCTCAGGCCTTAGATCTATTAATTAAGCTTGGCCTGCGACACCGACAGAGATGCGGGCCGGGACAGAAGTTTCATAAAACCAATCGAACGCCCACTCCGTGGTTCGGGCTCAGTCGCGTTAGCGCAAAGGTGGTGTAGACCTGTAGGCCCGACCCAAACATGAAGGGTATTGTTACGTAAGGATCGACAGTGAAAGAGTTTGGTACCCCAGGAAACAAGCTTTTCTCGTAATCGAGTAGTGCGCCACCACCCCAGTTGGAGTAATTGATATCGAGTCCAAAAGTGCCCCGCTCTCCGTCGTGCAGTTGAAGCGTGTTGGGATCGCCGATCCGTTGGTAGCCAACCGAACCGAATGTCTTAAAGCCGGTTAGCAGCGGGCGATAAAAAGTCACCTGAGCGCCGTAATCCGTTTGGCCCGTGCCCAATCCGATAGCGGCCGTGGGCACTTTGACGACACCTGCAAGCTCCAGCCGTGGCATAATTGGGCCCTCTCGCACTAGAATAAACGCTGCTCCCACCGAGACATCGCCGAGGCCTGACCGGCGATCGGTTGGGCCGCCTGACTGGGCCACAATGGTTCTTGGACCAAGGGCACCAGTGAGAGTACCAGGCCCTTCGATGTCTACAAAGGGAACTGTTAGTTCAAGACGCAATCGATCAAATTGTGCCATCACGGCAGGCGAAATGGAAAACGCCGATGAGCCTGTACTGGTGCAAGAGACGGTAGAGGAAAGTAGACTGCACTTAGCGCTCGTAACGTAGTCGAACCCCAGAAAACCTCCCCAGTCAAAGCCAGGTTTTGATGACGCTTCAGGAATGCCCATCGAAGGGCCAGGAAGCGACTGAGCTTCAACCGAAATCGGAAATAAAAGTGGCGCCAAGCCTATGGCTAGGCGCACCCAGTTCTTCATGTAGCTTTCCCCCGGCGCAAGCCCGCAGCGCTCGATCTGCCCAATTTTGTGAGCCGGTTAGCAACGCCCAGGTACCACAATTCGTTTCAGTTCGGGCTGAAACGAATACAGTCTCCCCAAAGTCGCTAAGCGCTCTGAACGGGATCGGTAGCTTCTTTTCGACCAGCAAGTAGCTTCGTGCGCGCCATCAGCAGTAATGCAAGCCATGATGCGGGCAATTGCCTTCACTGCAGGAAGGCGCTGAGCCCCTCTGTCCCCCACCCATGTAAGCTATCATCCGTATCGGTCCCCAAGGGCCTTGCAGCAACCAAAACCTATTTTGGCGAAGGCTGGCAGCAGCCGGTTGACAGCGTGTTGGCTGATGCAGGATAAATTATGGGGACAGACAAACCTGTCCCCATAATTCCGGCTACCGCTCAGTGGGCCGAAGGCTTCGACGCTTCCGCAATCATTTGCAAATAGCTGTTTAATTCGGCGGTGGATTTCTTTTTGTCGCCGCGACTCACGGCAACCATCATCGTATCCATTTGCTCATCGAGATCCGGGAGCGACGCATCCAGGCCGGACGAATCCCATTTCGCTTCCAGATCCAGCAACTTTTTGTGCGCCGCGCTCATGTCGCCGGCGGCGACCATCTTTAGCGCATCTTTGGCGATCGTCTGATAGATCGTCAGATCCGGGGCTGACTGCGCAGCCGACAGAGTGGGTACGAGCATACCCAATATTGCACAAACTGCGCCCACATGAAGTGCGCGCTTCAGAAAAGTCCGATTTAACATGTGTTTCCTTTCGTCAATTTGTTGTGGTCCCCGAACCAAACTCAATGTGATTGTCTCTTAGAAGCCCGCCAAGAACGCCTCTCCCACAATACCTTGCGCATTCTAGTATTCATGGTGCGAACTTTGAAGGAATGGTTCACATCGCAAATCGACTGATACTATAAAAATCGCCAACCTGCATCTTTTGACGACTTATACAGCGATATGCGCGCTATCTTCCGTGATCAGCATTGTAGTGGAAACCAAACGCAGCATGACATGTTCGATAACGACCCTATATGCGGAAGAATTGAAAGCGGCTATGCACGGCCGGTTCGCTTGGCTGGGCGCTGCTGCGATCCTGCTGGCAATCGGCGGGCTCGCAACTGTCGGCACCCAGGATGTCTGGCTGGATGGTTACGGCATCATCGCCTATGGCTTGGTCCCTCTGAGCTTCATTCCTATCGCGGCGGCCATGATCGCCAGCCCTCGCGCCAACCGTTTTGTCGAAAGCATCTTTACCGCGCCGGTAAAGCGGCGGGACTGGTTCGTCGCCAAAATTCTAGTGCTGTTCACCTTCGCCGGCGCCTATTACCTCGCGCTGGTGCCCATGATGTTCGTGTATCTGTGGCACGTCGCGCCGTCTTTGCTGCTGCAAGAGTTCTTGATCTGGACGCCCGGCCTTCTGATTGTCAGCATCGCGGTTGGAACGTTGATCGGAGTGCTCTTTATCGGGCGCAGCCTAGCCGCTCCCATCGGCACCGCCATGGGCGTCCTGCTTTCATATGCCGGCCTGATTCCGCTCCAGGAACTACTTGTGGCTCAGGGCAATGGCGCTACCCGCAGCGGGCACCTCATGCTCTTTAGCCCTGCGGTTCTTTTAAAGAATGCGCTAGGGTTCACGCTGGTTGCTGCCAACATTCCCGCCACGACAACATTGACATGGATTAGCCTACTCGTCGTTGTGATGGGTGCCTTTACTCTGGCAGCATGGGTGTTTCTGCGGGCGCAGGGCGTGGAGACTTGGGAAGCGACACGGTCCCAGCGCTGGATCATCGTTCTGGCGATTCTTGCACTGACAGCGTTGCCGCCGATGCTGGCGGACACGAACTACGACAAGCCCGCACCCCGCGCAAACAGCGCGCCCGCTATCAGGGCGCTGTTCTCGCGATCAGGCGCTAGCGTTGCCCTAGTGTCGCCGGGAGGCGCGATGCCTGAGCGTTGCTGCGGCACCATCCTAAATCGGGACGAATGGTGGCCGCTCAGCACCGACGAAAACACGAGACGGGATATGCTCCTTCTGCTTCCCGCCGACGCCAAATCCGTTCGCGATATCCATGTGAGCATCGCCGGCGAAAACGGGTTGATGATCTGGACGCTCAGACCGACAGCTCTGCTGGAACAACATTCCTATACCAATGAGATGGCCCCGGTCACGGATGCTAGCCACCATGTCACCTCAGGCTGGATTGCACGTATCCCCGTTCTGCTGCGGCCGACAAAGCCCTGGGACATTGGCGGCGACCGCTATCCTCTCAGCATAACGGCAACTTATGATGTCGCAGGCGAAGCGGCACCGCGCGTGTTTAGCGCTCGCGCCGCCGTAAATGCCCAGGTGGGCCCAGCCCTTACCGAAATGGCGTTGGCCGCGTGCATTCTGCCGCTTCTCTGTCTCATGGCAGCCCTGTTGCGCTGGAGGAGAACGCGATGAACGCTTCAGCCGAACAGGCTATTGAAATGTCCGGCATCACCCGGCGCTTTGGCGATTTCGTGGCAGTGGACGCGGTCAGCCTTAGTATTCCCAAGGGCTGTCTTTATGGCTTTCTGGGCCTAAACGGAGCGGGCAAGACGACCACCATCCGTATGCTCACAACCTTGCTTCCGCCCACCACCGGTACGGCAAAAATCTGGGGCCATGACGTCGTCCGAGAACCACTGGCGGTGCGAAATCTTGTTGGTCTGGTCAGCGACGAGACCAGCGAAAGCCAGTCAACTTGGACCGCACGCGAATATCTTTTGTATTTTGCGCGGTTGCGCGGCCTGCCCGATCCGCGCACACGCGTCGAGCAGTTGCTGGACGAAGTCGGGCTGGAGAGTAATTTCCGTGGCAAGCTGATCGGAACTTACAGCACGGGCATGAAGCGGCGGGTGGAGATTGCCCGTGCCCTTATGGGGCACCCCAAAGTTCTGTTCCTGGACGAACCTACCCGAGGCCTTGATTTGCCCGCCAAGCGCGACATGTGGCGGCTGCTCCGCCGCCTTGCCATCGACGAGAATGTCACGACCTTTCTCAGCAGCCACGATTCTCATGAAATTCGTAGCCTTTGTGATGAGATCAGCGTCATCTCGCACGGCAAGCTGATCTACTCGGGCACCACCAAGGAGCTTGGCACCGATCTTGATTCCTTCGAAGAGCAGCTTATCGGCCTTTTGACGCGCCAGGGATAAAGCCCCTTGCAACAATTTTTTTAGAAATTGCGGCATGCCCACCGATAAATGACCGGTGATGGAGGTGAACGCCCCAGGATACCGCGCATAAAATCTCATGCGTCCCTGCAGGCGACTGAATGTAGCTTGCATAACGAAGGCTCACTCGTATCCATTCGAGAATTGAAACGGAGAACAAGCAACTGCTTCATTATTTCTCTGTGAAAAGCCCGTGCGGACCCGTGAGGTCGGTCATAAACATCAACTTGACGGTAAGATCGTCGCTGGCAGGTGTCAGCCCAGCGCCGACACCAAATTCTACAGAGATAGGATCGCCATTATAATCGCCGGTCAGCCAAAATTCGTGAAACTGTTGGTTGCCGGGCAGGAATCGGCCCAGCTTGCCGAAACCATCATACTCTTCCGCTGCGACGGTCCAGGTATCGTTAATCTTATAATCGAGCCGCGTTGCCGGATTGAATTCTAGCCCGGCGACGCCGCCTTTGTAATAATTGTCCACAATAGGATTGAAGGTGAAGCTGAAGCGATTGTCCTCGCCGAAGCGAAAACCGATGATGGGACGAATTTCACCGGTGTTGACCTGGGGTTCCCACCATTTCGAATTCCAGCTGAATTCGAAATTCATGCCGTAATAGAAATTATTGTCAGCGTAGTCGGGTTTCACGAACAAGGCGCGCAGTTTAAACCCATTATAGGTCCATCCCCCGTTGCTGGAATCAGCATAGAGCGGCAGGTACAGCCCGGCCTCAAACCAGGGTGTAACCCCATAAGCCCATTCAGTGACACTGCTATAGGCGTGATTGTCGATCAACGAATTCGTGAAGTCCGGCGTTTTGGTGCCATCAGGGGTAAAATTGTTATGCCAGGTGAGGCCAAACACGCCCACCGGCTCGATGTCGCTGGTATAAACCTGGATCTCGTCCGTCGGCGTTGCCCAGGCAGCCCCTGCCGTGCCGAGCAGGATAATCGCGCCGGCACATACGCGTATCATCGATATATTCATCTCAAGTCCCCCACACAAATTCCTGACCTTCAATGGGTCAGCCGAAGCTATGCTCAGAATGGAATCTGGAATAATTTCTACTGACCGAAATAAGTTCGCTTAGCGCGGCTACTTCAAAGCGAGATTTTACGAATATTGGCCAACTTGGTATGCGTTTAGCGAGCAGACGCCCCATAGAAGAACCCTCCCCTTAACCTGCCGGCATCAATGAAGCACATCGCTTCACACTATACTCCAGAGTAGGATGCAGCTCTGGAAAAAGTATCACACCCCGTATCGCCAAGATTACCTGGGAGAAAGAATTGCATTTCACAAGGGCAATTCCCAATCCGAGCATAGACACGAGCGTATTTACACGCGATCGCTCGTTATCACGCTGGTATACAATTTCCCAACCTTGGAAATCCGAGATGCTTTTGTGTTTCCGGAGTCGCATCCTGTCGCTGAACAGTACTGCCGAGCAAAAGGCTCTGTCGCTAACAAGACCAAAGGAGACGCCATGCGGAAAATCCTTCTTGCAAGCACCATCGTTATGGTGCTGCCGGTCTGCGGTGCTGTAGCACAGCCTGCGTCCAGCACGGGCCCATATCACATTTTGAAAGTCGTCAAAGTGGGTGGCGAAGGTGGCTTCGATTACGTCTATGCCGACGCGACAAACCGCAGGCTGTACACTCCGCGCAGCGGTCAAACCCCGCCGCCCCGTGTCGCAGTCTTCAATTTGGACACGTTGGAGCCCGTGGGTGAAATCCCAGGCAATGGCCATGGTGCCGCTGTTGATCCCAAATCTGGCTACGGCTTCGCCACGACCAAGCCGGTAGTGATGTGGGACGCCAAAACACTGGCCACAATCAAGACGATTGATGTGCAAGGAGGGCCCGACGGTATCCTATTCGATCCTTACAACCAGCATGTCTATATCCTGAGCCACAGCGCGCCCAATATGACGGTGATCGATACCAGGAACGGAAACATTGTTGGGACCATCGATCTGGGCGCGGCGCCGGAACAATCTGCGACCGATGGGCAAGGCCATATCTATGTCGATCTGGAAGATAAGGGACAGGTTGCGGTCGTAGACGCTAACACTATGGCTGTTACCGCAGTTTATGATCTGGGAAACAACGCTCTTACTCCGGCAGGCCTGGCGCTAGATGCGAAAACCCATATCCTGTTCGTGGCCTGCCGCAATCCTGCATCGATGGTCATACTCAATGCTTTGACCGGCAAGATTCTCGCTACGCTACCTATCGGCACCGGAGTGGACGGGGCCGCTTTCAATCCCGACACAATGGAAGCCTTCAGTTCTCAAGGCGATGGCACACTGACGGTCATAAAGGAAACCAGCCCAACCAGCTTTGCTGTGGAGCAGACTGTTCAGACCATGGTCGGTGCGAAAACCATGACGCTCGATGCGAAGACTGGCCATGTCCTACTGATCTCCGCAGAATACAGGCCAGCGCCGCCTTCCGACACACCGCCGGTACCTGGACGTGGCCCCCGCCGCGGACCGATGCTGCCGGGATCATTTTCCATCATTGCCGTAGGCAAGTAGCGTTCTTGTTATTGCCATGGAAGTCATGGAGCAAATCAGGTGCAAAGGCTGAGGTGCCTTGGGAAAAGCGGAATTTTGCGACGACGGAAATCTTCGCAGCCCACTGCGTGTCACCGAGATATTCCAGGCCGATCGCGGCGTCTCCTAGCAGCGACACCTCAAAGACAGATTTGAGACAAATCCTGACTAGCGTAAACATGCCAGAGCTTCCGATGGCAGATAAAGAAAATTACTCGCACCATGCCGCATGAAACGCGACTAATTATGGGCATGCCGGTATGCGTCGCCATTCACGACGCCGCTGCGACGCTGCAGGACATGGACGCGGTTTTCCGAATTTTCACCAACGCTGATCGACGCTTCAGCCCGTTCCGACCCGATAGCGAGCTTTCACACCTTAATCGCAGAGAGATCGCGCCGGAGGAGTGCAGCGATTCAATGCATGAAATCCTCGCGCTGGCAGAAGAAACTAGAATCCAGTCCAACGGATATTTCGATATTCGCCGCCCGGACGGCACGCTCGATCCCTGCGGCATCGTCAAGGGCTGGGCTATTAACAAAGCGGCGGAGGAATTGGCGCGCAGGGGCCTGGGCGATTTCTTCATTGACGCCGGCGGTGACATCCAGGCGTGCGGCAGGAATGCCAAGGGCGCGGAGTGGTGTATCGGCATCCGCAACCCCTTTCAGGCCAAGGAGATCGTCAAGGTGCTGTATCCGCGCGGTGCGGGCGTAGCCACTTCTGGCAACTATTTGCGCGGGCCACATATCTACAACCCCTATGCTCCGGAAGCGCCGCTGGACGAGGTCGTCAGCCTTACTGTCATCGGACCTGACATTCTTGATGCCGACCGTTTCGCAACGGCGGCCTTCGCAATGGGACGCGAAGGTATCGTCTTCATCGAGAGGCTGGCAGGCTTTGAAGCTTATGAGATCGACGCTGGCGGCACGGCGCGCATGACCAGTGGACTGGGACATTATCTATCATGACCCAATTGGCCACGCCGAAAAAACAATCATCGGGCAAACGTAGCAGCAAACTGATGTTGTCCGGTGCACTGATGCTGGTTTCCGGCGCCTATGCCTGGTCGCAGCACACAGCGCCCACAATCACACAAGCCGCCTCGCAGCCTGTTGCACCACCCGAGCGGGTCGCAGCGCTGCCTCAGGCCACACCGCCTTCGCCCACTCCAATAACGCCAAACAACACTGATGCGGCTCCTGCCTCTCCGTCGGCGGAATCGCAAGCTCCGCCCCGTGATGCACAGGCTGTCCAACCGCAGGGCTCGCCCGTCGTCGCCCCGTCCCCAGAGCAAACGCCCGCGGCATCTACTGCCAGCACATCGGCCCCACTAGAATCGCCCGTGGCGGTCGCATCGAACGCGCCCCAACCTGTCACACCAGCGCAGAACTCCGGCCGTTATACTGATGGTGATTTCACCGGCACACCCGCTGACACTGCTTGGGGCTTAGTTCAGATCCGCGTCAGTGTGCGGGGCGGTGCCATCGCCACCGTCGATCCCATCAATTATCCGTCGCACCGCCGCCGTTCGGTGCAAATCAACAGCTGGGCGCTACCAATCCTGGCGCGCGAGGTTATCCAGGCGCAGAGCGCCGAAGTGGACATAGTCTCGCAAGCGACGACTACCAGTGTGGGCTATTTACAATCTTTGTCCACCGCGCTGATCCAGGCAAAGAAATCGCCATGATGGATTTTCTGGGTCGCATCTCGATTTCTCGGCTGACACTCTATTTCCTGCTGGCATTGCTGGGCCTAGCTTCAGTCCTAGCGGGGCTACGCTTGCTACCCTATGCGCTGGCCGATTTGGGTTTTTCGGCTTTGCTGATCCTGGCGGCCTGCTGGGGTATCAATGCAGTGTTTGCGCGGGTCTTCGCAACGCGCTCAAACCCAGAATCTGTTCTAATCACCGCGCTAATTCTAGTGCTCGTCATCACGCCATTCGGACCAACAGATCGTTCCGCTATCGGCTTTGCACTTTTTGCCTCGGCCTGGGCAATGGCTTCCAAATATATATTGCCGCCCGGTGGTCGACATTTCTTCAATCCGGCAGCTTTTGGAATGGCACTGGCCGCGTTAGCCCTCGATACCTCAGTGAGCTGGTGGATAGGAGGCAGCCTATATTTGCTACCTCTTATGCTGTTGGGAGGAGCGCTGATCCTGCGCAAGATGCGCTGCTACGATCTGGTCTTTTCTTTTGCCGCTGCCGCGCTGGTGACAGTTGCAGTAATGGCCGGAGGCGATGTCCAGACCGCCCTTGACCAGGTCGCACTGCACTCTATGTTCTTGTTCTTCGCCTTCGTGATGTTAACTGAGCCGCGCACCGCACCATTGGGACGCGCACGCCGCTTGGCGACCGGCTTTCTGGTCGGCGTTCTGTTCGCGCCGGAAGTTCACCTTGGTGCGTTTTATTTCACACCGGAATTGGCGTTGCTGGCGGGAAACGCCTTTACCGCGCTTTCTAGCCTGCGGCGTTGGACGCGACGCGTGCGTGGTGTACCACTGCCCGAAGCAATCTGATGATTTTCGAGCTGGCACCCATATTAAGGTGGGGTCTGGCGCCGAAAAGGCCCGATTTCTTCGGATTACTTCAGTTTCAACTATAAGCCGGGGACGCGGCGCACAGGACATCCGCTCTGAGCCACTAGCGGACGTTGCGCCTGCAAGCTGGCCTGACCTGTTTTGCACGCTTTCGGTATGGATTTTAGTCAACACATCGGCGCAGGTCTGCAAAAGAGACAAGTTTTCTGCGACTCTCGCACCATAGGGTAAGGCGAACCCCACGCAGACTTTCCAAAAAGGTCAGCCTTCCGATATTTTTCAGTCCGGGATGATCGTTTAGGACCTGCTGCAGCCGGTAATAGGGTATCCGGCTGTTCAGATGATGCACGTGATGAATGCCTATATTGGCCGTAAACCAGCGCAGCACACCCGGCAGATCGTAATAGGAACTGCCCGCAAGCGCCGCGTCCTGCTGCACCCAGACGTCATCACGCGTCCACTGCACGTCTTTGAACTGGTGCTGCACATAGAACAGCCAGACCCCCATGGACGCTGCGAACAGCATGATCGGCAGATGCACTGCCAGGAATGGACCAGTTCCTACAAGCCAGATCATCGCCGCAACGGCCAGCGCGATCGCGGCGTTCGTCGCCATAGTGCTGACCCAAGGGCGCCAGCCAGAGCGCATTTGGTAAAAGGGCAGCCGATGCTGTAGCAAAAACATGTAGGCAGCGCCGAATCCAAACATAACAATGGCGTTGCGATAGATGCGGTAGAAGATGCGGCCCGACAAGGAACGCGCGCGATATTCCTCCACGGTCAGCGTTTCAATGTCACCGATGCCCCGGCGGTCCAGATTGCTCGACGTTGCATGATGAATCGCATGATTGCGTTTCCAGTAGTCGTAAGGCGTCAGGGTGAAAACGCCCAACACACGGCCCACCCAGTCATTCACAGCGCGACCCTGAAAAAACGCTCCATGACCGCAATCATGTTGGATCATGAATAATCGCACCAGAAACCCTGCCGCTGGTACGGCGAGAAGAAGTGTCAGCCAATAACCGACATCCAGAGAAAGCCACATCAGAACCCAAAGCAGTACCAACGATAATGCCGTGACGCTCAGCTCGAACAAAGCGCGTGGTTGGTTCGGCTCGCGATAGCGCGATAGAGCGAGAAATAAGGTCTTGGGGTCGGTCATAACTTGCCCGGTTGGCGCACAGAGGCCTCGTTGATTAGGCGAATAAAATGTTCCGCGTGTTGCCAATAGCTCTCACGCATCACGGCATCGGCACTGCCCGCGCTTTGCGCAAGTGCTTTGTAGCGCTCGTAAATTTGTCGCCATTGGCCGAGGCGGTTGGGCGATGCCTGGGCCGGCGTGGGGAGCACCGAATTTGCGTTCGGCGCACGCGGGCCTCTCCGGTTAGACCAGTGATCGCGTTGGACTGCAGCCATTTTGGATTGTCATTTCGTGAGAATTGCGCCTGGCGCCACAAGGCGTGCCGGAACCACGACGATTTAGGTTGGGCAAGGATGAGGAACCCAAATGGCTTCCTGTACTCATCCAGTCCCTTGATATGGTGTGAAAGGCCGCTAATTTCAAGGACTAAATTAGCCTAGCTGGGACCGCTTTGCGCCAAATAGCTGACATTCAAGAATGGACCAATTGACGTGCCGGTTCGGCTTTCTCCCCGCCGTCAGAGCAAGCGCTTGAGCCAATCCGAACTGTTTCTTCGCTTCATCCTTCATGCTGGTAAATTCCAACGCCTCACCCCAGCCTTCCAGCGCATCGGCGAAGTGAGGGCCTTTGGTACTGGCGAGCGAACATCAATCTGCCATAGCAGCGTCACGTTCGTTCTGGGCTAGGCCTCCTCTTGGCTGGCGCGGCAAGATCCTAGCCTTTGCGGCCCAAGTTGCGGTAATCCCATTCATGAGCCGCGATACCGACAGCAGACCGGTCCATAATCGTGGCGCCAGCCGTCTGCTGCTAGCCAAGTCATATTGTTTAAGGACGCTTTATGATGAGAGAACGAGCGTTGGTCCTCGGTGGCGGTGGATCGGCAGGCAATGCGTGGTTGATCGGCTTTGTCACCGGCCTGTTCGATTCCGGATTGAAAGTGGCCGACGCCGATCTGATCATCGGTACGTCGGCGGGATCGACAGCTGCGGCCCAAATAACTAGCGCAGCCCCAACCAAACTCTTGGCCGACATCCTTTCCGCCAAGCCACAGCAACGGATAGATCCGAGCGGGAACGGCGGTGCACGACGCCAATTGAGCCGGCAGCCGACCATATGGAGAGAACAAGCCAAATTATAGATGTCGCTGTGGATGCGGCCGACATGCGCCGCAGAATGGGTGCAGCGGCGCTCGAAATGGTGGGGGCATCGGACAGTTCTACGCAGGCCCAGAGGCGCGCTACCGTCGCCGCCCGGCTGCCCAACCAGCATTGGCCGCAGCAACCCATGTTCATCACGGCCGTTGATGCCTCTACTGGTGAACCGATAGTGTTCGGTCACGACAGCGGAGTCGATCTGGTGGATCCGTCGCGGCGAGCTGTGCCGGTGGCTTTGCCTACAGTATTGGAACTACCCATACATCGACGGCGGCTACCGAGCCGACGTGAATGCCGATCTGGCAAGTGGATACAACCGGGTGCTGATAATTCCGCCGCTCGCCGGCAGAACACGCAAGCCGTTAGACTGGGGACTTCATCTCGCAGCGTAGGTCGAAGAACTGCGCGCGCGCGGCAGCAAAGTTAAGGCCATCTTCCCGGATAGCGAATCCCAAAACGCAATCAGCGTCAGCATGAAACTGATGGATCTGTCGAAGCGAGCGCCGCCGCTCAAGCCGGCTACAACCAAGGCAGAACCATTGCCGGGCAACTTACCGAATTCTGGCGCTAACGCATCCAAGGGCCTATCCGCAGTCAATTTGCAACCGGAGCGTACGCAATCGCGCGGGTCCCTAGCCCGCGCCCCCACGGCCTGCTGCGGGTACGGCTCCGCCAGCGGGAGCGACGGGCGCGGCGACAGGCGGACGCGCATATTTGTTGAACCAGTCAATCGTGAGCTTCCAGGATGCTTCCGCGGTTTCCTTGTTGTACCGCTCGGGCGTAGCATCGTTGAAGAAGCCATGCACCGAATTGGGCCAGATATGGCCTTCATAGGTGACGCCGGCGGCCTTGAGCGCGGCTTCTTGCGCGGGATAGTTCCGCACTGAATTGGCATCGAGCGCGCCATGATTGATGAGAATGGCGGCCTTGATCTTCGGCGCGTCCACCGCCGGGGTCGCGGCTCCGTAATAGGGTGCGGCGGCGGCAAGATCGGCGCCCATTAGGACGGCGAGCTGGTTGGCCACGCCCCCGCCAAAACAAAAGCCGGTAGCGCAGATTTCTCCGGTGCAATCGGGACGGTTCTTCAACCAATAGGCCGCCGCAAGAAAATCCTGCAACATTTTTGCCTTGTCGACCTGATTGAAGAGCAGGCCGCCTTTATAATCGTCGCCCGGATAGCCGCCGACCGACGTCAGCCCGTCGGGTGCAAAGGCCATAAAGTTCTCCAGCGCAAAGCGGCGCGCGACGTCCTCCGTATGCGGATTAAGTCCGCGATTTTCGTGTATGATGATGACGCCGGGGAGTTTAGCGGGTGTGGCGTCGCGCGTATCGGCGCTGTTGGGCCGGACGAAATATCCCCTGATGGAGGCATTGCCGTTGGGCGAAGGCACGGTCTGATAACTGGCCTTGATACGCTCGTCGTTCTTGGCGACCTGCTGGCCCAGCGCGTAATTTGGCATCAGCGCGTCGACAATGACCGCGGCGGTGAGGCCGGCGACGGCGTACTTCTGCACGCCATCAAGAAAGGCCCGACGGCTGATTTCACCGTGAATGAATTGTGTGTACAGATCCACTGCTTCAGCCGGCACTTTTTTCTTGTAGTCCATGGAGGCCTCCCTCATTTCGGCTGAAGCTAGCATGGATGGCGCGAATTTCGAAGGATACAACGGGATGGGAAAAATGGCATTGTCAGCTGAGGCAGTATTTTCCAAAAGGAACCGACTTGTCCGTTTACTCCCAGGCTCACCTGAACAAAGTGGCCCGCCAGTTAAACGGACGGCCTCGCAAGACCTTAGAGCTCCAAACGCCAGCAGGCAGCTAGATTTGAGGCCTTTGCTGCATCGACCGGTTGAGCCCCCCGACAATTCCTGTCGCAGTGCAACGTCGATGCGATGCCACCTTCACAAAAAAGCAGTCATCAGATAGACGCCTGCTTCGTCTTAGGCATCGGACGTACGCACTTTGCGGTCAAATGTTGGCAAATCTTGTCTGCGGCCTTGGCTATAGCACAAGCGTTTCACCGGCCCCGCCACACTCCCCTCCAAGGCGATAAATTTGGTAAGCTGATGTCAATTTTGGCCTCGATTTCAATTGCTTACATGTATTTGCGTAGGCGGTCATACAGTTAGCGCGATCTTTACCCAACCCAAGCACTATTGCCCGCCATGATCCGCGTCCTAGGCTGCATTACCCAGCAGCACGATCTGCGTCTCGTCGTGTTAGCCGGCATTCTCTGCCTCTTCGCCTGTGCAACGGCGATGAGCTTGATCACACGTGCTCGTGTGACAAGTGGAAGGCCGCGGCTAATGTGGATATGCGGTGCTGGCGTCGTGGCTGGCTGCGGCATCTGGGGCACTCACTTCGTTGCAATGCTCGCATATCAGGCAGGCTTTCCTGTTACCTATGATCCAGCCCTGACCATCTTTTCCATCCTAGTTGCTGCGCTGCTTTGCGGCGTTGGATTTGCGTTAGCCCTTGGACGACCGGGCCCGGTGATAGGCGGCGCCATAACCGGCGCGGCCATCGGCGCGATGCATTACATTGGCATGGCGGCCGTCCGCGCGCCCGCTGTGGCAATCTGGGATTGGCGCTATGTCGTATCGTCTGCGGTCATTGGCATCGCCGCCATGGCTGTGGGCATGAGAGTTGTTATACGCGGGCACGGCTGGCGCTCCCAAATGGCAGGCGCAATAATATTCACACTCGCGATCTGCAGTATGCATTTCACGGGCATGACTGCCGTTACTTACTTGCCGGATCCCACTGTTTCCGTTCCTAACGTTGTCTTAGAACCCACAACCTTGGCAATCGCCGTTGCGGCCATCGCTGTGTTGATCGTGGCGCTTGGATTGGTCGGGTCTCTTGTCGATAGTCATCTATCCGATCGGGCCGCCGAAGAGTCAAATCGGCTGCGGACTCATATCGCAGAGCTTGAGGCCACAAAATGCAGGCTCGAACAAACGTCTGAGAGCCTCAAGCTGGCGCTTGACGGAGCGGCGTCTGCCAATCAGGCCAAATCTGCGTTTCTGGCCGCCATAAGCCACGAATTGCGCACGCCGATGAATGCCATAATCGGCTTTTCAGAGATTCTGACGACAGAAACATTTGGGTCGCTCGGTGGTGCGCGCAACAAAGAATACGTGAAAAATATTCACGCGAGCGGCGTACATCTGCTCGCGCTGATAAACGACGTTCTAGATATCGCGCGCATTGATACGGACGAAAACAAGCTGAACGAAGAAATCGTCGAGCTACCGGGGGTCATCACAGATTCTTTGCGCATGATTTCACATCGCGCAGATTTGGCAAAGATCCGCTTAGTCCAAGAAATAGATCAGAATGTACGTTTCGTCTTGGCGGACGAGCGGCGGTTGAAGCAGATACTGATCAATCTATTGGGCAACGCCGTGAAATTCACCAACGCCGGTCAGATAACCGTGCGCGGCTGGAAAGACGAAAACGGGCTCCAAATTTCAGTGCGCGACACCGGTATCGGGATTGCTGAAAAGGACATTCCTGTGGCGCTAGAGCGATTTGGGCAAGTGGATTCTCGCCTCGCGCGCAAATATGAGGGCACGGGGCTTGGCCTGCCACTCGCAAAACAACTTGTCGAATTACACGGCGGTACTCTTTCGATTGATAGTACCGTTAATGTAGGAACCACTGTCCTGATCACACTACCCTCCAACAGGATAGTGAGACAGGGTACAACAGCGATGACAGCTGCTTAATCAGAGCCGTTCGATCCTCGCCTATGCCTTGGATAAAATCCTTCGCATTGCAATCCCCGATGCGATGCATACTTTGGCTCGATCACTATCAAGCTGCAACATCCCGCCCCATGTCCGCTTCTAGGCAGATCCAGACATTACAGAAAGTAACTCACGGGTGCAGGCGACATCCGCTTGCACCAAAAAGAAGTCATGAAATCATTTGCCAGTTGTATGGGCATATCTGGATAGCGCCAGATGCGGACATAGGGCGCCGACACAACTTGGCTCGGTCTGGGAGCTAGAGGACTACAGTTGGCGTTGCGCCGTCTTTTCAACCACCCGAATAGTAAGTGTTTCGGCGGGATCGAAAGTAAAAGTTACGTTGGAGAACAGACCAGACGCGCGCAATCTCTCCCGGGCCGCTTTAATCCCTGCGATATCATAGAGGTCACCCTCGCGAAGCGGTGCTATATAGTTCAGCGCGGTGTCCCGTTGTGTGCCGCTCACAACGATATGCCGAATGGTGACCTGCGGACCTTGGTCGAGATTTATGGCGACGTTGATGATGGGCTTGCCGCTCGGGTCGCGCAGTACGGGCGGCCCGAAATGGGCGAAGGCGTAACCCTTCGTACCGGCGGCATAAATCACGGCGTCCAGTGTTTTCTGCAGTTGGCTCTCGTCGTAGAGATCGCCGCTCTTGAAAGTTAGCAGCGGCATAAGCACGGCCGGAGGCAGCTCGGCGATCTGGGAATTGATCGAGACTTCGCCGAAACGGTACTGCTTGCCCTCATCTACCTTAAAGGTGATGTCGAAGTAGCGGCCGCTGGGCGCCAGCTGCGCCGTTGCGCTTGCAACCTTGAAGTCCGCATAACCGCGATTGGTATAAAAATGCCTGAGCTGTTCCTGGTCATATGCCACGCGGTCGGGATCGTAATTGTCGTCGTTGTAAAAGGGAAAGGGCCGATACCAGGCGCTCTCTTTCGTGAGGATCTGGGCCTTCAGTGAATCAGAATCGAAAGCTTTGTTGCCGACAAAATCGATTCGATCTATCCCGACAGTCGGACCTTCGGTGATGGTGAAGACTAGGTCAGTGCGGTTTCCGGCAGGGATGAAGCCGGCTCGATACGGGCATAATATTTGCCGTTGCGGCGATAAAGTTCCTTTAGGCCGGTGATATCGGCCTCGACCGCAGCGCGTGTGACGAAATCGCCCGCCTTGATGTGGATTTCATGATTCAGATCCTTAGCTGTAATTCGGCTGTTGCCGACGAAGAGCACAGCTCCGACAACCGCATTGTCCGGCACCTGAATGGCGGGTGTTTCGCCGGGCGCGACAGAGGCGGGCTGCGCCATGGCTACTGAAACAGCGACCAGACTTACGGCGACCAAGCCCGTTATCGCTCCCAGGGAATAGCGCCTCGTCTGCGACGGCACACCCAGCAGCCGCTCCGCCCGATCCTTCAGACGTCCGCCGGCCGCCAAAGCCAGGCCCGGTGGCAACCGCCCCGCTTCCAGCGAAGCCAGTGCTTCGACATACAGCTCGGCATCGCCGCAACGCGCCACCGCTAGGTCATCGCAGCAATTTTCTCGCTCGATGCGGATGCGGCGGCTCACCCACCACACGGCGGGGTGATAGAAAAGAACAGTCTCGGCGGCGAGCAGCAGTGCATTGATGAAGGCGTCATGCCGGCGGATATGCGCCAGCTCATGCAGGATCAACGCGTCGAGTTGCTGCGGCGTCAGGCCGACCAGTGCTGCGACCGGAATGAGGATCACCGGCCGGAGCCAACCCACCACAACCGGCACGCTGACGCGCAGTGATTTTAGAAAGCGAACTGGGCGTATTACCTGAAGCTGCTTTTGCAGGGAGCGGCAGCGTTCCATCAGCTCGGCGGGCAGTACTTCAGTGTCGCGGCGGCGCAAAGCTTCCACCACAATCCAACCGCCCAGTGCTCGCAGGCTTAGCGCGCCAATGCCTGACAGCCAGAGCAGCACCATCCAGTCGATCCAGGGCGCTACCGCCTCCGTGTTCGCATTTAGGTCCAAGGGTACGCCGGCGCGAGTGGACTGCATCAGTGCAACGCCGTTTCCGTCTAAAGCAGGACCCTGCCAGTGCAGGTAGAGAAAGGTCAGGACCGGCGCCAATATCATCAGGACGAGCGTGCTCAAGGCCCAATTGTGGCGCGCATTCGCGCTGCCCATGAAATTCAAAATCAGCTCCAGCACCGCCGCAAGCAGCAGCCCCTGCCAGAGAAAATGCAGCAAGGTCCAGCCAAGATCATGGACAGTGCCCACAGACATGAAGGACAGCAGCGTCATTTGCCTCTCCCTTTATGAGCAGCCAGCAAGCGGCGTATTTCAGCGATCTCCTCCGGCGAGGACTTCTTGTCTTCCAGCAGATGCAGAACGAGCCGGCTGGCCGAACCTGCAAAAAGCTGCCGCACCACCTCGCCCAGAAGCTGGCTTTTCATCTTTTGCGGCTCGCGCGCTTCGTAGACGTGGGCGTGGTCACCGGTTTCGCGGTTCACGAGCCCTTTGGCGTGCATGTTCTGCATCAGCTTGAGCACGCCGGTATAACCTGGACGTTCAGGGCCTAGCAGCTCGTGCACCTGCCGCACCGTGGACGGCCCGTGTTCCCAAAGGATGCCGAGGATTTCAACTTCGGCCTGCGTTGGCCGGACGGAGCTCTTCTTTGTCATGCGCTCACACTCAACGATGTTTATCGTAGAGTCAA